>Ga0209163_1000410_pt1 | contig 83829 bp, 65 predicted proteins | sample MTBAKSrepl2MetaG_FD_187457 | JGI IMG/M metagenome (GOLD analysis project Ga0209163, IMG submission 187457) | Enrichment culture microbial communities om Arthur Kill intertidal strait, New Jersey, USA, that are MTBE-degrading - MTBE-AKS2 (Arthur... | ecosystem: Environmental > Aquatic > Marine >...
CGATGCACGGGGCCCGTTCGTCGTCCCATGGCCACGCTTTGCGTGGCCATGCCACCCAACGCAAGCCGCACGCCCACGGACAGGCTGAACAGCACGCAGGGGCAGGACAAGCCACAGAGAATCACAGAGAGCACAGGGCCGACTTGCGGCCGGATTCCCTCTGTGCCCTCTGTGGCAAACCCCATGGCCCGCGCGGCACGGCCCACCCGACGGTTTTGCAGGCGCCCACCGCCGTCATCCCGACCGGAGGGCCAAAGGCCCGGAGTGGAGGGACCCGTTCGAACAGCCCTTCCACAAGGCACCCGACGCGGGGCCGCAGCATGCTCTCCAATGGGGAGTGAACGTTGATCTCCGACCGCTCAACGCCATGACACAACCGACCAGTCACCTAACACCATGACGCAACCCACGAGGCGCGCAAGTCCACGCCGCAACCACCAGACGCTCGACGCCATCCCGCAACAACATCAGCGGTGTCGCTGCGCGACGCTGAAGAACGGGTTCCTCGATCCGCGGTGCTTCGCTCTGCTTCGCACCGCGTCGCTCGGAATGACGAGGCTGGGGCCATTCGGATTCCAGAAGGACGCGGCCAAGTATCTGACCGGTTTGTGCCTCAACGCATGGATACGGGGACGATCGCGGGATCGGGGTGCACGACGAACGACTTGGTGGTTTCAACACCGCACCAAGGCTGTCAAGAATCCTATCAAATAAACTCAAGAAAAATTATATTTCTCACGGCCCAGCCAGAACCGTAGGCGCCTCGAAGCGTACAACTTGCGTTTTTACAGTGAATGCAAGCAGTACGATCCGGAAGGAGGTGGACCATGCTCGCGCACAATCATTCGCCCCCCACCCTCGGTGTCGGCCGTCATTGAAGATCATCCGGGCGTGCCCAGGCATGATCGGATATGGTGTTTTGGAGGACATCCATCCGAACGTGGACCAACCATGGCGAATGGCGGCGAGGGCCGTTGGTCATGTGTCATGGCGGATCTTGCGGCGGTGGGGATGTGCGGTTACACTTCTCATCATAAGGAGGCTTACGCATGTTTAAGAGGAGGTGGTTTTTTCACGCCCTGGTCGTGCTCTCCGTGTTGGTCCTGGGGGTGCAGGCACAGACGCCGATGGCTGTGGTCACGGAGATGCGCCTGGTCCGCATGGACTACGCCAGCGACCCGGAGCTTGTGGGGGCGACGGTCGATTTCGACGTTCAGGAAGTTGTGCCCGGCCAGACGGGGCTGGGGTTTCTCAACGTCGTGACGGACCTGAACTGGCTGTATCAGCAGGATGGCCTCGAATGGATCTGTCGCAACATCCCGGTGCACGTGTCGCCGGACCTGACGGAGGTCTCGCACAGCGTCTGGTTCGACCCGACGGTGTTTAGCACCGCCGATGACGTCGGCGAACACGATGTGCTGCCCGGGCTTCACTACTCGGTGTGGGCGATGATTTCCGATGAGGAATTATCCGATCCGCCCACCCCCGACGTGGTGGAGCTGTGGGATTACAGCATCCTGCCGGGCGGCTACGGCATCTGGGGCCTGTACGACACCCTGGCCGGGCCGGGAGGCGATTCGGACGCGGGGCCGCCGGTGGTGACGGACCCGGCCCAGACGCAAGGGGATATCGCCTCGCCCCTTCGCACCACCATGCCGGACATTGGGCAGAAGTCGATGGAGTGCGGCCCCACCTCGTGCGCCAATTCGCTGTTGTGGCTGGCCAAGAAACACGGCTTCGACGACCTGTTGCCTGAAAAGCAGGATGAGCTCATCCGGGCCCTGATGAAGGCCATGACCGGCAGCGACAAGCGTCCGTTCCCGGGTCTGTCGCCGGGCCAGATGCGGGACGGGAAGATCAAGTTTGCCAAGGAACAGGAACTGCCCATCATCGTCAAAGGGGGTTTCCCGGACGAGGACGCCAAGGGGGCCAAGGCCTTTGACTTCATCAAGAAGGAGTTCGACGCCGGCGAAGACGTCGAGATGCTCATCAACTGGCCGGGGGGCGGAGCGCATTGGGTCACCGTCGTCGGCTATGCCGTCAAAGGAGACCGGCTCTTCGTCAAGGTCCACGACCCCGACGACGGCAAGACCGCGACGGTCACCTGGGAGCTGGATCGCCAGGGCCGGTTCATCAATCCCAAGGGCACGATGAATCGCGCGGTCTCCGAGTCCTTCGTGCCGCAGGATACGCTGGCCCTGCCCGATCCGAGCGCCGGCGGCCATCATACCTACGGCGGGCACCTCGAACATCACGACGACGGCACCACGACGTTCGTGGAGGAGGAGTCCAGCTCGCTCGAGCACTACTATGATCTGGCCGCGCACACCATCCACCTGAAGAACGAGGACGTCGACAATGAGACGAAAATCGTCCATCTGACGGCTACGTTCTTTGTGCCGATCGAGAACGACCGCCGCCATCCACGGTTCAATCCGCGGACGGATAAAAAATGGGCGACGATTCAAACCACCAGTCAGGTCGTCGTTCGCAACAAGAGCTACTCGTATGGCGGCTCCGCCGGGCAATTCCTGGAGATCGACCAGCGGTGGAAACTCGTGCCGAACCCGGAGACCGAGACCCTCGATCTGAGTGCGTTCTTCGTCGGGACCTATCCCCTGCGTTTGCTGCGCTTCAAGGTGGACACGTGGTGCCTGCCCGAAAAGGTGCAGACCGAACAGACCGATGGGCACACGACCGTCGGCGAGGATGGCCGGGTCGACACGATTCAGATACGCCTGGCCGAGTCACCGGGGGAGGATATGTTCGTCGCGGTCCTTCCGGGCAGTCCGGGGGGGCGATTAATCCTTTCTCCGCCGGACCTGGTCTTCGACGCGTCAAACTGGGATATTCCGCAGTCCATCCACGTCGCGGTCGAGGATGACGACGAGGCCACCGGGATTCGCACCGAGATCATCTCGCTGGGCTTGGTCAGCCCGAATCCGGTTTTCGTAAACGGTTATCTGCCGCCGATTCCCGTGACCGTCATCGACGACGAATGCGGGCCGTGGGGTTACCCCGATGCGGACTTGAACAAGGATTGCTGTGTGAATATCCAGGACCTGGCCATCCTGGCCGAACAGTGGTTGGAGTGCATCATCTGCCCGCCGCTCGTCGCGGCCGATTAGAGGATGGCTTCGGAGGTGGTGAGGACGCTTCGAGAGAGGGATGGATCGGGCCGCGTGCGCAGCGCGGTCCGACCCTCTCGTGCTGAGGGCCCGGCAGGAGGTGGCCGGATTTGTGGAACGGCGCCGGAACCGCGTGGGGCCGGTGGCGTAAGAACATCAATCTGAAGCAAGAGACCGACGTCAATCATGGTTTGGAAGGAGGCGTAACATGAACATGCTCAAACGTTCTTTGATGTCCCCCCGGTCCGCACCCGCGAAGGTGGTGTTGGCCTTGTTCGGCATGGTGCTGGCCGCGCCTGTGGCGGCGCACCCCGGCGACACCATCCTCGCCTGCGAGGGTGTGGGCATAACGGGGGATCGAGCCGACCTGCGGGGCCTGGCCTTCACCGTCGGGCTGGACTTTGCGTCCGTGGTCGTTCGAATGAACGGGGCGGCGGCCGGGTCCTATGAGTTCACGGCGGAATTGAGGCGTTCGTTTGGTTTTACGGGCCCGGTCCTCGCGGCCACGCGGGTCACCGCGGACATTCCCAATACCCCCGTGCCCTATCACCCCGTCCACATCGACTTTCCCACGGTCGTTGTCGAGGGGCCCGAGACCTTCACGCTGCGGTTCGTGGACGTCAGCGGGCCGGGGCTGCTGTATTTTGAAACCGCGGGCATCGGCAACTTCTCCTGTGTGAACGTCATTGTCACTAATGAGAATAGTGTGGACTTTCCAACGGCACGGACCTCGCCCCCCGGGTTCATGGTCCTGGCCCCGCCGGTGTGCAACGACTGCGAGGGCGACATGAACGGCGACCGCGTGGTGGATATGGAGGACTTGGCCATCCTGTCGCAGCGCTGGCTTACCGAGTGTCTGCCGACGAGCCTGCCCGTGTTCGAGGTCACCCAGTTCGGCTTCACCAGGGACCAGGCCGCCAAGTTCGCCCAGGCCCTCGGCGTCCAGGGCGATATCCTGGCCGAGGATGGGGCCCTGCGGTTTTATTCCGACAAGTTCCTGGCCGTTCCGACGAAGATCATCGCCCAGACACCCGGCAACGAAGACAAACTGCCCGGTGTACGCGAAGTGATTCAGTTCGATGCGATCCAGCCGCAGGTGTATGACCCGAAGCGGGCCCTGGAGCGGGTCCAGGGGGCCCTGAGGGAGGCCGGGCTGGAGCTCTCGCCGGAGATCATCGCCACGCCCGCGATCGACCACAGCATGTTTCAGGCGGTCGACACCAATGGCCGTGAGATCATCCAGGCCGCCCTTGATACGCAGGTCACCTACGAGTTCCACATCGGCGGCGTGCCCTTGGTCGGGCCCGGCGCCAAGCTGAAGATCGGTTTTGACGGCGGTGGCGATCCTGTCCTGATCGGCCTGTTGCTGCCGGCCGTGCAGAAGATCCGCGAGTATCCGCTCAAGCCCCTGGAGGTGGCCCAAGTCCAGGCCCGTGCCATGCTCAAGGCCCAGGGCGTGAATCTGCCCCGTGACGCCAAGCTGACCACGCGCATGGTCTACTACGCGCCGACGCCGGAGGCGGGCAACGTGCAGACCATTCAGCCGCACTACGCCATCGGCGGGACGATCCCCAGCCCGACCGGCGGGCCGGACCGCCTGTTGCGGGTGGTGCTGGTGCCGGCGCTGGACCCCCGCGCGGATGACGACCTGCTGCCGAAGGTCGAGCTCTTCGCCGATATTAAGGGCGACACGGTTTTCGCGGGCACGGAGTACTGGGGCGGCAATCCGCCGTACACCTTCTCGTGGAGCTCCAGCACCACCGACCTGTCCGACGAGACGGGCTCCGGCGTGCAGTACGTGATCGCGCCGCGGCGGGGGGTGCCGATCCCGCAGTCCGAGACGCTGGTCGTCACGCTGACCGACGCCAGCGGCATCTCCGTGCAGGCCGAGGCGACGCTGCCCATCGAGCCGCTCAAGATCACCAAGTTCACGCTGGCCGGCTCGGTCGGCCCGCTGGTCGGCGGGGTGACCGACGTGGGCACCGAATGGGTGGGCCAGTCCCAAGGGCTGGGCGGCTCCAAGGACAACGCCAAGGGATTCGTCAACCGCTTCAGCAACGCGGGCGTCACCGTCCGGTTCAACTGGGGCGACTTCAACGCCTGGGAGCGGGACTTCAAGGACCCCATGTTCCCCGGCGGCGACGACGCCAATTGGGTGGATAACGTCGATGCCGTGTTCTACACCGGCCATGCCAACGGCGATGGGTTCACCTTCCCCGGCAACAACAACGACGGCTTCCTGCACTACGACGAGGCCCGCTGGGGCCAGAACGACGTCGAGTGGATCGCCATCGCCGCCTGCGGGCCCTTGCAGTTGGTCTCCGGCGGCCGCCAGTGGTACCAGCGGTGGGGGCCGGCGTTCCAGCGGCTGCACCTGCTCAACGGCTACCAGACCATCACGTTCGACAACACCAGCGAGGGCAAGAAGTACGCCCAGAAGCTGCTCAATGGCAAGACCGTCAAGCAGGCCTGGTTCGAGACCGGCATCGAGGTGCAGCCGGCGACGTATGAATCCGGCAAGCGGATCTACACGGCCACCATGGGCGTCATCGGCGAGGACGGCGAGACGAACATCAACGATCACTTCTGGGGCCGCGGCAGCGTGGGCGATGACATCCCCCGCAGCGAGGTCCGCGGCTACTGGATCGTCTGGTCGTCCACGTAGCGAGCCCGCGAGCTGATATTCGCTCGCACGGACGGGAGCACCGGGGGCAGCCCGATGTGGGCTGCCCCTTCTTTATTTACGGCCTACTCCGTCGGCAGACCGCGAAGCCAGTTCTCGGCCATGATCGCGTGGTCGCGGATGTCCACGACACCGTCCCGGTTGAGGTCCGCGATATTGAACGGCCCCAGGGACTTGCTCGCCTCGGCCGTCCCGCCGTAGGCGCCCTGGTTGATCCGGCCACCATGGGGCTCCGGCTCATCACCGACATCCGCAAACGGGCTGCCCGCGTCGATGGCCGGGCTGCTCACATCATCGATCACCCAGTCGGCCAAAGCCGGGTCCCAGCGGCCCGCGGCGGATTTCAAATGGTAGTCGCCGTTGTCCGGATCGGCAAACAGGGGGTCACCGCCGATCCAGCCCTGGATGGTGCAGTAGTAGATATCGGGTTCGACGCCCGTGGCCTGTGCGGCCCAGACCGCAGACCCGGCGTCGGTATTGCCCCAGAGGATGCAGTTGCCCAGCGTTGTCGTCGCCTCCGGGGAATCGTAAGCCCCGCCCCCTTCCACCAACGCGGTGTTTCCACTCAGTGTACAGTTGGTCAGTCGTGCCTCGCTGGTGCCATGACTGTATAGAGCCGCACCCTTCTTGGCGCTGTTATGGTGGAACAGACTGTTCAGGGCGTGCGGGCGACTCTTGTCGCAGTAGACGGCCCCGCCATACTCCCCGGCCGCATTCCCTTTGAACTCACAGCCCATGATACGTGCACTTCCATAGGCCGCATAGACCGTCGAATAGACCGCACCGCCGCGGGAGATCGCCGAGTTGTCTTCAAATCGACACTGCTCGATGATCGGTCCCGCGTAATAGGCCCATATGGCACCTCCCTTTCGGGCGTTGTTCTCTTTGAACAGGCAGTTACGGATGGTCGGGCTGGCCCACCCGATGTACATGCCCCCTCCGCAATCGTGCGGGCTGGATCCGGCGTCGGCGTTGCCGCCGACAATTGTAAAGCCGTCAATCCCTGCACTCGCCTGGACACGATTGGCGGTCACCACATGGTAGCTGTTGTCGTCTTTGTTCCCCGGCCATGCCGTGTCGTCGTTGCTGTCCAGATCCCCGCTGAGAATCGTCGGATACGTGTCCTGGTTCCGTTCTTCCCAGGTCCCGCCGCCTGCCGGAAAACCACCATATACGACGACACCATTCTTCAACTCGAAGGTCTCGGCCCGGCCGAGGCTCGGTCGGTCGAGCAAGACGAATTCGCCAGGCGTATAGGTGCCTTCCGCAACACGAATCTCCGTTCCCGCCGAAGCGAGTGTCAGAGCGTCTTGCAGATATGTGAAGGCGTTTTCCCACGATGACCCGTTATTAGTACCCAACGCTGAGCCATCGACGTAGCTGGTGTCATAGGTGTAGGTGATCGTCACCTCATCAAAGCCCTCAAGCTGCCCGTCACGAGCTGTCAGACGCAGTACATACACGCCCGGCAACGACAGACTCGCCATTGGATCAAGGATGAATTCGTTCGGCTCAAAGACGACTGGACCAGGGCCGCTGACCACGCTCCACAAAGTCGTCAGTTCGCTCTCCTTTGGCAGCCCGTCATCCTGTACACTGCCCGCCAAGCGAACATGCTCGGGTGGGAAATGGTGCGTCAGATCGGGACCGGCATCGACCGTAGGCGCTTCATTCAACAAAAGCGAGATGGCGATATTGTCCAGGCCCCAGCTCTCATCTGAAATCCCGCCGGTTAACTCTGCCCAAAATGACACTTCGAGACGATCAGAATCGTGGTCGAAAACAAACGTCATGCTGTAAACCGCATCCATGCGCCCGTGATAGGTATAACCGAGGCTATCAACTTCAGAGGCACAAGAATAAGGGGGCATGTTCTCTCCATCCGGCCATTCATTTGGGTATTTCTGCTCTTTGCCCTCGGGGTAAATTGATGAATCGCCAGGCAGGTGATTGCTGAAAGTCGTAATGAAGTCTATTTCAGAGTCAGCTACTGAGAAACCCCATTTGTCGGGCCCAGAGGGATCGCCCTCCGGGCCTTGGCCGTCCCAACTCTTCAGGATGAACAAGTCAAATCGGACGCTCACCTCTGTATGGGGTGGAAGATTGCTCAGGGTGAGCGTCACTGTTCCAGAGCTAAACTCACCCAAGAACTGGCGTGCGCCAACAGGGGTAGAACTGCGAACATGGCTGGACCACTCGGGCCCCACGGCGTGCTCGAAATCGTTGGAGTAAACGACGACCTGTCCCGCGAAGCCCAAGGACACGAGCAGACCCAGCAGGCCATAGGCAAAAGCAAGCTTGAACTTCATGTTACCTCCCTCCGGATTTGGACCCATGAACCATTGATATTTTACGGTGCGTGGCAGGTGAGGATCAAGGCCCATTTGCGGGGATTCGACGCTTTTTTCGCCGGTTACAGCGTGCATCGGCGTCCGCACCGCTTTGGGCTAACCGGGGCCTCGTCGCAGGGCGATCATGACGGCCATGCCGAACATGACGCCCCCGGCGATGCAGAAGAAAGCCATTCCCTGGGACGCGAACGAGGGCTCTTCGCGCGTCGGGGCCGCGGCGGGACCACTGTTGTCGGGCCGGGGTGGACGTGCCGCCGCCCACGGGGGAGGGCTCTTCGGCGATGTGTCCTCGGGGGCCCGCGTCTGCCGTCGAGCCGCGTTCATCTGCCATGGCGGGATGGGGGACTGTGCGGATGGCTCCTCGACAGGCCAGGTCACGGGCCCGTCGGCGTCCACGCGGGACCAGTCGGGCTCATAGACCCGCTCGACCACGAAAACGGGCTCGGCCAGCCGGGTGCCCGTCGCGGGGTCCTGCCGGACGGCGATGAACCGCACAAAGCCCCTGGTCGGCAGACCGGTGATGGTCCCGTCCTCCGAGCGGGGGCATGGATCCTGGTAAGACCACGCCGCCCAGCCCGCCCGTTGGACCTTCTCCAGGGGCTCACCCAGCCATTGCCGGACCTGGCCGGGCGTCATGTTGGGCTGCACGTGCACCCAGTTGGCTCGCCGGGTCCAGCGTCGGGATCGATGGCGCGGGGCGGGCGATGGCTCGTCCTCCGGCTCGCCCGTGGCCACCCGCGACCAGTCCGGCTCGCGGATCTGCTCGACGACGAGAAGGGCGGCGGGGAGAGGACGGCCCGTGCGGGGGTCGCGTTCGGCCGTGATGAACCTGATAAAGCCGTCGGCCGGCAGCCCGATGACCACGCCATCGGGCGATTTCGGGCACGGGTCCTGGTAGCACCATACCGTCCAGTTGGGGCGTTCGAGCGTCTCCGTGGGCTCGCCCAGCAGGTGGTAGACCTCGCTGGTCGTCATGTTCGGCTGCACGCGCTGCCAGTTGGGCCGGGCGGTCCACCGGGGCGGCAGCTCCGATCCGGCGGCGAATATGCCGCATAATGCCCCAAGCGCGACCAGCCACATCGGCTCCATCCTCCAATCCCGTTATCTCACTGCGGTAGGCAAGGTCTTCTACGGCCAAGCTCGCAGGGCACCCGGCGGGCGGCCCGATAGTCGAAGGCCGCTGCCCCGGAGTCGCCCGCGGCGATTCGACAGGCCGCACGCTATGGCCGCCAGGACTATGCGGACGGTCGTTCCTGTCATGGCTTCTCCCGGCCGGATTCTGCCCCATGAACGTCGCGTATTGTACAAGGGCGAGCTTCTGAGGATCAAGGCCTAATTGCGTAAATTGAGCCGGTTCTCGCGGGGCGAGGACCCGATGGGGTCATCCCTTTGGGGAGTCGGGTGGGCATGCCCACGCTTGCGTGGGCATGTCCTGGCGATGCAGGGGGGCGTTCGTCGTCCCATGGCCACGCTTTGCGTGGCCATGCCACCCAACGCAAGCCGCACGCCCACGGACAGGCTGAACAGCCCGCAACGGCAGGACGAGCCACAGAGAATCACAGAGACCACAGAGTAGATCTGGCTCACCCGGATTGCCTCCGTGCCCTCTGTGCCCTCTGTGGCAAACCCCATGCCCCGCGCGGCACAGCCCACGCGACGGTTTTGCAGGCCCCCCTTGGCCGTCATCCCGACCGGAGGGCCGAAGGCCCGCAGTGGAGGGACCCGTTTAAACAGCCCTTCCACAAGGCACCGGACGCCATGACGCAACCCACGAGACGCTCGACGCCATCCCGCAACCACATCAGCGGTGTCGCTGCGCGACGCTGAAGAACAGGTTCCTCGATCCGCGGTGCTTCGCTCTGCTTCGCACCGCGTCACTCGGAATGACGGGGAGGATCGTGGTCTGCACCGCGTCACTCGGAATGACGATGATGGAGCCGCCTGCAACCCCACCGCCGTCATCCCGACCGGAGGCCGGGTGGCATGCCCACGCTCGCGTGGGCATGTCCTGGCGATGCAGGGGGGCGTTCGTCGTCCCATGGCCACGTTTTGCGTGGCCATGCCACCCAACGGTTTTGCAGGCCCCCCCTTGGCCGTCATCCCGACCGGAGGGCCGAAGGCCCGGAGTGGAGGGACCCGTTCAAACAGCCCTTCCACAAGGCACCGGACGCCATGACGCAGCATGCTTTCCAACGGGGAGTGAACGTTGATCTCTCGACCAGGCACTCAACACCATGACGCAACACACGAGGCGCTCAATGCCATGACGCAACTCACGAGGCCATCAACGCCATCCCGCAACCACATCAGCGGTGTCGCTGCGCGACGCTGAAGAACGGGTTCCTCGATCCGCGGTGCTTCGCTCTGCTTCGCACCGCGTCACTCGGAATGACGATGATGGGGCCACCCGTTCGGGGAGTCGGGGTGGCGTATCCACGCTCGCCTTGACCCGCCCGCGCCGGGTGGCATGCCTACGCTCGCGTGGGCATGTCCTGGCGATGCGGGGGGCGTTCGTCGTCCCATGGCCACGCTTTGCGTGGCCATGCCACCCAACGGATTTACAGCCCCCTCCTTACCGTCATCCCGACCGGAGGGCCGAAGGCCCGGAGTGGAGGGATCGGTTCGAACAGCCCTTCCGCAAGGCACCGGACGCCAAGCCACAACTGCATCAGCGGTGTCGCCGCGCGACGCTGAAGAACGGGTTCCTCGATCCGCGGCGCTTCGCTCTGCTTCGCACCGCGCCCTCGGAATGACGACGATCGGGTCACCCACGCTTGGGAGGGCCTGCATGGCATGAACAGCGCGTGAACACGGTCCACCCCGCGCGCGGACACGCGGGCACCATGGAGTGCCGAGGGGGGCCGGTCAACTCACGGGGCCAGGCAGGCCGTCTGTTCGGGCGTGGTCACACCCGGGGGCAACTCCATGATCCGGATGTTCCTGAAGTGGATCTCCGCGCCCTCGGACTCCAGGCAGAGGTAGCCCTTCTTGACCTGGGCCTTGCTGATGCCGTTGACGAACTTACCGTTGACGCTCAACTTGATAGCGCCGTCCACGCAAACCACGATGTACTCGTTCCACTGGCCCTTGCCCTTGCAGCGCTTCTCGATGCTCTTGCTGCGTGTGCCGCGGGGGTTGTCGGGCACCGTTTCGAGGCCCATCGTGCCGAACAGCTCGCCGTGAACGTAGGCATCGGTCTGGTTGTGCTGGACGCACCATTCCAGCTCGAGCATCTGGACTTCCACGCCTCGCGTCAGTCGCTGCCCCGGTCCCGGTGTCGGCTCGCTCCAGACGAACATGCCGGAGTTGCCGCCGGGCTCCATGTGCCGCCATTCGACCTGGAGGATGAAGTTCTCGTATTGCCGGTCCGTTCGCATGACGCCGATGGGCTGGCCGCTGCATACGAGCAGGCCGTCTCGGACGGACCACGTATCGGGGGCCGTGTTGACGTCCACCCAGCCGGTCAGATCCTTGCCGTTGAACAGGTCGCGCCATTGCAGGAGTCTGGCGGCCGGGTCGTGATCGGCGGGGGGCGCTGCGCGGTTGGTGACGGCGTAGCCTGCGATGACGACGAGGGCGACAAGGCCGATGGCTGACAGCTTCTTCATGGTTCGTCCTTTCAACTTGGGCGTTCTCGTTCGATCCCTGCATTCTACCCGGCGTCGGGGGTCTCTTGCACGCCTATTCGTGCGAACTGGGCCCCGCCTTGACGGGGCGGACGGGATGTACGGCGGCCGCCGAATGGCTCGAAGACCATTGCATCAAGCGTGCAAAAACAGTATAGTGAGCACGTGACTGGTCTTGTGCTGTCGTGCCAGCAGGCTGTTGAAAAAGTGTCACCCCGGACTTGATCCGGGGTCCACGCTCCACGTGTGGTGTGCTCTCTGCACGCAAAGCGTGGATTCCCGCCGGAGTGGAAACGCGCCGCAGGCGGGTGGAAATGACAAGAAAGGTCCGATTCTGTGGCCCGTACGTTTTTCAACGGACTGCCAGGCGGGTAAGCCAGGAACGGACCAGGGACAAGACGGCCAAGGGTGGTGATGAACCGTGGTTTGGAGGAGAGTCATGAAATCGAATGATGCACGACGCGCCGGTCCGTGCGCGCAATGCGGCCTGTGGGCGATCCTGGGTGTTTTGGTCTTGGCAGCGATCGGCGCTGGCGCCCAGGTGGTTTCCACCTTTGACGCCGACCTGGAAGGCTGGCGCGTCACCGGCGACAACAGTGCCGCCTGGGAGGCCGACACCGGCAATCCTGGCGGCTGCCTGGCCGTCAACGACCGTGCCACGGGGGCCATGAACTACGTCATCGCGCCGCCCGCCTATCACGGGGACTGGACGGGCATGACCGCGGTCGACAGCCTCTCTGTAGACATCTACCTCAAGAACCTCGGCGGCGGCGTGGTCAATCCCGAATACATCTTCCGCATCGCCGGCCCCGGCGGTTCCGCACACGCCCTGAGCGGGGCGGCGTACTACCCGGCCGACAGCGCTTGGACGCACTATACCGTGTCGTTGGATGAATCCCAATGGGTCATTGAGCAGGGTACCTGGGATGCGATCCTGGCCAACGTGAACACCCTGCGGATCACGGGGGAGTTCGTCAACGGCAACGAGGCCTGTCGGGTGGACAACGTCGTGCTCAGCGGCTCGCCCGCGGTCGTCTGGGAGCCGTGCCTGTGGGACACGTTCACCACCGGCGGCACAGGCGACTGGAGCTATCAGAATACCGGCGGCGTGACCAATCCGGGCAGCGGCGGCAACGGGGGCGGTTACCTGCGTATTGCCGATGCGGCTGGCATCTCGGTCATGTTGGCGCCGGCGACGTTTCTGGGCGACTGGTCGCCGATGGACGGTCTGGGCTATGTCAGCCTGGATGTGCGGATCCTCAGCGGTAGTGGCGAGCGGCTGGGCCTGACCGAGTTCATTCGCCTGTCGGGCCCCGGCGGCTCGGCCTACGTGACATTGGACACGGCCGATCTACCGCCCGTCGGCAATGCCTGGCAGCACATCCGCTACCCGCTGGACCCGGCGGTGTGGACCGTGGACGCCGGACAGTGGACCGCGCTGCTGGCCGACGTCGCGGAGTGTCGGATCTACATGGAGTTTTTCACCGGCTCCGAGGTCGTCGGGCTGGACAACTTCGGCCGCGGCATGGCCGACTGCGCCCCGCCGGATGACACCGTGGTCGTCCATGATCCGGAGATGCACGTGGCCGATCGATATGGCGTGGCCGACATCTACGCCACCGCCTACAACCGCCGGGATGGATGGCTTTATGGAGTGGTTCGCACCGCGACAAACGGCCTGTATGCGGTCACCGGACCACAACGGGGCGTGCGGCTCCAGACGTATGACCGGCCTGCGCATCTGATCTTCGATGACGGCGGTAATGCCTACATCAGCGAGGACTACAGCGGCAACATCTATCGCCGTAGCCCCGAAGGGGTGTCCGCCCTCTGGGTCAGCGGGTTTGCCGCCGGCGATGATGACCCGTTCGGGATGACGATTGCGCCGCCGGGGTTTGTCGGGACGAGCGTTAATCCCGGCGATATCCTCGTCGCCGACCGTGGATTCAATGGGCCCGACTTGATATGGGCCTTCTCGACGGCGGAACCTGAGAACGAACGGCAGGTGATACCCGACCCTGGGAACGTGGATTACTTCGATCTGGCCGCTGATGCGTTCGACAAGGTGTACATCGCCGATGACCTGGACGCCAACCGTCTGCGCGTGCTCACGGCGGATGGGAGTCTGGGAGATCTGACGCTGAACTCCGCCGTGACGCAAATCGCCAGCGTCGTTTATGACACGGTGCTTGACGCCCTCTATATCGCCAGCCGAAACGGTCGGTCGGTGTACCGGGTGGACCCGGTTACCGGTGATGTTGTGCTCGTGGCCGATGGCTTTGGCACGCTGGAGCCCGGTTGCCTGGAGGTGGACGCGCCCACGCGGCGTCTGTGGGTGACCGACGTGGGGCGCGGGCGCGTTTACGAGTTCCTGCTGCCCGGTGGCGCTGGCGTGGGTGTCTCCGTGGGCCTCGAGGGATCACAGCGTCCGGACCCGGAGGGATGGCGGATTCCGTTGCGCATCCGTTGCTTCGAGCCCGGCGCGGACGTGATGAGCGAGGCGCCCGCGGCTTTCTATCATCTGCGGGCCGAGAAACAGGGTGACCTGGCGACGTGTACGCTCCCGGCGCTGGCGCCCGGCGTCTATGATGTGGCCGCGTCGGCGGACCATACATTGATGAACGTGAAGCGGGATGTCGTCATCGCGGCACCGGTCGCAAGCGTGGACATGGGCACGCTGGCCGAAGGCGATGCCGACGCCGATGGCGCGATCGGTCTGAAAGATGTGGCCCGGCTCAGTGCCGCCTGGGCCGCCGCTCATGTATCGGGAACTTACGATGCCGCCGCCGACTTCGACAGGAACCTGCAGATCGACCTGGAGGACTTGCTGTTGCTGGCCGGCCATTGGTTGGAGCAATCCCCGGTCGAGGTCGATTGAACAATGCGGGTCAAGCGTCCCAACGGGTGTGTCGAAGCGTCGCTCCGTTTTTGCCGGACGGATGTCCGTGCGGCCAAGTCGGGGAGACAGGATTTGAACCTGCGACCTCTGCGTCCCGAACGCAGCGCTCTAGCCAAGCTGAGCTACTCCCCGAGGCGAAGAAACGCGAAGTATACTCACCTTGCCTGGGGCATGCAAGTCCTTGGGTGCGGAACGAAATCGTTTTGTGCGGAACATCATGCAGTGCTCAATCCGTGGGCGGGTCGCGCGGTTCTCAGGGAGGGCCCGCACTCGCTTCGTGCACGCCGGCGTCCAACGGCATCGGGCTTCGGCGCGGCATGCCAGGATGCCCCGGTGCGCCGCGCCGCCACCATCGAACAAACCGGTGGGCAAACCCATCACCTGACTCCAGGTCTGTCGGCGTGTGGCCTCGCGCTGGCGCCGGGAGCATCGTCACGCCAGAGAAAATTGTCGTTTTATGTGGATATGGCGACGCGGGAGTCCTGCATTATGGGACCTGCCCGAGATTCCTGGAAGTGGTCCAGAACCCACGGACAACCGGGCCATGACCCGCGATGGATTATATGTAAGTCGTTTTTTGGAAATGACTTATCAAACTTCCAGGCGAGGCGGCGGTGTTTGCCCCTCCACTACGGGCGGACCGCGCGTCGCCAAGACCGAAGCCAGGAAAAAGCCGACAAAAAAAAGGCCCGATTTTTTTGGGTTTCTTTGCGTTTTCGCTTGACGTTTATCGGGCAAAGCGGTACATTGGTGGTGAGCGTGAGGTGATAGGAAGAGGGACCTGCATGGCCTATCTCCAAAGGTTAGGGTGATTAAGTGATTTTCTCCCGGTGTGGGACATCGGGGGAAGCTCGGAGGTATTGTGAGAAAAGTCTTTAGCTGGAGGAACCCCATGAAAAGCGCGATTTCTCTTTCGTTAGTACTGGCGATGGTGATGGCCGGTAGCGCTCTCGGCGTGGTGACGCTGGGAGAAGATGATTTGGCACCGGCGCCGTTCCGCGGAGAGGAAGGGACCACCGCCCAAGCGTGGTATTTCGATCAGTACACGGGCTCGACCGGGATCGCACCAGATATTGTGGAAAGCCCGGGCGCACCGGTGGTGGACATGATCGGCGGCTTCCTGGAGAACACGGTATATCTGCCGACCGACTATGACCAGCAGGGTGTGTGGATTGTCGATGCCGGCACCGCCCAACAGGGCTGGGAGGGCACCAGCGAGATGCGAATCTACCTGCCCAACGTCGAGCAGGAGAACGACGTCAAGAAGATCTGGATGCAGGTCGTGTACTACGCTCAGGAAGGCAAGGCACCGAACGTTTACGTGCTGCCTGAGGGTGATGATACCCAGCCGGTTCCCAAGATGGACGTCGTGGATGTAACGCCGCTTGGCGACATGTATTACCATGCGGTGTTCGAACTGGAATTGCCGTTCAACCCGTTCTGGGAATACGTCTACATTCGGCCCCGTGACTGCCAAGTCTACATCGACTCGGTGCTGCTTGAGACGCAGTGCATTCCCGAGCCGTTGACGCTTGGTCTGCTGGGACTTGGCGGTCTTTTCCTCCGCCGCCGTCGGTAAGCCCTGTGCTGCCGTAGTTTCTCACAGTACTCCTCAAGCCCTGTCGGTTTGTGACAGGGCTTTTTCTGCGCGCTCGATGCCCAGGACAGAGCGTGATGATCGTGTCCGGATCAGGCAGACGCGTGTTGCCTCCAGGCCACACCGAGGTACAATGATGCCGTTCGCCCGTTGAGAAGACCACGGGTCGCGGAAAGGGGGCCTTCTTGTCATTGCCGCCCGGTCGAGTCGGGCGGGCTCCGGCTGGAGGCCACGTGTTGTGTGCAGAGCGTGCATTGATTGAACGCCGAGCGTGGACCCGGATGAGTCCCACGTGACACCAAGGGGCCCTTTTTCTAACAGGCGGCTATGACAAAAAACCGGGAGACGGCCTATGGAGTCGCTGCAGCGGATCGGGGTGTCGTTGGAGAAGAGCCTCTTGGAGCCGTTCGATCGCCTGATCGAGCGTCAGGGTTATGCCAGCCGCAGCGAGGCCCTGCGGGACCTGATCCGCGAGCGCCTGACGGATGAGGAGCTGGCCGATCCGGAGACGCCGGCCGTCGCGGCGGTCGTGATGGTGTACGATCATCATCAGGCCCGGCTGGCCCAGAAGTTGACCGAGCTTCAGCATGAGCACCATCTGCACACGGTCAGCTCCATGCACGTCCATATCGATCATCACAACTGCCTGGAAGTAGTCCTCCTGCGCGGCCGCGTCGGCCAGATCGGTCGTTTGGGCGAGCGCATTGTCAGCCTCAAGGGTGTGACGCTGGGGAAAGTGCACCTGGTGGCGACCGGCGCCGTGGGGAAAAACGACCACGACGCGTGAAGAGGTCGGCCGCGCGTTCAACGATTCATATAATCGCGTCTTTGAGCAACTTGTACTCGACCGAATCAACGAGGGCCTTCCAACTGGCCTCGATGATGTTCTCCGAGACGCCCACCGTGCCCCAGACCGCGTCATGATCGCGAGTCTCGATGATCACGCGAACGCGGGCCGCGGTCGCGGCCTGGGCATTCACAACGCGCACCTTGTAGTCAATCAGGTGCATGTCGCGGATGGCCGGATAGAACCGTACCAGGCTCTTGCGCAGGGCGTTGTCCAGGGCGTTGACCGGACCGTCACCTTCGGCCACGACGTGTTCGACCGTGGAATCCACGCGAAGCTTCACCGTGGCCTCGGTCGTGACCTGTCCGGCTTGATCCATTTCCACGTTGACGTGATATTTCAATAGCTCGAACGCCGGACGGTATGTCCCCATGGCCTTCTTGACCAGCAGGTCGAAGCTGGCCTCGGCCGCCTCGAACTGATAGCCCTCGTTCTCCAGGTCTTGAAGGGCCTTCAGCAGCCGCCGGGCCAGGTCGCGATCCTGGGTCAGCCGGTCCTTCTCCAGTTTGGCCAGGATGTTGGACGATCCGCTCAACTCGCTGAGCAGGAACCGCCGCTCGTTGCCCACGGCGGCCGGCTCAATGTGTTCGTAGGTGGCCTTGTGCTTGCGGAGAGCGTCGATGTGCAGACCGGCCTTGTGGGCAAAGGCGCTTTCTCCCACGTAGGGCATGTTCGGCACGGGCGGCAGATTGGCCACCTCGAAAACGAAATGCGACAATTCGGTCAGCGAGGCGATCTTCTCGCGGCCGACGGTCTCGAAGCCCATCTTCAGCGACAGGTTCGCCAGAATCGAGCACAGGTTCGCGTTGCCCGCCCGCTCTCCCAGACCGTTGATCGTGCCTTGCACGTGCCGCGCCCCGGCGTGAACCGCGGCCAGGGAATTGGCCACCGCGCAGTCCGTGTCGTTATGGCAGTGAATGCCGATCGCGACACCCGGCAGGGCGCGGGCGACGGCCCGCGTGATGTCGTACACCTCCTGCGGCAGGGCGCCGCCGTTGGTCTCGCAGAGAACGAGCACGTCCGCCCCCGCCTCGGCGGCGGCCTGGAGCACCCGCAGGGCGTACGTGGGATTGTGCTTGTACCCGTCGAAAAAATGCTCGGCGTCGAAGATGACCTCCAGGCCCTTGCCCTTCAGGTACCGGATGGACTGGTCGCACATCAGGACATTGTCGTCCAATCCGCAGCGAAGCACCTCGGTCACGTGCAGGTCCCAGGTCTTTCCGACCAGGGTGCCGACGCCGGCGCCCGTCTGCAGAATAGCCTGCAGCGAGGGATCCTCATCCACCGTGCGATCCGCGCGGCGGGTGCTGCCGAACGCGGCCAGCCGGGCGTGCTCGAGCCCGCCCTTGAGCTCTCGGAAGAACTGCATCTCCTTCGGATTAGCCGCTGCGTAACCGCCCTCAATGTAATGCACGCCGAACGCATCCAGACGGCGGGCGATGGCGAGCTTGTCGGCCAACGAGAAGCTGATCCCTTCGGCCTGCATGCCGTCGCGGAGCGTCGTATCGTAGATCTTGACCTGTTCCATGTGTTTGACCTGCGTATCCGTCGGGCGGCCCGAACAACCATTACGACCCAACGGCCTGGTCCCGTGCCGCCTCCATGCCGGGCTCGGGAGACACAAGACGTGGATCTACAACGCCCCTCTAATACGGCGTGATGTCGCCAAAGTAAAGGAAAAACCAGCCGTGGCTTTCTTAGCGGTGCCCCCCACAGGGTGGCGTAGAGTCCCTGTCGGCGGTGGCGGCCGTCAGGGCAGCGGCGTGGCCCGGTGGACGAGCTGCACGACAAGACCCCAAGGGTCTCGTACCACGACAATCCGGGAGCCATCGTCGAGGGTCTGATCGGACAATGGCCGGGCCCCGGCGACGACGAGCCGGGCGGCGACCTCGCCGGGGTCGTCAACGGCAAAGGCCAGGTGGAAACGCAGGGCATGCTGTTGGGCGTAGTCCGGGATGGGGTCGGCCGTGTTGGTGTAGATCTCCAGGACCGTTCGGCCACCGGCGTCCGCCAGAAAGTGAGCCCAGGGCGGCTGCTGCTCGCCGCGGACGGTTCGCATGTTCAGGTGCTGCTCGTACCACCGGGCCATCGCCCGGGCATCGAGCACGTTGATACCGAGATGTTCGAACCGCATCACAAGGCCTCCCTTACCTGCCGGACGAACCGGCCCACCTCCTCGACGGCGGCAGAAGGCTCGTTCAGGTGATCCTCAATGATCTGGACGATCCGCGAGCCGATGATCACGCCGTCGGCCCCGGCGGCGGCCACTTCCGCGGCTTGCTCAGGGCTGCTGATACCGAACCCCACGCACACGGGCACATCGGTGACCTCTTTGAGCCGGGCCACGAGGGGCTTGACCGTATCCGAAAGGCGATTTCGGGCTCCCGTCACGCCGAGGGTTGAAACCGTATAGATAAAGCCCGTCGTCTTCTCGGCGATCCGCCGCATACGGTCCGGCACCGTGTTCGGCGTGACCATGAAGACGGTTTCCAGACCGGCCGCCCGGGCCGGCGCGATCACCTCATCGGCGTCGTCGATGCTCAGGTCCGCGACCAGCACCGAGGAGCCGCCGACAGCCTTGAAATCCTTGAAGAACCGCTCCACGCCGTACTGCCAGATCAGATTGTAGTACACCAGCAGCCCGATGGGGATCGGCCTGTAATCGGTGACGCGGTGGATGAACGCCAGGGCCTTGGCCGGTGTCATGCCCGCGGCCAGGGCCCGCAGATCAGCTTTTTGAATTGTCGGGCCGTCGGCGATGGGGTCGGAAAACGGAATGCCCATCTCCAGCACGTCGGCCCCGGCGTCGATGGCGGCTCTGACCAGCTCGAAGCTGCGCGACTCGTCGGGATCGCCGATCACGAAAAACGGGATCAAGGCCGCCCGATCCAACCGGCGGAAGGTCTCCTTGTAGGTGCTCATGCGGGTGTTCCTCATTGCAGGGGCCGGTGGGATTCGACGATGCCGACGTCCTTGTCCCCGCGGCCGGACAGATTGACGACGACGACCGCATCGGGGGGCAGTTGTCCCTTCTGTTGCATCAGCCAGGCCAGGGCATGCGAGCTTTCCAGGGCGGGGATGATCCCCTCGGTACGGATCAGCAGGGCGAAGGCGTCCAGCACCGATTCATCGTCGGCGCAGACGTACTCGGCCCGGCCGGTCTCCTTGAGATGGGCGTGCTCGGGCCCTACGCCGGGATAGTCCAGCCCGGCGCTGATCGACTCGGTCTCGCGGATCTGGCCGTGGGCGTCTTGCAGGACATAGGTCTGGGACCCGTGCAGGATACCCACCGAGCCGGCGACCAACGTCGCGCAGTGCTGCCCGCTTTCCAGGCCCCGGCCGCCGCCCTCCACGCCGACCAGACGCACCTTTGCATCGTCCAGGAACGCGCTGAAGATGCCGATGGCGTTGGAGCCGCCGCCCACGCACGCGGCGACGACATCGGGCAACCGGCCGACCTGATCGAGGCACTGTTGGCGCGCCTCGCGGCCGATGGGCGTCTGGAAATGTCGCACGATCATCGGATAGGGGTGCGGGCCGCCGGCCGTGCCGAACAGGTAAAAGGTGTCCTCCACGTGGGCGGTCCAATACCGCAACGCATCGTTGATCGCGTCCTTGAGCGTGCCCGTGCCGCCCTCGACGGGGATGACCTCGGCGCCGCAGAGCTTCATCTTGTGCACGTTGACGTTCTGCCGCGCCACGTCGGTGGTGCCCATGAAGATCTTGGTCTCCATGCCGAACAGGGCCCCGATCATCGCGGTCGCCAGGCCGTGTTGGCCGGCGCCGGTCTCGGCAATCAGCCGCGTCTTGCCCATGTACTTGGCCAACAGCCCCTGGCCAAGCGTGTTATTCACCTTATGGGCCCCGCCGTGCAGCAGGTCCTCCCGCTTGAGGTACACGCGGCAGCCGACCTGCTCGCTAAAGCGCTGGGCGTAATACAGGGGCGTGGGCCGACCGGCGTAGTGACGGTACAGGGCCCCGAGCTCTTCACAGAACCGCGGGTCGTCCTTCCATCGGTCGAAGGCCTGCTCGATCTCTTCGAGGGCGCCGATCAGCACCTCCGGCACGTAAAATCCGCCGAACGTTCCGAATCTTCCGTTGTGTCTCATGGATGGCCTCAATGAAGCAGGTGCCGGATGTTAGCAAACAGCCTCTGCATTTTCTCGTGATCCTTGCGGCCGGGCTCGGCTTCGATGCCGCTGCACACGTCGATCCCATAAACCCCGGTTTCGACGGCCTCGGCGGCGTTTTCCGGCGTGATCCCTCCGGCCAGGAACACGCGGCGATAGAGCGTTTCCATCGCGTTCCAGTCGAACCGTCGGCCCGTGCCGCCATACGCCGCCGGGCTGAAGGCATCTAACAGGATCGCATCCGTGTGGTAGGCGTCGGTTCGGGCAATGTCCTGCCTATTGCGAACCCGGATGGCCTTGATCGTCCGGGCGTGCAGCCAGTTCAGATCGTTACACATGTCGGGCGACTCGTCACCGTGCAGTTGAATCCAGTTCAGGATACCCCGCTCGGCGATCGCGGCGATCTCCTCGACGGCGGCGTTGACGAAGATGCCGGCCGTGTCCACGAACGTGGGCAGCTTGCGGATAATCGCCACCGCCTGGTCGGGCTCGATATAGCGCGGGCTTTTCGGGTAGAAGTTGAAACCCAGCACGTCGGCGCCCACGTCCACGGCGGCCAGGGCGTCGTCGAGGTTCGTAATTCCGCAGATCTTCACTTTCACCGAAAGCAGCGACAACCGTTGCATCCTTACGCGGTTTGGTTGGAGAGCGCGACCAACCGCTCCAAAGCGGTCCGGGCGCGCCCGTCCTGGATCGCCTGGTCGGCCTGGGCGATTCCGTCGGGGAAATCGTCGGCCAGGCCGGCGACCATTATAGCGGCGGCGGCGTTGAGCACCACGATGTCCTTGCGCCTTCCGCGCTCCTGGCCGGCAAGAATGGCCCGGATGATCGCCGCATTCGTGGCGGCGTCGCCTCCGCGAAGCTCCTCCAGGCTGGCCCGCTCCATGCCGAAGTCCTCCGGCACGATCGTTCGCTCCATGATCCGCCCGTCGTCCAGCCAGAGGACATCGGTCGGGCCCATCGTGCTGATCTCATCCAGCCCGTCACTGTGGACGACCATGGCCCGTTCGATGCCCAGCATCTGGAGCGCCTCGATCACCGGTCGCATCAACGACCGGTCGGCCACGCCCGTCATTTGCCGCCGCACCCGGGCCGGATTGGCCAGCGGTCCGAGGATGTTGAACACGGTCCGAAAGCCCAGCGCCTTGCGCACGGGCTGGACGTACTTCATGGCCGGGTGATACGCCGGCGCGAACATGAAGCCGACTCCGGCCTGGCGGATGCACTCGGCCACGCACGGCGGGCCCGGCGCGATGTTCACGCCCAACTCGGCCAGCACGTCCGCGGCGCCGCAGGTGCTGGTGATCGCCCGGTTGCCGTGCTTGGCGACGCGGGCCCCGGCGCCGGCGGCCACCAGAGCCGCGGCCGTGCTGATATTGAACACCTTCACGCGGGCGCCGCCCGTGCCCACTACGTCGATCAGATTGTCCAGCCCGCAGTCTACGCACACCGCGTGGGCCCGCAAGGACCCCGCCAGCCCCGCCAGTTCGGGGACGGTCACGCCTCGGACCTGCATGGCCGTCAGAAACGCGGCCACCTGCATCTCCGGCACCTGCCCCTCGAAGACGGTATCCAGCAGCGCCCCGGCCTGTTCGAAGCTCAGGGGCCGGCCCAGAACGAGGTCCTCAAGATACTCCACCATCTGTCCCATGTCTGTGCTCCCGTGCCTGATTGCCTGCGCTTATTGTGCGTTCGCGCCGCTCGTCGCGCGGCGGCCCGACGAGACGCCGTGCTCGACCGCGATCCGAATCATATTCTCGATGAGGCGGCCGCCCGTGGGCGTCAGAATGCTCTCCGGGTGAAACTGTACGCCGTGGATGGGCAGCTCGCGATGCCGCACGCCCATGACCACGTTCTCATAGCGGGCTGTTTCCTCCAACTCATCCGGCAGCGTCGCGGCGCACAGGCTGTGGTAGCGCCCGGCGTGCAGGGGATTCTCCAGGCCGGTGAAGATGCCGCGTCCGTCGTGCCTGACGCGGCTGGCCTTGCCGTGCATGACGCACGGCGCGTGGTCGATCCGCCCCCCGAAGTGCTGCACGATGGCCTGGTGCCCCAGGCACACGCCGAAGATCGGCAGCACCTCCTTGAAGCGGCCGATCGCCTCGAGCGTGACCCCGGCCGAATCGGGATTGCCCGGCCCGGGCGAGATCAGCAGCAGGCCGGGCTGGAACTGTTCCACCACCCGTTCCAGTTCCGCCAACGGCGTGTCCGCGCGATACACCCGGGTCGGACAACGGCGCTTGGCGAACTCGTCGACGAGGTTGTACGTGAACGAATCGAAGTTGTCGATGAACAGCACGCGGAGGGATTCACCTTGCATGGCTGGGCTCCTGTACGCCGCGCACCGCACGCAGGCAGGAGGCGGCCTTGTGTTCGGTTTCGTCGAACTCCGTCGCCGGGACGCTGTCGTACACGATGCCCGCGCCGGCCCGGATGAACGCCGTCTTGTTTCGGATTTGGATGCTGCGGATGGTGATGCAACTGTCGAACTGGCCGTCGACCGTGAGGTACATCACCGCGCCGCCGTAGTAGCCGCGCTTGTTCTTCTCCAGGCGGCGGATGATCTTCATGGCCTCGATCTTGGGCGCCCCCGTCAGCGTGCCCATGTTCATTGTCGCCAGGTACGCACTCAGGGCGTCCAGGTCGTCGCGCAGCGTGCCGCGGACGTTGCTGACCAGGTGCTGAACGGATTCATACTTCTCGACCACGAGCAGCTCGGTCACCTGCCGGCTGCCCGGCGCCGCCACCCGCGCGATGTCGTTGCGGGCCAGGTCCACCAGCATCATATGCTCGGCCAATTCCTTGTGGTCGAGCTTCAGCTCGGCCTCGTAGCGGCGGTCGCTCTCGGGATCGACCCGTCCATTGATCCGCCCGCGGGGCTTGGTGCCCGCGATGGGGCGGATCTCCACCTGCCGCTGCTCGGTGCCGCGGACCCGCAGGCTCAGCTCCGGGCTGGCCCCGGTCAGAATCGTGGTCGGCGTGTTCAGGTAGAACATATAGGGCGACGGATTCAACGCCCGCAGGCGGCAGTACACGTCCAGCGGCTCATCGGGGCAAGGCTCGGCGACGGTGCGGCTGAGCACCACCTGAAAGACGTCGCCGTCGATGATGTGCCGCCGCGCCTGTTCCACCATCTGCTCGTATTCCTCACGCGAGGTATCCGTGCCACCGCGAAAGGCCGGCAACGGCTCGCGTTGGGCGGTCCGTCCATTGGCTGACGCCGTGTGGTAGTAGTGATCGAACGTCTCCTGGGCCTGCTCGATGATGGTCTCGCGGTCATCGTCGGTGATCATGACGTTCACGACGATGTAGCCCTGGCCCGTGCCGTGATCCATCAGGAAGATGTTGTCGGCGAAGTACAGTTCGTAGTCGGGGTTGCCCAGGATGTCGCTGCGGCTGGCCGGGAGCCTCTCGAACTGGTCCACGAAATCGTAGCTGATCGCCCCCAGCAGGCCGCAGGTCACGCGGAAGGGGCGACTGGCCAATTCAAAGGCGAAGGCCACGGCCCGCAGCACGTCCATCTGGTTGACGCTCTTGAGCCGCGTTTCCTCATCGAGCACCCCCTCGGTCGGTTGCAGGTGACCGTGGATCACGTCTTCGCCGAAGTGCACCTCGCGGGCAAAGGCGAAGCGATCCCTGTTGCGGGACAAGTGCCGCAGCATGCGGCGGCCCGTATCGGTGAGGGCCTGGATCGTGAAGTCCTGGCCCCGGCCGGTCAGATACAGGGCGGGCCGGGCCGTCCCGAAGGTCAGCTCATCGCCGTGGCCGTTGGTCAGGTAATCCCGCGATTCCAGCAGGCAGCAGTGCCGGTTCCGCCCGAAATCGCTGAGCTTGCTGAAGAACTTCAGCGGGTCGCCCATGTCGATCTGCTTGACGATCGGCACAATCTGGCCCGGTCGGGCCTGGTCGATGGCCTGTCGATGCTCGTCCATTCTCTGTTCTCCTTGTCCACGGGGCCAACCTGCCGCGGCGGGTACAAAAAAAATCGCAACCCGCCGGGCGGCAGGTTGCGATTCTGGTTCGAACGGTTCTTCGAGGTTGCAGAAACGCCGCTACCTGCCGCATTCCGCGACAGGCCACCACCACAAGAACGACTTGGCCGCAGCGTTACTTTCCATAGAAGCAATTATGCCATATTTGGTCGGCTGAGCAAAGCCCAAAAATCTGAAAAAGTGAGATTTTTTGGAGACCTGACTTATCGGACCTGCACGGTGATCGTCCGGTCCTGTACCTGCGTGACCGTGCCGAAAGTGATCTTATCGGCATAGGCCTTGACGTCCGTGACCGGGCCCACGGTCACGGTCAGCTTATCGCCGGACCGCATGGAGCTCAGCGACCAGTCCTGGCTGCCGGTCAGTTCGATCAGATCGTCACAGATCTCATCCTCCCGATTCCCGTCAATCGGACCAAGGACCACGACGGTAACCTCGTCTGCCGGGGTGATTTGCATGGGGAAGGTCATGCTCAACTCGCCCTGATCGTGACTCTGGCTGCCCGAACCCGCGGCGGCGCCTCCCATGGACTCCTGCATCTTCGCCCCCAGTTGGGCCAGCTCGATCAGGTGGGCCTTGGGCACGACCAGCTCGGCGGCCAGGTCCCGTTCGTCGACCGTGATCGCGACGGCCATCTTCGTCTTGACCTGCTGGCCCATCTGCGTGAGCATCATGGCCATCATCGCCGGGGCCATGGCCTGTTGACTGTCCTGGCCTTCCTGCATCATGGCGATCGCCAGGGCCATTCCCGCCAGCTCTATCGGGTTGAATGCTCCGACAAAGTCCGCCTTGTCGCGTGAGGTCAACGAGCGGACGGCGGGGTCATTCTGGGCCGCCGTGCGCATGTGCTGAAGCAGCGTGCCAAGCTGCTGAACCAGGACCGGCGCATCGGGGGCCGGCGGGGCGGTGAAGAAACGCTTATTGACCTTCCCGGCCAGGTCCGAACCGGCCACGAACCGGGTATGCACATTCAGCCGCAACAGGGCCTCGGACGGCTCGGCGGCCAGGGTGATCCATTCCATTTGCTCCAGCAGGGCGGCGAGTTCCTCGGTCTGCCCAAGCATTTGTTGGGGGTTTATGCCCCCCATGGCGGCGGCCCCCTGACCGGCCCCGCCTTGGGCCAGGGCCCGACTCATTTGGGCCGCGGCCCCGGCGTCGACATGGGCCCACACCGGTGCGGTGGCGGCCAGTGAGGCCTCCTGGGCGGGCAATCGAGCGGCCAGGCGGTCCGGAGCGGCTTGCATGTGGGCCTTGACGGCGTCCAGTCGCGTTTGCGCCTCCCTCGCCGTCAGGAGTGCCCAGTGCGGATCCGGCGAGGCCATACAGACCAGTTCACCCAAGGGGCTTTCCTGGACCTGAATCATCGAGATGCCCAATGAGTTCGGCGGTCCGATGGCCGGGTGGCCGGCGACGAAGGCGTCGTAGTCGCTCACCGGCAGGAGCATCGCCATTTGTGGCATGGGCGCCTGGCCGGCATCGGCCTGGGCGGTCACGCCGAACAGCGCCATCTGGCCCTGCAAGTTCACGTTCTTGAGCTCCGCATCGCCCAGCGCCACGGCCAGCAGGCCTTGCACCATCGCCGAGACCGACACGGGCGTTTCGCTGACGCCCGCTAGGTACCGGTCCAGTTGGTCCATGGCGGCCTGCATGTTACGGATTCGCACGCAGAACAAGGCATCGGCCGGCACCAGGTCGAGCACATCTCTTCCGGCGGACAGAGCGACAGGTCCGGGCTCGACCACCACGCGCGGTGCAGGCTGGCTGATCGCACCCTTGTCTGCGCCGGCTGCGGCTTGCGGGGGTGTTTGCGTTGGTTCAGCGGCAGGGGGGGCTTGAGCAGCTTCTTGGTCCTGGGCATCTTGAGCGCTTTGCTCAATCTGCCAGATGCGCTTGGGTGCGCCCTTGGACTGCTGGCGGCGCGGACGCAAGGCGCTCTCTCCAATGCGTTGCTCCCTCAGCAGTCGCAAGGTCTCTCGCCCGATGTCCGCGGAGCCGACCTGGGCCGTCGCCGCGCTCGACAGAGCCATGATCGTGGTCAACGCTCCCAGGACGCAGGAGCGCGTATTACGGATAAACCTCATGATTCACTCTCCATGCCCAACTCGCGTAACCCTCGCTCAGAGGCGGAACATCTTTGAGAACTCGTCGTGTGTTTTGCCGTTGGTGGCCAAAACGCTGTACGGCCGACCCTCGTAGGCGGCGCAGTCGATGGGAAACAGCTCGCCGCCATCCAGTGGCTCCACGCGGCCGCCCGCGGTCGTCACCAGGAACACCCCCGCGGCCAAGTCCCACAGCTTGGCGTCGTTGCTGAGCATTCCCACCATCGACCCCTTGGAAACGTACGCCAGATGCAGGGCCGTCGTCCCGAGATTCCGGAACCGGGTGCGCCGCAGGATTTCCTGTACCGGTTCGATCTGTTCGGGTCGGAGGTGGCTGTCGAGCCCGAACGAGGCCAGGCGGCTGATCTTCTCATCGCTGACGGTGATCCGCGAACCGTCGCACTGCGCCTCCATCTCCGTCGCGGCGGTGTACATCCGCTCGGTGGCCGGATCGAAAATAACGCCCACGATGGGTCGGCCCTGATGAACCACGGCGATGCTGACACCGAAGCACAGCAATCCATGGCAGTAGTTGTTTGTGCCGTCGATGGGGTCGATCACCCACCAGATGTCGTGCTCCGAGCGGGGCGGCTGTTTGAGAAGGGGCCTGTCGCCGCCCTCCTCAGCCAGGAAGCCGTGATCGGGATAGTTCTCCTTGATCCGCTCGATGATCAGTTTCTGGCACAGCACGTCGGCGTTGCTGACCATCTCCTCATCGCCCTTGAGCGTGCTCTTGAGGTATCGGATTTCCTCCATCGCCCGCTGGCCGCCGAGCCGCGCGGCGACGATGGCCACTTCCAGCATATTTCGAATGTCACTGTGTTCGAGTTTCATGACGCCCTCGCCGCCCTTGACAGTCCGGATGGCGTGTATTCTACTGGCGCGATGCAAGCAAGCCAACAGCCTAATTCGGGCAAAATGTCGCATCGGGCGTCGTTGCAGCTCCGTGTCGGGGCGGCCGTTGTGGCGGTGACGGTGGCCGTGGGGTTCGGCGTGCTGGCCGCGGCGGCCTATGGCTGGATCGACCTGATCGACTGGTTTGGGGTCTGCGGATTCCGCCAGCGCCACGGCCTGCCGTGCCCCGGCTGCTACTGGACGACGGCCGGGATGGAGTTCGTCCGGGGACACTTGGTGCGGGCGTTCGTCGTGCAGCCGGCGGCGACGGTCTTCTACGGTGCGGCCCTCATTACGGGCGTTTTCGCTTTACTTGTCGCCGGCGCCGGGGTAAACTTCGCGTTTCTTCACCCCCCCGCAAGGGGACGCATAGTGCGGTACGCCCTGATCGCGGCGGTCGTGATTTTACTGGGAGGCTGGGCGGTCACGCTCGCCCGTGCCTGGGCGCAGGGAATGCCATGAGGACGTGAATATGCGGGTGACAACCTGGACAATCGGGGTCTTGGCTCTGGCGACGATGATCTTGTCGTGCGGGTGCAGCCTCATCGGCTGGCTCGCCGCGCCGACCGCCAACGAGGACGTCGTGCCTGCACAGGTGCGCCTGGCCAAGCTGCAGGAACGCGGCATCGTGGTGATCGTCGATGCAGCCCACGGCTCGAACGTCACACCCTCGGTTTGTCGTCAGGTGGTCAACACGATCAATGGGCATCTGGTCAAGCGGGCCCGGGTCAACACCCGCTATCTCGTGGCGGCCGACGACTCGTCGCCCGAAAGGGCGAAGATCGAAGCACTCACAAACGAAGGACCCGCTCGGATCGCCGAGGCGGTCGGAGCGGGATTGGCTTTGTATGTTCGCATTGAGGACTTCCGGATTGAAGGCATGGCGGATGAGTACATGAAAGGACGGTTGTTTTCCAGGGCCGCGCTGGTCGGCGCCGAGGCGGACCGGGTGCTCTGGCCCGCCTCGGGCGAGCCACTGGCGGTTCGCGCCCAGGTGGAGCTGGAGACCCAGGGCCGTGATAGGACGATCACGCGTCTGGCTGAGGCGACGGCCCACTGCATCGTACGTCACTTCTACGATTGTCCTCGCGCCCGCTATCGGACCGCCGACGAAATGGATGGCACCGAGGCCTTCGGCTGGTAATATCGACTGGATGGAGAGATCTATGTACAGGATTCTGATTACGGACAAGTTGGCCCGGGAGGGCATCGACCTGATCAACCGCACGGAGGGGTTTGAGGCGGTGGTCAAGACAGGGGTCAGTGAGGACGAGTTGGCGTCCATGATTGGGGATTACGATGGCCTGATTATCCGCAGCGGCACCAAGGTCACCGCGCGGGTGCTCGAGAATCCCGGCCGGCTCAAAGGCGTCGCCCGCGCGGGCGTCGGCGTGGACAACATCGACGTTCCCGCGGCCACGCGCAAGGGCGTGCTGGTGATGAACACCCCCGGCGGCAACACGCTCAGCGCCGCCGAGCACACGCTGGCGCTGATGCTGGCCTTGAGCCGCAACGTCGTGCCGGCGTGCACCAGCCTCAAGGCGGGCACCTGGGATCGCAAGACGTACATGGGCAACCAGTTGAACAACAAGGTGCTCGGCGTCATCGGGCTCGGCCGGATCGGCATGGCCGTGGCTAAGATGGCCCTGGGCTTCAACATGAAAGTGCTGGGGTACGATCCCTTCGCCGCACCGAAGGAGGCCGCCGAGCTTGGCCTGCAGATCACCGAGGACCTGGAGCGGATCTTCAAAGAGGCCGATTTCATCACGCTGCACGTCCCCCGCAATGAGCAGACGACGAACATGATCGCGGCGAGGCAACTGGCGATGATGAAGCCGACCTGTCGGATCATCAACTGTGCCCGCGGCGGCATCATCCATGAGGACGACCTCTACGACGCCCTCCAAAAGGGCGTGATTGCCGGGGCGGCGCTCGACGTGTTCGCGCAGGAGCCGCCGCAGAATCAGCGTTTCCGTGACCTGCCGAACTGTCTGGTCACGCCGCATCTGGGGGCCAGTACCGAAGAGGCCCAGGTGGACGTGGCCGTGGAGGCAGCGGAGATTTTGTGCGACGCGATCAAGGGCGGGCCGATTCGCAACGCGCTCAATGCCCCGGCGCTGGGTGCGGGTGCGCCGCCCATCGTGGCCCATTATGCCGAATTGGCCCGGCGGATCGGGGCCGTCGTCAGCGCGATCGCCCCCGGTCACGTGCGCACGGTGCAGGCCGAGTACCGCGGGGCCCTCGCCGACAAGCCCGTGGAGGCCGTCACCACGGCCTTCGCCATCGGCCTGTTGCAGCCGCATTTCGACATGCCCATCAACATGGTCAACGTCGGCCTGTTGGCCAAGGAACGCGGCATCAGCATTGACGAGGTCAAGAACGCCGACGTGCAGGATGTGGTCTCCAGCTTCACGGCCCGCGTGGAGACCGACAAGGTTCGACGGCTCGTCCGCGGAACCGTCTACGGGGAGGGCCTGCTGCGCATCCTCGAAATCGACGGATTCAACGTCGAGGTGACGCCCCGCGGCACGTTGATGGTGATCTTTAACGACGACAAACCGGGCGTGATCGGGTCCGTCGGCACGATCTGCGGCAAGTACGGCATCAACATCAGCACCATGGGCGTGGGCCAGAAACTGGATGAGGGCAAGGCCGTCCTCGCCGTAAGCCTGGACAAGACGCCCAACGAAGAGACCATCCAGGCCCTGCGGAATCTGGAATTCGTCAACGACCTGTACGTCTGCAAGCTGGATTAGACGAGCGGCCCGCCGCAGGGGCTCGGCATCGGGCTGGGAAAGGCTTGATGCCGGGCCCCGGGCCGATCAAGGGAGTCTCGTGCATGGCAACGAAGGGCAAGGACACCCGGCAACTTCAGTTCGACTTTGAGCCCCCAGGAGGCCGGCCCGATGCCAAGGGGCGTGCCGCTTCATCCGCCCGAAAGGCGCGGGGCAAGCCGGCCAAAGGGGGCGCGACGCCCTCAACGGGCAAGGCCGCCAAAGGCAAGGCCACCAAGCGCAAGGGGACCCAGAAGGCTGCTCCTGCGTCGTCGGGAACCGACCAAGGGACCGGCGCGGCGCCGGCTCCTGAAGCAGCGGCAGCGCCCTCGACGCGTTCACGCCGAAAGCGCGGCGCCGAGGCCGCGACGGCCGAATCCATGGCGGCCAAGCAACGGGATATCAGCGTCAGCGAGTTTTTCGCGAAGAACCGCCACCTGCTGGGCTTCGACAACCCGCGAAAGGCGCTGCTGACGGCCGTCAAGGAGGCCGTCGACAACGCGCTGGATGCCTGCGAGGAGGCGCAGATCCTGCCCGACGTGCGCATCACGATCGACCCGGTTGACGGTAGCGAGAATCGCTTTCGCATGAACGTGACCGACAACGGGCCGGGCATCCTCAAGGCCCAGGTGCCGAATATCTTCGCCCGCCTGCTCTACGGCAGCAAGTTCCATACGCTTAAGATGAGCCGCGGTCAGCAGGGCATCGGCATCAGCGCCGCGGGGATGTACGGGCTGCTGACCACCGGGGCCCCCGTGCAGATCATCACCCGCACCAACCCCGCCAAGCCGGCGACGCACTATCACGTGCAGATCGATACGACCCGCAACCGGCCCGAAGTAGTCCTCGACGAGGAATGCGAGTTCGACCTGCCGCACGGCACGAGCGTGACGATCACCCTGGAGGGACGGTACCAGAAGGGTCGGCAGTCGGTTGACGATTACATCGCCCAGACGGCGATGGCCAACCCGCATGCCCGCATCGTCTACCGCGATCCGACCGGTCAGGAAACGTTGTACGAGCGCCAGACGCAGGAAATGCCCTTTATCCCCGTTGAAATCAAGCCGCATCCCTACGGCGTGGAGATCGGTGTGCTGTTCAAGATGGCCCGCAACAGCCGGGCCAAGACGCTCTCGGAGTTTCTGCGGCAGGATTTTTCGCGCATCAGCCCGCGCCTGGCCGCGGATATCGTCAAGAAGGCCAAGCTTTCCTCTCGTCTCAAGCCCGGCAAGATCACCGTCAAGGACGCCGAGCGGCTGTACGAGGCCGTCAACGCCACCAAGATCATGGCCCCATCGAGCGACTGCATCGGCCCGATCGGCGAGGACAAGCTCGTCGAGGGGCTTGCGCGGGTCGTCGAGGCGGAGTTCTACACCGCGTGCACGCGCAAGCCCTCCGTGTACCGCGGCAACCCGTTCCTGGTGGAGGCCGCCCTGGCCTATGGATGCAAGGACGACGGCGGCAAGTCCAACGGCGACGCGGACAAGGAGCCGCTGATGCGGCTGGTGCGAATCGCCAACCGCGTGCCGCTGCTGTACCAGCAATCGGCCGGGGCCATCTACAAGGCGGTCCTGGATACGAATTGGCGCAATTATGGCCTGAGCCAGAGCCGCGGCGCCCTGCCGGCGGGCCCCCTGGTGCTGATGGTGCACGTCGCCTCGGTCTGGGTGCCGTTCACCTCCGAGAGCAAGGAGGCTGTCGCGCACTACCCCGAAATCATCAAGGAGATCAAGCTGGCGATCCAGGAGTGCGGACGCAAGCTCGGCCTGCACGTGCGCCGCCAGCGCCGCATCCGCGAGGAGCTCAAGAAGCGCAGCTACATCGAGACCTATCTGCCGCCCATCGGCGAGGCCCTGCGGGATATCCTTTCGCTCAAGGAGGCGGAGGTCGGCCGGGTCGTCGAGAAGCTGCGCGACACCCTGGAACGGTCCCGCAAGATGTAGGAGGCCTCATGCCTGAGTTGATTATCAGCATCAGCGGTCTGCGGGGGATCGTGGGCCAGAACTTGCACGCCGAGACCGCCGCCCGGTACGGAGCCGTCTTTGGGACATTCCTGCGGCGTTCGGGACGGCGGGGCCCCGTGTGTCTGGGACGCGACTCGCGTCCGTCCGGGCCGATGCTGGCCTCGGCCGTGACGGCCGGACTGTGTTCGGTCGGCTGCGAGGTGATCGACTTGGGCATCGTCACCACGCCCACCGTCGGTATCCTCACCCGTCACATGCAGGCCGGCGGCGGCGTGGTGATCACGGCCAGCCACAATCCCATCGAATACAACGGCATCAAGCTGCTCCTGGACAACGGCATCGCGCCGCCCAAGCCCCAGGCCGAGGAGATCCGCGCGCTGTATGAGCAGGGCGTGTTCGATCCAGTCGGATCGGTTGAGTGCGGGCGGGTTCGTTCGGCCGATGACCCCGACGCGGTGCACGTGGAGAAGGTTCTCGCGATCGTGGACCGCGAGCAAGTCCGCCGGGCGGGTTTTCGCGTCGTATTGGACAGCGTCAACGGCGCCGGCGGACGGCCGGGCGTGCGGCTGTTGCGGGCGTTGGGCTGCGAGGTTGTCGAGGTCAATACCGAGCCGACGGGTCTGTTCGCCCATGGCGCCGAGCCGACTGCCGAGAACCTGGCCGACTTGGGGCGTCACGTGCTGGAGGCCAAAGCCGACGTCGGTTTCGCCCAGGATCCGGATGCGGACCGCCTGGCCGTGGTCGACGCTGAGGGACGCTACATCGGCGAGGAATACACGCTGGCCCTGGCGGCGAAGGTTGTCCTGGATGATCGCATCGGCCCGGTGGCGGCGAACCTGTCCACGTCGCGGATGATCGACGACGTGGCCGCGGCGGTCGGGGCCCGCGTGATTCGCACGCCCGTCGGCGAGGCCAACGTCGCCCAAGCCATGATCGAGAACGATTGTGTCATCGGCGGCGAGGGCAACGGTGGGGTCATCGACCTGCGCGTCGGCCCCGTCCGCGACAGTCTGGTGGCCATGGCCCTGATCCTGCAGGGCATGGCGCGGAGCGGCCAGAGTATAGCGGCCCTGGCCGAGGGCATCGGCCGCTACGATATGACCAAGCTCAAGTTCCCCGCCGATGCCGAACAGGCCCGGCGGATCCTCGAACGGGCGCGGCAGGTGTTCGCCGAGGCCCACGTGGATACCTCCGATGGCTTCCGCTTTGACCTGCCGGATGGGTGGATTCACCTGCGCACCAGCAACACCGAGCCGGTCATGCGGGCCATCATCGAGACGGGCAGCCCGGAACGGACCAGGGGCTACGTTCAAGCCGTCGAACAGATCCGCGACGAGGTACGATAGTGCACGCGGCGATGCCCAGAGAGACTCTGCTACAGGCCAACCGGCGGATCCGGTCAGTGACGTACGCCGGCCTGTGGGTGAACGTGGCCTTGTCGGTGGCGAAGCTGATCGTGGGCATGGTGACCCACTCGATGGCGCTGGTGGCCGATGGCGTGCACTCGTTTTCCGATATGGCAACCGACGCCGCTATCCTGCTGGGGACGCACTTCGGATCGAGGGAGCCCGACGTCGAGCATCCTTACGGTCATGGCCGGGCGGAGACCTTCGCGGCCGCGTTCGTGGCGGTGGCACTCGTCGCGGTCGGCGGTCTGATGGTGCAGCAGGCGGCGGTCGCCATCGCGCGGATTCACGCCGGATTCAGTCCGGACATTCGGCTCGGCCCGCTGGCCGTGGGGGCCGCCTTGGCCAGCGTGATCGCCAAGGAAGCCCTGTATTGGGTCACGCGTCGCGTTGCTTTGCAGACGCACAGCGCCGCCCTCTACGCCAATGCCTGGCACCATCGCAGCGACGCCCTGAGTTCGGTGGCGGTGTTGATCGGTTTTGCCGCACTGGCCTTCGGCTACGAGCATGGTGACCAGATCGCCACCATCGCCGTAGGGCTCATGATCATCTTCGTCGGGGTTCGAATCCTCGGGGGCTGTTTCCATGAATTGGCCGAGCGAGCCGTCGATCAGCAGACCATCGAGCAAATCCACGGCATCATTGAGGGGGAAGGCCGCATTCGCAACTGGCACAAGCTGCGCACCCGCACGGTCGGCCGTGAGATCTTCCTCGACGTGCACATCCTGGTCGATCCGGACCTCAAGATCACCGAGGCCCACGCCATCGCCGACGCCCTGGAGCACGCCTTGCACGAGGGCCTGTCCCGTCCGCTGAATATCATGGTGCACGTCGAGCCCGACCTGCCCGAGTTGCGCAACGGCTGAGGCGGCTCACCCATCCTGGCCCACGGGCAGCCATCCTATGGCAGGGCACGGTGTTGTGTCAGGTTGCCGAATTCGAGAGACATCGCTCGCCATGCCGGTTGAGCCTGCCCCCATCCGGTGCCCCTGATCCCGCGAGTTGTCTGACGGCCGGACGCACGTTAACTCTTCTCTGAAATCAATTTGCGCTGGATTTGAAGTGTTCTGGAAGGTATAATAGCAACACTCTGCGTGCGTGGAGATTCCAGCCAGTGAGGAGGCATCCTGCGATTCTTGTGGCTTGTCGACGGCCTGCCCGATGGCGGTTTGTGCGCGTCCAGCGTGCTGTCGTGGATTGTCGGCCTGTTGACGGAGAGCCTTCCTTACGTCACCCCCATTTGAGCCGGGGCGTGAATAACAAGAAGGGGCCGTTTTGCACCCGTGTGTTCTTCGACGGGCGGCTGTAGGGTCCGGGGTGCAGGCCCGCACGGCGCGACAGATACGGCGGGACTCCCTATGAGTCCGCTAACCGGTGATGGGAAAGGTAACGGATATGATGCAACGAACGAGATGGGTGCTCCTTGCCGTGGTCTGTCTTGGTGCCGTGGAGGTCTTGGCCGCGAATCCCGTGGGCACGGCGTTTCACTATCAGGGACGGCTCCACGATGCCGGCGATCCGGCCGACGGCCTCTATGACATGCGGTTCAGCCTCTGGGACGGGCCGGACGCCATGGCCGGTTTTCTGGGTGAAGTGACACTGGACGATGTGACCGTCACCGGCGGGTATTTCCGGGCGAGCCTCGATTTCGGCCTGAACGTGTTCGACGGAGAGGAGCGCTGGCTGGAGGTGGCCGTGGGGCCCCTGGACAGCAGCGATCCCGAGGACCTGACGGTCCTGTCCCCTCGTCAACGGCTGGCGCCGGTGCCGTATGCCCTCTACGCGGCGGATGCCCCGGCACCGCAGCCCCCCTGGGTGCTTTTGCACGAGGGGGCCGAGCCGGTGGTCTGGGCCGAGAACGCCGGCGAGGGGCGGGGCCTTTTCGGTTCGTCCGTCCAGGGGTGCGGCGTACACGGCATGAGCGCATCCAGTCATGGCGTTTATGGCACCGGCTCCAAGGGCGTCTACGGGCTGCAAATCGACAGTGGCAACTACGGCTACCTGGGCAGTTCGGACTTTGGGGCCTACGGCCGTTTCAATAATGGCAACTGGGGGGCGCTGGGTGTAAGCAACGCGGGCGTTTTTGGTGAAACGAGCCTAGCGGACGTCGCCGGCGTGTTCGGGTCCAGCCCGTTCGGCTACGGCGTGCGGGGCGCCAGCGCTTCCAAATACGGCGTGTATGGCACCGGCGTCCAGGGCGTCCGGGGCGAACACCCCAACAGCGGCAATTACGGTTACCTTGGCCATTCGGACTATGGCGTCTATGGCCGCTTCAATACCGGCAATTGGGGAGCCCTTGGCACGGGCAATGCCGGGGTGTTTGGCCAGGCGGAGGTGGCTGACGTACCCGGCGTATTCGGGTCCAGCCCGTTCGGCTACGGAGTCCGAGGCGCCAGCGCCTCCAAATACGGCGTGTATGGCACCGGTGTCCAGGGCGTCCGGGGCGAACACCCCGACAGCGGCAACTACGGATATCTGGGCCATTCGGACCACGGGGTCTATGGCCGCTTCAACAACGGCAATTGGGGAGCCCTTGGCACGGGTAATGCCGGGGTGTTTGGCCAGGCGGAAGTGGCTGACTTGCCCGGCGTATTCGGGTCCAGCCCGTTCGGCTATGGGGTCCGAGGCGCCAGCGCCTCGAAGTACGGCATCTACGGAACCGGAGCGGTCGGGGTCTACGCGGAGAACCCCTCGAGCGGCAACAAGGTGGCTCTGGCGGGCAGCTCCTACCTGCTGGACGCCCGTACCGCCGACAATTCGATCGGTGCCGTATTGGGCGCGTACAAGACCGGATTGAGCACTTTTTCGTACGTGCCGGGCGGACGTGGCGTGTTCACGGTGGGCGAGGTCGGCGTTGACGCCATGGGGGACGTGATGACCGGCTATGGTGTCAAGGCTCAGGGATACTATGGCGTTCACGCGGAAAGCACCGAGGGGTTCGCCGGGTACTTCGATGGGGCGGTGCGGATTATCGGCTATCGCTGGAACCCGGCCACGACAGACGGCGATTTCAGCATCGGGGACGGCGCCCACTGGTTCAAGATCGGCGTCGCGGTCGGCGGAGGGGGCGCCGGCGATGTGCGCCTGCGGTCGCAGGGCGGCACAAACCGCCTGATCCTCGGCAGTGGGACGGAGGACGTGATGACCGTCGTCAACGGGGGCGTGGGCATTCGCACGCTGACGCCGGCGGCGGATGCGGCGCTGGACGTACATGGGCCGATCTACCAGCGGGGAGCCAAGCTGCACGCCGACTACGTGTTTGAAGAGGGATACCGCCTGGAATCGATCGAGGAACATGCCGCGTGGATGTGGACGCATCGGCACCTGCCGGCGATTCCCCAGGCCCGGACCGACCCCGATGGGACGGATGTTGTCGAGGTGGGCGCCCATCGCCGGGGAATCGTGGAGGAGCTGGAGAAGGCCCACATTTACATTGAGCAACTGAACCGGCGTAATGCCGAGCTGGCTGCGCAGAACCAGATCCTCACCGAACGGATGAACCGCTTGGAGCGGCTGGTTCAAAAGCTGGCCGCCGAGGATTCCCCCGTTCGCCCGTTTGAGGAGGGCGGACGATGAGGTGGACTTCTTTGAAGTGGGTGCTGGTCTCGATGTTGGCGGCGGTGTCGGTGGCCGGGGGGTATGAACTCACGTGGTACACGATGGACGGCGGCGGGGGCCGCAGCGAAGGCGGGCCGTACGTGCTGGAAGGGACCATCGGGCAGGCGGATACCGGCGTCAGCAGCGCGAATGCGTACGTGCTCAGCGCGGGCTTCTGGCCGGGCAACTTCGGCTGCATGGTGAATCTGACGGACCTGGCCGTCTTTGCCGAGCAGTGGATGCTGGCCAGTCCCGGCGCGCCGTACTGGCCGGCCGATTTCGACAAGAGCGGCAACGTCGACATCACCGACTTCGCGACGCTCTCGGCCTGGTGGTTCGACCATTGCCCGGCGGACTGGCCCTTGAAATAGCGTCCAGACCGGATACTGTCCGGTGCCCCCAATCCACCGGTGTTCTCAACGGCCAGTCAGGCTCTGCGGATTGCGTTCGGTCTCCCACGTCCGCAGCAGGGCTGAGAGCTTCTCGATATAGTACAGGTCGGCGCGGCACCAGGGCTGATCGAGTCGGCCAAGCAATTGCTGCGGCGGGGCCCCCAGACCGTGGGCCATGGCCATGAACAGGCCCCGCGAGAGATTGGGCGGGGTGACGTAGTTCTCCCCGCCGATCATGCGCTCACCCCACGCCTGATACCACAGAGGAAGGTCGGTGGTGAGTCCTTCCACGTGCGCCCGCAGACTCTCCGGCGCTCGCTGGCCGAGCCAGTCACTCAGCTCGGGGACAAGCCGCAGGTAGCGCGGCACTTTGGTATAGTGGCGCATGTTGCCCTGGCCCAGGTCGCTGTGCCGAAGCAGGCGTGAATCGGCCTGTTCGTGGTAAAGCCGCTCGGCCAGGAGCTGGACCAATCGCCGCCGGGCGCCAGCCACGTACTCGCCGCGGTCATAGATGTCCGCCAGCCGCAGGTAACCGATCAGGCCGGCAATCTGTGCGTTGAGATGCTCGGCCGCGTCACCGGCGTCATCATCATGGTCGAACGTAAACGGTTGAGCAAGGAACCTCGCGCACGCCCGCTCAACGGCGTCCATCTGTTCGGCGCCGGCGGCCTTCACGTCCGCATAGTGCACGGCCGCCCACAGACCGTACACGTCCTCGATGCCGGTCTCGTATTGCACCGGCCGACGGGCGAACGCGCGCATGCCGGGCCCGTAGTCGTAGAACTCCCGATGTCGGCCGTCGGCCTCGAACAGGGGGCGCGCCATCGGCATGCCGTCCCGTAACAGGCCGCGCAGGTAGTCCCGTGCCCGGTCGTTTACCCCGGCCGAGAGGTGGGGCATGGCCAGGGCCACGATGCCCATCGTTTCGGCCGTCCGGCGGAAGTACGCCTCCTCACGGACGATGCCCAGCTCGACAATGAACGGGGCCCACGGACCGCTGTCGGTCAACTCGCCGACCGCCGCATCCAGCCGGCGCTGAAGGGCCAGTGCGTGGGGTTCTTGTGGAGGCGGGGTGCGACGCGGACGGTCTTGGCGGCAGAGCGCCTCAGCCTCGGCCTCCGTCACGGTCGGCCGGGACACCGTGGCGTCGAACGTGCCGCGGGATTCGGTCATGTTGCCTCCAATCACGAACCGGCGCCGGTCGCGGATCAGACCGGGGGGATCGGTCCCGCCCGTGTCGGCTCGTGCGACCTGCGGTCCGGCCAGGCATACGACTTGCGAGCCGACAACCCAGAACAGCCGCCCCTCGGCCACGGCCACAATCGACCGGTCCGGTCCGTGCCATTCATTGGGCATGCCGGTCAGGTAACCTTGGGCGGCCATTTTCTGAGCCTGCTGCCAGATGTCCTTGCCGCCCGGCAGGGCCGCCGGCCCAAAGATGCCCCCGTAGGTGTCGCGGCCGGACCAGATCGGAACCGTCCGCTCGGTGCCCAGGTGCAGCCCCTTGAGCTCCCCCTGATGGTTACTGATCAGCACCGACCCCATCATCGAGAGTGCCTGCGTCTCATCCCCGATCATCGGGAAGTCGTGCCAGCCCTCATGCCCCGCCTGTGGCCAGGACCATACGATACGCCCCGTTTCCCGATCCACCCGCCCCAGGGCGGAGTACCGTCGGATACCGCGAAGATAATGGGTCAACGCGGTGCGGTAGAAGGTATACAACTCGCCGGTGTGCGGGTTGAACGTCGGCGGCGTGGCGGGATTGTGCAGTCCGCACGTGTAGAGCACCGGCGCGATCCACGGCTCCGCGCCATCGGCCAGGTCCAACGCGAAGAACGTCTGATCGTGCGGATTCTCGCGCAGGTACCGAGTCACGGCCTCGTATTCGGCGTGGCGGCGTTGCGGGGTGGGCTTGACGAGGTAGTCGCCCCAGCGGTCCAGGAGCACCTCGTCCTCCGGACCGAGCGGGATCGCGCGCTGAACCGCCTCGAGCATCTCGCCGTTGCGGCCCATCACCGTGTGGAATCCGTCGGCCGGGTTAGTGCGCACGATAGCCAAGCCCCGCCAGATCGTGGGCGCATGATCCCGCAGCGACAGGCCCGGGAGCGTGCGCGACTTCCATTGCAGCCGCCCCGACGGATCGAGGCAATAAACGTGCATGTCCTCCGAGGCAAATACGATATGCCCATCTCCGGTCAGCGAGGCGGGTGTCAGAATCATGTACCCCGTTTCAAAACGCCAGATCGGTTGGCCGGTCTTGGCGTCGAGCGCGTGGAACACGCCGGCCCGGTCGCCGTAGTAGACCCGCCGACCATCGCACGCTGGACTGGTCCAGATCCCTGCACCGGTGTCGGTCTTCCATACCAGCGTGCCTCGGCGCGCATCGAGGCAGTACAGATGCCCCTGCTCAGGGCCCTCATCGGCCCCGAAGTACAGCCGTCCTTGGCCATGGCAGGGCGAATGGCCGATGGGACCGTCGGCGGCGAACCGCCACACGGTGCGGCCATCCCGCACATCCAGCGCGTATACGTGGCCGGCGAACGTCGGCACAAAGCACAGGCCCTCGGCCACGATCGCCTCGACGCGGGATGCGATCATCTCATCGTGAAAATCTCGGAACCACTTCCGCTCAAACGGCCCTTCCAGCACCTCGTCCGTGTAGCCGCTGCGCTGATAATCCCGGTGCAGCGTCGGCCACGCTGTCTGCGATAAACACGGACAGTGCAAGCCATGCGCTGCCGCCAAGCCGGCCATCAGTATGGATGTGAAGAGTGTACGTTGCCGCGTGGTCGCTCTCCTGTCTGTGCGCCATCCGGATCGGCCGATTCGGCCCGTGCCGCCTCGATGTTCAAACGACGCACGCTACGGTCAGTTCCTGGCCCGCGTGCAGGACGAGGGGCTTGTCCAGCTCGATCACGACCCGCGTGCCTTCACGACGGACCGTGGGGCGGCGCTGTTCGGGCGCCTCGATCTGAACCTGCGCGGTCGTGCCTTCGGCAGGCAGATCGACCGCCACCGAGCGGATCAGCACCTGGCCCCAGCGGACGGCAATGCGGTTGGTCTGCGTGTCGCCGGACCGCGTCTGCATCAGCGTGCCCCAGCCCGCGGCGCCGGTGAACGCGGCCTTGAAATCCTCCGGACCCATCCGCGGTGCAAAACCGATATGTCCCTTGGGGCCATCATATTCATAGCCGCACAATCCGAGCAGGACGCCCCAGCTCGCCAGGGCCCGGGCGTAATGATCGCCGCACTCGACCTCATTGTACGGATTGCGCTTGGCCGGGTGGTACCGCTCGTGAATCGCCCGGCAGATCGCCAAGGCCTCGGTCACCATGCCCTCCCAGGCCATGTGCCCGGCCACCTGGTACTCGATGCCGGTCCACACCTCGTCGCGATAGCGGACGGATTTGTTGCCCATGTGTCGGCTCTTGGGCCAGGTGCACGTGAACAGGCCCGCCTCGCCGGGCGTCGCGAACCACCGCTCCGGCGGATGGGCCTTGTTGTGCGGGCCGACGTCCGGCGCCCAGTTGTACTTCCAGATCGACTCCAGCGTGGTTCGGCACGTGTGCGGCGGTATCAGATACCCCAGGCCGACCTGGTGGGCCCAGCCCTGACCGAAGACCTGATCGCTCAGGCAGCCATCGGCGTACTGGGCATCGGGGTGCTTGACCAGGTCCACGATCTGGATGAAGTATTCCCCGTTGAACAGCTTCTCAACGAAGTTCTTGTGCCCAGCCTCATAGATGCGCCGACACCGCCGGGCAAAGGCCGTGTCGTTCATCAGCCGGGCCATCTCCTCGCCCGCCCGCAGCGCGCCGAGATATAGCGATACGATCATCGGGTTGGGCCCGTAGAAATCGATGTCGAACGTGTTGTGCTGCTGGCCCTCCAGGAAGCCGTCATCGTTGCCATCCTGGCCGATCATAAACTCCAGGGCCTTCTTGATGTTCGCCCAGTTGCGTTCCAGGAAGTCCTTGTCGGTTGACATCTGGTGCTCGCGCAGGGCCTTCATAATACCGCCAGCCTGGCTGTCGGCCGCCCACATCCCCCAGCCCTCGCCGCGGAACCGGACCATGCCCGTCTCGGCGACAAAGCCCGTTTCGGGGTTATAGTCCTGCATCTCCCGCACGCTGCGCTCCAGCCGCGGGAACAGCCGGGCCATGGCGTGCTCGTAGTTCCACACGTGGGCGCACGTGCCGTGGCAGCAGCCCACGCCCTCCCACGCCCAGAAGCGGCCATTCTTCCACCATTGGCAGGTGCCGGTGGCCAGCGTCGAAAGCGTCGAGCCCAGCCGGTCCAAAAGCCAGTACGGCAGCGTCGAATCGTAGTATGTCGTTGTCCACAGCCGCGTGTCCTCGACCAGCCGTGATTCGTGGATCGAGATGTAGCGGGCCACCTGCGCCGCATCGCCGAAGCGGTTGGCGTAGAAATGCCCCGTAAAGCGGCCCTCGTACAGCCGATTCGGAAAATGCCACGAGGCGATCAGCGTGATGTTTTCCTCGGCCCCCGGTGCCAGGGCGAACTGCTTGCCGACAGCCCCGCGCAGCGTCGTGCCGAACGGCCGCTCCGAGGATCGCTCCTCGGCGAGCCGCCCGTTGAGGAACATCCGTTCGGCCGCCGGCCCATCGGGCAGGGCGCGGCTGCTGACGACCCCCTCATCGCCCAGCACCGACAGGGCCATCGTACCATGGTCGACCTGCTCTTCGATCTTGCCCGCGTAGCCCGATCGGGTGGTGTCGCTGAACTCGATCTGGTCCACGTTGATGTGTCCCCATCCGCCGCTCTCGGCATCGACGATCTCGATGCGTGCCCGTTGGCCGACCAGGTCGCGCACGTTCCAGCTTTTCCACGCGAGCTTCTCCTGGTTCTCGCCCTTGGCCGTGCGGACCACCTTGCCGTCGACGATCAGGTTCACGCACGTCTTGCCCGTGTGGGCGCCGCCGCCGACCAGCAGGTTGATGAAATCCCGCTCGATGGTGAACTCCGGCGAGGTCAACTTGCCCTGCAGGCGGTCGTCGCCGCCCAGGTACGTATTGACCAGTCCCTTACCCAAAAAGCCGCTGACGGTCTGCTGGCTGGGCAGCGTGCCCCGGGCGGGCCCCTTGCCGAACGCCTCGCCCTCGACCGTCCAGTCGCCGTAGTTCTCCCCTTCAAAGTCGGCGAACACGATCGGCTCGCGCTGGACGCTCTTGACCTCGGCGCTCTTGGCCCGGCCCAAGACCGTCGTCGCACCGTTACCCGTCTGGACCTCGTTGACTCGCACCCCGCCCAGCTCCTGGCCGCTGTACCGGTTGACCGCGTTCTCCAGCCAGCCGGCCAGCGTGATCCGCAGCGGCAGGGAGGAGCGATTGTGCACGGTGTACCGCAGGATCGTCGCGGGCAGGGCCGAGTCCTCCTCGTTGAGCGGGATGAACGGCGAGAACGCCTCCAGCTCGACCTCCACGGGCACGCCCTTGTCGCGGTAGCGAACCGTGGCCATGGGGTATCGGCCGCAGAACTCGACCTCGTCGAAGCCGCGTCCGTCGAGGGTCCGAACCATCATGCCCTGGGGGCTTTCGATCCGCAACGCCACACCCTGATCCAGGCTCAGGTCGGGCGTGCGGCCGGCCTGGTAGTTCGTCGCCCCGTAGCCGCTGAAGTTCCGTTGGTTGAAGATCTTCCAATCGGCCAGCCGCCCGTCGCCGGTGAGGTACACCTGCCCGGCGCAGACACCGCCGACGGGCATGGCGATCGTCTCAAGCTCCTTGCCGCGGAACACCTCTTTGCGGCCACGGGCGGGCAGAGCCTGAATCCACGCGGGCTTGAGCTGCTTGTCGACCGGCACGAAGTGGTCCGGCGCTACGCCCGGCTGGGCGGCCGTGCAAAACAGGGGCCGCATCCATCCGACCGCCGACAGGCTCAGCACGCCAAACCCCGCCGCCCGCAGGAAATCCCGCCGATCCAGCCCCTGGGGCGGGCCCGCCTGTTGCTCGATCCCCCGTCGCTTGAAACCCAGGTCCGCCACGCTCACGTCGTTCGAGGCCATAGCACATCTCCTCCGCTCACGATCGTTGTCTTGCCGTTTCAAGCCCACCACCGGGCCCGCCTATCTTATCCAAAACCGGCCGCGCACGCACGCATTTTTGCCTGCCCGACGGGTGTTTGGTCTGAAATCAAAAAGCACACAACGAGACTGTGGACATGGCGACGTCCATGGTATCATGTATCGTGCAGAGAATGCTTGGAGTCTTTGGATTCTTGGGGAGCGACGCAATGAGAGGGGTGGAGATTCTTCTGTTGGCCGTGCTTTGGGTGGGGTGTCCGGGCGAGATCCATGCCGCTCTCACGGCAGACCAGGTCGAGAGGCTTGTGGCCGCCCTCTGCAAGGAACCCCCGGGCAGCATGGACATCACGTTTTATCGAACAGTCTGGAACCTGAGCAAGAACCGGCAGGATTTCCGACGGATATATGAAGAGGCCTTCACTGAATTGTACGGTCCTGAGGAGGATCTCACACCGGCCATGGCGAAACGGCGAGAACGCATGATCCAGCGGAATGTGGAAAGTTGCCTGAAAGAGCAGGACGTGGGCAAGAAATTCAAGATCCGGATTCGTTACCGCGAAGGTCGTCATCGGATTGATCATGTGAGGGGTTCGCCGGCAATGACGATCTTCAGGGGCACTGATGAGGAACGTTTTACTCCCGGCAAGAAGCTCGACTCGTCGACCGACTTCACCACGTCAGAGATTAGAATAACTGATCCGAACAATGTTACACGCCTATGCACCTATATCCATAATGCCAAGACTGTGAGTATGAGGACGAGCTCAGGGCGCCAAGCAAGGCCGCTCGATGAAGTGACCAGATTCGCGATGATGCCAAGTGGCCCGGCGGACATTGTGAGAATAAAGCTATTCGACCAGGTATCAGGCGGGATGGTCAAACCGGATCCGCTGAAAATGGAGCAACTGCAAAAGGGCACCCTGGCCGGCCTTGACATTGCTGTTGATGAAGACACAACGAATCCAGCGGCGACTGTGCGGCTTAGGATCGTCTGGGGCACGGCGATTGCACCTGCATTGGAAATGCTCCTTGTCTGTGACCGAGAGGACTATGCAAGAGTCTACTCCTACGAAGCACGTACGGTCCATGAAGTGTTGCTGTGGGAAGAAACGCGAAGTGACTTTGATTCGAAGGGCTTCCCTCACAGCGTCACCACAGTCCAGTATGACGATGCCGGCAACATGCTGCGCCGGGAGTCGTATCAGGTGGAGGCGGTCCACTTGAACGTGCCGATTCCGACGGAGGCATTCGAGGTTGATCCCAAAGGTGAATACAGGGAGATGGGAAGTCAGCCAAGCCCTGAAGAGCAGCGGGCAGACCGAATTACTCGCTGCAAGGAATGGCTCAGGGCCGAGAATAGGATGCAGAGGATCATGGCCCTTGCTGAGTTACAGAAACTCCTGAAGGACGACGCCGTGGAACTCAGAACAATCGCCGGTTCCGTGCAGGATGACCCTGATAAGGAAGTCCGCAGGCTCGCCGGCTACATCCTCGAACGGCTTGACAAAGATAAGTAGAGCGCGGAGGCGGCTAGTCCTTCTTTTCGAGCAGGCCCTTGAGGCCTTCGCCGACGTCCTTGAGGCCCTCGCCGATCTCCTTGGCCTTGTCGGCCGCCTCGGTGGTCATCTCTTTGCCCTTCTCGACAAGGTCCTTGCCGGCCTCGGCGCCGCGCTCCAGGGCCTCCTGGCCGCTGAGCATCAGCATCCGGCCCGACTCGCCGAGGATGGACTTCATGGGTCCGATCAGCTCCGTGGGCAGCATGTCGCCGCCTTGCTCGATGATCCCGCCGGCGATGGCGACCACGACGCGGGCCGTCAATTCAGCCAGGTCGAGCTTGCGGTCCGTGCCCAAGTCGGTCATGCGAATCGGCTGGAGGGTGAACTCCACGTCCTGGGCCCGGCCGGGCAGGGGCAGCAGCTTGGCCTGCACCTTCACGTCATTGATGAGCAACTCCTGGATGCGCAGCGGCTTGCCTTGGCTTTGTGTGCCTTGCGGATCCTGCTCGGCGATCGCGCTGAGCAATTCCTGCAGATTGTTTTTGAGGCCCTTCTGTTCGAGGACCACGACGGCCCCGTCCAGCCGGATTCGATCGATCTGTACGGGATTGCCCAACAGACCCGACCACTGCGTTTCCACGCGTCCGCGGTCCAACTCCAACAGGTTGGGCCGGGTGTAGCCTTCAGGGTTCTGTATCCGCAACTTCTCCAGACTCACGTCGGCCCCCAGGATCGCCAGCGACGCATTTTCCAGCGTCACGCCTACGTTCAGCGCCCGCGAGCCGGCCGTCTCCACCCCCAGCTTCACCGCCCGGCCGGCGAACATGGGCACCGCCAGCACGACGATGATAATCAGGACGAGCAGGGTGATGCCGCCCCGCACAATGATCTTCTTCGCCTTCGGGCTCATGCGATTTGCCTTTCCTTTGCGTGACAGCCGCTCATTTGAGCGCGTCCAAGAGTGCCTTCTGCACGGGAAAGCCCAACTGTTGGGCGATCCGCGTGTGTTTGCGGGCCAGGTCGTACTGCTTGAGCATGTAGCAGCAGATGGCCAGGGCATTGTGGGCCGCGGCCATCTGCGGGTCCAGTTCGATGGCGTAGAAATACTGGTCGCGCGCCAGGTCGTATTGTTCATTGCTGGCGTACGCCACGCCGAGGTTATAACGCAGTCCGGCGTTGTCCGGCTGGTGCTCCAGGGCCCGGGCATACAGGACGACGGCCTGATCGTACTGTTTGAGCTTGACGTGGGCGTTGCCCAGGTTCTGCATCGCGGCGACCATGTCCGGCGCGATACGCAGCAGGGCCTGATACGTCTGGATCTCCTCGGTGCTCATCTCGCTGCGGGCGTAGCACTGGGCCAGCCCGAAATAGGCGTTCGCCTCGGCCGGGTCCTGGTCCAGGGCGATGCGGAACTGCTCAGCGGCTGCGCCGATTTGTTCGTCATCGAGGTAGCAGAATCCCAGATTGACGCGCGCGGCGACCTGGTCGGGCGCCAGCTCCAGCGCCCGCGTGTAGGCGGCCACGGCCTTGGGCCGGTCCTGCGCCAGGCGATACGCGTCGCCGAGTTGGGTATAGGTCGCGGCGTCGTCGGGCCGCAGACTCAGAGCTCTTCGCAACTCGGCGATCGCGCGATCCGCCCGGCCCTGTTCCAGATACGCCTGGGCCAGGTTGCGGTACGCCTCCACGAAACGCCCATCCAGCCGCAGGGCCATCTGGTAGTACGCCACGGCCTGGTTCAACTGCCCCAGCCGGGCGTAGGCGTTGCCGAGATTGTTGTAGGTCTTGGCATCAGAGCGGATGATCCGCAGGGCCGACTCGTATTGGGCGATCGCCTCCTTGACGCGACCCTGCTTGAGGTAGATATTGCCCAGGTTCGTGTGGGCCTCGCCCAGACCGGGGTTGATCTCCACGGCCCGCTCGAGGGCGACGCGGGCCTGCTCGATATCGCCGACGGTGTCGTAGCTGTTGCCCAGGTTGTTGAAGAAGCAGCCCAGCGTCTCGATCTTGGTCAGGTTTCGCAGGTAGATGCGGTTGCCCCCGCCGGGCACCTGGAACTTCTCGGCGTAGTGCTCATCGGTCGCGCAGCCGCCCCGGCTGGTGGTTTCGATGTTGTAGCGGTTGCGGCCGTCGTCATAGCGCACGAAGAAATGCCCCGGCACGACCACGCCGTAGACGGGCATGCCGATCCGCTCGGCGATGGACATGTAAAGGATTGACAGGCTCAGGCAGTAACCCCGCTTGTTGTCCAGCACGGCGTGCAGGAACAGGTCCTCGGGGTTGTCCGCCGTCGGCACCATCGCGAACCCCAGCTCGTCGAAGAGGTATTCGTTGATGACCACCAGGGCCCGGGCGTCGGGCCGCAGACGCCGCTGCGCCAGGCGCTTGAGCACCTCCTCGGCCATCTCGTCCACGCGGTCCCGGTAGCGGTACATGGATTGCGAGGTGCCCCATTGCCGCGAGAGCGACAGGGCCGCGGTGCACAGGTCGATTTCCTCCTCCGGCAGGCGGAGTACCTGCTCGATGGAAAAGACGTTCAGGCCGCGCTTGTCCTCGTTGGCCAGCCGGGCGGCCCGCGCTTCGGCGGCCCCAAACCCCAGGAGCGCGACGAACCCCGTCAGGATCCATCCCCTCATCCGCCCTCGTATCGGGCCCCTCGTTTGCGCCCTCATGCTGCCTCCTTGCCCATGATCGCTACGCGGTCGGTCCCTGCAGGCGACGCAAGACCTCGCTGCACGACAGGCCGCGAATGGCCAATTGCTTGCGGCTGCTGCCGTGCCCCGTCAGGATCGCGATGTCGTTCTTGCGGACACCCAGCCGGCGCGAGAGGAACGCCATGAGAGCGGCGTTGGCCTTGCCTTTTTCGGGCGGCGCGGCCACCTTGATCTTCAGGTCGCCGTCCAGCACCCCCGCGGCTACCGTGCGGCTGCTGCCCGGCACGACCTTGACCGACAGGACCACCGTTCCATCCTCCTTCGCCACGGCCGGCGACTTCATCCTCAAACGCCCTCGTGTGTGTTGTGCCCGACCGCGAACTGCACGTACCGCTCGATCTGCTGGGCCAGTTCGCCCAGGGAGTCAAGCTGGAAATCCTCGTAGTGGCCGGGTACGAACTGTCCGTCGACGGCCTTCTTGAAGAGCCGCACGCGGATGGTGGGCATCGTGCTGCCGATCGTGCAAAAATTGGCGTCCTTCAGTTCCGTCAGCTCCACGCGCCAGTCCTCGCTGATGAACAGCAGGCACTTGCCCGTGTAGACGGCCGTGGGAAAATAGTCATACAGAAGCTTGAGCACGTCCATGACCGATCCCTGCCAAGGCGTTGGTTCCGTTACCTGGCCGCATTGTATCGTCCGCTCGGACCGACTGCAAGCCTACTGCACCCCGCCGATCAAATCGGCCAGCCGGGTCGTTCCCGTGCGGCGGCAGTAGGCCGCCAGACCGGTGATGATCCGCTCGGCGGTGTCCGGGTCGATGAGCGTCGCGGTGCCCACGGCCACCGCCGTCGCCCCGGCCAGGATGAACTCCAACGCGTCCGAGGCCGTGCGGATGCCGCCCATGCCCATGAGGGGAATCCCTTGGGGCCCGGCCACCTCCCGCCAGACCCGATGCATCAGGTGCACAGCGATCGGGCGGATGGCCGGTCCGCTCAGGCCCCCCGTGACGTTGGCCAGTACCGGCCGCCGGGACGCCACGTCAATGACCATGGCCGGGAAGGTGTTCACCAGGCTCAGGGCGTCGGCCCCGGCGTCGACGGCCGCGCGGGCGCACGCCGTGATGTCCGTCACGCTCGGTGTGAGCTTGACCATCAGACGCTTACCGCCCGCCACCGCCTTGACCGCGGCAGTCACCTTGGCGATCTGCTCCGGGTCCGTGCCGAAGGTGATCCCACCCTGTTTGACGTTGGGGCAACTGACATTCAGCTCAAGACCCGCGATGGCCGGGCATCCGGCCAGCCGCTCGGCCACGGTCACGTACTCCTCGATGCGGCGACCGGCCACGTTGACAAACACGGCGGGCCTCATGCCCTCCAGCAGGGGCACCTTTTCGCGGAGGAATCGTTCCAGGCCGATATTGGCCAGGCCGATCGCGTTGAGCATACCCGCATCGGTCTCGACGATCCGTGGTGTGGCGTTGCCGGCCCGGGGCTCGACCGTGATACTCTTGGTCACGAACGCGCCGAGCCGATCCAGGTCAAGGTAATCGGCCAGCTCGTCGGCGTACCCGCAGGTGCCCGATGCGGTGCACACGGGGTTGGCCAGCCGCAAACCGGCGAAATCCACCGATAGGTCGATCGCGTCACTCAAAGATCACGTCCTTACTGTCGAACACGGGGCCGTCCTTGCAGCAGAGCTTGTTGACTGCGGTCCCGCCCTCGCCCCGCACGGGCACCACGCAGCTTTGGCACAGACCGATCCCGCAGGCCATCATCCGCTCCATGCTGACCTGGCATTCCAGGCCCCACGTCTGCGCCACCGCGGCCGTTGCCGAAAGCATCCGCTCCGGGCCGCAGGCATACACGATGCAGCGGCCGTCACCGGGCCGGTGGCGCTCAAGCCATTGGTGCAGGCATTGGGTCACGAAGCCGTGGAAGCCGACACTGCCGTCGTCCGTGGCGATACACGATTCGACGTTGAGTCGCCGGAATTCGTCGAGGATCGCCCCCTTCTCGTTGTCAAACCGCACCTCGTAGGGCAGTTCCTCCAGGCCTCTGGCCCCGGCAAACGCCCGCACGTCCACGTCCGGGCGGCGCGTCCTGAGGTACTCAGCCAAATATTCGATGGGCGGGGCTCCCATGCCTCCGGTCACCAGCAGGGCCCGCCGCAGGTCCGCGGGAACGTCGAACCCGTTGCCCAGGGGCCCGATCAGGCTCAAGGGATCGCCCGCCACCAAGGTCGACATCCGTAACGTGCCGGGGCCGCGGATCTGGTACAGAATGCCCAGCCGGGCGCCCTTGGTGGTCTTGCGGATATCGCAGGGGCTGAACGGGCGGCGAAGGATGATCTGCCGCCGGGCCGCGTCGCGAAGGTCCTCGGGTATCTCCGTGCCGCGCGGCAGCGACAAGTCGGACAGCCGCACCTCCATGAACTGCCCCGGAATGGCCGCCAGGAAGGTCTGAGCCTGGGGCGGCTCCACGTCCACATCCAGTCGCCAGATGCGGGCTCGCAACGCTCGATTCTTGAAGACCGTTGCCGAAAAGGGACGTTTCCCAGACAATGCACGATCTCTCTAAGTGCTTGTGAAATATGGATTTACGGCGTTTCGCGGCCTGTCTACAAAAAAGCTTCCGGAATATTCATCCACTGATACCCCGGAAGCAAGCCACGGCTGAAGAAAGCCGCTAGATTCGGTTGACGCCGCAAGGAGGCCTTCCTTCGAAAGTCCCTCATGTGGTGGGCGAGTATACCCGTCGAGCCGGCCGCTGTCAACCACGCCGCCCTGATTTCCCGAAAGAAAAACCGAATGATTTGTAAATCTTTTTTCCATAAGAATTTACGGCATTCGATGCGGTCTCGGATGTTGCCCCGATGACCCGCGTGGTCCGGCCTGGGAAGGGGCGTATCAGCCGGTCCGTCCACCGCTGGGTTTGTCGTCCTCGGTTTCCTCCAAGAACACGGCCAGTGCGGCCCGGCGGACCGTGCGAATCGTCACGCGGTGCTCCTTGGCCGCTGCGGCGCAGTCGGCGTATTCCGGCTTCGCGCTCACGCATCGATCGCCCAGAAAGCCCTGCTTGATACGGATGGGCCCGTAGGCCGTCTCGACCGTGAGGGTCTTTCTGTTCAATACCTGCCGCTGGACGACCTCCTTACGGAGCCCCAGCGTCAGTCCCTGCTCGAAGACCCACTGTTGAAGGGCCTCAGCCTGCACCGGCTCGCACAGGACCGACAGTTGCACGCCGGGCCGGCTGTGCTTCATTCCAATCGGCGTCGTCCACACATCCAACGCCCCCGCCGCGAGCAGCGTATCCACCGCGTGCCCCACCAGCTCCCCATCGGCATCGTCGAGGTTGCATTCCAGGAGCACGACGGTTTGCGGTTGGCTCATGGCCGGCTCAGTCGCCGCGCGGCCCAGCACAAGCCGTAGCACGTTGGGTATCGTGTCGATATCGAGCGTGCCGGCCCCGTGGCCGACCACCTCGGCCGTCATCGCCGGCATCGGGCCGAAGCCCTCGGCGACCTCCGTCAGGATCGCCGCCGCGGTGGGGGTCAACAGCTCGTGCTCCACGGGACCGCCGCGGAAGGGGGCCCCGGCCTCTTGCAGCAGACGCAGCGTGGCCGGCGCCGGGACCGGCATCGTCCCGTGATCGCACTTGACCGTGCCGCCACCGACCGACAACGGCGAGCAGACCACCCGCCCGATCCGCAGGGCGTCCAAGCCGATACACGCCGAGACGATGTCGATGATCGAATCGACCGCGCCGACCTCGTGCAAGTGTACGTGCTCCGGATCGGTCTCGTGGATAGCGGCCTCGGCCTCGGCCAGCCGTCGAAAAACCGCGACGGCCAGCGTCTTGGCCCGTTCGGACAGGTCCGCGGCGGTTATCAGCTCCACGATGTCGCTCAGATGCCGATGCGAATGGCTCTCGACGGGCTCGGGCCGGAAATACGTCGCGGCGATCCCGGCCCGCTGCACCCGTTGGATGTCGATGGGCGGCAAATCGAGGGCCAGCGTGGCCAGTTGCTCCCGCAGCCGGTCGGCCTCAAGCCCCGCGTCGAGCATGGCCGCGACGATCATGTCGCCCCCGGCTCCGGCGGGACAATCGAAGTAGGCAATTCGCATAAGCACAGGCTCCCATAGTCGCGTTGTCCCATTATCGCCGTCGCCATCGGCTTTTGCAAGGTGATACGGCGCCGATCCGGGCTTGCATCCATCCGGCCCATTTGGTAAGGTCCGCCCCGATGCGTAGACGATGGGCCCAGATGATAACGGTGGCGGTCCTGGCGGTCGTCTGTTGGACGCCGCCGCTGCACGCCTCCCTGGCCGGGCGGATCGAGCGGATTCTGCAGTCCACCGCCCAGCGGGAGAACCAGTTCGGCATTCACGTGGTCGATGCCGAGACCGGCCGGGCGCTGTATGCCCACGCCGAGACCACGCCGCGCATCCCCGCCTCGAACATGAAGCTCATCGCCACGGCCGCGGCGCTGCATTACCTGGGGCCCGACTACACGTTCAAGACCGAGGTGGCCCTGCTGGATGGGGCGCTGGTGGTCATCGGCTACGGCGACCCGCTGCTGGGCGATGAGCGGATCGATCCGCGGCACGGCCGCAAACCCGGCTGGGTCTTCGACGACATCGTCGGCGCCCTGAAGGATCGTGGCATCACCACGCTGCCGGACGTGTTCGTCGACGGCACCTTTTTCGACCGGCAGCGCATCCGGCCCAGTTGGCCGCCGGACCAGTTGAACCGCTGGTACTGTGCGGAGATCAGCGGGCTCAACTACAACAACAACTGCATCCGCGTGGAGGTGCACAACAAGGGCTCGACGACGGTGGTGAACCTCGATCCGCCCACCCGGTACGTGACCGTCGTCAACCAGGTCAAGCCTACCAGCCGGGGCGCCTCGGCCGTCGAGGGCCTTCGCACCGACCAGCCCAACCGCGTGATCGTCCGCGGCGTGTGCCGCAAGAGCGAGGGGTTCTGGCTGGCCATCGAGGACCCGACGGCCTTCTTCGGTGTGCTGCTGTATGAGCGCTTGCAGGCGGCGGGGATTCGGGTGGAGGGCAAGCTCGCCGAGAAGTACCTGCGGCACGACAAGCGGCTGGAGGTGCTCCGCACGTATCCCACGCCGATCCGCGAGGTCCTGGAGCGCAGCAACAAGAACAGCCTGCAAGTGGCCGCTGAGTGCCTGGTCAAGACGATCAGCGCCGAGAACACCATCGGCCGCATCAACGGCGAATGGCCGCACGGCCTGCGGCTGATCGGGCGGTATCTGGAGGGTCTGGGCGTGCCCGCCGAGGAGTTTCACCTGGACGATGGCTGCGGGATGAGCCGCCTGAACCGCCTGAGCCCGGCCACCGTCACCGCGGTGCTGCTGGATCGCTATCGCAGCGAGGATTGGCCCGTGTTCCGCGATTCGCTGGCCGTCGGCGGCGTCGATGGCACGCTGGACGGCTACTTCCGCGAGGAGCCCTACAAGGGCCGCATCCGCGGCAAGACCGGCTACCTCGACGGCGTGCGGAGCCTGTCGGGCTATGCCGAGACGCCCCGCGGCATGGTCGTCTTCAGCATCCTCACCGAATACCCGCGGACCAGCACCTACGCGGCCATCCGCGACATCGTCAAGGCCATCTTCGACGAGGCCCCCTGACCACGGTCCGCGATGACCCTTGGGCATACAATGGCCGCAATGGCCACCAACAAAGGAGCCAGTGGCGTAACCGCGGGCGTTTGAACGGGCTGTGTTTTTTCCAGAATATGCTTGAACAATCCGCCGGGATATCCGATACTATTACTGGAGGCTTTGTTCGGCTTTCGGGTCGGGCATTGCCTTTACTTTTGCGCCTGCCTAACGAGTCTCGCGTCCATTGTCCAATTCTGCTGAGTGCCGCATGTCCCGCAGGTACCGGAAGCCATGCAAGATGAGGGACCCCGCCTCATCCGTCTTTGCCCGGATACTGTCGAATCGCATGTTCTCAAGTTGGGTTATGTAACGCCTCAACTCTGGCCGGGCCGGCTCGGTCATCTCCGGAAGTCGCCACCCCCAACTCAACAGGTATGCGGCAAGATCGGCCAACAGCACGCCCGTGGTCAACTCGGAGTGGACGAAGAATGGCTCGGGCACGATGAGGGAACTGTATTTGCTTCCTTTGTCGCTGCCCAAGAAATACCTTGCCATGCGCTGAACCAGTTGCTTTGATTTGCTCTTCTCAATCTCATCACACACGATCAGACCGTGGTGAGACGGCCTTCGTGTATCCAGGATTTCGTAGTAGCGCTCCATGAGACAAAGCATATCTTTGCCCAGCCAGTGATCGCGTTGCGACAGGGGGGCGGCGGCGTCAACAATGGCCGCCACAAACTTGACGCCGTGGCGACCCGCTATATCCAGGATCTCGGTGACGAATGCGAGGACCTGTCGACTGTACGCTACGAGTTCTCGCTCTGTGGCCAGACTGCTGTTCCGGCCGGTCCGCCTTGCAGTCCTCCCCTTCACCAGGGCCGCGTGAGCCAACGGCGTCAACTCGTCATCCTCGATGCTGACGGGTCGCGCCGCCGACCTGAATCGTTTACGCTTGAGTAACTCCTTACTCTTGGTCTCCCGGTCCAGGAGATTACGCAGGTAGTCTCCGAAAAAGACTCGCTCAGCTGCCCGAACACTCTTCACGAGATTCCAAAGGTTCGCCTGCTCGATCACCGCGCCCGCCAGCACTTCATACGGGCCGCCACTGCCGCCTTGCCCACTTTCGTCAATGAATAAGAGCATGTGTCACAGGTCCCTTTCCACAACACCTTCGTCGGGCTGCTCAGCACAGACTATCACGCCAGCCTAACCATGGGGGTTGCATCGCCGATCATGGTTCTTCACTCGGCAGGGCGGTCATGGCGAGCGTCACCAGGTCTTCCACGATTTGAAGGTCAACAGAATCTCGTCGTTCATGCCAATACAGGGTAATCGTCGCCAAATCCTCCTCCTGGCCTGCGATTCGACGCACCAATGAGAAATCGGTCATGGAAACGATAGCCTTGCCCTCCACGGAATGAGTGTACTGCGGCCAGTGGTTCCACCAGCCAGCCAGGTTCCCCGCCGTGAAGAACCCCATCTCACGAGATTCCGGCAGCATGTAACACTTCTGATAGAAGCCATACAGGTAGTAGAGCAACTCGGACCGCGCCATCGTCCACAATTTGGTGGGGCTTTTCGGCTGCGTCGTCATGATCTCCAACCGATATGTAAACGGTCTCTGCATGTAGTCGGAGACGATCCGCCGAATCGTCTCGGATTTTTTCTGCAGCGCCGAAGTGACCGCCGTTAATTCCGGGACCACCAGCTCATCCTGGGCGCGGCCAAATCGCGAAATGAACTCGGATTCGCTCACTGTGACGTCCGCTGGCGCAAGCAGTACAATCGTTAACTGACGGTTGTGAAGGACCTGCCGGGGAACCCCGGCCATTACGTGGTTCATCGCCACCTGAACTTGGTTGCGGTCCAAACCGTACCGGGCAAGTCCTTGCCCGGTTGCTATGCCCGGGAATTCGCGGATTTCGGGGGTGAAATTGGCTGCACGGCTGTAGGTTCCAAGCGATTTCTTGTAGGCTGCGATCAGACGCGGCCGGTCCGACTTGACGACCATAGCCACGACAATCAGGATTCCCATGACGATCAGCACCAGAAGGAGCGGTTTTCTACGGTTCCGGATAGCCATCTATGTCGTACCTCCGTCTCCTTGGCGTTGCAGCCCCTCGTGTGTTCAGGGTGAACTTCGGACGACAGGGATCACGGGTACACGTTCCAGACCTCTACCAGGCGCCAGCCTTTGGTGGTTACTCCGATGGCGCCGGAGATGGTCAATCCCTCGCGACAGGCATTGCTGATCTTTCGCGAGACAGGCACGGTCATCTCGTCAAACTCCGAAAACGGCGACAGCCGCAACAGCCCCGGCTCGACCGCCTCGATGGTGAAATGATCCTCGAGAACTTCTCCGCAATCGACCGGATGCGCCTCCACATAGTCCGCCAACATCCGGGCCAGGTCTTCGAGAGCGGGCAGTGTCTTTGCGGCCGCGGCGCCGTGTTGCGTCATGGATTCAGCCGCTTGCGGCTCCAGGTAACCCCGTTCCTGGAGCCATCGGCCCAACTTGCGGATCACCGTGCCGGCCGCCTTCATCAGCTCCTTTCCGCACGCCACCTTGCGGATCATGAAGTAATTCAGAAACTCGCCTGTGCCAGGGGGGATTCTGTCCGGCCCGAATATCTGGCAGAACTCCCGATGGGCATCCCCCTGAGCGTCGTAGAGCCGGTCAAAGACGGCGCTTTGCTGCTCATCAAGGTACTGCCCTCCGTAGCTGTCAAGGTAGGCCCTAAGCAACTCGACGATAGTGTTGTACTTGCGGACCGTCGTGGGCTTGAGCCGCTTCTTCTGGTCCGCAAGAAACTCAGCGAGTACCGCATCAATGGTCACGGTTGTCGACTTGGCCGACGTGTTTGTCGATTTGTCCATCACAGTCCCTTTCTCTGGGGTTCCGCCTGATTTTAAGGTGCAGGGGCCACGTGTCCAGAACACGAACCACAGTCTTTGCACTATCCCAAATACCCGTGTCACGCAGGGCGTGGCGGGTCAGGCGGGGCGGATTTGGCCGGTGAGTTCTTCGAGCAGGTCCTGGAGCGTGAGGATGCCGACGGCCGGCGGCGGGGCGGCGTCCTTGGCGGTTCGCGGGACGGCGGTGACGATCAGCGTGCGTTCGCCCCGGGTCCGCATCTGCACCAGGGCATCCAGGACCGAGCACGTGGTACACACCGATCGAAGCGGCTGGACGAACCGCCGCAGGTCCGTGAACGCCTCGCCCCCGGCCAGCAGGGCCGGCGCGTTGACCAGACCGATGATCCGGTCGGGCCGCTCGTCGCAGACGCACAGCCGGTCGTGCCGCGCCCCGGCCAGGGCGTCGTGCAGGCCCGCCCGGTCGGTCCGCACGTCCACACCCTCGACCTGCCGCAGCGGGACCATCACCTGGCGGACCTGGATGTTCGGCGCGGCGATAAGCTGCTGGAGGATCTGCCGCTGCAGCGGGCTCAGCAGCCCCTCCTCGCGGGTCTCCTGGATCAACTGGTGCACCTGGTGGCGGGCGCTGGCCGCCAGGGCCGTCGAGGTATCCGTCCGCACGCCCATGAGCCGATTGAGCCAGACCGTCGCGCCCTTGAGCACCGGCACGATACCCGTGTACGTGAACAGCGCATGGAAGAACCACAGCACCGGCCCGAATCGGGCCAGCAGCACATCGGCGCGATGGTAGTACAGCGTCTTGGGCAGAATCTCCCCAAAAACGAACAGCGTGGGCGTGATGATCAGCGTGGCGGTCAGCTCCGCGGCGTGGGGGTCGCGGGCTCGGCTCAGCAGCATCATCGTCACCAGGCTGGTCAGCAGGTAATTGACCAGGTTGTTGCCCGTCAGCAGGGACAGCATCAGGCCATGCCCATCCCGCAGGGCGCGGGCCAGCCATCGCACGCCGGAGCGGCCCTGTTGCAGGCCCACCCGCAGGCGAAACCGGCTGAGCCGATAGATGCCCGTCTCCGACCCGGAGAAGAAGCTGCTCAGGCCGATCAGCAGCACGCACAGGAGGAGTTGCACGGCCCAGATCATCGCGATGCGCCCTCCTCCGGGCCGGCCAGCGGACCGACCGTGATGATCACGCTTTGCACGCGATGCCGTTGAACGGCCTCGACCTGGATCTCGATGTTCTCCAGGCGCACCACGTCGCCGGGCTTGGGCAATCGCCCCAGCAGGCTCACGACCAGCCCGCCCACCGTGGCCACGCGCATGTCGGCCAGGTCGATGTCGAACATGGGCGCCCAGTCGTGCAGGGGCAGGTTGCCCGCCAGGCGGTACCGCATGGGGCCCAGTTGTTCGACCTCGCGCGCGGGCCCCTCGGCGGGCGTGCCGAAAAGGGCGTCGATGACCTGGTCCTCGCGGACCCAGCCAACGACGGCCCCGTATTCATTGACCACCAGCACCAGGTTATGCCCGGTGCGGCGGAACAGGGCCAGCAGCGATTCGATGCTCTTCTGCTCGGGGATGAACACCGGGGGCTCCACCATCGCCCGCAGCGGCTCATCAGGCCGCAAGACCGCCTCCCGCAGGCGCACCAGCCCCACGATGTTGTCTCCATGGCCGCTGTATACGGCCATGGCATCCAGCCCGGACCGGACCATGAGCTCGGCGGCCCGCCGCGGCGCGGTCTGGATGCTGCACACGAGCATGTCCACCCGGGGGACCATCACGTGCCGGGCCTTGAGCAGGCCGAATTCCAGCACCTCGACCATTAACTGGCTTTCCTGGGGGCTCAAGAGGCCTTTGTGCCGGCTGCTTCGCAGCAGCGTGCGAAGTTGCCGCACGCTGGCCTCGGCGACCTCCGTCGGCTTCGGTTGCGTCCAGACCAGACGCAGCAGGGGCCGGACCAGCCACGTATCGAAGCCCTGAAGCACCGGGCCCAGCAGGCGGACGGCGATGTACACGATCGGCGCGGCCGCCAGCGTCACGCTCCGCGAGCTTGAATAGGCCAGCGATTTGGGGAGCATCTCGCCAAACAGCAACAGGGCCGCGAACGCCCCCGTCGCGACCGCGGCCCCGACGCCCGGCGAGACCTGGCGGCCGAGCCGCACGGTCAGGACGCTGGCCAGGGAGAAAAACAAGACGTTGACGAGCATGTTGCCCAGAAGCAGGGTGGTGAGCAGTTGTTCCGGCCGTCTCATCAAAGCCGTCACCAGCTTCGGCACGCCGTGGGGGGATTCGCGAAGCTGCCGCAACTCGCGCTGCGAGAGATTGAAGAACGCCGTCTCCGAGCCCGAACAGAAGGCCGATCCGACCAGAAGGAGGACCATCAGGACCAGCCGCCAGAGGTGGGCCAGCAGCACCGTCACGATCAGGCGTCCCCCGGCGCATCCACCCGCCAGGCCGTCTCCTTGGGCAGGCCCACCACGAAGCAGCTTCCGGCGCCGGGTTCGGAATGGACCTGGATCGTGCCGCCATGCTCGTCGATCACGCGTCGGCAGAACGCCAGCCCCAGCCCGCAGCCGCCCTGGGCCGCACCCGGCTCGGCGTCCTTGGTCGAGAAGAACACCTCGAAGATGCGCTCCTGATTTTCCGGCGCGATGCCGCAGCCGGTGTCCAGAATTTCGATCCGCGTGCGATCCGGCTCATCCTGTCCGCGGATGGTGAGGGTGCCGCCGCCGGGCAGCATCGCCTGTCGGGCGTTAAGGATGAGGTTCATAAACAACTGCTGTAGTTGCGTTGCCTCGCCGAAGACCTCCAGGTCGTCGTCGATGTCGCGGATCACCCGGATGCCGTCCTTGGCAAAATCCCGACCCAGACAGGCGAATACTTCGTCGATCAGCAGCGCGACGCGGTGGCGGTCCCGCTGGCCCCGCTCCCCGCGGACCATGGCCAGCATGCTCTCCAGGATTCGCCCAGCCCGTTCGCTGTTCACGGCGGCCTTGCGAAGGGCCTTCTCGGCCAGGGCGCGGTCGTCGGGGTGTTGCAGGGCCAGTTCGGCGTAGGTGCCCAAGGGGGTGAGGATGTTGTTCATCTCGTGGGCGATCATGGCCGTGACCAGACCCAGATTCGCCAGGCTCTGCATCTGGTCGAGGTGATCGCGCAGTTGGTCATTCTGCCGAGACTGCTGCTGCAGCCGGCGGTGCAACGAGCGTCGCTTTTCGAGCAGTCTTGCCATGGCCGGTTGCCGCCGTGCCTCATGCACAGCGGACGATTGCTTTCGAGACGGGTCTTGCTACCCTGATGGCGCCATCATAAGGCTTTTATCGGTCAGCCGGAAGGGTTTGCTTGAAGGATGGACACGCAGGCGATTCTTGATGATCTGCTGAAGCTGCTCCAGACCCAGGGCGTGGTGGTGCGGACCGAGGCCATGGGCGGCGGCGGGGCGGGGCTGTGTGTCCTCAAGGACAGGCGCGTCTTCTTCGTCGATAGCGATGGGCCGCTTTTGAATACGGCGATCCAGGCGGCCCGGGCGGTCAACGAGGTGGTGGCTCTCGATGCGGTCTATCTGCGCCCGCAGGTACGCGACTTTGTCGAACAGTACACCGGCCGTGGGGAGGCCGACGCGTTCGAGTGAGCCTTGTGGCTGCCCGCCGCCCGGGGATCGGGGCTATCGCCCGACGATCTCGACGCGGCAGGGCGGCAGGGCCTCTATGAAGAGCCGTCCGTACGGGCGGGTCACGATCCGGCTGTCGAGCACGACGATGATGCCGGTGTCGGTCTTGTTTCGGATCAGGCGGCCGAATCCCTGCTTGAAGCGCAGGATCGCCGTCGGCAACTGGTACGTATAGAAGGGATTCTGGCCCTGGGCGCGGAGGTGTTCGATGCGGCCCTGGATCAGCGGGTGGTTGGGCACGGCGAAGGGCAAGCGGACGATGATGACGTTGCTCAGGGCCTCGCCGGGCACGTCCACCCCTTGCCAGAAGCTGTCGGTGCCGAACAGGACGCTGCGGGCGTCGGCTTTGAACCGTTCCAGCAGTACCGCGCGATCCAGGCCGCCGCCCTGGACGAGCATCTCCATGTGCTGTTCGGCGAGAAAATCCTCCAGCCGCTCGGCCAGGCGACGCAACATGGTATAACTGGTGAACAGCACGAAGGCCCGGCCATCGCTCATCAGCAGATACTTCTCGATCGCCGCCGCCGCGGCCGCCTCGAAGCTGTCCAGCGTCGGGGGGGGCAGGTCGGCCTCGACGTAGACGGTTACCTGTCGGGCGTAATCGAACGGCGACCCCAGTTGCACGGCGTCGAAGTTCTCCAGGCCCACCCGCGAGGCGAAAAAGTCAAAGCCCTCGGCATCGCCGCCGCAACTGAGCGTGGCGCTGGTGAGAATCACCGACGGAAACCGCTCGAACAGGCAGCGTCGCACATCGGGCCCCACGTCCACCGGCGCGCTGCGCAGGGCGATCCGTCGGCGTCGGCCGGAGCCGACCTCTACCCAGTACACGTGGCTGTCGCGGGGCTGGGTGAGAAAATCCGCCACCTCCAGCTCCAGCGCTCGGCAGCGGTCGATGTAGCGGGTGAACTCGGCCTGCTCGTTTTCATCCTGCTGCTGTTTGGCCAGCCGCCCGAGCGCCAGACGCAGCTCGCGGAGCGGCTCGGTGACGTTGTCCTGAACGCAGCCGGCCTGGCATCGGCCGTTCGTGTCGGCATGGGCGTGCTCGTACCAGGCCTGCACCTGTGCGAAGAACACCCGCGCGGCCTGTTGCAGGGCCCGATGGCACTCCAGGGCCGCCTCGGCGCCGGTCATAAAGGCCAGGAGGCCCTTGCGGCGACGCGCCTGGTAAAGGCGGTCGAGAAGCCGGCTGAACGTGAAGTTGCTCACGTCGATGCCGAAATGGTCCTCGGCGACGCGCTCCACGGTGTGGGCCTCGTCGACGATCACCCGATCATACGGTGGCAGGATGCCCGCTCCGGTCTCCTTGAGCACCAGGTCGCTGAAGAGCATTGCGTGGTTGGTCACGATCAGGTCGGCGGTCTTCAATTCCCGTCGGGCCCGCCAGTAGAAGCAGTCCTTAAAATGGGGACACTTGCGGCCGCGGCAATTGCCGTGCTCGCTCATGACCGCGTCCCACACGTCCGGCGGCGGCACGAAGTCCAGGTCGCTCAATGAGCCATCATGGGTGTGGGCCGCCCACGCGGCGATCTGCGCGAGGGCGGGCACGGCCTCGTCAAACAGGCGCTGCCGCCGCTGCAGGGCGTAGTCCAGCCGGCGCAGGCACAGGTAGTTGTTGCGGCCCTTGGCCAGCACCGCGCTGAAGGGCACCGGCAGCGTCTCGGCCAGGAAGGGGATGTCCTTGTTGATGAGCTGCTGCTGCAGCGTGATGGTGTACGTGCTGACGAGCACCTTCTGTTTCTGGCGGATGGCGTCCAGCGCCCCCAGCAGATAGGCAAAGCTCTTGCCCGTTCCGGTGCCCGCCTCGACGGCCAGGTGGCGGTTGACCGTAAAGGCCCGCTGCACGGCCTGGGCCATGGCGAGTTGCTGGGGCCGGACCTCGAATCCGGCGAAGGCGCGGGCCACTGGCCCGGAGGGGCCCAGAATCTTCTCGATGTCGAGCGGCCGTTGCTCCTCGAAGGCGATCAAGGCGGTGTCCCGTCAGGGCGTTTGCGCGGGGCCATGCACGGCCTGGTGCAACTGCTTGTAGACCGGTGTCTCGCCGAGCTTGTCGGCGGCCAGTTGCAGGGCCAGGCGGGCGTTGTCCGGTCTGCGGTCCAGGTGGTACATATACGCCATCAACCAGGCCAGTTCGGCCGATCCCGTTCTGCCCTGCCACCTCTCCAATTCAATCAGGGCATTCTCAAACGTGTCCCGGCCGCCCACCAGCGCCGGGATATCGTGCGCGCCGAGGGCCAGGGCGGCGTCCAGTTCGATCGCCGCTGCCGCGCTGTAGTAGCTCGACAGGTACGAGCCGGCGGCGAACAAGGCAACCGCCCGGCCGAAGTGGGCCTTCGCATCCTGCTGTCGCCAGACCAACGCCAGCGTGTACGTATCGGCGGCCTTGTAGAACCTGCCCTCATGCAGATACTGTTCGGCCTGTTCGAAGTAGCCCTGGAACTTGGCCTCGGCGAGGCTCTCGAAGTCCTTGTGCTCGCCCAGAATCGCCAGGGCCCGTCGCCTGGCCTCGATCGGATCGCTGCTCACGTCCCCACCGCTCAGCGTCGTCCGATCTCTGTCCGTCTCGGTCGGGGAATCCGCAGTTGGGGTGTCGGTCCTCGTCCTGCGGTCAGAGGCCAACGTCGTATCCGCCTGTGGTACGGCGTCGTCGATGGGCTCCTCGTCGACGTCGAAAAGCGCTGCCAGAAGCTCCCGGTGCATTCTCTCGACCTGGGCCTGTCTTTCCTGCTCGGCGGTGCTTGGCTCGACCGGTTCCGGAGGCGTGGGCGGCAGCAAGGATGCATCCAGCCGGGCCTGTCGTTCAGGGTCGGTCAGATATTGGCTCTCCAGGTCCGCGGACGGTTGCGTCTCGTCCCGTTGACGCAGCATGTCGTATTCCAGGGCGATCTCGCGCAGGCCGCGCTGTTGGTTGATGATGCGCTCCATCTCCGCCGACGCCGTGCTGATCGGCTCGGCGCTGTAGCGCAGACCCTCCGGCAGGTTGGGCATCGTCAGGGCGCGATCTCGGGCGGTGCTCTGCGGCACCCACTGGGGCGTCGTCAGGCCCGATTGCCCATTGCGGGTCAGCGAGGTGACCGTCTGCCGTGGATCGTAGTACGGCGCAGCGCCGCCCGAGAACGGATTGCCCGCCGAACGCCGCACGAACGAGGTAACGGCTTGGGAGCCGGTATCCGCCAGTGGCGAGTTGAATCGAGAGGACGAAAGATAGGGCACCTCGCCACGGAAGTGCTTGCCGCCGGCCACGTCCCCGGAGACGATCCGGTTGCCATACTGCAAGTCGGGCGCTGGGATAGGGGTCAGGCGACTGGACGGCATCACCCGCCGGTCGCCCACGCGCGCACCGGAGACCGCCGAACGATCCGCCGCGGGGTTGGCTACGGGCGAGTATCGCGAATGCTGCGCCCCAGCGGGCAGGGCCAAGGTCAGAAGGATCGCCGCAACAATGGGCCTTTGATTCATCCGTGTCACCTCGCTATTTCTCCGCTGCGTCCGCGTTTGGTCCGCCGGGCCTGGTCTCGGTGTTGTACTTGGGCGGCCCGGCCCAGTTGAGCTTGCCGGCCAGGGTGTCCCATCGGGTCCGCAACGGGTTGTGGACCACGCGAAACGAGCCCGGATGACGCTCTATCACTATTCTATCGGCGATTTCGAGCGAATGTTCGACTTGTCCGTCCAAAAGAACCGCTGTGCCGGGGTTGATCCGGACGGGCTGGATCTCCACGCAACTGTCGGCACTGATCACAATCGGGCGAAAACTCAGGGAGTGCGGGCAAACCGGCGTAATGACCACCGCGTCCAGGTTGCCGGCCAGAATGGGCCCTCCGGCCGAGAGGTTGTACGCCGTCGAGCCGGTGGGCGTGGAGAGGATAACGCCGTCGCCGATACACGCCGCCAGCGCCTGCCCCTGGACCGATAACCGCAGTTCAATCATGCTGAACGGCGCCCCGGCGGCGATGACCACCTCGTTAACCGCCGCGCCGCTGAAGCACTCACCATCATCCCGCTGAACGTGACAATCGAGCATCATCCGCTTTTCCACGGTGGCCCGACCAGCGACCACGTCGTCGAAAAGCCGCTCAAGTTCCTCGGGGCCAAACTCCGCCAGAAACCCCAAACGCCCCACATTAACACCAATGACGGGGATATCGGTCTCGCTGAGCCGCCGGGCCGCCGAGAGGATGGTCCCATCCCCACCAAACACCACGGCGAAGTCCGCCTGTCGCAGCACCTCGTCCGGACAGCAATCCCCGAACGCGTTGGCCAGGATCTCGGCCCGGCCTTTGGAGAACCGGACGAAATGCTCCATCGCCTCGGTGGCGTGCCGGCGATTCGGATCGCCGAAGATGATGAGCTTGGGTTTTGCCATGGATTCTTGCACCCGTGTTGCGCCCGTGTGTCAGGTTTCCAGGGGCCTGCTGCCCTTTTGGAGGGACGCCGGGGCACGAGCGGACCCCTCCCGCGCCGCTCATTGTACACGCTGTTGTTGTGAACAAAAGCAGCCAGGCCGGATTTCTCACGTATACCCGGGCGGTTTGTCCCTGTCGGAAGGCCAGGCGCTGGGGGCCCGCGAGGTGCCCACGGCCGGTACACGCTGGCCGGCGGTGATTCGCTCGGTTGCGGGTTGGCAAGGGCCGGGCAATCTGCTAGGGTGGTGCCTCAGCGGTGCGGTCGTTCCAGTGAACGTCCGACAGGGGGAGCACCGACCAACGCATTGTCAATGTCCGGGAGATGTGACATGACGTGGTATGTCAACGGCGAGGCGATCGACGACAAGGATATCCACGGCGAGGCCGAGAAACTGCGGCCCCGCTATGAGCAGGTCTTCGCCGATATGCCCGCCGAGGAGCGTGAAGGGCAACTGCAGGAGTGGTCCCGCGAGAACGTCGTCGAGGCCGTCCTGATGCGACAGGCCGCCGCTCGCGAGGTGCCCGCGCCGCCGGAGGAGGTCGTGGAGCGGGCCTACGAGCACCTCCTGGCCCAGGCGGGGGGCAAGGACGCCTTCTTCGAGAATACGGGTCTGCCGCCCGACCAGGAGGACCGGGTTCGCCGGGACTTGGCCCGGCGGCTGCAGATGGAGCGGCTTATCGCACAGATCACCGAGGCCGTGCCCGAACCGACGGAGAAGGAGATCACGAGGTATTACGAGCAGCATCGCGACCGTTTCACCGTGCCCGAGATGGTCCGCGCGGCCCACATCGTCAAGCATCCCACCCCGGCGACGGACCCGCAGCAGGTCGAGGTGGAGATGCGGCAGATTCAGGACCAGCTCCAGGCCGGGGCGGACTTCGCGAAGATGGCCGCCGAGCACTCCGACTGTCCGGACAACGGCGGGGACCTGGGCTTCTTCGCGCGGGGGCAGATGGTTGATGCGTTCGATGCGGTGGTCTTCGATTTACAGCCCGGCGAGATCAGCGACGTGTTTCGCACGGAGTACGGCTTCCATATCGCCACGGTGCTCGAGCGACGGCCGGCCATACCCTGTCCGCTGGACGAGGTTCGGCCGGTGATCGTCAAGGAACTGACCGAGGCGGCGCGCCAGCGGGCGCTGGAGCGCTTCGTCGACGCCGAGAAGGCCAAGGCCACCATCGAAGAGAAGTGACGCGAAATTGAAGTGCGAAGGACGGCAAGATCGCTCCGTGATCGTGCCGTGAGAGGCGGGCCGATGGATGGCGGCCCGCGGGGAGGTGACCGTCATGGCGGACCAGGGATTTACACACCTTCATCTGCATACGCAGTATTCCCTTCTGGATGGGGCGATTCCGCTCAAACGCCTGTTTGGGCGGGTCAAGGAACTGGGCATGGAGGCCGTGGCGATCACGGATCACGGCAACCTGTTCGGCGCGATTGACTTCTACACGCGGGCCCAGGCCGCGGGCGTCAAGCCGATCCTCGGCATCGAGGCTTACATCGCCCCGAAAAGTCGCTTCGACAAGTCCGGCGGCGGGGGGGTCAAGGAGAATGCCTATCACCTGGTCCTCCTGGCCGAGAACCTCGTGGGCTATCGTAACCTCCTGAAGCTGGCCAGCATCGGCTTTACCGAGGGGTTTTACTATCGCCCGCGGATCGACAAGGAGGTGCTGGCCGAACTGCACGAGGGGCTGATCTGCACCACGGCGTGCCTCGCCGGTGAGGTGCCGGCGGCGCTGGCGCGGGGCGATGAAGCCGCGGCCCGGCGGGCGGTGGAGAATTATCTCAAGATCTTCGGTCCGGAGCGGTTCTTCATCGAGGTTCAGCAGCACGAAAGCCCTCAGCCGGATACCCCGGATGTGCGGGCTCCGCTGGTCGATCTGGCCCGGCGGATGGGCGTGGGGCTGGTCGTGACCAACGACGTGCATTTCCTCAACGCCGACGACTACGAGGCCCACAACGCCCTGTGCTGCATCAGCACCGGCAAACTCGTCACGGACGAGGGCCGCATGATGTACCCGCCCGATGTCTACCTCAAGAGCCCGCAGGAGATGCGCGATCTGTTCGCCGATCTGCCCGAGGCGTGCGACACCACGCTGGCGATCGCCGAGCGCTGCAACGTCGAGCTCGACCTGAGCACGCGGCACGCCCCGGTGTATCGCCCCGCCGACGGCGGCACGGCCGAGGCGTGCCTCACGCGGCTGGTCATGGACGGGGCTCGGCAGCGTTACGGCGAGCTGACGCCCGAGATCCGCGAGCGGATCGACCGCGAGCTGGAGGTCATCGAGGGCAAGGGCTTTGCCAGTTACTTCCTGATCGTGTGGGACTTCTGCAACTACGCGCGACAGAACAACATCCCCGTCGGCGCCCGCGGCAGCGCGGTCGGCACCGTCGTGGGGTACTGCCTGGGCATCTGCGACGTGGACCCCATCCGGTACGATCTGCTGTTCGAGCGGTTCATGGACCCCGAGCGCAACGAGATGCCGGATATCGACATCGACATCTGTCAGGATGGCCGCGCCCGCGTGCTCGAATACGTCCGAGCCAAATACGGCCAGATCGCCCAGATCATCACGTTCGGGACGATGAAGGCCAAGGCCGTCATCCGCGATGTGTGCCGCGTCATGGACGTGCCGCTGGCCGAGGCCGACCGGCTGGCCAAACTCATTCCCAACGAGCTGAAGATGACGCTGGACAAGGCGTTGCAGATCGAGCCGGACCTCCGCGAGGCCTGTGAGCGGGATGAGCGCACGCGCAAGGTCTTCGACATCGGTCGCAAGCTCGAGGGGCTTACCCGTCACGCCTCGGTGCACGCCTGCGGGGTGGTGATCGCCGATGAGCCGCTGACCGACTATCTGCCGCTGTACAAGGCGCCCGGCTCGGACGACCTGATTACGCAGTTCGAGGGCCCCACGGTCGAGCGGGTGGGGCTGCTGAAGATGGACTTCCTGGGTCTCAAGACCCTGAGCATCATCCAGCGGGCCGTGGACCTGATCGAGACCCTGCACGGCGAACGGATCGACATCGAGCGGATCGACACCACCGATCCGCGGGTCTACGCCGAGATCTTCAGCACGGGCCACACCAAGGGCGTGTTCCAGTTTGAATCCGGCGGCATGGCCGACCTGCTCATGAAGCTCAAGCCCGACCGTCTGGAGGACCTCATCGCCGCCAACGCCCTCTATCGACCCGGCCCGATGGCCCTGATCCCCGACTTCATCCAACGCAAGCACGGCGGCCGCTGGGACGTGCCCCATCCGATCATGCGCGAGGTGCTGGAAGAGACCTTCGGCATCATGGTCTACCAGGAGCAGGTCATGCGGATCTGCAATCGGCTGGGCAAGATTCCGCTGCGCCAGGCCTACACGCTGATCAAGGCCATCGGCAAGAAGAAGGACAAGATCATCAAGGCGGCCAAGGAGCGGTTCGTGGCCGGGTGCGTCGAGCAGGGGCTGGCCGCCGCGCAGGCCGAGGAGATCTTTGACCTGATCGAGCGATTCGCCGGTTATGGCTTCAACAAGAGCCACGCGACGCGCTACTCGTTCGTGGCCTATCAGACGGCCTGGCTGAAGTGCTACTGGCCCGTCGAGTTCATGGCGGCCCTGCTGACCTACGAATCGGGTAATACCGACAAGGTCGTCGAGTACATCGAGGAATGCCGGCGGATGGGCATCGACGTGCTGCCGCCGGATGTCAACGAGAGTTATACCGATTTCACGGTCATCTACGTGGAAGGGTCCCAGGGCAAGAAGGGCGTGATTCGCTTCGGTCTGGGGGCGGTCAAGGGCGTCGGCGACAAGGCCGTCGAGAAGATCGTCGAGGCCCGCCGCGAGGTCGGCCGTTTCGGCAGCCTGTTTCACTTCTGCGAGCACGTGGACCTGCGGGCCGTCAACAAGCCCGTCATCGAGGCGCTCATCAAGGCCGGGGCCTTCGACCAGTTGGGCGGCAGCCGGGCCCAGATGATGGCCGGACTGGAAAAGGCCATGCAGATCGGCCAACAGCTCCAGGCCGACCGACACAGCGGCCAGATGAACCTGTTCGGCGCTGCGGTCGATCCGGCCGAGACCCTGGCCCGCGATCGCGAGGCCCTGCCCAAGGTCCAGCCCTGGACCGAGATGGAGATGCTGACCCACGAAAAAGAGGTGCTGGGCCTGTACGTCACGGACAATCCGCTCAGCCACCACGCCACGGAGCTGGACGCGTACGCCAGCGGGTTCACGACCGATCTGGCCGACCGGCCCCAGGATGCGGAGATCGTGCTGGGCGGGATGGTCACCAAGGTCCGCCAGCTCGTATCGCGCAACGGCCCTCGTGCCGGCAGCAAGATGGCGGTGTTCGAGCTGCAAGACCTGCAGGGCAAGTGCGAAGTGGTCATGTTCGCGGAGATCTATGAGCGCTTCGGCACGTTGCTGGCCGTCGATCGCGTTGTCTTCGTCAAGGGCAAGGTCGATCACAGCCGCGAAACGCCGCAGGTCCGCTGCGAGGAGCTGATCTTACTGGAGCAGGCGGCCGAGCGGCTGGCCGCCCGCGTCCGGGTGAACTTCGAGCACGGCCAGGTCACCGAGGATCTCGTCGCCCGTGTGCGGTCGCTGTGCGAGGGGTACCGCGGGGCCAGCCGACTGCATGTGAGCCTGACCACACCGGCGGGCTTTCGCATCCGCGCCGTCGCGGATGAACGGCTCAGCGTGCGGCCGGATGTGGAGTTTTGCGAGAAGCTCCGCGCGCTGGTCGGCCACGACCGGGTGGAGCTTCTGCGCCGCTGAGCCCGTGCGCAAATAAGGAAATAAGGTGTCAGGAATGAATGGCGGTTCCTTAAGCGGCTGCTGATGCCCCGAAGCCGCATTTCTGGCCCAGTAACGCAGGTTCGAATGTCGCCAAAGCCCCTAAGGAACCATCAAGTCTATCTGGCACCTCGATTTCCTCCCCTTTACCCATTATTTTCTGAAAGGAAAAGGACAGCCGGTCATCGTTAAGACGTCCAGAGTGGCTGGGCCCAGATCGCTCTCCAACCCACAGGGGTCCACAGTAGCCATACCCTGTAGCCTGTGGAAGCGAGCATTCCAGTATAGTACTTGCAGTAACAGACCGAAACACCGAGCGTCAGCCTCCGTATGGACCTAGTGGATATCCCTGCCCCCTGACGCACTTGCCCGTCAATCACAGCAGTAACATTAAGCCCGTCCTGGCACGAGACAGGCAGGACTGGAACTGCAATATCTGAAAGACACCGTAACAACTCGTCAGACGGATCATGCACAATAACATCGCCAGCATCAATGGCAGTCTCTGGATCTAGAACTCCTATCAAGTACACCTCAGTCTTTTCGTCTGATCTGCAGGTCAGAACTGCACGTATAGTGCTTTCTTGAATCTTCGTCGCGCCCCCGTCAGACAAGAACGGAAACGGCAGAAAAAAGTAAAGTGCAACTACAATAAGTAAATACTTGCAATGTCGCCCCCACTTCCTCTTGCTCGACCTACCTTCCATGTTGCCACCCTTTCTCTCGCTACACGCGCCTGTATGCCCCCAAAGAACATCCCTCTGGAAAACCGGGCAGAGTTACCTATTGTGGCGAGAATCGAAGGCTCAACCCCGTTTCCATTCAGTGGCTTGCATTCAGTCTTCTCTCAAAACCCCGTAAATCCTGTCAAGGCCCAAACCGCCCCGACACGTCTTCGCCACCTGATTCTTCATACCGTCCCACCGGGCCCTCGCTAGTACGTTCGCCACTAAGGCGCCTTTGGCTCGTATAGCCTGTGAAATATGTTGAATTCAGGATAGTCGAATATCTCGAGGAGGCTTTCTATCGGCGTCACATACCCAAAGTTCCCAGCAGTACGACGATCGAATCTTGTACCTGATGCTATTCCAATTAGCTTTGCCGTGTTACTGGGAAGATGCTCGGGCCCTCTTTCTTGTATGAGGCTGAAGACGGGACTTCCACTGAAACCAGTTGCTATTGGCTCGTCAAGCAGCATGTATTGCGTTGCCGGGTCCGTGCCCGCCACTTGTATTGAGACAAGGGGATTCGCGACGTAGGCGTGCTTCGCTATCGGCGTGAACGTATCCCTGGCAATTCCGAGGGCGAGAGGGAATCCCACTACGGCAACGGGTGCCAACAACTGCGGTGGTTCAATAGAAAAATCTCGCGGCAGTATGAAAGTAGCGCGCACTTGGTTTCGTGGAAACATACAGGGATGAACTGCGACATCTCTCGTCCTATGGACAAACCACTTCGCCGCTGGATAGAGCGTGCGGACCTGTGAAAGTGTTCGGCCGTCAAGCTTCCCCGTCTTTAGCTTGAAGAGATACGTCCCGTAGATGAATGGTGGCTCTACAGCGTGCTTGGCGGTTACAAGGTATAGCAGCCCCTTCCACTCGACAACGAAGGCAGTTGCATAGCGGGTCTCCCGCTTTGTGACGCTGTTTGGATCGGCTGGCTCTGGTTGATTGCTGGCTCGGAAAAACACCACTGTCTGGGGCAAGGATATTGGCGGAATCTCGGCAAGAAGACTACTGCAGAGTATGCTGGCTAGAAGCGCTAGTGTGACAATATGTGCGGGAACATAGCGCGGCCAGACGGACCTTCGGATCATAACAACCTCCTTACAGAGAAGATAAAGTACGATAACAACAATATGTGGAATCTGTTTTGGATCTCTAGGGGCATATTCCCGCTCTTTTAGAGCACATCCCTCCGACGTACTCGAACGTCGCAGGTTCTTTCTTCTTGACGCGATGAACAAGATTTACAGGATTATGCATTTGGTTTTGGCGGACGAGGTGTGAATCGCCCGGCGCACGTGCGGCCGAATTTTCGATTCACCTGGACCGAGGTCCCGAAATTAATCAGTAACCCATCCTGAATCCCCGTGGCATTCAGATAATTGACCAACTGCACCTCATGTTCGGCCGCCACGCTCTTGACCGCCTTGACCTCCACGACAACCCTTCCCTCGACGATCAGGTCGGCCACATAATCGCCGACCATCCGGCCGCGATAGAACACCGGAACCGGAGGCTGCTGTTGAACGAGCAGGCCCGATTCAGTCAGCTCCAAAGCCAGGGCATTTTCATAGACCTTTTCCAGAAAGCCCGATCCCAACTCGTTATGAACGCGGAAGGCACATCCGATAATCCGCTCCGTCAGTTCATCGACCTCCATTCAACCGCAGTCCTTTCCATCGTGTTCATCGTGTGAATCGCGTCTAAAAGCAACTCATGATCGCCGAGATCATCCATCACAAACGCCTCGGCATCCGTATCGTGGTACGTTATCGCCGGAAGGTTTTACGATAGCAGTATGGACCTGCCTGTTGGTGTCCTGTGCGGTTTTTGCTCCGGAAACGGTCTGTTGGACAAGCCGCCGGAGTCGGGTATTCTCGGCCTGGGCTGCGATTTGTAGGGCATGGCTTACCGGTCGTCCGTCCACGACGTCGTGATGGAAGTCCAGCACCCCGGAGAAGGTCAGGTGCCATCGGCCTTGAATCCAGCTAACGGCGATGCCGTGGCCGGTGAGGTGCCTATTCCGGCCCGGTGGGATCGGATTGTCCCCGAACAGGAAATGGAGAAATCGACGCACTTGGTCATAGGGCAGTTTTCGCCAGTCGGGGTCCCGGTGTTCCTCCATCAATAGAATACGCAAAATCGCCGACCGGTGCTGGACTTGGGCCGGGTCCGGCATGGCGGCTAAGGTCTCAGTGAGTTCAGTCCGTCGTGTTTGTAAGTGATGCTGCTCAGCCTTAAGGTGTTCCTGCCTATCCAACAGCAAGGACACATCCGCCCCGGCCGCAATGGCCTTGACCAGATTGTTGATTTCCCGTGCGTTTTGAGTAAGCCGCTTTTCAACGGCGGAAATATCCTTCTCCAGTGCGGCCCGGTCGTCGTCAGACGGCAGGGCTTGGCGAATGGCTTCGTTGTAGGTAGGCTCATCCAAAAAGAAGCGGTACAAAAAGTCCAGCGCAGCCGGTTCCAGGAGGTCCCCCCGAATACTATGGAAGGGGCACCGCTGCCCGGACTTTCCATGAGTGAGGTGTCTATAATAGATGTGTCCACTATTCCATTGAGCCCGGAGGGCTCGACCACAGTGGCCGCATCGGGCAAAGCCCGTCAGTAGGTACTTCTTGCGATTCTGCTTGTTCCATCGCCGATTATGAAAAGCCCGATCCCGGACCCGCTTTTCGAGATGTGGTGAGATAAGCGGTGGGACACCCGGCACAGAGACTTCGAGGTTATGAATACCGATTTCCGGACTGTTGAAGATGGCAACATAGGGACCGGACAGGTGCCCCGTCTTGATGGCCGTGCTGATCGCAGTAGGGGCATCGCAACCGTATTGCTCGGACAAGACTTTAGGCGGAACGCCATCGGCGTACTTGCCGAGCATTTCGGCAAGTTTGTGGCCCTTATCCGTGATGATCCATTGTCCACTATGTTTGCCGGTTCGTTGGAAGGCCCGGCCGATGGGGGGATTGGAGGACCAGGGCATTCCTTCTTTGGCCCGTTGGATGCGACCACCGACGGTACGTTCCAGAATGGTCAGCCGTTCATTCTCTGCAACCCCGGCGGAAACAAAATTGCTCAGGGTGCGGCGGTGGTCCCGCGTGTCATAGACTTTCGTGTCCAGAACGTCTATGCCGAAAGTCTTTTTGAGGGTGTTGCTTTCACTGAGAATGTCGAAACCATCCCTCCCGAAGCGGCTGATATCATAGATGACCACGATGTCAAAGTGGCCGTTGGCCGCATCCCGCATCATCTGCTGAAATTGATCGCGGCCTTCGATCTTGGCCCCGGAGCGAGACTCATCGACATAATGCCGAACAAAGGTCCAGCCGTTACGCTGAACCAGGGTCTCTATGTCGTATTTCTGGCGGGGGATGGACGTGTTGTCGCGTTGCCCTTCGCCGGAAGTGCGGCAGTAACCCACGGCCTTCAGGGGTGCGTTTGAATCGACCATTTTTCGACCTCCGACCTTTGACCTCATCGACCGTCATAAGGAAAAAGTGGGCGGCTTGGCAGCCGGTCGAAAACTGCCAAAAGACCGGGGATCAAGCCGGTCTCCCGCCGCCCCTTTGTATTATCGTGCGTGGATGCCAGACCGTCGATAAAAATTGCGACTTACTTTGGTCCACACACTGCTATGTCCGTAACGATCACGAGAATGGTCTAGGATTGGCGATCTGAGGCGGGCCCACACTACGGGACTCACCACAAAGTCGCCCCATTCTCGGCCAGCGGGGGGCCAGTGGGCAGGCCCGACCACAGAAAGGGCAATCGGGTCGGACCCGTCCAAGGAGAAAACAAACGCCCACTGGCCATCGTGACCGCCGCAACGGAGCTATGGATTTCAAAAGATCAAAAAGGCCGAGCGGCGGAATCGCTCGCACCGCCCGGCCCATGACAAAAGAACTCAAAAAGTCATCCTCGGCAAGGGCAGCATTTCCGGTCCGTCACTATGGGCGACCGGGGCCTGTCCGCTGAAATCCATCCGGGGCAAAGGCAACAGGTTGTCATCCGGGTCCAGTTGGCTGGGATCGGTATGCTCCAGTTCGTTGTCGATCAGGGGTGGGATGAGCAAGGGCTCCTGTTGATTGACGATAAAGGCGCCACTTTTCACGGTTTGAAATGATGAGTTCATGATAAACCTTTCAAACTTCGAGTCGGTTGATTTCATTCAGAAACGTTTTGCACTCGGCCTGAGCTTCAGCAAACTGTCTTTCACGTTCCAGCATCTCCGCCGGTCGGGTGTCAAGTTCGACACGTTCGGCTGCTTCCAGGCGCTGTTGGAGACGGTGCACTTCGTCGCGGAGTGCTTTCACCGCGTCAATTCTTTCACGTGGAGGGGACCACCCCATGCGCTGATGTTGTTTTGTGAGCAGGTGCAATTGCTCCTTGGCGTGATTGAACTTTTTCACGCCCCATTCGAGCCGCAGCTTCCAGTAATGCAGCGCATTGAGGGCTCTTTTGTGCTCATCGGCTGGGAAATCACACAGGCCGTAGCTGTTGTTGGCCTCGGCGCTGGCTCCATCCGGATACCATAGCCAGCCCTGGTCTTCAATCGGGCCAGCCTCTTGCGAGTGCAACAGGTGCCATTCTTCTCGTGTTTTCGGTTTGCCGTTGTCCATCGTTTGTCTCCTAGTGCGTTGATATGCGGATGGGCCCAGAGGCGTTTGGAAACATGCGTTCGGTCGGAGCCCTTACCACTGTTGGGGTGCTTCGCCACATGGGGCCGATGACCCGTTGCGGCCGGTTGCCGTACACCAAAACTCCGGCCACGACGTTGGCCAGATCATCGTGCAAGGTCTTCATGGTGTCGATGAGGTCCTTGCCCCCGGCACGGGTTCGCCGCTGAAGATTGCCCCACTGAGTGACCATCTTTTCGTTGTCCAAAAGTTCGCAAGCGCCACTACAGATAATAGGCAATGCTCCCAGATACAGTTCACTCTTGGTTTTGTCACTCGCTTGGTACACAATGCCATGGCGTCTGAACGCGGAGACAGTGAACTCCCCCGCGAACCGATCACCGATGACCGTGCGGCAACCGTATTCTTTCAAGGGTGCGGCCATTTGCTCGATGGCCGCGGCGGGGCTGAACGGAGGTTTCCATTCATGGAGAAAATCTACGATGACCTTGTTGTCTTCACGATGGCCGATGCCCAGCGCCGCGCTATCACCCCGCCCACCCGACAGGTCTGCAAACGCGTGATACACTCGACCGGGGCTGTACAACAATTGACCACGGCCGGGCTTGACCACGGCCTCGATGATTTCCACCCCGATGAACGCAGCAACATCATCCCTCCACTGGCCGCCGTATTCACTTCGAGCCGCCGCAGGATCTTCCTTCATGGCCCGGTCGATCACGGACTGCCGCAGCGTGGGATTCATCGTGCGGCTGTCGGTCATCCAAACGAGCGTGTCAGTCGGTCGGCCCCAATGCTTTTTGAACTGGCTGTATGCCCAGCCGTTTCTCCCATAGGGTGAGCTAATGGCCACCAGCTTGCCGCCGGTCGTGCTCAACGCCGGTAGGACTGACCGCACCAACTCGCGATCATCTTTCAACCGTCCCTCAGTGCCGAGACTATTGAAAAAACACAATTCATCCACGATGGCGCAGATGAGGCTATAACCTCGGACACTGCGGAAGTCACCGGTGAGAATCTCCACCCGGACGTTGTTCTTCAAATAGAACGCATCACGCGTTTGGTGAACCAGCATGTCGGCCAAAATCGGGGTGCTGGTGAACAGGGCTTCGATGTAGTTTTTGACAATGCGGCTTTGCAAGGCGGTGGGGCTGATGATGGCCACCACGCCTTGTTCACCGGGTGACAGGTATTGCTCCCGACCACTCAGCACCGCCTCATACGCTCCGATGGTCGCGGCAATGCGACTTTTGCCACTGCGGCGACCAGTCAAAAACAGTGCCGTTTGAAAACCACTTGCTGGAAATGATTCGAGGTCGCGGCCGGTGCATTGCTGGATGAGTTCCGCGTGCTGGGCTTTGAGGGGTAAACCATACAGGCACCGCAATGCAATGCTCCAGTTGTGCCACGTCATGAGGCTTTCCTTGCCCGCCAGAAACGGCCTGAACAAATTTCGGTCCTGGATGGCCTCGATGATGTTCAAGGTTGGTCCTTGCCCTGGGCACAGTTGGTCACGATCCGCGATTTTTGTAAGCTGAGTTCCCCGGCGACGACTTGGGTCATGAAGTCATTGATGGCTGAAGTCATGTTGGTGTTCTTTGCCGTGCAACACTCCTTGAACTTTCCGCGAAGGTCCGGGTTCGTTCGCAGCAGGATATGGCAATCGTTATTCATTAGACGTTGCCTTTTGCTTGACGTAGGTTTCCAAGCTGACCGCTTTGCGTTTCCGCCCCAAACCAAGGTGTTTGGCTAGACCCTTGAGGCTGTTGTTGGCAAAACTCCATCCGCGCAACTTGTCGATGTCCAGGGGCTTGCCTGCCACGGCATCGGCGATGAGTTCTTGTTCCACGATGTTGATGGCCGTCCGGGCAAAGGCAAATCGCTCGATGAGCGTCCGGCGGATGGTGCTCACTTGATCGGCTCCGCCCTGGTCTGTGAGAATCTCATCGAAAGTGCCTTTTAGTTCCGCGAACACTTGGGAGCGTTTGTCCAGCCGTTCCAAGAAACCGGGTCGAAACTGGCGGGTCATCGCCATGGGCTTGGTGTTGGTGTACTTGCGCTTTTTGTCTGCTTTACTGGTCATCGTCGATGGAATATAACGTGGTTTCTTAGACAAGTAAAGAAAAATCAGCCAAAATACAAAGATTTTTTTAGGGACACTGGATAGGGTGTGAAGGTTTGGTTGATGAATGGAAAAAACTTGCATTGATGAATGGAAAAAACTTGCGGGCGGGAAAAGACTCCCCCCCACCCGAAACACCCCCCATGCAATCTGTTTTCCCCCTTTTTCGGGGTGGACAGGGAATGGGCTAGGATGGGTCAGGGATCGGGGACATAGCAAGGGCCAGGTGGACCGCAGATCGCCAATCCTAGGCCAACGTCGTGATCGTTACGATGCCCGAAGGGCCTGCAATGTCGTGCCTACCCGCTTGGCTGCGTTGTAGATGGCCGGTCGGGTGCAACCCAGCCGTTGAGCAATCTGACTGACAGACAGACCTTGCTTCAAGAGTGGCTCAATGTCTTCAATGAACAGCCGGGGGCGCTTGCCCAGCTTGACGCCCCGCTGCTTGGCCGCAGCAAGTCCACGTCTGGTGTTCTCACGCAAGGACTCCCGCTCCATGGCCGCAACGGCAAACAGGACGCTGGCGATCAGTTGGCCCGTCGGTCCACTGAAGTCTAGCTGCTGGGTCACGCTTATGATACGCACTCCTTGTTCGAGCCACTGGCAAAGCACGTTGATTCCGTCCCGCAGGGATCGGCTCAGCCGATCCAGCCGCCACACGATGACCGTATGAATGCGGCCTTGGAAGATGGCAGCTTGCAGCTTGTCAAATGCGGGACGGTCCATATGGGCTCCGCTGGCCCTGTCGATGAACCATCGGATGTTCGTCAAGCCATGGTTGGCGGCGTACTGCTCCAAGGCCCGTCGTTGACTGCTCAAGCCTTTTTCTTGATGATCGGCGGTGCTGACTCGGATGTAACAGGCGGTTGTTTTCATCGTCATGCCCTTTCGATTGCAAATGATGAACCGTGTATAGATAGTATAACCGAGCCATTCCAGGGAGTAAAGAAAACGCCCGTTTATTTTTACTGGTTCAAGGTGGGCCTTTTCCTTGGTTCGTTGGACCGAATCAATAGCGCCAGGCAGGATCCTTTTCTTTATGCTTTGCCCCGGCACCTTGGGGGTGCCGGACGGCGGATCGTGCGTTCATCCGAGGTTCATAACCTATCGGGTCTATAGGTCCATTAGCTATTATCATTTGGGGTGTTGTTTACTGGATGGACAGGTCCAGTTCTTCCACACCAAGCAACATCAATTTACATCAAGTTACACCGGGGATTTGTCCATTGATCTCTACCCTCGGAATCTGTGTTTATCCTGGTTTTTATGCCGATTTCTTGGAATGGGCAGGATGGTCAGGGATCGGGGCTGAGCTTTTTACATGGATGCCGTTCCGGGGTTTTGGTGCAACAGAGGGCTTGACCGTAGACGCTTTATGGTCAATGGCTTCAACGGGTGTTCTTTCGGCGTCTTTGCCGAGCAATCTCTTTCGTGTCCCTCAAATACTTCACGTGCTCTTTGCGTTTTTGGAGAGAACCGATTTTGCTATCTGATCGGGCTTGGGCTTCGGCTTGTCGCCTGGCCGCGGCTCGGCTCAGGCTTTTTTCGTCTTTCCATCCGCGCTCTGTGATGGCACGGCATTCCAAAAGCGAGGTATTCAAATCGTCCTGCATCGCGTTACAGGCGTCCTCATAGACTTGGGCATACCATCGGCCCCAATACTCGTCGAAATGTTCATCCATCTGCTCCAGTTCTTCCAACACGAGATTCTTGAGGGCCTGGGTGAAGTGGTGACGCAGGTTGCACCGAAACTGGCTTTCGTCCTCCTGCCGCGCGGACTTGTTGGGAGGGATTGCCGGATCCAAAGAGCGACCTTGCAACAGCTTGAAGAAGGTCACGATGGAGTCGATGGTGATTCCCTCTCGTCGGGCCTGTTCGATGCGGGGATGATTCCAGTTCTTGCTGATCCGCATATAGACCTTGGCCGTTTCGTATGAGAAGTCCAGATTCTCCCGGACCCATTGCTTCCACCCGGTCCAGATATACAGCCGAAGCTGCCATAACGCGTCTCCACAGGTCCTCGCGTGATCCAGGTAGTGTTTCCAGGCTTGTCGAGCGGCGTGATAGTGCCGATTTGCTTCACGGGCAAGTGTTTGCTCGGCGGCAGGATTTCGCTTCTTGACGGGCATCGGTGACTCCTTGCCAGAGGGGTAGACCTCTACCCCCCCTTCAGTAGGGTTGTGCTAAAAACTGCTGGAATAGACGATCCTGTACTTCTTGAGAGAACTGGCCGGTATATCGATCCATTCATTGAATGAACGCACTTGGCCGGGCATGAAATTGTTTATCATGACTGGACATGTATCCAGCAACCGGTCGTTGGCATCATATAGGCTGATTTCGAATATGGCTACCGTATACGCAGTCCTATTGGTGTTGACGATTTCGCCGATCAGATAGCACATCGAACCATCTGGCCGGACAGTGACATTGCGATATTCGAAGCCATGTCCGGCCTTACTGGTTGAGGTAGGGTCCGAGGGGGATGAAGCCTCTTGCTCTTGGCGGAGTCTATCATTAGCCGATAAGAGGGCTTCGTTGCGCTCACGGAGACTGTCTATCACTCCACGAAGTTCGTCAATGTCGGCTCGCAATCCGTTGATCGTGGTAGCGGATCGGGAATTGGCGTTTTCGAGTCTGCTGATTTCAGTCTGTAATTCGTGCTGTGTGGCGGCTGCTTCCTGCTGGATGACTTCTCGTTTCTTGGCCTCCGCTTCTCGATTCGGCCGGGTCAACAGAGCACCAAACCCAAAAGCCAAGACCCCGACAACACCAACCGTAACGGCCACGATAGCGACGACACCGCTGGGTGTCAGGGCCGTGCGGCTATCTGAAAGTGGTTCTTCAGCCGCCGAAGGTTCGGATATTTTCAGGGTCTTTCCACAGTGAGGACAAGTGACTTGCATGATCCATCTCCTTTGCCCCGAAGCCGTTTACCCGCTGGTGACTCCAGTATCTGTACTCCTCCACGGTGGTGGTGTCAACATGCCGTGTTCCTCTCTTGTATTATCCGTCCTTTTCCACACCTTGCCCAAGAAAAATGGGAAAATCGGTCAAGATTCCCGTTCTCGGAAAAACCGGAAATGGCAAGGCTTTCCTAGCTTGACACCACTTGACATTTGCGGCACTCAGGGTAGGGTGAGGACAACCGGGGTTCCTGTTGGGAGTGCTGATGGCCGACAAGGACAAGTCAATTTGGCGGGAAATCCTGCGGGGCAGCGTGGTTGATTTTTTCAAGCGCCCCCTCGTTTGGGTCTACATGCTTGTTGTTCTACTCATCGGAAGTGGAATCTGGGCAGCCTACGGGTACTTGAATGCGATTGCCATACACACTACGGCGTTTTGGGCGGTGGTTGTACCCTCGGTGGGCTTCTTGTTGGGCGGTGTTCTTGTATTCGGAATCATGTGGTGGCTCAGACGCCGGGCCGACGACCAACTGGAATCCTATGAGCGAGACGTTGTCGATGGACTCATCATAGACTGGACTCCGCCTTGGTGGGTGGCGAAAAGCAACCGTGACATTGACATCTTATGCCCGCGATGTCTTATGGAACTCGTGCACAATGGTGAGCTAGTACATGGGTATCCCATATTCCATGTGTCCTGTTCATCGTGCCATTTCGACAAGCGGTTCAAGGGGCGGTTCGACCTTTGGCTGGATCGTGTCATCCGAGAAATCGACGTCCGGATTCGCCGGGGCGAGTACCGGGGGGCCAAGGCACGGATTGAAGCTTTGATGCTAAGCACCCGCGCCAAGCACCCCTCCTGAAAACCAGTCGTCTACCGTTTCCGGAAATGGCACGGAGTTTTTTCTTTCTTCATTTCAAAAACAAACCAAAGGCTAAAGTTCAACCCAGCCCCCCACCCACCGGGCCTGTACTCCCCCCTATTTACCTAATCGAATTGCGTAAAGTCTTGGAAAATCTAGGGTTACGATTGGCAAAAGAAAGTGTAAATCCCTTTACTGAGACTATAGACTCTATAGGTTAGAAAACACGAATAACCGGTGGAAAACCGAGGAATTGAGCGTAGATTTCGGTCATGGTTCGCTTGGCGAAGGATTTATCCGAACGCTTGACGATGATGCTATCATGGATGCCCAAGGCCGGTTTACCGTGCTGCTGGAAACGGTGAAGAATATGGAGCATGATTTTCCCGTCAATGGTCATCAATTCTGCGCCGATCCCGGTGAAAAACCGATGTTGCAGTTCAGGCAGACTTGCTTGAATCCGGTCCAGTAGCTCCGCCGGTGTCCCGTGAAGGACGTTGCGGATTTCATCGGGATCGGCCTCCAGTTGCCGCCGTATGGCCCCGATAGCCGCTGCACGGCTGGTGGTGTTCCAGCCGATATTCACGGCGGTTTTGATGATCTCGCGGATGGCGGGTTTGTGTTGGGCAATGACGTTGGGGCATAGGCTTTCGACCTTGTACACGTCATCCCTGGAATCAACCCCGGCGAGGTGCAGTAACATCCGGACGTGATAGGACACGAAGTCCAGTTCCACGGTTGGCTCATCGTCGATGCGGATTGTTGCTCGAATATCTTTGCTGAGGTTCTGGGCCGAAACCGGCCCCCAAGAATACAGGCGGCAGTACCGGAACAGCCTACGGGAGTGGATTTGCCGAAGGCATACGTTCGGCTGAAAGGCGATAAGCCGCTGTTCTCCATCCACGCCGCTAACAGGCCGATAGGCCACCCAGCTATGGCGGAGGTTGCTCCGGTTGATTTGGTCAATAAGCGTTTCCACGTTGCGGAAATACTGTATCCCGTTCTCCACGGCTCGGCAATCGGCTTTTCGTATGTCGCGAGGGTCACGTTGCCCGGTTGATTCAATTCGGTTCCGTATCGAAACCGGATGGGGGTGTCGGATGGGTTGGCCGGTCAACCAGTCCCGGTGTCCCGATGACAAAACGATCAGCCCAAGGTCATCGTCCGGGTTGGGCAGATCGACGTCCGTAAGCAGCCCCATCTCCCAAAGCCGCCTTTGCTCCAACAGCCATACCGTCGGAAAATACCGACTGGTCTTGTGGGACATCTCGGAGCCCAGACTCATGTGGGCCATTCCTGCCTCAAGCACCCGATCCCATACTTGGACGCGCAGACGAAACCGGCTGGTGTCACGGCTATCGGCGGTAGTGAATCCGGCCAGAGCATTGGCGATGAGGCTATACAGGCAATGCCGGGCCACTTGTTGCTTGAGGTCGATTTTGTACCCGCGTAAGTTCAGCCGGGGGATGAGAAGCATGTCAGCGAAATTCACGAAATCGACCGGCACCGGATCCAGCCGAAACCGCCTGGACGGTAGATCGCGCAAATCGGTTCGGCGTTTATTCATGCGACCTGCCTCCCTTCGCTGAGAACCAGGGTCTTTCGGAAGGGAATGGGGGTCGTAAAACCTTCGGGGGCTAATACGTCACGCCTATCAGTCGATCCAGGTCATCGTAGCTGTACTCATTATACGGATCCCCGCTGCGATGGTCAAACGTCTTACGATAGATATTGTTCTCATCGTCCACATAGCTGTAGCCGAACTGCACCACGCCCGCCCCGGCGTCGATCCCCGTCACCCGCCTGGCTGGGTCACCGCTTCACGAAGTCAGTATGCCATAAGGCTTTAACGCTTTCGCGCCGCGTCAGGTCATAAGTACACGACTGTGATGCATACGGTACCATTCCCTTCACCATCATACCCGATTGACACATCGTAATGTCGTTGCCCCTCCACGACCTGCCCACATTCCCAGCGCGTAATGTTCTTGATTCTCCTGCCCAGATCGTACCGGGCGCCGACGGCACTTCTACCTCGGACCCCTGTAAGTTCACGGAACACAATATCTCTGATGGGTGGAAGTGCCCTGAACTCATCCAGCCGGTCCCGAGGAATCGAAACACAGAGTTGGATAAAGACATCCATGGATGCGTCCTTGTGGTACGCAAGCAATCGGGAGTCCTCTGGAAAAGTAATGCCTGTATCCAGATGGATTCTTCCCAACCGAGCCAATGACAAATCTGGCCGCTCGGCATATCGGTGCCAAATCCGTATTCCTGCGACGAGCATTCCCAGGATTGCTAGGAGTCCTATAACGTATGTCTTGACGGGCAGCCTCATCTCAATCACCACCACAAATACTGTGCAAACGGCAATGTCATATCAAAGACAACATTTCGCTGGATCCACTCCTTTCGGAGAGTAGGCAGCCGAGCACCCTTCGGGTAAGGTCTCGGCGAACTACACCACAGGTGCACGGGGCGGCACGGGGCGGAGGGTTTGAGGGTGGTTAGAGATCAGGCGGCTTGGGGGTCGAGCTATTGTCAAATGTTGTGGATGGAGGTTTTTGGGGCGTCGGATCCATGGGCGACGTACAATGATACGGAGCCGCTTCGCGGCGTGGTCTGATCTTTTCATTCACCCTGCCTCCGAAGCCAGATT
>Ga0209163_1000420_pt1 | contig 81694 bp, 83 predicted proteins | sample MTBAKSrepl2MetaG_FD_187457 | JGI IMG/M metagenome (GOLD analysis project Ga0209163, IMG submission 187457) | Enrichment culture microbial communities om Arthur Kill intertidal strait, New Jersey, USA, that are MTBE-degrading - MTBE-AKS2 (Arthur... | ecosystem: Environmental > Aquatic > Marine >...
GATCTCTCGGGCCTCGTCGGAAACGAGGAAAACCACGGCGTTGCCCATGTCCTCGATCGTCTGGGGCCGCTGCATGGGAATGGTTCCTCTGGCCATGGCCTCCCAAGCATCCCGGGGAGACATCTCCTTGAGCGCCGGATTCATCTGCTGGATGAAGCGGATGCCCTCGGCCCACATGGGCGTCCAGATGATGCCCGGGCAGAGGGTGTTGACGTTGACCCCATAGGGAGCGAGCTGCAAGGCCACGGACTGGGACAGGTTGATGACCCCGGCCTTGGAGGCGGCATAGACCGGCAGGGTCGCGCTGCCGTGGCGGCCGGCCACCGAGGAGACATTCACGATCTTGCCCCGTTTCTGCTTCTTGAAGTGCGGAATCGCGGCCCGGTTGCAGAGGAAGACGCCCTTGAGGTTCACGTCGATGGTCATATCCCAGGACTCGACCGGAACGTTTTCCAAAAGATTGGTTTCAGGCTTGGGGGTCAGCATGCCCATGCCGCTCACGCCGGCCGAGCAGACCAGGATGTCCAACCCGCCCATCTGCTCCAAAGCCAGGTTCACCAAAATTTGACAGTCCTTCTCCTCCCGAACGTCCGTTGTAACGGCCAGGGCCTTGACCCCGAGAGCCCGCACCTTTTCGGCCACGGCCTCGGCCAACTCCAGCTTGAGGTCGCTGACGACCACATGGGCCCCCTCCCGGGCCAAACACAAAGAGATGCCTTCGCCGATTCCTCCGCCACCACCGGTCACAATGGCCACCTGATCTTTCAGACGCATGCCTGCCTCTCCTTTCGCGGTTTCGCTTGCCATTCCTTTTAATCCAGGTCGACAGGGTTGTCAAACCAGCGCGCCGCCGGCCCACAGCCTAAGAATTGCGCGGCCCGCCGACCCTGCTCTTGACCTCGACCCGACACCTGGGTATAAAGGGGCCGGCATATCGTCAGGGAAAAGGGCGGCCGCGGGTCTATCGAAAACAGTTCGAGCAGACGGTCCCGCGCGCAAGGGGAGCATGTTCCGATCCGATCAACCCACGAATTACGAAGCGGTTTACCAGGAACTGGTGGCCAAGCTGGCCCAGGCCGATTTCGGCCATGCTGCGGCCCAGTTGGGCGGGAGTCCGGCCGGGCGGGGCGTGGACATGGAGGTTTTCGGCCGCGTTCTCAGGGTCGAGCCCGAGGGCGTCTCGGCTCAGGATGGGGGGGCCGTGGATTTCACGGTCCGCATCGTGCTGGCCTACTACCTGCTGCACGCCGGGCAGGGCGACCTCACGGGCGAGTGGGTCTCCTACCGCGACTTCAAGGACGGGGTTTTTTTTCACGCTTCCTTCACCCAGATCGTGGAAACCAAGATCGTCAAAGATTTCTCGAACCGGCTGGCCGCGCTGGAAGAGGCGGCGCGGTCCTTGGCCGGCCGGCCGCTGGAAGCCGGATTGGGCGGGGACCTGTGTTATGTTTTCCCGGCCCTGCCCCGACTGCCCATGGCCCTCATTTTCTATGACGCCGATGAAGACTTCCCGGCCTCGGCCCGGGTCCTCTTCGACGCCTCGGCGCCCTGTTTCCTGGACATGGAATGCCTGGCCGTCCTCGGCCTGATCCTGTGCGATCAGCTCGCCGCCGCGGCCACAATCGAGACGCCCCCCGAGCGCCCGTAAATTTTTCGCAGGAGGCCCGCATGACCCCGCGCATCGGCCTGGCCGCCGGTACCGTTTTCTACAAACAGAAGATGTTCAAAGACGCCGAGGACCGCCAGGTGAAAACACCCTTTGGCCCGGCCCGGCTCATCTTGACCGACCGGATCGCCTACCTGCCCCGCCACGGGCTTGACGGTCAGGGCTACATCTTCGCCCACGCCATCAACCACCCGGCCAACTTTTTCGCTCTAAAGGACTTGGGCGTGGAGGAGGTCATCGGCATCTGCTCGACCGGCAGCCTGAAACCCTCCCTTCCGCCGGGCAACGTGCTCGTGCCCTCGGACTACATCTGCCTGGGCCCGCTCCCCACCACGGTCACCGACCATTCCCTGCACATCACCCCGGTGCTCAGCGAAAAGGTGCGTTCGAAGCTGGGCGAGGCCTCGCGGCAGGCCGAGGTGGAGATCGTGGACGGCGGGATTTACTGGCAGAGCACCGGCCCTCGGCTGGAAACCCGGGCCGAGATCCGCTTCATCTCGGACTACGCTCATCTGGTGGGCATGACCATGGCCAGCGAGGCGGCCGTGGCCCAGGAACTGGGGTTGGCCTACGCCGCGCTCTGCTCGGTGGACAATTACGCCCACGGTCTGTCTCACACGCCCTTGACCGAGGACGAGATTCGTAACCGGGCCGGGGAAAACGCGGAAAAGATGTTCAAAATCGTGGAAGCGTATCTAGATCTTCCGGCCGATTGAGACCCCGGCGGAGTCCCTCGATCAAAAGCAAAGCGGACGGCGCCAACAAGGCCAGGTCCCGGACCAGGGTCAGCAGACCCGCGGCCTGGGCTTCCTTATCCGTGGTAAAGCAACCGCATTGAAAATCCAGCCCGCGGGCCAGATTGAACCCGAGCGCGCCCGAAAAGCCGAGCATCAGGCCGGCCGCGATCAGGGTCGAGGGCCAGACGTATAAACCCAAGAGCAGCAGCACGCCCACGGCCAGTTCCACCCAGGGCAGACCGAGGGCCACCAGACCCACCCAGGAAGGCGGAAGAATCTTGTAGGCGTAAATCACGCGGGCAAAATCCGCTGGATTGAATATCTTGTCCACGCTGGCGTAGATAAAGATGAAACCCAGCGTGATCCGCGACAGGAAGAAGACAAAACCGAGACGCCGCTCCACCCGTTCAACCCTCCCTGACCTGAATGATGGGCATGCCCTTGAGTTCCCATTCCTCGATGCCGCCCAGGTAAACGGCCACACGCTCACGGCCCAGAGTCTTGATCCGGCGGGCCAATTGAAAGCTGTCAGAGCACAAGCTGCCCTCGCAGTAGATCACCACCAGCCGGTCCGGCGGCACGTCGGCGAACAGGCCGGGCAAGACGTGCTCCGCATTCTCCAGCGGCGCGCTTTGAGCGCCCGGGATGTGACCCAGGTCGTAAAAGACCGTGGGCCGGGCGTCCACCAGCATAACGTCCGCATCCCGGTAGAGCCGCACCATCTCCTCGAATTTGATCCCCAGCACGCCTTGGGGCAGCCGTCGGTACCCGGCTTCAACCTCCACCTCCCGCCAATCCACCAGCGGATCGAACCGGTCCGGCCGCACCTGATTGACGATCGCGCCCGCGGCCAAGGCCAAGACAACGATCAAAAAGGCGATGAAAACCTGCCGGAGCAGAAAGGCCGAAACCTTGGTTTGCTTCTCCGGTGCGTCTGCCATGCCTATCCCTTCCCGGCCGTCGGCCGCTCGCGAAAAGCAGCAACGCCGCGCTGGAAATCCTTTCCGTGTCCATATTTACCCAAACGGCCGGCCGGCCGCAAGGAGAAAGGCGTTGACAAGGCGGGCCGCCTGGGCATAACTCTAGGCAAAGGATCGGGACGGGAGACCCTTTCCGGGAAGGAAGCAGATCATGAGCGACAATGAGGTTTCACGGGCATCCGGGCGGGAAACCAACAAACGAAAGATCGTCAAAGCGGCCAGCCGGCTGTTCGAGGAAAAGGGGCTTCAGGAGACATCGGTCGGCGAGATCGCCGAAAAGGCCGGGGTCAGCGTGCCCGAGGCCTATTCCTATATGCGCCGCAAGTCCGAGATATTGTTCCTCATCATGGAGGATCTGACCGGCGGCTTTCAGGAAGCGGTCCGGCCGAACATCGCCCACCTCGAAAATCCCAAGGAGAAGCTACTGGCGGCCATGCGTCTGTTTTTCTTTTCCACGGCCGACAGCGCCTCCCAGACTTTCCTGCTCTATCGGGAATCCAAATCCCTGGACGCGGAGGGCCGGGCCAGGATCATGACCGCCGAGGAAAACATCGTGAACACGTTCAAGGAAATCCTGGATCAGGGCGTGAGCCAGGGCGTGTTCAAGGCCCACGACACCCAGACCATGGCCTATAACATCGTTCTGCTGGGCCACGCCTGGGTGCTCAAGCGTTGGCACTATAAAAAACGCTTGAGCCTCGAGGACTATTTTCAGGTCCAATCCGAGTTCATCCTGTCCGCCGTCTCTCCGCCGACCGGCTCCTGACGCGCGCCGCCCGCCCCACCTTGACACGCGTCTCGCCCGGATTATATTTATAGGTAAATCGGGCGCCAAAAAGGCGAAGAGGTTCATAAATGCCGATATACGAATACGAATGCGGCGGGTGCGGTAAGGTCTTCGAGGAGATCGTGCGTAGCTCGAACGAAACGGTCTGTTGTCCGGAGTGCGAGTCCGAGAACGTGCACAAGCTCATGTCCGCCCCGTCCACCCTCTCGACGGGCCGGTCCGGAACGGACCTGGGCGCGCTGTCGTCCAGCAGCGGAAGCTGCGGCAGCGGCGGGTTTTCCTGAGCGCACTGAGTTTGGCGGGGGCGCCGCCGAAGGAATTTTTAGCGGGGTTTAACACCCCGGTGAAGCCGTTCCAAGGCCTTCGATAGGATGTTGAAGGAAAGGCCTTGAAACGGCTTTTCGTGTCATGTCCCGGAAATAGCGTTTACTCTTAAACGCTTAGTCCCAAAATCAGCCAGCGTCTCCCAAACGGACCGCCTCACCGCGTGGGCGCGCTCTTGTAAAAATACTTCAGGAACTCATCCTCCGGGCTTAAGACGAGCGTGGTATCGCTTTTCAGCGCGACCCGGAAGGCCTCCAGGGAACGCATGAAGGCAAAGAACTCCGGGTCCTGGTTGTAGGCGTCGGCGAAAATGCGCGTGGCCACGGCGTCGCCTTCTCCCTTGAGGGTCTGGGACTTGCGGTACCCTTCGGCCAGGATGACCGTTCTTTTCCGGTCGGCGTTGGCCTTGAGCTTGATCGAGGCTTCTTCCCCCTCGGAGCGGTACCGCTTGGCCTGCCGCTCGCGCTCGGCGCGCATGCGGCCGAAGACGGCCTTTTCGTTTTCCTTGGGCAGGTCGGCCCGCTTGATGCGCACGTCCCGCACGCTGATGCCGTAATCCTTGGCCTTTTCATCCGCACGTTTGGTCACGGTCTCCATGATGCGGGAGCGTTCCTTGGTGATGATGTCGCTCATGATATGGCGCCCCAATTCCACGCGTAGTTCGGCGTAGATGATGTCGTCCAGCCGGGACAGGGCGCCCGGGACGTTGCGCACGGTCTTATAGAATTTCAGGGGCTCGATGATCTGCCACTTGGCGAAGTTGTCCACCACCAGGTTTTTCTTGTCCGAGGTCAGAATCTCGGCCGGCGCGGCGTCATAGGTCAGAAGGCGGTTTTCGAAAAGAACGGCTTCCTGGAACATGGGAATTTTGAAATGCAGCCCCGGTTCCCGGACGTCGCCGACCGGCTTGCCCAATTGGATGACAATGGCCCGCCTGGTTTCATCCACGGTGAAAAAAGCGCCTTTTATCAAAAACAAAGCGACGATGGCCACGAGCAGGAGGATCATGCCTTTTTTTCCCATTGCCTTTCCTCCTATCTGTCCGATTCCCGAGGTGAGGGTTTGACGATGCCCTGGCCGTCCAAGGGCAGGAGCGGCAGAACCGAGGCCCCGCCTTGGGTCAGCACGAATTTTTTCGATTCGGCCAACACCTCCTGGATCGTTTCCAAATAGAGGCGCTTGCGGGTGACCTCCCGGGCCTTTTGATACTCCTTGAGCTGGGCCAGGAACCGGGAGGCGTCGCCCCGGGCCTGCTCGATTTTGGCCGCCTTGTAGGCCTCGGCCTGCTGCACCATTTGCTCGGCATTGCCCTGGGCCTTGGGCAGAATGTCGTTGGCGTACCCCTCGGCCTCGTTGATGTAGCGATTCTGGTCTTCCCGGGCCGAGGCCACGTCCTTGAAGGCGGCCACGACCTGTTCGGGAGGCGCCACCGCCTGAAGCTGAACGGCGACCACCTCGATCCCGGATTGATACCGGTCCAGAATCTCTTGCAGGGTCTGCTTGGTGTCCTGCTGGATGCGGAACTTGCCCTCGGTCAGGGCGTCGTCGATCTTGCTGTTGCCCACCACCTCGCGCATGGCCGCCTCGGAGGCGTCCTTGATGGTCTTGGCCGGGTCATCCACGTTGAACAGGAAGTCTTTCGGGTTCTTGATCAGGTATTGGACGATGAACTGAACATCGACGATGTTCTCGTCGCCGGTCAGCATGAGGGCTTCTGCCGGGACATCTTGGTAGCGGGGCGGAGGGCCGGGGCTGACGATGCGCACACCCACCTCGAACCGGCGCACTTCGGTGACCCGGGGTTTGAGCACTGTTTCCACCGGGTAGGGCAGGTGGTAATGCAGACCGGACTGCGTTTCGTATTTGTATTTTCCGAACCGTTTGACCACCCCGATTTCATCGGGACGAACCGTGTAGAAACCGGTGAGCGCCCAGATGATGATCAGAATGACCAGGAGGATGTAGGTGCTGGGCAGCTTTTTTTGAAAGCGCTTCAGGTCCTCGACCATCTTCCCCAGGTCCGGGGGAGGGGCCTCGTCCTTTTTCTGGAATTTTTCCCAGTCCATGGGCATGATATATCCCTCGTTGTTTCGATAAAGAGTGGGGAAAGGTTGATCAAACCGGAGGTTGTTTCCCGGCCGCCAACCGTGGGCGTCAGGCCGTCAGGCCCTTATACCTACATAAAGCAGTCTTGGAGATTCGTCAAGGCATAAGTGACGGGCTGTTAAAACTTTTGCTATGATTTTATAGGCTTGGAAATGGCGCGCATCCGGGCCATGGTTTCTTCCACGTCCAGACACAAAAGGTCCCCATCCTCCATCAGAACGCGGCCGTCCACCACCACGGTGGTCACTTCGCGCCCGGTGGCCGCATAGACCAGGTGGGAACGCGGGCGGTACAGGGGTTGGAGGTTGGGCCTATCCAGGTCCAGCAGGATCAGGTCGGCCCGGTAGCCCGGGGCCAACCGTCCGATCCGGTCGCCCAGGCCCAAGGCCTCGGCGCCCCGGTCCATGGCCAGGCCGACCACCTGGGCCGCGGGCAGGGCCGTGGGGTCGGAGGCGGCCACCTTGTGCATCAGGGCCGCGGCCCGCATCTCCTCAAAAATATTCAGATTGTTGTTGCTGGCCGCGCCGTCCGTGCCCAAGGCCACCTTCACCCCGGCCCCAAGCATGGCCGGCAGGGGAGCCAGCCCCGAGGCCAGCTTCATGTTGCTCTCCGGGCAGACCACCACCGGCGTGCGCCGCTCGGCCAGGAGCGCGATTTCCTCGTCATCCACGTGCACGCAGTGGACGGCCAGGGTGGTTTCGTCCAAAAGGCCCAGCCGGTCCAGATAGACCACTGGCCTGACCCCTTGTTCGGCGATCATCTGCTCGACCTCGGCCAGGGTCTCGGATACGTGAATCTGGAACAAAAGACCGTGCTCCCGGGCCAGGGCCTTGCCTTGTTTCAAGGTTTCGGCCGAACAGGTGTATGCCGAGTGGCAGAAGACCGACGAGGCTACGAGGTCGCTAACCCCCTGCCAACGTTCGACAAACGCCTGCGCCGTCTCGATGTTTTTCGTGGGGTCCGGCACGCCGGGCGCCGGGAAATCGATCACGCCCTGGGCCATGACGGCCCGGATCCCCACGTCGTCCATGGCCCGGGCCGCGTCGTGCGCGTAAAAATACGAATCCACCACGCAGGTGGTCCCGCTGCGGATCATCTCGGCCAGGGCCAGCTTGGTGCCCCAATAAACCAGGTCCGGGTTGGCGTGCTTCGCCTCGGTGGGGAACATGTGCTCGTTCAGCCAGGTCATGAGCGGCAGATCGTCAACCAGGCCCCGGAAAGCGGTCATGGCCGCGTGGCAGTGGGCGTTGACCAGGCCGGGCATGACCAGGTGATGGGAGGCGTCGATCACCTTGGCCGCCGCGCGCAAAGCTTCGGGGTCGTCCATGGCCCCCACGGCCGTGATGTTATTCCCGGTCACGGCCACGTAACCTTTTGGAATCACGGTTGCTTCCGGCCCAAGGGTCAGGATGAGGCCGTTCTGGATGAGAATATCGTATTCCGGTTTCATGGGTCCCTTTTCGGCATCACGCTTTTTGGACGGCGGCCTGCACCACTTGGGCGATCTCGCCTATTTTTTTGTAGATTTCGGCCAGGTCCAACGTGGTCAGCGCCCTGTTTTCCAAGAGGATTTTTCCATGAACCACGCTGTGGATCACGTCCGCGCCCGAGGCGGCGTAAACCAGGTGGCTGACCGGGTTGTACAGCGGGGTCAGGTGGGGCTGGTTCAGGTCCACGACGATCAGGTCGGCCAGGTAGCCGGGTTCGAGCCGGCCGACACGGCCTTCGAGTCCCAGGGTCTTGGCCCCGCCCACGGTGGCCATGTTCAACACCGTGGCCGCGTCCATGACCGTGGGGTCGAGCCGGGAGGCTTTGTGCAGCTTGGCCGCGATGTTCATCTCGCCGAACATGTCCAGGTTGTTGTTGGAGGCGGCCCCGTCCGTGCCCAGGCCCACGGTCGCCCCGGCCCGAAGAAGCTCGGGCACGGGCGCCACGCCCGAGGCGAGTTTCATGTTGCTGCTGGGGTTGTGGGCCACCTTGACGCCGCGCCGGGCCAGGAGTTCGATCTCCTCGTTTTCCAGGGCCACGCAGTGGTCGGCGATAAGGCCTTCGGACAACAGGCCGAGGCGTTCCAGGTGCCGGACCGGGGTGGTGCCGTAAGTTTCTTGAATTCCAGCCACTTCGTCCGGGGATTCGGACAGATGGGTGATGAGGGGCACGCCTTGTTCCTCGGCCAGGTCCCGGCAGGCGATGAGCAGCTCCGGCGAGCAGGTGTACAGGGCATGGGGTTCCACGGCGATGCGGATGCGTTCGTGCCCCTGCCAGGTCTGGATCAAACGGCGGGAATAGGGCACGGCCTGCTCCACCGGACCGTAGTTGGCCGAGGGGAAGTCATAGAGCACCTCGCCCACCAAGGCCCGCAGCCCGGCCCGGTCCACGGCCCGGGCCACGTCGTGTTCAAAGAGGTACATGTCGCAGAAGGTGGTTGTGCCCGAGAGGATCATCTCGGCGCAGCCGAGCAGGGCGCCCCAATAGACGATTTCGCCGTTGAACTGCCTTTCGGCCGGGAAGATGTTCTCGTTCAGCCAGGTCATGAGGGGCAGATCGTCGGCCAGGCCGCGCAGGCAGGTCATGGACACGTGGGTGTGGGCGTTGACCAGGCCGGGCATGACCAGGACCCGTCCGCCGCCGAGAATGCGCGCGTCGTCTCCGTGAGCGGCCAGGATTGCTTCCCGGGGTCCCACGGCCTCGATCACGGACCCGCGGATGGCCACGGCCGCGTCTTCGAGGATGTGGCCGGCCTGGTTTTGGGTGAGCACGTAGTCCCCGCTGACGATCAGGTCCGCCATGCGAAAAAGTCCTCCTCTGGGGTTGTTTCAAGGCCGATGTCAGGCCCGGGGGAAAGCCGGCTCCCGAGTATAGTCGCTTTGCCGGATCGAGTAAAGGCGGGAGGCCGGGCTTCAGAATAATCTTTAGATGATTTTTCAAACATGATATACTGCCGGTGTGGAAGGACGGCCCGAGCGAGGGCCGTGCCATGTGCATTTGGAGGACTTGCCTCATGGGGCTGAAGCGCATCCTGCTCAATATGACCCTGGCGGCCTTGGCCGTTTTGGTGCTGGTCGCCGTGGAGGTGGGCTGCCGTTATACCCGCCCTCCGGTTGACCCAATGGAGCAGGCATCCCCGCGGCTCGCGGTACGTCTGAATTCCGAGCATTTGAAAGCCCTGGACCTTGTTGCTCGGAAGCTGTCCCGGTCCCGTGATCGGGAAAGCGCGCGGGCCTTGGATTATGACCATTACATCGACAAGGTGGCCAAGGAGCAGAACATTTCCGCGGCCCTGGTCAAGGCGGTCATGCACGCCGAATCGCAATTCAATCCCCGCATCGTCTCGCCTCGCGGCGCGGTCGGGCTCATGCAGGTTCTGCCCGCCACGGCCAGCATGATCGGGGTGGAAGACCTCTATGACCCCCACGAGAACATTCGGGCCGGCGCACGGTATTTGCGGGAACTGCTCGAACAGTTCAATGGGGACGAGGTCCTGGCCGTGGCCGCGTACAACTGCGGGCCGGGCGCGGTCAGGAAATATAACGGGGTGCCCCCTTTCCGCGAGACCCGGGCCTATGTGCGCCGGGTTCTGGCTTACTACCGGACTTACCTGGAGACCTGAGCCCGCGATCAAGCGGGGAAGGGACGGTCAATGCGCGTCAAAAATTACATGAGCCGCAAGTTGATCACCGTCTCGCCGGAGGCTCGTCTTCAGGAAGCGGTGGACTTGCTTAAAAAGCATTCGATCCGGCATCTGCCCGTGGTCCAGGACCGCAAGTTCATCGGCCTGGTGACCGAGAGCGACCTGCGGAGCGCCTTGTGGCCTTCCCTGATCGAGGACCTTCGGGTCAAGGACCTGATGATCGCCGATCCCGTGGCGGTCCAGCCCGAGACCATGCTCGAGGAGGCCGCCCGGCTGATCCATCAGCACAAAATCGGGTGCCTGCCCGTGGTGGACGGCAAGGGGGCCTTGAAGGGCATCATCACCGTGGTGGACCTTTTGGCCGCCATGATCGAATTCATGGGCCTGCTGACGGCCAGCTCCCGTTTGGACGTCCGCCTGCCTGAGCGGCCCGAGGCCTTCGAGGAAGTTAGTCATATCATTCAGGAAAATGGTGGGCGGATCATCAGTGTGGGCCTGATCCGCAAAAAGGGCGATTCGATCCATCTTTTCCGTCTGGAAAAGACCGACCTGGCCCCCATGGTGGCCGGGTTGAAAAAGTCAGGATACAGGGTCGTTTCGAGTTCGGCCTGAAAACGTAAATTCATGGCATGCGGGGGTAGGGAATGCCAGAGCCCGATCGTCCGGCCGTAGCGGCCGGTTCTGTTTTTCCGCCGTCCGAGTCTTTCCGCTCAAAAGCGCGGGTCCAGTCTCGGGAGGAATACCAGCGTCTATACGACCGCTCGATCCAGGACCCGGAAGGATTCTGGGCCGACATGGCCGAGGATTTGGATTGGATCAAACGCTGGGACCGGGTCATGGACTCGGATCTCAAGGAAGGGCGGGTCTGCTGGTTCGAGGGCGGACAGCTCAACGTCTCGGCCAACTGCCTGGACCGCCACCTGACCACGGCGCGCAAGAACAAAGCGGCCTTGATCTGGCAGGGGGAGCCTCGGGGCGAGCGCCGGGTTTTCACCTACCAGATGCTGCACCGGGAGGTTTCCCGGCTGGCCAACGTGCTGCTCCAGAAAGGCGTGAAGCAGGGCGACCGGGTGGTGCTTTACCTGCCCATGATCCCGGAACTGCCCATGGCCATGCTGGCCTGCGCGCGCATCGGGGCCATTCACAGCGTGGTTTTCGGCGGCTTTTCGGCCGATTCCCTGGCCGATCGCATCCACGACAGCGGCTCCCGGTTTCTGATCACGGCCGACGGCTCGTACCGGGCCGGGCGGGTGATCGGTCTCAAGAAGAACGCGGACGAAGCGCTGGCCTCTTGTCCCGAGGTGGAGACGGTCCTGGTCGTCAGGCGGGTCGGTTCCGAGGTGAACATGGACCCGGAGCGGGACGTCTGGTTTCACGAGGCCATGGCCGATCCGGACGTGGCCGGGGTCTGCCCGCCCGCGCCCATGGACGCCGAAGCCCCGCTTTTCATACTTTACACCAGCGGGTCCACGGGCAAGCCCAAGGGCGTGTTGCACTCCACGGCCGGCTATCTGCTTTATGCTCTCAAGACCTTCCAGTACTTCTTCGACTACCGCGAGGAAGACACCTACTGGTGCAGCGCGGACATCGGCTGGGTGACCGGCCACAGCTACATCGTTTACGGTCCCCTGGCCGCGGGCGCCACCAGTCTCATGTTCGAGGGCGTGCCCACCTATCCCGCGCCGGACCGGTTCTGGGAGGTGGTCGAGGAGTACGGGGTCAACATCTTCTACACCGCCCCAACGGCCATCCGGGCCGTGGCCCGGGAAGGCGCTTCCTGGCCCAAGGCCCACGATCTGTCCAGCCTCAGGCTGCTGGGCACCGTGGGCGAGCCGATCAACCCCGAGGCCTGGATGTGGTACTACGAAAACGTGGGCGGTAAAAGATGCCCCATCGTGGACACCTGGTGGCAGACCGAGACCGGCGGGATCATGATCTCCCCGCTGCCCGGCGCCATCGACCTCAAACCCGGCAGCGCCACGCTGCCCTTCTTCGGCGTCAAGCCCCGCGTGCTGCGCGAAGACGGCGCCGATTGCGCGGAGGATGAAAGCGGCTACCTGGTGATCGACCAGGCTTGGCCGGGTATGATGCGCGGCATCTTCAATCAGCCGGAGCGTTTCAAAGAGACGTACCTCAGCCAGTTCCCGGGCCGGTACTTCACCGGCGACGGGGCCAAGATCGACGCGGACGGCTATATCTGGGTCATGGGCCGGATCGACGACGTGATCAACGTCTCGGGCCACCGGCTGGGCACGGCCGAGGTGGAACGCGCCTTGGCCTCCCATACGGCCGTGGCCGAAGCCGCGGTGGTGGGCTACGAACACGAGATCAAAGGGCAGGGCATCTATGCCTTTGTCATGCTCAAGAAAAACGCCGCACCCAGCGACGAGCTTCGTCGGGAACTCAAGGAGCACGTGCGGCGGTTGATCGGCCCCATCGCCTCGCCGGACAAGATTCAGTTCACCGACAAGCTGCCCAAGACCCGGTCGGGCAAGATCATGCGCCGCATCCTGAAGAAGATCGCGGCCGGGGTGTTCGATGCTTTCGGCGACACATCGACGCTGGCTGAACCGGACGTGGTGGATTATCTGGTGAAGGGCAAGCTGTAACGGGTCGTCTCGGAGCGGACAGTCACAAACTCGACGCACAAGACCCGGCCGGCCCAAGGGGCCGCATCGCCGGGTGCAAGGATTGAAGATCATGCCAAAAAAATATCAAGTGAATAAGACCTATCAGGAGATCAACGACCGCATTCGGCAGGGCAAGGCCGTGGTGCTGACCGCCGAAGAGGTCATCGAAGTCGTCAAGAAAAAAGGCCCGGTCAAGGCGGCCAAGGAAGTGGACGTGGTGACCACGGGCACCTTTTCGCCCATGTGTTCCTCGGGCGCCTTCCTCAACTTCGGACACACCAAACCGCCCATCAAGGCCTCCCAGGTCTGGCTCAACGACGTACCCGCCTACGCCGGGATCGCCGCGGTGGACGTGTACCTCGGAGCCACCGAGCCGGTCGAAGGCGACCCGCTGAACTCGGTCCACCCCGGCGAATTCCGCTACGGCGGCGGCCACGTCCTCCAGGACCTCCTGGCCGGCAAGAAAATCCGGCTGAGGGCCGCGGGCTACGGCACGGACTGCTATCCCAACCGGTCCGTGGAAAAAACCATCACTCTGGCCGACCTGACCGACGCCATCCTCCTCAACCCGCGCAATGCCTACCAGAACTACAACTGCGCCGTGAATTCCACCCGGAAGATCATCTACACCTACATGGGACCGCTCAAGCCCCACTTCGGCAACGCCAACTTCGCCACCTCGGGACAGCTCTCGCCCCTGTTGAACGATCCCTATTTCCGGACCATCGGCATCGGCACGCGCATCTTCCTGGGCGGGGCCGTCGGGTATGTTGCCTGGCCCGGCACGCAGCACAACCCGGACCCGCCGCGCGCGGAGAGCGGCGTGCCGGTCAAGTCGGCCGGCACGATCATGGTCGTGGGCAACCTCAAGGAGATGAGCCCCCGCTACCTGGTCGGCGCTTCGATCATCGGCTATGGCTGTTCCCTGACCGTGGGCCTGGGCATCCCCATCCCCATGCTGAACGAGGACGTGGCCCATTCGGTGGGCGTGTCCAACGAGGACATTTTCACCCAGGTGGTGGACTACGGCGTGGATTATCCCAAGGCCACGGGCCGGTCCCTGGCCCAGGTCAGCTACGCCGAACTGTTCGCCGGCGGTTTAACCCTGAACGGCCATGACATCCCGGCCGTGCCCGTGTCCTCGCTCAAGATGGCCCGGGAGATCGCCGAAACGCTCAAGACCTGGATTCAGAAAGGGGAGTTTCTGCTGGGCGAACCTCAGATGCTCCTGCCTTCGGCCGGGAGGTAAGTCAGTTGTTGCCGCCATTGCGAGCGAAGCGTGGCAATCTCGGTTTTCGGCCCATGACGCGAGATTGCCGCGTCGTCCGCCGCGCCATAGTCCGCCGGAGGCGGACAACGGCGGGCCTGATTCCTCGCAATGACAGAACGCGACTTCTTGATTTGTAGGTACTTTTCGGGAAGCAACACTAGGCCAAATGTAAAAAAGGCCGGCCCTGGGGGCCGGTCTTTTTCGTTGTTCACGCTTCCTAGACGGGCGGCTAGAGCAAGGGCCGGATTGCGTCCTCCCAAAACGAGCCGGGCCTGTAGCCGGTCACGGTCTGGACGATCCGGCCCTGCCGGTCGATCAGTAGGGAGGTCGGAATCCCGCGGAAATTTCCAAATTTGCGCATCAACTTTTCTTTTTCGTCCCCGGCGTACAGGACCGTGTAGTTGAGGCGGTACACTTCCTTGAACCGGCGAACCTGCTCGACCGGGGCGTCGTCTATGGAGACTCCCACAATGTCCAGGCCCGCTTTTTGATAGCGACGTTGCAGGGCGATCAGATCCGGCACCTCGAGCTTACAGGGCGGGCACCAGGTGGCCCAGAAGTTCAGCAGCACCACCCGCCCCTTGAAGTCGGACAGGGCAACCTGCCGGCCCTCCAGGTCGAGCAGCTTGAAGTTCGGCGTTTGGTCTGACTCGCCCATGCCCTGCTTGTCGCAGGCCAAAAGCAAAAGCGTCAGGGCCACAAGGCCGAACAGCCGAAGCACAGGGAGGCGTTTCATACAAAGCTCCTAGAGGTGGTCGCTTGGTTTACTATATCACGGGGCGCTGGTAACCGCGCCCCGTCAGTACAGCTCGCGGCCCAGGTTGAAGCGGGAGGCGCCTGGAAGCGGACGGCCCCGGCGTACGGCCTCGGCCACGCGGCGCACGGTCTCCCGGATGTGCGGTTCGAATTCCAAATCCACGATCCAGGCCCGCACCCCGTTCAGCGGCTTCGTTTTCAAAAGCGGCGCCAGAAAGATTGGCCGCTCGGCCGTGACCTGGGTCAGACCCGGTTCCTGTTTGACCTGAAATCGTTCCCGCTTGGGGCTGACCACGGCCTGACGGTCCTTGAGACCGGCCAGCCGGAAACGCGAGGTGAACAGAGGCGGCCGTCCGTAGAGGTAGATCAGCCGGTCGACCGGTCCGGGACGGGCCAGGATGCGGCCCAGGTTTTCCTCGTCGGACTCCAGGCAGAGGGTCAGTCCGCTGAGGCCCAATTCGGCCAGTTCGGCCTCGGCCTGGGTGTTCAGAACGCTCAAGCGGTGGTCCGCATAGACCTCGGGCCGGTGCGACCCGCGTCCGCGCAGAAGCGGTTCGAGCAGGCCCAGGTGGCCCAGGTTCGAAATGAGAAAAGCCCCGCCCGATCCCTTGCGAAGTCCGGCCAACTGGAACCGGGTCTCTTCCAGGTCCCGGCCGAACAAGAGCGGGGGCAGGGCCCAGACGAGCCGGTCCAGGAACGGCTGGAGCTTGCGCCGGAGTCGGAGCAGCCGTTTCTGGTTGGATCGATTCAGGGGCAGGATGATCCGGTCCGGCCTGAGCGGGGCGAGTTCGAAGCTGTCCTCGGGCCGGAAGACGCGGCACCAGATTTCCGGGGTACGGCCCGGGGATCGGCCAGCGCGGCCTCGGCCGGGACCGGCGGAATCGATCGCGGCCAGGACCCGTTTTAAGGAGGGGGACGGTCCGTTGCCGCTCGGGGCCGGCGTCTTTTTAAAGGCCGTCATGAAGGAACCGGCCAGGGCCTCGCGTTCCCCCAAGCCGTCGTCCACCTTGAACAGTAGGTCCCCGGAGGCCAGGAGTCCGGCCGTCGGCAAGACCACGTCGGCTCCGGCGGCCGCTTCCGACACCTCGGCGTCGTTCACGGCCAAGCTTTTCAAGGTGAAGGCCCGTTGCTCGCCGTCTCGTTTGCTCACCAGCCGCAGGCGGTCCCCCACGGCCAGGCCGGCGCGAAGGTTCAGCCGGGCCTCGGTTTCGGACGCGGCCGTGACCGGCCCCAAAAAGACGCCTGAGGTGGGGGCGCGGTTCGGGGCCAGGGCCGCGGTCGGCTGCGGCGCGGAAAAGAACCCGGTCGAGCCGGATCGGCCCAGGCTTTCCGCCAGAAGGCCGCGGGCTTCGTCGAAAGCCTCCTCCCAAGCCTCGTCCGGCGCGTCCAATAGCAGCCGGTAGGCCTTGACCACCTGGGAAACGTAATGGGGGCCTTTCATGCGGCCCTCGATCTTGAAGGCAGCCAGGTTGAGCGCGCGGAGATGGCGGATATAGCCGCTGGCGTCCAGGTCGGTCGGGGAAAAGTAATAGCCGGACTTGCCCTGGCTGCTGTACCGGCGGCGGCAGGGCTGGGTGCACGCCCCCCGCAGGCTGCTGCGGCCGCCCAGGAAACTGGACATGAGGCACAGGCCGGAAAAGGAGAAGCAGAGCGCGCCGTGCACGAAGACTTCCAGCCCCAGCGGGGCCGCGGCGGCCAGGCTTTGGATTTCCTTGATCGTCAGTTCCCGGGCCAGCACGGCCCGGTCAAAACCCGCCCGTTTCATCTGGATCAGGCCGGGCAGGTTGTGGCCGCCGGCCAGGGTGGAGGCGTGCAGTTCGAACATGGGGAAATGCTTACGGGCCAGGCGGAGCAGGCCCAGGTCCTGAAGGATCAAGGCGTCCGGGCCGATGCGGGCCAGGCCGTCCAGGAGCCGAGCCGCTTGGGGAAGGTCCTCTTCCTTGATCAGGGAATTGAAGGCCACGAAGATCTTGACGTTGCGGTCGTGGGCCAGGGGCGTGAGCCGGCTCAGGTCGTCCAGGGTGAAATTGGCGGCGTAAGCCCGAGCTGAAAAGGTTTTCATGCCCAGATAGACGGCGTCGGCTCCGGCTTCCACCGCGGCGGCGAAGGCGGCCACGTTTCCGGCCGGGGCGAGCAGCTCCGGTTTGGTCGTGGGCCTGGCCGGCGTTTTTTTCGCCGAGGCTGATTTATATCCGGGGTTTTTCCCGGACCTGACGGAGGGCATGGGTCAACGCTCCTCATCTCTCCCCGGCTGAGGCCGGGATCGTTTTCAGAGTATGAACGATGGGCCGGGTCTGTCAATGGCTTTGGGCCGATCGCATCCCGGTTTGCATGAGTTTTATGTTGTGGTAAAGCAGCCGTTTATGATAATACAAATTTATTCAAGCTTGACGAGATCGGATTTAACGAGAGCGAAATGCGCGTACGGTTTTGGGGGGTGAGGGGGTCTATTTCCGCGCCGTTGACGTCGGAGATGGTCAGCGCCAAGATTGAACAGGCCCTGCTTCTGTCTCAGGGCGTGGATCTTTCCGGGGAGGGCGCTGTATCCGAGTTCGTGCGGAATCTTCCCTTCGAGATCCGCGGCACCTGCGGCGGCAACACCCCTTGCGTCCAGGTGACCAGCGGAGACACCTGCCTCGTCCTGGACGCGGGTTCCGGCGTTCGGGATTTGGGACTCCAACTTCTGGCAGGCCCTTGCGGTCAAGGCCAGGGCACGGTTCATTTCCTGATCAGCCACACCCATTGGGACCACGTGCAAGGTTTCCCCTTTTTCCTGCCGGCCTTTATTCCGGGCAACCGGGTCGTGGTGCACGGCCCGCAGCCGGACCTGGCCAAGCGGTTTGACGACCAGCAGTCGGAACCGGAAAAGTTTCCGGTGCCGCTCAGCGACATGAGCGCGGACCTTTCTTTCGCGCCGCTTGCCGAACCGGAAGAGGATATCGGCGGGATCAAGGTTCGTTTTCATCGCTTGCACCATCCGGGCGGTTCCCATGCCTTCCGTCTGGAAGCCGGGGGCCGGGTCTTGGTCTATGCCTCGGACGCGGAATACCCCTCGCTGAATCCGCCGGACATCGCCTCCTATCTGGCCTTTTTCAAGGGGGCGGACATGCTCATCTTCGACGCCATGTACACCTTTTCCGAATCCATGGCCAAGATCGGGTGGGGGCACAGCACGTCCTTCATCGGGGTCGATCTGGCCGTGGCGGCCGGGGTGAAGCGGCTGGTGCTCTTCCACCACGAACCCACCTATGACGACGCCAAGCTGAAGGTGATCCTGGACAAGACCAGAACCTATTACGAACTGGTCGGCGAGGGCGACGGCCTGGAGGTCGATCTGGCCGTGGAAGGCTTGGAGCTTTCGGTCTGACAACGCCGGCCGGTCCGAATCGCCGGTCTAATCGTTGACAGGACCGGCCCGACCTGCTATTGCCCCCAGACATGTCCGACGCCCCGTCATTCGATTTTTCTTCCCACGGACTTTCTCACGATCCGCTGGTCATCTCCCGCGCGGTTTCCGTGGATCGGCCCAGCCTGCGGGACAACACGGCCCTGGCCGAGCGCGTCGCCGCCGCGGTCAAAAAACAGGGCGGGTTCCAGGACGTGCGCCTTTCCCTGGATACGGCCCGGTCGCTGAACATGGGTCTTTTTCAGGGGGACGGTCCCCTGCGGGCGGCCCTGTCCGTGGAAGACGGCCTCTGCCGGGTGGTGGAGGTCCGGCCCGGAGAACAGGCCGATCCGGTTTACGGCCTGGCCGTGGACCTGGGTTCGACCACCCTGGTCCTGGCCCTGCTGGACCTGGACCGGGCCACGGTTGTGCGGGAGATCAGTCTGACCAACCCCCAGACCGAACATGGCGCGGACATCCTGACCCGGATTCATCACGCCGACAAGACGGCCGGCCATGACCAGATGGTCGAGCTACTCCGAAGCGGCATCCGGGACGGCGTGTCCCGGTTGTGCGCCGAGGCGGGCGTGCAAGCCGACCGGATTCTGGCCGCGGCCCTGGCCGGCAACACGACCATGACCCACTTCCTGCTGGGCCTGCCCACGGGCAGCCTGGTGCGGGAGCCTTACGTGCCGGTTTTGAACCGGCCGGAGCATCTGGTCGCGGCTGACCTCGACCTCGGCATCTGCCCGGCCGCGTCCCTGTTCATCCTGCCCAACAAGGGTTCCTATTTCGGCGGCGACCTCATGGCCGGGCTGGTCACGGCCGGGTTCAACCGCTCCGAGGAGGTCTGCCTGCTGGTGGACGTGGGCACGAACGCCGAGGTGGTCCTGGGTCAAAAGGATTGGCTCATCGGCGCGGCCGGAGCGGCCGGCCCGGCCCTGGAAGGCGGGGTGGCGGCCCGGGGCATGACCGCCGGCCCGGGGGCCATCGACCGGGTGCGCATCGACCGGGCCAGCCAAGCGGTCAGCTACACCACCCTGGGGGGCGAGCCGCCGCGCGGCATCTGCGGCTCGGGCCTGATCGATCTTTTGGCCGAGATGTATCTCGCCGGCGTGATCGACTACCGGGGCCGGTTGACACTGTCCGATACGGACGAGCAACGGGTGATGACCGACGAAGGGCCCGCCTTTGTGGTTGCGCCGGGGTCCGAGACGGCCACGGGCGAGCCGATTCTGTTGTCCGAGGTGGAGATCGACATCCTGACCCGGTCCAAGGCGGCCATGTACACCATTCTGGAAACGGTTCTTCTCAGCGTGGGCATGACCTTCGACCAGGTGGCCCGGTTCTACGTGGCCGGAACCTTTGGCCAGTACATCGATCCGCGCATGGCCGTGGCCGTGGGCATGCTGCCCGACATCCCGCTTGCCCGGTACGTGCCCCTGGGGAATTCCTCTTTGACCGGGGCGATGCTGGCCCTGCTTTCGGCCGAAGCCCGGGCCGGAGCCCTGGCGGCCTGGCAACGGCTGACCTATTTGGAGCTGAACGTGAACCAGGACCTGATGAACCGCTTTTCCGCGGCGCGCTTCATCCCCCATACCTACCGGGAGCGGTTCCCGTCCGTGGGTGGTTCGATCCGCTAGAACCCGTTAGAAGGTAGTGGGTCAATTTAAGGATTCAGTTGTTTCCCTTGCCAAATGCCCCTATCAACTGCCGTCGGCCTTTTTCACTGGCCTCCAAGCCCATTTCGTCATTCCCGCTTTCGCGGGAATGACGTTTCGAACTACGGAAAAGGGAAAACACGTCACCCCGGTGAGCGCGAAGACCCAGAAATTCCTAGGAAGGGGGGTATGGATTTTCCCAAACTAACCCACTACCCGTTAGAAGGGTCCCTTGACGGAGCGGCGGGCGTCCGGTAAAATTAAAAGATTAACCCGGATTTCCGGGAAGTGACGGATATGGGGAATTTTTCAGCCGAAATCAGCCTGCTTTTGGCCTTTGGCGCGGGTCTTTTGTCTTTTGCCTCGCCCTGCGTGCTGCCGCTCATCCCTGGATACATTTCCTTTGTAACCGGGCGCACTTACGAGGGGTTGGTCGAGGACGAAAACCAGGGCAAGGGCCGGTGGAACGCGGCCGTGCACGCCGGTCTGTTCGTGGCCGGGTTCTCCGTGGTCTTCGTGCTTTTCGGGCTTTCGGTGACCGCCTTGGGCAGACTGGCCGCCGACTACCAGGACGTGATCCGCAAGGTGGGCGGCGTGGTGGTGGTGCTTTTGGGCGTACACCTGACCGGATTGCTGCCCAGCCGGGTCCTGTACCGGGAGAGGCGGGTTCATCTGAACCGGAAGCCGGCCGGTCTGGCCGGATCGTTTTTGGTCGGAGTCGCCTTTGGGGCGGGTTGGACGCCGTGCGTGGGTCCGATTCTGGCCTCGATCCTGATTTTCGCCGGCACGAAAACCCATATGGCCCAGGGGGTTTTTCTGCTTCTGGCCTATACCTTGGGCCTGGGGCTGCCTTTTTTGGTAAGCGCCTTGATTTTAAATAGATTTTTAGGTTTGTTTCAAGGAGTGAGTTGGTGGATGCGTCTGGCCGGTCCGGTGTCGGGCCTGTTTCTGGTGGGCATGGGCATCCTGCTCTATTTCAACCTGCTCGGCCGACTGATGCCCCAAATCTCGGGGTACTAGAAAGGGTATTTTTCCCCTTGACATAATCCGGATATCGAAGTATTTATACCAAGTTGACCATTTGTGCTGAGACAGCATAAGCTGGCGTAGCTCAATAGGTAGAGCATCTGATTTGTAATCAGACGGTTGCGGGTTCGAGTCCCATCGCCAGCTCCAGAACATAAGGCTCTTTGAATTGCATCGTCGCCCGGCCCGAAGCCGAGCGGCGGTCCCGGCCGAACCGAGGCCGGAAGTTGAGAAAATGGTGAGGTTCCCGAGTGGTTAAAGGGAGCAGACTGTAAATCTGCCGGCGAACGCCTTCGGAGGTTCGAATCCTCCCCTCACCACCAGTTTCGGGGGATCTGGTCGCCAGACGCAAGGAGACCTTGCGGTTGGTTGGATTCATGGGCGGGAATAGCTCAGCTGGCTAGAGCGTCAGCCTTCCAAGCTGAGGGTCGCGGGTTCGAATCCCGTTTCCCGCTCCATTTTATATCCAGAAGGTTGATCGCCCGGCGCATTGGGAGTTGCCCTGGGCAGCTCGTCGGGCCCACGTAGCTCAGTAGGTAGAGCACTTCCTTGGTAAGGAAGAGGTTCACCGGTTCAAGCCCGGTCGTGGGCTCCATGATTACAAGGTCACCAGAGGAGACGCCGGCCCCGCGTTTCCGAGGGATTTTATTATTCTTCCTTAATGGACAGCAAAGGAGAGGTGACATGGGCAAGAAGAAGTATGAGCGCACGAAGCCGCACGTAAATATTGGGACGATCGGTCACATCGATCACGGGAAGACGACGCTGACGTCGGCCATCACGCTGTGTCTGTCGAAGCGGGGCGGAGCGGACTACGTGTCGTTCGACGAGATCGACAAGGCTCCGGAGGAAAAAGAGCGGGGGATTACGATCGCCACGGCGCACGTGGAATACGAGACGGCCAACCGGCACTACGCGCACGTGGACTGCCCGGGTCACGCGGACTACATCAAGAACATGATCACGGGCGCGGCGCAGATGGACGGGGCGATCCTGGTGGTGGGCGCGGACGACGGTCCCATGCCGCAGACGCGGGAGCACATTTTGTTGGCGCGTCAGGTGGGCGTGCCGTCGATCGTGGTCTTTTTGAACAAGACGGACATGGTGGACGACGAGGAGTTGATCGAGCTGGTGGACTTGGAGCTTCGGGAACTGCTGACCCGGTACGAGTTTCCCGGAGACGACACGCCGATCATCCGAGGGAGCGCGCTGAAGGCTCTGGAATGCGGTTGCGGCAAGGACGACTGCCCGAACTGCAAGCCGATCCTGGAGTTGATGGACGCGGTGGACTCGTTCGTGCCGGAGCCGGTGCGAGACGTGGACAAGCCGTTCCTGATGCCGATCGAGGACGTGTTTTCGATATCGGGTCGGGGCACGGTGGTGACGGGCCGGGTGGATCGTGGCGTGATCAAGGTGAGCGAGGAAGTGGAGATCGTGGGCATTCGCCCGACGCAGAAGACGGTCTGCACGGGCGTGGAGATGTTCCGGAAGATTTTGGACCAGGGCCAAGCCGGAGACAACATTGGGGTTCTGCTGCGCGGGATCAAGCGGGACGAGGTGGAGCGCGGTCAGGTGGTGGCGGCGCCTGGTTCGATCACGCCGCATACGAAGTTCAAGGCGGAAGTGTATATTCTGAGCAAGGATGAAGGCGGTCGCCACACGCCGTTTTTCAGCGGGTACCGGCCGCAGTTTTATTTTCGGACGACGGACGTGACGGGCGTGGTGACGCTGCCCGAGGGCGTGGAGATGGTCATGCCCGGGGACAACGTGTCCTTCGAGGGGTCGTTGATCACGCCCATTGCCATGGAGAAGGAGCTGCGCTTCGCCATCCGCGAAGGCGGCCGCACCGTCGGCGCCGGCGTCGTCTCCGATATCATCGAGTAGGAAGGCGCTCATGCGAGACATCGTTATATTGGCCTGTGAGGAGTGCAAGCGGCGCAATTACTCCACCACCAAGAACAAGCGCCGGACCACCGGCAAGTTGGAGTTCCGCAAGTACTGTCGTTTTTGTAAGACCCACACGCTCCATAAGGAGACGAAGTAGGGACGGGAATCCCCCACGAAATGGCGGGGGTGGATATACAGGCCAGTAGCTCTAACGGTTAGAGCACCGGACTCCAAATCCGGGTGATGGGGGTTCGAATCCCTCCTGGCCTGCCAACAGCAAGCGGACGGGGGCGATCTCCGTCACCCATTTTGGTCGTGAGGACATGGCCAGGTCGAAAACACGGCGAAAGAAAAGCGATAAAGCCGGGGGCAGCGCCCAGACCGCGCCCGAATCCCGGGCGCAGAAAAATGTGCCCGCGAAGGCCGCGGCCAAGCGGAAATCCCCGAGCCGCACCGAGCCCAAGGGACCGAATCTGATCGAAAGGATTCGGCAATTTTTCCGCGAGGTCCAGGTCGAGCTTCGCAAGGTGGCCTGGCCTTCGCGCAAGGAAACCATCGCCTCCACCTCGGTGGTACTGGTGCTGGTCTTTCTGGTTTCCATCTACCTGGGCTTGGCGGATATCGCCTTGTCTCGACTCGTGAAGTATGTATTGCATGTATTTTAAGGAAAGGGCCGCCTGGCGGTTGCTTGGGGTGTCATCGCTCCGTGGCGCATAAGTGGTACATCATACATACCTATTCCGGGTATGAGGACAAGGTCAAGGCGACCTTGGAGGAGACGATCAAGAAGCTCCATCTGGAAGAGTCGTTCTCCGAAATCCTGGTCCCCACGGAAAAGGTGGTTGAGCTGGGCAAGGGCGGCCAGCGCAAGACCTCCTCGCGTAAATTTTATCCCGGCTATGTGCTCATCCACATGGAACTCAACGACCACACCTGGCATATCATCAAGAACACGCCCAAGGTCACCGGCTTTTTGGGCGGCAACACCGAACCGTCCCCCATCCCCGATGAAGAAGCGGAAAAGGTCATCGCCCAAATGGTCGAGGGCATCGCCAAGCCCAAGCCCAAGTTCCACTTCGACGAGGGCGACGAGGTCAAGGTTGTGGACGGTCCCTTCACCAACTTCATCGGTCGCGTGGAAGAGGTCAAAGAGGACAAGGCCAAACTCAGGGTCCTGATCAGCATCTTCGGTCGGGCCACACCGGTCGAACTGGAATTCGTTCAGGTGGAAAAGGTCTAACGGCTTCGGACTCCGGGGGGCGCGCGGTTGGTTGTTCGGGCGGCCTCCGGAATTCGCTATAGCATTCAGGAGTCATATCAACCATGGCCAAGAAAATCATCGGTCAGATCAAATTGCAGGTCCCCGCGGGGCAAGCCAACCCTTCGCCGCCCATCGGCCCGGCCTTGGGCCAGCACGGGGTCAACATCATGGAATTTTGCAAGGCGTTCAACGCGCGAACGGGATCGCAGGAAGGGACCATCATTCCGGTCATCATCACCGTGTACGCGGATCGGTCCTTTACCTTCATCACCAAGACCCCGCCGGCCTCGATCTTGCTCAAGCAGGCGGCCAAGATCGCCAAGGGTTCCACCGAACCCGGCCGGGAGATCGTGGGACAGCTTGCGCGCAGTAAGGTCGAGGAGATCGCCAAACTGAAACTTGAGGACCTGAACGCCAACGACCTGAACGCCGCCGTGCGCATCATCGAAGGCACAGCCCGCAGCATGGGGCTGGATATCGTCTAGGAGAACCGACATGGCCCGGCACGGGAAAAAGATCATGGAAGCCCGGTCCAATGTGGACCGGCAGAAGAAATATTCGTTCGAGGAAGCCCTGGCGGCGCTCGCGGAGCTTGCTCCGGCCAAGTTCGACGAAACCGTGGACGTGGCGGTCCGCTTGGGTGTGGACCCCCGCCACGCCGATCAGATGGTCCGCGGCACCTGCGTGTTGCCGCACGGCACGGGCAAATCGGTGCGGGTCCTGGTTTTCGCCAAGGGCGAAAAGGAGCGGGAGGCCGCCGAGGCCGGGGCGGACCACGTGGGTTCGGACGATCTCATCGAAAAAATTCAGGGCGGCTGGCTGGAGTTCGACAAGACCGTGGCCACGCCGGATATGATGGGCTCGGTGAGCAAACTGGGCCGGGTGTTGGGCCCGCGCGGCCTGATGCCCAACGCCAAGCTCGGCACGGTCACCTTTGACGTGGGGCAGGCGGTCCGGGACCTCAAAGCCGGCAAAATCGATTTCCGCGTGGAAAAGGCGGGCATCGTTCACGCGCCCGTGGGCAAAGTCTCTTTCGGCCCGGCCAAACTGCTCGAAAACATCACTTCCTTCTTTGAGGTCATTCAGCGACTCAAACCGGCCACCAGCAAGGGAACCTATCTTCGAAGCATCGCCATTTCAACGACTATGGGACCGGGGATCAAGATCGAACCGGGCCTTGTCCGGGATTTGACCCGGTAAAAGGCGGGTATCGAACGGCGGTCATAATAGATATCGTTTCAGAGTTACGCCAAGAGGAAATTGTTTAGGGAACCTCGAGACGTTTCATCGACCGATCCCCCAGGGGATGCGATCGGGGAGGTGCGGACTCGAGGCGGTCGACTTTTCGGTCAATGACAGCAGGTGCGCCCGGCGTGTTCGCCCGGCGTTAAACGGCAAACGGCCTGCCGAGACTGCGGGAGTTAGCGAGCGTTTCTCGTTGGCCGAAAGTCCATTACCAGCACAACGGCCAAAGAGAAAGGAGAAACGACAGATTTGGATCGAAGTCAGAAAGATCAAATTGTGGCCGACCTGGCCGAATGTCTGGCCCAGGCCCAGACGCTCATCCTGACCGACTTTAAAGGTCTGGATGTCACCCGGATGAGCCTCCTCCGCCGGCAAGTCGCCGCCGCCGGAGGCGAATACCAGGTCGTGAAGAACACCCTGCTTCGCCTGGCCGCCAAGGATACCGAAGCGGTCAAGTTGAGCGATTTATTGACCGGCAACAACGCCTTGGGCACCACAACCGGTGACCCGGTTACCCTGGCCAAGGCCCTGGTCGAGTTCGCCAAGGAGAACCAGAACCTCCTCATCAAGGGGGGTCTCATCTCCGGTCAGGTCATCGACGCGGCGCAGATCGGCCGACTGGCCACGTTGCCCTCCCGGGAGGTGCTTTTGTCTCAATTGCTGGGCACCCTGAACAACGTGCCGGCCACCTTTGTCCGGGTTCTGAATGCTGTCATCAGTCAACTGGTCTATGCGCTGGCTGCCATCCGCGACCAGAAAGAACAGACCGAAGCGGCCTGACCCCAGGCCTTGTTCATATTTTTCGGAGGAAATCATGTCTGAAGTATCGAAAACCGATGTCATCGAATTCATCAAGAACATGTCCGTGATCGAGCTGTCCGAGCTGATCAAGGAACTGGAAGACACCTTTGGCGTGTCCGCCGCCGCTCCGGTGGCCGTCGCGGCCGGGCCCGCGGCCGGTGGTGAAGCCGCCGCGGCCGAGGAAAAGACCGAGTTCGACGTTGTCCTGACCGGTTTCGGCGACAAGAAGATCCAGGTCATCAAGGAAGTGCGGGCCATCACCGGCCTGGGCCTCAAGGAAGCCAAGGATCTGGTCGAGGCCGTTCCAAAGCCCCTGAAGGAGGCCATCTCCAAGCAGGAAGCCGAAGAGATCGCCAAGCAGATTCAGGAAGCCGGCGGCACCGCGGAAGTCAAGTAACCCGAAACGTCCGGGACCCGGCGACGCTTGGCCGGGTCCCGGAGCTTTGCCTTTTCAGCACCCCTTTAAGGAGGAAACATGGCCCGACCGACGACGAATCTGCGTATCAGGAAGAACTTCGGCAAGATCGAGCACGTGACCGAGATGCCGAACCTGATCGAGATGCAGCGACAGTCTTATGAGGCCTTTCTACAAAAAAACCTCCCTCCGGACCAGCGGGAAGACATCGGCCTTGAAGCCGTGTTCAAGGGCGTCTTCCCCATCCGCGACTTCTCCGGGCTCTCCTCTCTGGAATACGTGAATTACACCTTTGACAAGCCCAAGTACGACATCGACGAATGTCTGGCCAAGGGCATGACCTACGAGGCCCCCATCCGCATCACCGTCCGCCTGGTGGTTTACGACGTGGACAAGGACACGGGCGCCCGCAGCATCCGGGACATCAAGGAACAGGAAATCTATTTCGGCACCCTGCCCCTGATGACGGACAACGGCACGTTCATCGTCAACGGCACCGAGCGGGTCATCGTCTCCCAGCTCCACCGCAGCCCGGGCGTCTTTTTCGACCATGACCGGGGCAAGACCCACTCCTCGGGCAAGCTTCTGTATTCGGCCCGCATCATCCCGCTTCGCGGTTCCTGGATCGATCTCGAATTCGACCCCAAAGACATCCTGTACGTCCGCGTGGACCGGCGGCGGAAGTTCCCGGTGACCCTGCTGCTCAAGGCCCTGGGATACTCGGCCGGCGAGATTCTGAACTATTTCTATCGCACGGAAAAAGTCCATTTCGGCGACGAGGGCGTTTCGCGCATCGTCGATCCGGAACTGCTGCTCGGCCATCGCGCCTATGAGGACATCATCGATCCCGAGACCCAGGAAGTCATCGTCAAGAAGGATCGCAAGATTTCCAAGTCCGCGGTGCGCAAGATGGCCACCAGCCACATTCATGAGATTCCGGCGCGCATCGAGGAGTTCTTCGGGCGGTTCCTGGCCCATGACGTGTTGGACCCCGCCACGGGCGAGGTCCTCATCGGATTGAACGAGGAGTTCACCGAGGAGACTTACTTCACCGTCCGCGAGGCCGGCGTGAAGGAGATCGAGGTCCTGTTCATCGACCGGATCAACGTCAGTTCCTCTCTCCGCGACACCCTGCTCCAGGACAAGGTCGATACCTCCAACGAGGCCGTTCTCGACATTTACCGCAAGCTGCGACCCTCGAACCCGCCCACCCAGGAGGTGGCCGAGGCCTTTTTCGAGAACCTGTTTTTCAATCCCGAGCACTATGACCTGTCCGTGGTCGGCCGGCTCAAGCTGAACCTGAGGCTCACGCTGGACACGCCGCTGGCCGTGCGGACCCTGCGTAAAGAAGACATCATGGCCGTGGTCAAGCAGCTCCTGGAGCTCAAGGACCGGCAGGGCCCCATCGACGACATCGACCATCTGGGCAACCGGCGGGTGCGGGCCGTGGGCGAGCTGCTCGAGAACCAGTACCGCATCGGCCTGGTGCGCATGGAGCGGGCCATCAAGGAGCGCATGAGCCTTCAGGAAGTGGAAACGCTCATGCCCCACGACCTGATCAATTCCAAGCCGGTGTCGGCCGTGGTCAAGGAGTTCTTCGGCACCAGCCAGCTTTCCCAGTTCATGGACCAGACCAACCCGCTGTCCGAGGTGACCCACAAACGGCGTCTCTCGGCCCTGGGGCCCGGCGGCCTCACCCGGGAGCGGGCCGGCTTCGAAGTTCGGGACGTGCATCCCAGCCACTACGGCCGCATCTGCCCCATCGAGACGCCGGAAGGTCCCAACATCGGCCTCATCGTCTCCCTGTCCACCTATGCCCGGGTTAACCGCTACGGCTTCATCGAAACCCCGTACCGGGTGGTGCGCGACGGCGTGGTCACCGCCGAGGTGAAATACCTGACCGCCATGGACGAAGGGGACTTCCCCGTGGCCCAGGCCAACGCCCCGTTGGATGAAAAAGGACGCTTCATCAACGAGCTGGTCTCCTGCCGCGTGCGCGGTGAATTCGTGCAGCTTCCCAGGAACGAAGTGGTTTACATGGACGTCAGCCCCAACCAGCTCGTCTCGGTCTCCGCCTCCCTCATCCCCTTCCTGGAAAACGACGACGCCAACCGCGCCCTCATGGGCTCGAACATGCAGCGCCAGGCCGTGCCCTTGCTGCGCTCGGCCGCGCCCTTGATCGGCACCGGCATCGAAGACGTGGTCGCCCGGGACTCGGGCGTCACCGTGGTGGCCAAGCACGACGGCGTCATCGAGGACGTGGACGCCTCCCGCGTGGTCCTGCGCTACAAGACCGAGGAAGACACCGGCGTGGGCTACAGCGTGGACATCTACAAGCTGACCAAATACCAGCGCTCGAACCAGAACACCTGCTTCAACCAGCGGCCCATCGTCCGCCAGGGCGACCTGGTCCAAAAGGGCCAGATTCTGGCCGACGGACCGGCCACCGAACTCGGCGAACTGGCCCTGGGCCGAAACGTGGTCGTGGCCTTCATGAGCTGGGGCGGGTACAACTTCGAGGACTCGGTGCTCGTCTCGGAGCGCCTGGTCAAGGACGACATCTTCACCTCGATTCACATCGAGGAATTCGAGACCATGGCCCGGGACACCAAGCTGGGCAAGGAAGAAATCACCCGGGACATCCCCAATCTGGGCGAGGAGAGTCTGCGCGACCTGGACGCCGCGGGCATCATCCGCGTCGGGGCCGAGGTCAAGCCCGGCGACATTCTGGTGGGCAAGGTGACGCCCAAGAGCGAGACCCAGCTCAGCCCCGAGGAAAAGTTGCTTCGGGCCATCTTCGGCGAAAAGGCCAGCGACGTGAAAGACACCTCCCTGGTGGTGCCGCCGGGCATCGAGGGCATCGTCATCGACGCCCGGGTCTTCTCCCGCAAGGGCGTGGACAAGGACGAACGGGCCCAGAGCATCGAGGAGGAGGAAATCTTCCGGCTGGAAAAGGACCAGGCCGACGAAATCCAGATCACCCGGACCACGACCCAGAGCCGCTTGGCCGAGGTCCTGGTGGGACGTACGCTTTCCGCTCCCCTGACCGACGGCAAAAAGGCCGGCGCCTCTTTGCTCAAACGCGGCACCAAGATGACGGTCGAAAACATCGATGAGGTTCCGGTGCCGGTCTGGGCCAATGTCGCCTTGACCGACGACAAGCAGCGGACCACCCGGGACGCCGTCCGCGAGATCGTCAACCGCTACAACGAGCAGGTCGAACTGATCCGCATGGTCTTCAATGAAAAGATCGCCAACCTGCGCAAGGGCGACGAGCTGCCGCCGGGCGTGATCAAGATGGTCAAGGTTTACGTGGCCATGAAGCGCAAACTGGCCGTGGGCGACAAAATGGCCGGTCGGCACGGCAACAAGGGCGTGGTCAGCCGGATTCTGCCCGAGGAGGACATGCCCTACTTCGAAGACGGCACGCCCGTGGACATCGTGCTCAACCCGCTGGGCGTCCCCTCCCGTATGAACGTGGGCCAGATTCTCGAAACGCACCTGGGCTGGGCTTCCAAGGAACTCGGCGCCCAGGTCGCCAACCTGGTGGACCGGGTTTCGAAACGCGAGATCATAGAACGTCTCAAGGCCGTCCTGGGACCGCGGGATTTCGAGAAATATATCGAAGGCCTGACCGACGCGCAGCTTCGGCAACTTCTTCAGCGGTCCGGCAACGGGCTGCATATGGCCACGCCCGTCTTCAACGGGGCCAGCGAAACCGAAATCAAGGACTTTCTCCAGGAAGCGGGCGTGCCGATCAGCGGCCAGACGTATCTGCGCGACGGTCGCTCGGGCGAACGCTTCGACTCCAAGGTGACGGTCGGGGTGATGTACATGCTGAAACTGCATCACCTCGTGGACGACAAAATTCACGCCCGGTCGATCGGACCTTACTCCCTGGTGACCCAGCAGCCCTTGGGCGGCAAGGCCCAGTTCGGCGGGCAGCGGCTGGGCGAGATGGAGGTCTGGGCCATGGAAGCCTACGGCGCGGCCTATTCGCTCCAGGAGTTCCTGACCGTCAAGTCCGACGACGTGGTCGGCCGGACGAGGATGTACGAGAAGATCGTCAAGGGAGACAACGTCCTCGAGGCGGGCATCCCCGAATCGTTCAACGTGCTGGTCAAGGAACTCATGAGCCTGGGCCTGGACGTGGAACTGATCGAAGACGGCGAGCCGATCGAAGCCCTGGAAGGCTCGACGGAACTATAACCACCCATTAAAAAAAGGAGAGACGTCTTGGAAGACATTCTCAGCCTTTTCAGCCGGCCCAAGGACCCGATGCCTTACAACGCGGTCCGCATCTCGCTGGCCTCGCCCGAAAAAATCCGCAAGTGGTCCCACGGGGAGGTCAAGAAGCCGGAAACCATCAATTATCGGACTTTCAAGCCCGAGCGGGACGGCCTGTTCTGCGCCAAGATTTTCGGACCGACCAAGGACTACGAGTGTAACTGCGGCAAGTACAAGCGCATGAAGCACCGCGGCGTGGTCTGCGAAAAGTGCGGCGTGGAGGTCATCCAGTCCAAGGTGCGCCGGGAACGCATGGGCCATATCGAACTGGCCAGCCCGGTGGTGCATATCTGGTTTTTGAAATCGCTTCCGTCCAAGATCGGCAATCTCCTCGACCTGACCCTCAAAGAACTGGAAAAGGTCCTCTATTTCGAATCCTTCATCGTGGTCGATCCCCGCGAAACCCCGCTGACCAAAGGCCAGGTTCTGAGCGAAGAACGCTATCGCCAGGCGCGCGAGGATTACGGCGACAACTTCGCGGCCGGCATCGGCGCCGAAGCCATCCAGAGCATGCTGTCCAGCCTGAAACTGGACGAGCTGTCGGTCACGCTCCGCCAGGAGATGACCGAGACCTCTTCCGAGGCCAAGCGCAAGAAGCTTTCCAAACGCCTCAAGGTCGTCGAGGCCTTCCGTGATTCTGGCAACAAGCCGGAATGGATGGTCATGGACGTCGTCCCGGTCCTGCCCCCGGACCTGAGACCCCTGGTGCCCCTGGACGGCGGACGGTTCGCCACCTCGGACCTGAACGATCTCTATCGCCGCGTCATCAACCGCAACAACCGTCTCAAGCGCCTCATGGAACTGAACGCGCCCGAGATCATCATCCGCAACGAGAAACGCATGCTCCAGGAGGCGGTGGACGTCCTTTTCGACAACGGCCGCCGCGGCAAGACCATCACCGGGCCCAACAAGCGGCCCCTCAAGTCCCTGTCCGACATGCTCAAGGGCAAACACGGCCGGTTCCGCCAGAACCTCTTGGGCAAACGGGTGGATTACTCCGGCCGCACGGTCATCGTCGTGGGCCCGGACCTCCGGCTCCACCAGTGCGGCCTGCCCAAGAAGATGGCCCTTGAGCTTTTCAAGCCCTTTATTTATCACCGTCTCGAACAGAAGGGCTACGTGACCACCATCAAGAGCGCCAAGAAGATGGTCGAGCGCGAGACGCCCGAGGTGTGGGACACCCTGTCCGAGGTTGTGCGGGAATACCCGGTTATGCTCAACCGGGCGCCGACCCTGCACCGGCTGGGCTTCCAGGCCTTCGAACCCATCCTTATCGAGGGCAAGGCCATCCAGCTCCATCCCCTGGTCTGCACCGCCTTCAACGCCGACTTCGACGGCGACCAGATGGCCGTTCACATCCCCCTGTCCATCGAAGCCCAGATCGAAGCCCGGGTGCTGATGATGTCCACCAACAATATCCTGTACCCGGCCAATGGGCAGCCGAACATCGTGCCCTCCCAGGACATCGTCTTGGGCCTTTATTACCTGACACGGGAACGGACCGGCGCCAAGGGCGAAGGCCGCCTCTTCAGCTGCCCGGAAGAGGTGCGCGTGGCCTTGGACACGGGCGCCCTGGACCTGCACGCCCGCATCTCGGTGCGGCTGAACGGCAAGCGGGTGGAAACCACGACCGGCCGCATCCTGCTGTTCGAGATCCTGCCCGAGGAGCTTCCCTTCGACAAGGTCAACCGGGCCATGAACCGCAAGGAGCTGGCCAATCTGATCGGGGAATGCTACCGCAAGGCCGGCGTGAAAAAGACGGTCGTGCTGGCCGACCAGCTCAAGGACCTGGGATACAAGTACACCACCGCCTCGGGCATGTCCATCTGCATCTCGGACATGGTCATCCCCGGCCGCAAGGAGAGCATCATCCGCCGGGCACGGGACGAAGTGAAGCTCATTGAGAACCAGTACAGCGACGGTCTGATCACCGAGGGCGAGAAGTACAACAAGGTGGTGGACATCTGGACCCGGGCCTCGGAGGAAGTGGCCGGGGAGATGATGCAGGAGATTTCGGCCGAAATCCCGGAGAGCGAAAGAGATTCGCATTCCATCGGGTCGAGCTTCAATCCCGTTTACATGATGTACGATTCCGGAGCGCGGGGCAGTAAGGACCAGATGAAACAGCTGGCCGGCATGCGCGGCCTGATGGCCAAGCCGACCGGCGAGATCATCGAGCAGCCCATCATCGCCAACTTCCGCGAGGGCCTCAGCGTGCTGGAATACTTCGTCTCGACCCACGGCGCTCGCAAGGGTCTGGCCGACACCGCGCTCAAGACGGCCAACTCCGGCTATCTGACCCGGCGCCTGGTGGACGTCTCCCAGGACTGCATCGTATCCGAAGTGGACTGCGGCACCCTGGACGGCATCTGGGTCGAGTCCCTGCGGGAGGCCGGGGAGGTTATCCAGCCGGTCAGCGAGCGCATCCTGGGCCGGACGGCGCTCGAGGATATCGTCGATCCCTACACCGAGGAGGTTCTGGTCAAGTCCAACGAGGAGATTGACGAGGAGGCCATCGCCAAGATCGATGAGGCCGGTATCGACCGCGTCCAGATTCGCTCCCTGCTCACCTGCCGTTCCAAGCGGGGTATCTGCGTCAAGTGTTACGGCCGGGACCTGGCCCACGGCCATCCGATCGAAATCGGGGAGGCGGTGGGCATCATCGCCGCCCAGTCCATCGGCGAGCCCGGCACCCAGTTGACCATGCGGACCTTCCACATCGGCGGCACGGCCAGCCGGCGCGTGGAGCAGACCCAGGTCGTGGCCCGCAACAAAGGCGTGATCAAGTTCATTGAGTTGCACACGGTCGAACTGGCGGCCGCCTCGGCCGCCGATCAGGCCTCGGCGGGCAAGCATGTGGTCATGAGCCGCAAGGGCGAGATGGCCATCATGAGCGCCCAGGGCCGCGAACGTGAGCGTTACCAGATCATCTACGGCGCCCATCTGCAGGTTCGGGAAGGCCAGCGGGTCGAGCCCGGCCAGGTTCTGGCCGAGTGGGACCCGTTCACCACGCCCATCCTGACCGAGGTCGCCGGCCGGGTGCGCTTCGCCGACATCGAAGAGGGGAAGACCATGACCGAAAAGGTCGATCCCATGACCGGCATGTCCTCCAAGGTCATCACCGAGTACAAGGAGACCGGGGAAACCCGGCCGCGCATCAGCGTCATCGACGCCGCCGGCCGCGTCAAGAAAAACACCCAGGGCTCGCCGGCCCGCTATCCCCTGCCGCTGAACGCCATCATCATGATCCAGGACCGGGATGAAGTCCCGGCCGGCACCATCCTGGCCAAAATCCCCAGGGAAACGACCAAAACCAAGGACATCACCGGCGGTCTTCCCCGCGTGGCCGAACTGTTCGAGGTCCGCAAACCCAAGGAACACGCCATCATCAGCGAGATCGACGGCGTCGTCTCCTACGGCAAACAGACCAAGGGCCGCCGCAAGGTGGTTATCACCCCGGACGTGGGCGACCCCAAGGAATACATCATCCCCCGCGGCAAGCACATCACCGTGCACGAAGGCGACTACATCCGGGCCGGCGAACCCCTCATGGACGGCTCGGCCAACCCCCACGACATCCTGGCCATCCGCGGTCTCAAGGAACTGGCCAAGTACCTCGTGGACGAAATCCAGGAGGTCTATCGCCTCCAGGGCGTGCAGATCAACGACAAGCACATCGAGGTCATCGTGCGGCAGATGCTGCGCAAGATCAGCGTCTCCGATCCGGGCGACACCGACTTCCTGGTCGGGGAGCAGGTGGAACGCTACCGCTTCGAGGAAGTCAACGAACTCATGCTCGCCCAGAAAAAGAAACCGGCCGTGGGCGAACCGCTTCTCCTGGGCATCACCAAGGCCTCCCTGACCACGGAAAGCTTTATCTCCGCGGCCAGCTTCCAGGAGACGACCAAGGTGCTGACCGAGGCGGCCATTTCGGGCAAGGTGGACCGGCTGCAGGGGCTCAAGGAGAACGTCATCATGGGGCGTCTCATCCCGGCCGGCACCGGCCTGCCCAAATACCGCCTCGTGGAGCAGCAGCGGGAGACCGAAGCCGCGGCCTCCTAGGCCGGGTCGCGGTTAAAAGACGGAAATAACACTTGACAAAAAGCGAGATTTGCGAGTAAGATGTCTTTTTTAGCGGTTAAACCGCGTTGCCGAATTTGAATGGCCCTTACGGGCCGCCTCCCAGCCGAGAGGCCTGGCCCGAAGAGGGCCTTGTTGCGCGAGAGGCCGAAAGCAAAAGGACGAGTTCAATGCCCACGATCAATCAATTGGTTCGCAAGGGACGGAAACAGAAGACCAAAAAGGTCACCGCCCCGGCGCTCAAAGGGTGCCCCCAGAAGCGCGGCGTCTGCACCCGCGTCTTCACCCACACGCCGAAGAAGCCCAACTCCGCTCTTCGGAAAGTGGCCCGGGTCCGTTTGACCAACGGCATGGAGGTCACCTCCTACATTCCGGGGGAGGGGCACAACCTTCAGGAACACTCGGTGGTGCTCATCCGCGGCGGGCGCGTCAAGGACCTGCCCGGGGTGCGTTACCACATCGTCCGCGGCACGCTGGATTCCATCGGCGTCCAGGACCGGCGCAAAGGCCGAAGCAAGTACGGCGCTAAAAAGCCGAAATAGGCGGCAAGCAGAGGATAACCTATGCCCAGGCGGAGAGAAGTACCCCGGCGGGAGATCGTCCCGGACCCGAAGTTTAATTCCCGGCTCGTGACGCGGTTCATCAACGGCATCATGCGCCGGGGTAAGAAGAGCGTGGCCGAAAGCATCATGTACGGGGCCCTGGACCTGGTCGAGAGCCGGGCCAAGGAAGACCCCCTCAAGGTTTTCGAGGCGGCCGTGGACAACGTCATGCCCGTGGTTGAGGTCAAGAGCCGGCGCGTGGGCGGTTCCACCTACCAGGTGCCGGTCGAGATCCGGCACGAGCGCCGCGTGGCCCTGGGCATCCGCTGGCTGATCCAGTACGCCAAGGCGCGCAACGAACAGGGCATGATCCCCAAGCTGGCCGGCGAACTGTTGGACGCGGCCAACCGCCGCGGCGCAGCGGTGAAAAAGAAGGAGGACACCCACCGCATGGCCGAGGCCAACAGGGCCTTCGCCCACTACCGCTGGTAGAGGGTGTCCGTCTATTGGCCCGCGTCGTACCTTTAGAGAGAATCCGCAATATCGGCATCGCCGCCCATATCGATGCCGGCAAGACCACGACCACGGAGCGGATTCTCTTTTACACCGGCGTGTCGCACCGCATGGGCGAGGTGCATGACGGTCAGGCCATCATGGATTGGATGGCCCAGGAGCAGGAGCGGGGTATCACCATCACCTCCGCGGCCACAACCTGCTTCTGGAAAAAGCACCGTGTCAATATCATCGATACGCCGGGACATGTGGACTTCACCATGGAAGTCGAGCGGTCTCTGCGGGTGCTGGACGGCATGGTGGCGGTCATATGCGCGGTGGGCGGGGTCGAACCCCAGTCCGAAACCGTCTGGAGGCAGGCGGAACGATACGGGGTGCCCCGGATCTGCTTCATAAATAAAATGGACCGCGTGGGCGCCGACCCGGAGCGCTGCCTGGTCCAGATGAAAGAGCGCCTCAAGGCGCACCCGGTTTTGCTGCAACTCCCGATCGGCCGGGAGGAAAAATTTATCGGCCTCGTCGATCTGATCGACAACAAGGCCATCATTTACGAGCCAGAGGCCCTCGGAACCGACTTTCGCGAGGAAGCGGTTCCGGCGGACATGGAGCAAGAAATAAAAGCGGCCAGAGAGGCCTTGATCGAGGCCTTGGCCGAGGCGGATGATGAAGTAATGGAAGCGTACCTGGAAGGACATGACATCACCCCCGAGACCGTGAGGGCCGGCCTGCGCCGAGCCACGCTCGGACTCAAGGCCGTGCCCGTCCTGCTCGGTTCCGCCTTCAAAAACAAGGGCGTTCAGCCTCTCCTGGACGCCGTTGTGGATTTTCTGCCCTCTCCGTTGGACGTGCCTCCGGTGGAAGGGATCGGCGAGGACGGCGAGGTGGAGAAGCGCCGGGCCGCGGACGAGGAGCCGTTCGCCGCCCTGGCCTTTAAAATCATGACCGATCCTTACGTGGGCCACCTGACCTTTCTTCGGGTGTACTCCGGCGCCTTGACTTCTAGTTCGCAGGTCTTCAACGTCACCAAGGGGACCAAGGAAAAGATCGGTCGCCTGCTCAAGATGCACGCCAACGAGCGGGAGGAGATCAAGGAAGTTTACGCCGGCGACATCGTGGCCGCGGTCGGGCTTCGGGGCACAACCACCGGCGACACCCTGTGCGATCCCGCCCGGCGGATCACCCTGGAATCCCTGCATATCCCCGAACCGGTCGTGCACGTGGCCGTCGAACCCCGCAGCAAGGCCGACCAGGACCGTCTCTCCCTGGCCTTGGAAAAGATCGCCATGGAGGACCCCTCTTTCCAGACCCACACGGACGAGGATACGGACGAGATCATCATCTCGGGCATGGGCGAGCTTCATCTGGAGATCATCGTCGATCGCCTGCTCCGGGAATTCAATGTCCAGGCCAATGTGGGCCGGCCCAAGGTGACGTACCGGGAGACGATCACCCGGGCGGTCGATTCCGAGGGCCGGTTCGTGCGTCAGACCGGCGGCCGCGGTCAGTACGGTCACGTCTGGCTCCGTCTGGAACCCGGCGAACCCGCTTCGGGTCTTGCATTCGACGCGGCCGTGGTCGGGGGTACGGTTCCTCGGGAGTATTTCCGGGCTATTGAAGCCGGCGTGCGGCAGGCGGCCACCCGGGGCGTTCTGTCCGGTCACCCGGCTACCGATTTTAAAGTTACGCTGTACGACGGCTCGTTCCATGAGGTGGATTCCTCGGAACGGGCCTTTTCCATTGCCGCGTCCATGGCTTTCAAGGATGGGATGAAAAAAGCCGCTCCCATTCTTCTCGAACCCATCATGGACGTGGAAGTGGTGGTTCCCGAGGATTATCTAGGCGAGGTGATGGGCAATTTTTCTTCCCGGCGGGGTCGCATCCGAGGGATGGAGACCCACGGGAGCGCCAGAACCGTGGCCGCGGACGTGCCCTTGTCGGAGATGTTCGGTTACGCCACGGACCTTCGGTCCGCCACGCAGGGTCGGGCCAGTTTCAGCATGCAGTTCTCACGATATGAACCGGTGCCCGAATCCATTCTGGAGCAGGTTCTGGAACGCGGGCGCAAGGACTAGGATTTTCAAGGGATAATGCGCGGTGAGGAGCCGTAAGGAGGACTGACCATGGGCAAGAAGAAGTATGAGCGCACGAAGCCGCACGTAAATATTGGGACGATCGGTCACATCGATCACGGGAAGACGACGCTGACGTCGGCCATCACGCTGTGTCTGTCGAAGCGGGGCGGAGCGGACTACGTGTCGTTCGACGAGATCGACAAGGCTCCGGAGGAAAAAGAGCGGGGGATTACGATCGCCACGGCGCACGTGGAATACGAGACGGCCAACCGGCACTACGCGCACGTGGACTGCCCGGGTCACGCGGACTACATCAAGAACATGATCACGGGCGCGGCGCAGATGGACGGGGCGATCCTGGTGGTGGGCGCGGACGACGGTCCCATGCCGCAGACGCGGGAGCACATTTTGTTGGCGCGTCAGGTGGGCGTGCCGTCGATCGTGGTCTTTTTGAACAAGACGGACATGGTGGACGACGAGGAGTTGATCGAGCTGGTGGACTTGGAGCTTCGGGAACTGCTGACCCGGTACGAGTTTCCCGGAGACGACACGCCGATCATCCGAGGGAGCGCGCTGAAGGCTCTGGAATGCGGTTGCGGCAAGGACGACTGCCCGAACTGCAAGCCGATCCTGGAGTTGATGGACGCGGTGGACTCGTTCGTGCCGGAGCCGGTGCGAGACGTGGACAAGCCGTTCCTGATGCCGATCGAGGACGTGTTTTCGATATCGGGTCGGGGCACGGTGGTGACGGGCCGGGTGGATCGTGGCGTGATCAAGGTGAGCGAGGAAGTGGAGATCGTGGGCATTCGCCCGACGCAGAAGACGGTCTGCACGGGCGTGGAGATGTTCCGGAAGATTTTGGACCAGGGCCAAGCCGGAGACAACATTGGGGTTCTGCTGCGCGGGATCAAGCGGGACGAGGTGGAGCGCGGTCAGGTGGTGGCGGCGCCTGGTTCGATCACGCCGCATACGAAGTTCAAGGCGGAAGTGTATATTCTGAGCAAGGATGAAGGCGGTCGCCACACGCCGTTTTTCAGCGGGTACCGGCCGCAGTTTTATTTTCGGACGACGGACGTGACGGGCGTGGTGACGCTGCCCGAGGGCGTGGAGATGGTCATGCCCGGGGACAACGTGTCCTTCGAGGGGTCGCTGATCACGCCCATTGCCATGGAGAAGGAGCTGCGCTTCGCCATCCGCGAAGGCGGCCGCACCGTCGGCGCCGGCGTCGTCTCCGATATCATCGAGTAGGCTTTCGAAGCCGCCGGCAGCAAGGCGACGGTCGAAATATCGAGGTAGCATCGTGAAAACGAATCAGAAAATTCGCATTAGACTCAAGGCTTACGACCACGTCCTCTTGGATCAGTCCGCTATGGAGATCGTGGACACGGCCAAACGGACCGGCGCGCGCGTGGCCGGACCGATTCCCCTGCCCACCTCCATCGTCCGGACCTGTGTCCTTCGGTCGCCCCACATCGACAAGAAATCGAGGGAGCATTTCGAAATCCGCACCCACAAGCGGCTGCTCGATATTCTCGAACCGACGCAGCAGACCGTGGACGCTTTGATGAAGCTGGACCTCTCGGCCGGCGTGGACGTGGAAATTAAGCTTTAGCCCGGACCAAGGCAGGAATGAAGCGTGGTCCGGCTTTTTTAGGGACAACAAGAACCATGAAGGGAATGATTGGCAAAAAACTGGGGATGACCCGCCTTTTCATCGAGGACGCGCAGTCCGTGGCCGTGACGGTCATCCAGGCCGGGCCGTGCACCGTGGTCCAGAAGAAGACCAAGGACAAGGACGGATACAACGCCCTGCAGCTCGGTTTCGGCTTCCGCAAGCCGAAGCGGGTGAATCGGCCCATGGCCGGCCACGTGGCGGCTTCGGGCGGTCAGGGTTTTGCCTTCCTGAAAGAGTTCAAGACCGAGCTGGTGGACGAGTTCGAGGTCGGTGAAGAAGTCACCCTGGACTTGTTCGAGGTCGGGGACAAGATCAACGTGACCGGCACGACCAAGGGCCGGGGGTTCGCCGGGGTCATCAAGCGCCATGGGTTTTCCGGCGGATCGGCCACCCACGGCTGCACCACCCACCGCTCGCCGGGTTCCATCGGCTCCTCGGCCACGCCTTCCCGGGTCTTTCCGGGCAAGCGGATGGCCGGCCATTACGGCACAGCGCGTCAAACCACCGTGGGGCTCGAAGTGGTGGAGATTCGTCCCGAATACGGGGTCATCCTGGTCAAAGGGGCCGTGCCCGGGCCGAAAAACGGCATCGTCCTGATCAACAAACGTTTCGATTCTTGAGGAAGCAATGCCTGCAATCGATGTCTATAACCTGAAAAAGGAAAAGGTGGGCCAGGCCGAGCTGCCGGAGGAGATTTTCAACGTCCCCCTGCGCTCCCACCTCGTGCACGAGGTAGTGGTGGCCCAGTTGGCCAGCCGCCGGTCCGGAAGCGCCTCGACCAAGACGCGCTCCGAAATCCGCGGCAGCACCCGGAAGCTGTATCGGCAAAAGGGCACGGGCCGTGCCCGGGCCGGCACCCGCCGCAATCCCCTGTTGCGGGGAGGGGGTGTCATCTTCGGGCCGCATCCGCGCGATTTTAGCTATAAGCCGCCCAAAAAGGTGCGCCGCACCGCGCTCAAGGTGGCCCTGACGGCCAAGTACCAGGACAACGAACTGCTCGTGCTGGACGCCTTTGACCTGCCGGAGATCAAGACCAAGAATTTTGTTCAGGTTCTGAAGGACTTGGGCCTGGAACGGGCCTTGATCGTCACGCCCGAATCGGACGACACCCTGGAAAAATCGGCCCGGAACGTGCCTGGGGTCAAGGTGCTCCACTCGGTCGGGCTCAACGTGTACGACGTGGTCAAGTACCCGCAACTGGTCTTGCTTCAGCCCTGCCTGGATCAGCTCAAGGAAAGGCTCATGAAATGAAAGAAGCGGTTCAAGTCATCATCAAGCCGCTCGTCACCGAGAAGTCGAACATCCAGAAGGAGGTCGGCAACCAGATCGCCTTCGTGGTCGACAAACGGGCCAACAAGATCGAGATCGGCCACGCGGTGGAGCAGGCCTTTAAGGTCAAGGTGCTCAAGGTGCGGACGGCCAATATGAGCGGCAAGTTCAAGCGCCTGGGCCGGACCTTCGGTAAGCGGGCGGATTGGAAGAAAGCGATCGTCACCCTGGCCCCGGGCGACCGGATCGACTTTTTTGAAGGCGTGTAAGCGCTAAAGCGGGCAAGAGGACAAAGACAGATGGCGATCAAGAAGGTCAAACCCACCTCCCCGGGACGCCGGTTCCAGACCTACAGCACGTTCGCGGAGATCACCCGGTCCACGCCGGAAAAGAGCCTGCTGGAGCCGCTGCCCAGTTCGGGAGGACGCAACAATAACGGAAGGATAACCGTCAGGCACCGGGGCGGCGGACACAAGCGCCAGTACCGGCGGATCGACTTCCGGCGCGACAAGTTCGATGTTCCGGCCCGGGTCTTTTCCATCGAGTACGATCCCAACCGGGGGGCGCGCATCGCCCTGCTGCATTACGCCGACGGCGAGAAACGCTACATCCTGGCCCCGCAGAACCTTTCCGTGGGAGACACGGTGGTCGCCGGCGAAAACGCCGACATCAAGCCCGGCAACGCCTTGCCCATCCGGGCCATCCCGCCCGGCACATTGGTGCACAACGTGGAGATGAAAGAGGGCAAGGGCGGTCAGATGGTGCGCGGCGCCGGCACCTATGCCCAGATCATGGCCAAGGAAGGCCGGTACACGCTGCTCAAACTGCCCTCGGGCGAACTTCGGCGCGTGTTGTCCAACTGCATGGCCACCGTGGGCCAGGTTTCGAACCCGGACCACAGCAACATCTCCCTGGGCAAGGCCGGCCGGAAGCGCTGGCTGGGCAGGCGCCCCAAGGTGCGGGGCGTGGCCATGAACCCGGTGGACCATCCCCATGGCGGCGGCGAGGGCAAATCCTCGGGCGGACGACATCCGGTTTCGCCCTGGGGCATGCCCACCAAGGGGTATAAGACGCGGTCCAAGAAGAAGGCCAGCAGCAAGTACATCGTCAAGAGGAGAAAGTAGGTCATGCCGCGTTCGGTCAAAAAAGGTCCCTTTGTCGATTATCATATTTTGGAAAAGATGACCCGTGCCCGAGAGGCGCAGGACCGTCGGGTCATCAAGACCTGGAGCCGGCGCTCGACGATCATCCCGGAGATGGTCGGCCTGACCTTTGCCGTGCACAACGGCAAGAAGTTCATCCCGGTCTTCATCACCGAGAACATGGTCGGACACAAGCTGGGCGAATTTTCCCCGACGCGGACGTTTTGGGGACATGCCGCCGACAAAAAGTCCAGGCTTAAGAAGAGATAGCAAAGCGGGAGCATAGGCGCATGGAAACAAAAGCAACGGCCAGATATATGCACATCGGGCCGCGCAAGGCGCGGATCGTGGCCGAGGTCATCAAGGGCCGTCCGGCCGGGCAGGCCGTCACCCTGCTCAAGTTCATGCCCAAGAAGGCGGCCGGCATCCTGCTCAAGGTCCTCAATTCCGCCGTGGCCAACGCCGAGCAGAAGGCCGATATCGACGTGGATACGCTTTTCGTCAAGCGGGTTACGGTGGACGGTGGACCCACGGCCAAACGCTGGCGGCCTCGGGCCATGGGACGGGCCACGCGAAGAAGGAAGCGCACCAGTCATATCACCATCGTCCTGGATGAGGCATAAGGAGAAGGGATTTGGGACAGAAAACGCATCCGATCGGCTTCCGGCTCGGCATTATCAAGACCTGGGACTCCCGTTGGTTCGCCCGTAAGGATTTCGGGGCCTTGACCGTGGAAGACAAGCAGATCCGGAACTACGTGAAGAAACGGCTCGCCCAGGCCGGCGTGGCCAAGATCGAGATCGAGCGGGCCGCGAACAAGGTTAAGCTGCGCATCCACACCTCGCGCCCTGGCATCATCATCGGCAAGAAGGGCTCCGAGATCGAAAAGCTGAGAAACGACCTGGAAAAGATGGTTCATCGCGAAATTTTCATCGATATCCAGGAGATTCGCAAGCCCGAGGTGAACGCGCAACTGGTGGCGGAAAACATCGCCCAGCAGCTTTTGCGGCGGGTGGCTTTCCGCAGGGCCATGAAAAAGGCGGTCAACATCGCCATGAAATTCGGAGCCCAGGGAATCAAGATCACCTGCGCCGGACGGTTGGGTGGGGCTGAAATGGCCCGACGGGAATGGTACCGCGAGGGCCGCGTCCCGCTGCACACCCTGCGGGCGGACATCGATTACGGGTTCGCCGAATCCTTCACCACCTACGGCGTGATTGGGGTCAAGGTCCACATCTTCAAGGGCGAGGTGTTGACCAAAGAGGAAGAGGAAAGGTACCAGTACCAGGAGGCCTGAGATGCTCGAACCTAAAAAAGTAAAATACCGCAGGCGGCAAAAAGGGCGGATGACCGGCAAGGCCTATCGGGGCTCGAACGTTGAATTCGGCACCTTCGGTCTCCAGGCTCTGGACTGCGGATATGTGAACGCCCACCATATCGAGGCCGCCCGCGTGGCCATGACCCGGCATATCAAGCGCGGCGGGAAAATCTGGATTCGCATTTTCCCGGACAAGCCGATCACGTCCAAACCGGCGGAAACACGCATGGGCAAGGGCAAAGGCTCCCCGGCCGGCTGGGTGGCGGTCATCCGACCCGGCCGGGTCATGTACGAAATGTCCGGCGTCTCCGAAGAGGTGGCTCGGGAGGCCATGCGGCTGGCCCAGCACAAGCTTCCCATCCGAACGCGTTTCGTGGTTCGCGAGGAGATCCTATGAAGGCGACCGAGCTGAGAGAGCTGACCGGCGAGGAACTCGCCATCAAGGGCCGGGACCTCCGGGAGGAGCTGTTCAATCTCCGGTTCCAGAACGCGACGAACCAGTTGGACAACACGGCGCGTATCCCCCAGGCCAAGAAGGACCTGGCCCGCGTGGAGACCGTCCTTCGGGAGAAGCGGCGGGAACTTGATCGTGGCGAGGAGGCCTAAGCCGCTATGGAAACACAACGCAACCGCAAAAGGATGGTCGGCGTGGTCGTCTCCGACCGCATGGACAAGACCGTGATCGTGGCCGTGAACCGGATGGTGCAGCACCCGATCTATAAAAAATACATCCACCGTCGTTCCAAGTTCAAAGCCCACGACGAGGCCAACCAGGTCCGCATCGGCGACACTGTGGAAATCGTACAGTCGCGCCCCCTGTCCAAGACCAAACAATGGCGCGTGAGCAAGATCCTCAGACACGAGGCCTGAGGGCGAAGGTGAGCAAGAACCATGATTCAACCGGAAACCAGACTTACTGTGGCGGATAACTCCGGAGCCAAGGTGGTCGCCTGCATCAAGGTGCTGGGCGGCTCCCGCCGGCGGTACGCCACCGTGGGCGACGTCATCATCGTTACGGTCAAGGAAGCCCTGCCCCATTCCAAGGTCAAGAAGGGCGACGTGCTGAGGGCCGTGGTCGTGCGTACGGTCAAGGAAGTCGGTCGGAACGACGGCTCCTACATCAAGTTCGACGACAATTCGGCCGTGCTGATCAATGCCCAACGCGAACCCATCGGCACGCGCATTTTCGGCCCGGTGGCCCGCGAACTCAGGGGCCGGAATTTCATGAAGATCGTCTCCCTGGCCCCGGAAGTGATCTAGCCGGATTTTTCCGGCCTGGGGCTTGGACGGACCCATATACGGTATTGTTGAGGATTGAAGTTCATGAGCACGCATAAGTATCCTATTAAAAAGGATGATCGGGTCATGGTCATCTCCGGCAAGGAGAAGGGCAAGATCGGCAAGGTCTTGCGCATCCTGCCGAAGAAGGACCGCATCGTGGTGGAAAAGGTCAACCTGATCAAACGCCACACCCGGCCCGGCCGCGGTACCAATCAGGGGGGCATCGTCGAAAAAGAAGGCTCTTTGCACCTCTCGAACCTGATGCTCGTCTGCCCCAAATGCACCGACCCGTTCCGCGTCAAACACAAAGTTCTCGAGGACGGGCGCCACGTCCGGGTTTGCAGCCGTTGCGGCGAGACCCTGGACGAGTAGGGGCTGAAGGGGAGATAGAACCATGGCTAGATTGTGGGATCTGTACCGGGACGAGATCATGGACCGCATGGTGAAGGAATTTCAGTATAAAAACACCATGCAGGTGCCCCGTATCACCAAGATCGTGCTGAATATGGGTTTGGGCGAGGCCATCCAGAACATCAAGATTCTGGACGGCGCCGTCGAGGAACTGACCCTCATCGCCGGGCAAAGGGCCGTGACCACCCGGGCGCGGCGGTCCATCGCCGCCTTCAAGCTGCGGGAAGACATGCCCATCGGTTGCATGGTCACGCTCAGGCGCGAGAAGATGTACTTTTTCCTGGACAAGCTGATCAACGTCGTTTTGCCCCGGGTGCGGGACTTCCGCGGGGTTTCGCCCAAGGCCTTTGACGGGCGCGGCAACTACACCCTTGGACTTCGCGAACAGCTCATCTTCCCGGAAATCGACTACGACAAGGTGGAAAAGATCAAGGGCATGAACATCTGCATCGTCAGCACGGCAGAGACGGACGAGGAAGCCTTTTTCCTGCTTAAGGAAATGGGCATGCCCTTCAGGAGTTAGAGCGGCGACGGGTGTTCGCTGCTATCAAGGAGGTATTTTCTTGGCCAAGAAGTCGTTGATCGCCAAGGCGAAACGTTCCCCCAAGTTCAAGGTGCGGTCCTACAACCGTTGCCCGATCTGCGGTCGGCCGCGGGGGTTTTTGCGCAAGTTCGATTTGTGCCGGATCTGTTTCCGGAAGATGGCCCTGGCCGGTGAAGTGCCCGGGGTGATCAAGGCCAGTTGGTAGGAGGGTGGAAGGATTATGATGACCGATCCCATCGCCGACATGCTGACCCGAATCCGGAACGCCTTGATGGCTAGGCAGGAACGGGTGGACATTCCGGCGTCCAAGATGAAAGTCAACCTCGCCCGGATTCTCAAGGACGAAGGGTACATTCGGAACTACAAGGTGTTCAAGGACGACAAGCAAGGCGTCTTGCGCGTCCTCCTCAAATACAACAACCGCAACGAGCCGGTCATCAAGGGGCTCAAGCGCGAGAGCAAGCCCAGCCGGCGCGTCTATGTCGGCCGGGACGATATTCCCTGGGTTCTCCATGGTCTGGGCATCGGCATCCTGTCCACCTCCCGGGGGATTCTCACCGACCGGGACGCCCGGCAGCAGAACGTCGGCGGGGAGTTGCTCTGCCTGGTCTGGTAGGCGCGGACGCCAGCGAACCGAGGGAAGGATTCGAGAACCATGTCGCGTGTAGGAAAAAGACCGATTGAAATACCGTCCGGCGTCACGGTGGAATTCGCGCCGCCGCTGATGAAGGTCAAGGGGGGCAAGGGCGCCTTGGAGCGGACCCTGCCGCCCAAGGTGAGCCTCGAGATCGAAGACGGCGCCATCACCGTTCGGCCCCTTGACGAGTCTCGGGAGGCGCGGGCCATGTGGGGCCTGACCCGCACGCTCGTTTCCAATATGGTCGTGGGCGTTTCGGACGGATTCACCAAGGAACTTGAGATCGTGGGCGTGGGCTACCGGGCCGATCTCCAGGGGGACATCCTGGCCCTCAGCCTGGGATATTCCCATCCGGTGGACTTCAAGCTGCCCACGGGCATCAGCGCCACGGTCGATCGGCAGACGAAAATCGTGCTGTCGGGAGCGGACAAGGAACTGCTCGGGCTCACGGCGGCCCGGATTCGCGCGCTCAGGAAACCCGAGCCGTACAAGGGCAAGGGCATTCGCTACGCAAACGAAGTCGTTCGGCGCAAGGTGGGCAAGGCCGGCGCCAAGTAAGACAGGCACATCGCCTGATCGGACATATGAGGTAGAACATGGCCGGTGTGAATCCCCGCGCCGCGGCGCGGGCCAAGAGAAAAACAAGAGTGCGCCGGAAGATTCTGGGCACGTCCGAGCGCCCCAGACTGAACGTCTTTCGCAGCGCCCGGCATATTTACGCCCAGCTCATCAATGACGAAAACGGTCGGACCCTGGTCGCCGCCTCAACGCGCACCCCGGCGCTCAAAGATAAGATTCAGGGCGTCAAGAAGGCGGAAGCGGCCAAGCTGGTGGGGCTGTTCGTCGGCCAGCGGGCCAAGGACCAGGGCATCACCCAAGTGGTGTTCGACCGCAACGGCTTCCTGTACCACGGTCGGGTGAGGGCGCTGTCCGAAGGCGCCCGAGAAGCCGGGCTCGAGTTTTAAGGGGGACGGGTTTGTATCGCAAGCGAGACGTTGAAGAAACGGGACTGATCGAAAAGGTCGTTTTCATCAACCGCGTGGCCAAGGTGGTCAAGGGTGGACGCCGGTTCTCTTTTTCGGCCATTGTCGTGGTCGGCGACGGGGAAGGCACGGTCGGCTACGGCCTGGGCAAGGCCAACGAGGTGCCCGAGGCCATCCGCAAGGGCGTCGAGCGGGCCAAGCGGGACATGGCCCCCCTGCACCTGGAAAAGACCAGCATCCCCCACCAGGTCATCGGCCGCTATGGTTCGGGCCGTGTCCTCCTCAAACCCGCCGCCGAGGGTACCGGCGTGATCGCCGGCGGAGCGGTGCGGGCCGTGATCGAAGCCGCGGGCATCAAGGACATCCTGACCAAATGCCTGGGCTCCCACAACCCCCACAACGTGGTCCAGGCCACGCTCAGCGGGCTGCGCGATCTGCGCAACGCCGAGGTGGTGGCCGAGGAGCGGGGCATTCCGGTCGAGCGTCTGCGGCCCGGAAGGAAGACCCAGGAGGAGTCATGGCAACCAAGCTGAAAGTGACCCTGGTGCGCAGCCTCATCGGCCGGATACCCAAACACCGGCGGACGGTCCGCGCTTTGGGACTGACCAAGATCGGCAAGACGGTCTTGCATCGGGACGCCCCGGAAATCCGGGGCATGATCAAACAGATCGAATATCTGGTCAAGGTGGAGGAAATCTCCGATGCGTCTGCATGAACTCAAACCGCCGGCCGGATCGCGGAAGAACCGCAAGCGGGTCGGCCGGGGCGATGGTTCCGGTTTCGGAAAGACCGCGGGGCGCGGCAACAAGGGTCAGAAATCCCGCTCCGGCGGCACCCAGCGGCCGGGATACGAAGGCGGCCAGATGCCGCTTCAGCGCCGGGTGCCCAAGCGCGGTTTTACGAATATTTTCAAGACGACGTTCGCCCTGATCAACCTGCGCGACCTGGGGCGGTTCGAGTCCGGGAGCGTGGTGGACCCGGCCGGTTTGGCCGAGGCGGGTCTGATCAAAAAGGCGAGCGACAAGGTGAAGCTGTTGGGACTGGGGCAGGTGGACCGGCCCTTGACCCTCAAGGTCCACGGGGTTTCCAAATCGGCTCAGGCCGCGGTGGAAGCCGCGGGCGGGCAAGTGGAACTGCTCGGGTCTTAGAACCCGGACAAGGCGGGATGAAGCGTTGGCAGCCGGTCTGGCAAATATTTTCCGCGTAGAGGAACTGAAGAAGCGCATTCTGTACACGTTGGCGCTTCTGGCGGTGTACCGTCTGGGCGTGCACGTACCCACGCCCGGTGTGGACACCGCGGTGCTGGCCACCTTCTTCGACCGGGCCAATATCTTGGGCCTGTTGGACATGTTCGCCGGCGGGGCTTGGCGGCAGTTCTCGGTCTTCGCCCTGGGCATCATGCCCTACATCTCGGCCTCGATCATCCTGGAACTGCTCACGGTCGTCATCCCTCACCTCGAACGGTTGAAAAAGGAAGGCGAGGCCGGCCGGAAGAAGATCACCCAGTACGCCCGTTACGGCACAGTGGTCCTGGCCGTGATCCAGGGCTTTGCCATCGCCGTGGGTCTGGAGAGCATGAGCGGACCGGGCGGGTCCATGGTCGTCGTCGATCCCGGCTGGTATTTCCGGTTGATGACCGTCATCACCCTGACCTCGGGCACGGCCTTTATCATGTGGCTGGGCGAGCGCATCACCGAGCGGGGCATCGGCAACGGGATTTCGCTGATCATCTTCGCCGGCATCATCGCCCGGTTTCCCGAGGCCATCATCAAGCTCTTCCAGCTCATGCGGACCGGCGAGATGGGTCCCATCCTGGTCCTGGCCCTGGGCGTGTTCTCGGTCCTGGTCGTGGGCGGCATCATCTTTTGCGAAAGGGGCCAGCGCCGGATTCCCATTCAGTACGCCAAGCGGGTCGTGGGTCGGAGGATTTACGGCGGGCAGAACACCCATCTGCCTCTCAAGATCAATTCCTCGGGCGTTATCCCGCCGATCTTCGCCTCGTCCATACTGATGTTCCCGGCCACCATCGCCCAGTTCATCCCCTTGCCCTATATGGACAAGGTGCAGCTTTGGCTTTCGCCCGGAGCGCTGATCTACAATCTGCTCTTCGTGGCCTTTGTCTTTTTCTTCTGCTACTTCTACACCGCGGTGACTTTCAACCCGGTGGACGTGGCTGAAAACATCAATAAGCACGGTGGGTCCATCCCCGGCATCCGCGCCGGCCGGCCCACGGCCCAGTATATTGATCGGGTTTTAACGCGCATCACCTTTGGCGGGGCCATTTACGTCTCCGTGGTCTGCGTTTTGCCGGCGCTTCTCATTCAGCACTTGCACGTGCCCTTCTATTTCGGCGGCACCGGGTTGCTCATCGTGGTCGGCGTGGCTTTGGACACCGTGGGGCAGATCGAAACCCACTTGCTGACGCGGCATTACCAAGGCTTTATGAAGAAAGGCATGGCCGGACGGCTAAGGCGGTAACCTCTTGATCTACTGGAAGGAGCGATCATGAATCTGATTCTGCTTGGACCTCCTGGGGCGGGCAAAGGCACCCAGGCGAAGATGCTCGTGGAAAAGTACCTTATTCCGCAGATTTCCACCGGCGATATCCTTCGGGCCAACCTTAAGGCTCAGACCGAGCTAGGTCTGGAGGCCAAGAAATACATGGACGCGGGCCAGCTTGTGCCGGACCAGGTGGTCATCGCCATCGTCGGCGACCGGCTCAAGGAAGACGACTGTAAAAACGGCTACATGCTGGACGGCTTCCCCCGAACCGTGGCCCAGGCCGAGGCCCTGGATCAGCTTCTGGCGAACATGGATTCCAAGATCGACCACGTGGTCAGCATCGAGGTGCCGCGTCAGGACCTCATGGCCAGGCTGACCGGCCGGCGGACCTGCCGGGCCTGCGGTTCCGGATTCCATGTCATGTTCGACCCCCCGAAAAAAGAGGGGGTTTGCGACAAGTGCGGTGGCGAACTGTACCAGCGCGACGACGACAACGAAACCACGGTCAGCGCCCGTCTCGAGGTCTATGTCTCGCAGACGCAGCCCCTGATCGATTATTATCAGCAAAAACAACTGCTCCGGCCCATTGACGGCAGCGGCAAGATCCCGGAGATTTTCGACCGGATCATCGCCACGCTGGGCAAGGCAATGCCCGGCCCCGGAGTCTAAGCGGAGAACAACGATGAAGGTGCGCTCCTCGGTTAAGAAAATGTGCAATAAATGCAAGATCGTCCGCAGAAAAGGCGTTCTTCGGGTGATCTGCGAGAATCCGAAGCACAAGCAGCGGCAAGGGTAAAGGAGGCGAGATTGCCCAGAATTGCGGGTATCGATTTACCGAAGAACAAGCGCGTGGAAATCGGGCTGACCTATATCTTCGGCATCGGGAGGACGGTTTCTCGTGAAATCCTGACCAGAGCCGAGGTGGATTTTAACACCAAAACCGATCTCCTGACCGAGGAGGAAGTCACGAAAATCCGCCGGGTCATTGACGAGGACGTCAAGGTCGAGGGTGATCTTCGACGTGAGATTTCCACGAATATCAAACGCTTGATGGACCTGGGCTGCTATCGGGGGTTGAGACACCGCCGATCGTTGCCCGTGCGCGGCCAGAGAACGCACACCAATGCCCGAACCCGCAAGGGTCCGCGCCGCAGTGTGGTCGGCAAGCGGAAGAAATAGACACAGGGAGAGGGTATGGCCAGAGCGAAAAAGCGGGGCGCCCGGAAGCGGGAAAAAAAGAATATCCCCACCGGCGTGGCCTACATCCAGTCCACGTTCAATAACACGATCATCACCATCACCGATCCGCAGGGCAACACTGTGGCTTGGTCCAGCGCCGGTAGTCAGGGCTTCAAAGGCTCCCGGAAATCCACGCCCTTTGCCGCCCAGTTGGCCGCTCAGGACGCGAGCAAAAAGGCCATGGAGCAGGGCATGCGGTCGGTCGAGGTCTATATCAAGGGGCCGGGTCCTGGACGCGAGGCCTCGTTGAGGGCCATTCAGGTGGCGGGATTGAACGTCAGCATCATCCGGGATGTCACCCCCATTCCCCACAACGGCTGCCGGCCGCCGAAACGCCGGCGCGTATGACGCCCACCGCTTAGGGAGGTTGGAATTTGGCCAGATACACCGATGCCGTCTGCCGGCAGTGCCGGCGCGAAGGCATGAAACTGTTTTTGAAAGGGGACCGGTGCTACACGGACAAGTGCGCCTTTGAAAGGCACACCTACCCGCCCGGGCAGCACGCCCAAAGGCGCATGCGCATGAAAGTGTCCGATTACGGCATTCAGCTCCGGGAGAAGCAGAAGGTCAAGCGCATGTACGGACTGCAGGAGAAGCAGTTCCGGCTGACCTTCCGCCGGGCCGAGCGCCAGCGGGGCATCACCGGCACCAACCTGCTCGTGCTTTTGGAGCGCCGGCTGGACAATATCGTTTACCGGCTGGGCTTTGCTTCCTCCAGACATCAGGCCCGTCAATTGGTGAACCACCGTCATTTTCTGATCAACGGCCGGATCGTGAACATCCCTTCGTATATCGTCAACATGGGCGACACGATCAGCGTCAAGGAAAAAAGCCGCAAAGTCCCCCCGATCCTGGAGGCGATCGAGACCGTGGCCCGCAGGGGGCTCCCGGCTTGGCTCGTGTTGGATAAGGATAATTTTACCGGGACCGTACAGGCTTTTCCGACCCGGGAAGATTTGACCATGCCTATCGAGGAACAGCTCATTGTGGAATTGTACTCCAAGTAGTTCTGGGCCAGGTCAGCACCTTGAAATGTGAGGAAAGGCCATGAATAAAAACTGGAGAGAACTGATCAAGCCGCTACGGATCGATATCGACACCGAAAGCAACGACCATATGTATGGCAAATATGCCTGCGAACCTTTGGAACGAGGATTCGGCATCACCCTAGGCAACGCCCTGCGCCGCGTCCTTTTGTCTTCGCTGCAAGGCGCGGCCATCGTCTCGGTCAAGATCGAAGGCGTCTTGCATGAGTTCACCGCGGTTCCGGGTGTGGTCGAGGATGTCGCTGATATCATTCTCAATCTGAAAGAGGTGCGGCTCAAGTATGACGGCGAGGAGCCGAAGACCGTCCGCATCGAGACTCAGGGGGAAAAGAGCGTCACCGCCGGCGACATCCAGACCGACGGACAGATCGAAGTGCTCAACCCCACACACCATATCGCCTCCCTGTCCAAGGGCGCCAACCTGAAGATGGAAATGGTCGTCCAGACGGGCAAGGGTTATCAGCCGGCCGATCGGGAACTGGTGCACGAAGAATCCATCGGTACCATCCCCATCGACGCCATCTTCACCCCGATCCGCAAGGTCAATTACGTGGTAACCAACGCCCGGGTCGGCCAACGCACAGACTATGACCGGCTGACCATGGAAGTTTGGACCGACGGCAGCTTGGCCCCCCGAGACGCCATCGCCTACGCCGCCAAGATTCTCAAGGACCAACTGAGCATCTTCATCAACTTCGAGGAGTCCGAGGAGCCGACCGAGCGCGAGGAATCTTCGCCCAAGCAGGCCTTCAACGAAAACCTCTTCCGCACCGTGGATGAGCTGGAGCTTTCGGTCCGTTCGGCCAATTGTCTAAAAAACGCCGACATCCACTTTATCGGGGAACTGGTTCAAAGAACCGAGGCGGAAATGCTCAAGACCAAGAATTTCGGCCGAAAATCTCTGAACGAGATCAAGGAGATTTTGGGCGAGATGGACCTGAGCCTGGGCATGAAGCTGGAACACTTCCCCACGCGTGACGAAATTCTGAAGATGAAGGAAATGAAGGAAGACCCAGCATGAGACACCAAAAATCCGGATATAAGCTGAATCGAACCGCCAGCCACCGCAAGGCCATGCTGCGGAACCTGGTGACCAGCCTGTTCGAACATGAGCGGGTGGTTACCACCGAGGCCAAGGCCAAGGCCCTGCGCCCGCTGGCCGACAAAATGATCACCCTGGCCAAGCGGGGAGACCTCCATGCCCGGCGTCAGGCGCTGGCCGTCATGACCAAAAAATCGGTGGTTCACAAGCTGTTCGCCGAGATCGGCGGCCGCTTCATGGAAGTCGGCGGCGGCTACGTATCCCTGGTGAAAATCGGCGTGCGCAGAGGCGACGCGGCCCCGATGACCATCATTCAACTGGCCAAGCCCGGCGAGGCGGCCAAGCCCAAAAAGAAACGGGACCGCAAGAAAGAGGCTCCGGCCAAGAAGCAGGCGGCCCCGGCCGAGAAGACGGCCGCCCCCAAGGCGGCGGAAGCACCCCAGGCCGAACCCCCGGCCCCGGCCGCGGCGGAAAAAACCCCGGCCCCGGCCGAGACCCCGGATCAGGAAGCCGAAACCAAAGAAGACGCCTGATCTCGGCCACGAGAACAAGTACCCCATGGGCCCCTGTCCGGGGCCCATTTTTTTATCCTCCCTGTACGAACAAGCGATCACATGGGTCTCACGCCGGGGCTCGTTCTTTGTTCCCCCCGTCAGAAAATTGCCTTCACAGGCGACCTGCCCCGGGAAAAATTTGCCGATTTTCGAACCGATGTCCGGAACTGTTTTGTAACTTATTGAAATAAAATCATAAAATAGACAAGCGCCTCCAGGCCTGCTTTGGACCGACTTTTGCAATCTTCAAGGCAGACAGGAGGGCGCGGATGTCCAATTTTCTTAAGTTTTCCTTGAGCCAAAGCCACGCCGACCAAAAAGAAGGCTCGGCCGCAGACCACCCCGACGTCCCCACGACGCCTTCCCCCGAGGGACAACGGCTGGGCGGCACCTTCGAAGCCATTCCCCTGCTCATGTCCCAAAAGATGAGCCGCCGCTTCTACCGCCGCCTCAAGATGCTCCTGGAAAAGACCTAGGGTCCGGCGAATCCCGTCAAGTTTTCTCCCCGCGCAACCGATGACTAGATCGGGTGGTTTTGATTTTGCGCAGGGAGGCGCAAAACGATGGGGTTATTCTCTCGGGCCTTCGGTGTCCTGAGAAGAGAGATCTATAGCGCCATACCGGAGGTGGCTTGCCAGGCCTGCGGCGCGTGTTGTGTCAGTCCGCACGTGACCCTGGTGGAGTTCTGCTACCTCATGCAAGAGGTGCTGGAACGGCCGCTCGATTTTCGCTGGTGGTTCGTTTCCCGCGTCCTGCCTCCGCATCCCCAGGCCGCTGACAGCCTGCTCTGCCGGTTTCAACTCCCGGACGGAAAGTGTTCCGCCTATTTTCGACGTCCGCTCGCCTGCCGATTGCACGGCCACGACATCATGGAAGAGGTGGGTTTGCCTTCCGGCCTGGCCTGCCCGGTTTCCTCGGAGCCTTTAACGCATCTCGGCCTGGAGGCGGTTTACGGACTCCTGGACGACCTGACCCATCTCAATCAACGCTTTTACTTGCATTATCTCCAACCCTACTGGCTTTCCGGGCTCACGATCGAGTGCTGGCTGACCATCTTGTTCAACGATTGGCCCCAGGCCTACTTCGCCTCGCTCAAATCGCTTCTGGTCCGCCAACTCGGCTCCGGCTTCCTGCGGCTGAAGCCGCTGTATGGCCAACAGGTCCGTCTATCTGAAAAACTAAATTTTATCGAAATGTTACAGGATAAATTGAGGCAAGGCCCCACCTCGGACCTGTTCGATCTACTCAGAAGGATCAAGGAAGATTTCCCGGAGACCGGGGCGTATTATTATTATGAAGCCGAAATGTATGGGCGTTTCCTGAGAGATCTTTTCGGCGCTGGCGCGGACTTCCAGCGGTCTTCCGGGCAGGGGCTTTCCTAGCCGCTTTATTTCGCCGGCGAGACGGTACGTTCCTGGGCTGGAGCCATTCGGCCGATTTCCCGAGACGGGCAGCCGTTCGGTTCCACGGGCATTCGAGGCGGCGTGTTCGGGCAGCGGTCTAGGTCATCGGCCACCCCATCCTCGTCGCTGTCCCTGGGGCAGCCGGCGTTGTCCACCGGAACACCGGGGGGCGTGTCCGGGCACATGTCCTCCCCAGTCCAAACGCCGTCTCCGTCCGGGTCCAGGGCCGCGATCAGGCCGGCCTTGTGTTTACGCACTGCCCGGACGAGCAGGCCGGTCCGTTGGTCAACCTTCGAAATGGTTCTGGCCGCGAAATCGGCCATCTCGGCCTCGGAACCGAGCATACTCCGCTTTGACGTCCAACACCAAACCAGGGGAAAGCGAAAGATTCCAGTCGCTTCGGCCGGCGCGAGGCTTCGGTCCATCAGGGTTTTGCATTCCCCAGGCGAAGGCAGTCGCCAGTCCGTGAAACCGGCCAATTCCAAGTTGCGGCAGTAAGCCCGGGCTTCGGACCAGGTCATGAACCGGTTCGCGTTTTCCTGGGTCTTGACCTCCCACATCAACTTGGTTTTGGTGTCCCAGACGGCCTCACGGCCAATGGGCACGAACCGATCCACGGGCCGGGGGCGGGAACGGAAGAGGCTGCAACTGGTCAGTAAAACAAGGGAAAATATAGATAGAAGCAGAACAAACCGGACCATGGTCCGGCGGGCGCGGTTTGAAGCGAGGGTGTTTGCCTGCATGCCGATCTCCAGCTCGAAGCCCTGCCCGAAAGGATAAAGAGGCTACTTTCCTTTTCGAGCGATCGGGGCCGGAACTTGAGGCCTTCAGGCCTGCCGGGAGGTCTCGCGCGCGGCCAGGGCTTGCAAATAAAGGCGGTCGGCCTCATAGGAGCTACGCACATACGGCCCGCTGGCCACGGCCACAAAGCCGCGTTTCAGGGCTTCCTCGGCCAGTTGATCGAACTCCTCCGGCGGCACGTAGCGAATTACCGGGTGGTGATCGGTCGAAGGCGCCAGGTATTGCCCCAGGGTCAGCAAGTCGCAGCCCGCTTCCCGCAAATCGTCCAATGTTTCAAGGAGTTCGGAGCGGGCCTCGCCCAGGCCCAGCATCAGCCCGGACTTGGTCACCGATTGCGGCCTTAAGGTGCGCGCTCGGGCGAGCACCTCCAGGGAACGGCTGTAATCGGCCTGGGGGCGCACCTCGGTATAGAGCCGGGCCACGGTTTCGAGGTTGTGGTTGAAGACCTCGGGGCCGGCCGCCAGCACCGTGTCCAAGGCCTTGGAATCGGCTTGAAAATCCGAAACCAGCACCTCCACGCGGATGCCCGGGCAGACGTCCCGGATGGCGGTCACGGTTTGGGCCACGTGACCGGCCCCGCCGTCGGGCAGGTCGTCCCGGGTGACCATGGTCAGCACACAGTAGCTAATTCCCAATCGATACACGGCCTTGGCCACGCGGGCCGGTTCGTCCGCATCTGGGGGCGTGACCGCCTCCTTGGACACGGCGCAGAAGGCGCAGCGCCGGGTACACGTGGGCCCCAACAGAAGGAAAGTCGCGGTGCCTCGGCCGTAACACTCCCCCTGATTGGGACATTGCGCCTCTCTGCAGACCGTATTCAGGTGCAAGCCGGCCAACAGCTCTGACACGGCCCGGGATTGGCCCGCGGGCGGCAGGCGGCGGCTAAGCCAACGCGGCTTCGGGGTTTTTTGAGGCATGGTCTTGAGCGGCCTCCCAGGCTTCGGACAGGGACCAGGGGGTGAATTGAAGATCAAAAATACGCAAACAATGATGGATCATTTGTTGTTTTACGAGAACCAAATCCACGCGCGCTCCCAACACCCGGGCCATGGAGGTCATGCGCACGCCGGCCAGGCCGCAGGGGTGAAAAAGGTCGAACCGGCCCAGGTCCGGGTCCACGTTCAGGGCCAGACCGTGGAAGCTGACGCCCCGGCGCACGGCCAGACCGATGGAGGCGATTTTTTCCCCCCCGATCCACACGCCGGGCAGGCCGGTTTTCCGTTGGGCCGTATCCAGGCCGAAATCCCTGAGCGTGGCCAGCACCGCCTCTTCCAGCCGGTCCACGAACCGGGCCACGCCCAGCCGCAGCCGCTTCAGGTCGAAGACCGGGTAGGCCATGAGCTGCCCGGGTCCGTGATAGGTGGCCAGCCCGCCCCGCTCCACCGGGTAAAGGCCGATCCCTTGGGCCGCCAGGGCCTCGCGGGTGACGAACAGGTCTTCCGGCCGGCCGCGGCGGCCCAGGGTGATCACGGGTTCGTGTTCGGTCAGGATGAGTAATTCAGGCAGCGCGCCGGCGGCCTTTTGACCGACCAGGGCCCGCATGAGGGCCAGGGCCTGGGCATAGGGCAGGTGTTCGATGTCAAGGAGGCCGGCCGGGATCATGGCCGGAACGTAACAGAGCGCCCCTATCCTGTCAACCGCACCGGACGCAGGCGGAGCAAGGGCAGGGCATAGACCAGCTTGAGGCCCGCCAGGACCCAACAGGCCCGCGCCGGACCAACCGACGCCACCAAGATCAGGCCCACCAGCAATAGCCCGATCACGGACCCGAGCGCATGCCAGGTCCGCAGCGCGGCCAGGCTGCCCACCGCCTCCGCGGCCGGCCGCTGACCGGGCCTCACGGCCAAGGAAAGCCCGGCTTCCAGGCCGGCGAGCAGGCCCAGGCCCGGCGGCAGCAGGTAGAAATGACCGCCGAAGCCGCCGGCCGCGGTCAAGGCAATGGCCCCGGCCAGTCCGGCCGCCAGAAGCGAGACAAAAAACAGCAGCCCGCGCGAGGTCAGATTCACGGCCGCGCCCAACCAGCCCAAGAAACACCCGGCGGCCAGGCCCGTGCTGTACAAGAAGAGCAACAGGCTCAGCGCCCCGAAAAGGGTGCCGTAGCGGTTCTGGAAATGGAAGAGCAGCACCACGAGCAGCCCCGTGCTCACCAGCCCGGTCACGATCGAGGTCCAGCCCATGACCCGGTCGCGGCCGGGCCAGATCAAAAGGGTCAGGGCCGGGATCAGGGCCAGAACCGCGGCCCAGGGTCCCCAACAGCCGGTCCGGCGCAAGGTTCCCAGGACGACCCGGGTCCGCTCCGCCTTCGGAACCTGCTGCCACCAGGCCAGACCGGCCAGATAGGTCGCGGGCTTCAGGTCTGTATTGGCCTCCATTTGATCTATTTTTCGGACGAGGTGATCCTGATTCAGCCAAAAATCGGAGCTTTTGGTCAAGAACATGGGGGTGAGCAGGGGCGGGCTGAAACCGAGCTTTCGATACCGGGCGATCAGGGTTTCATCATCCAGGGCCAACAGGTCCGGGGCGGCCGGGGCCAGGAAAAAATGGACCGGACCGGAGAGGATCAGGGTTTGGGGGAAGAGGCGTTTGAGGTCGGCCAGGAGCAGGGGGCCGAGACAGGCCGGGTCTGGGTTCCAATAGGATTCGTCGCCGCTCAGTCCGGTCACCAGCAGGCCTCGGGGGGTCAAGCGTTTTTTGGCCTCGGCCAGGAACTCCCGGGTGTGGACCCGGTTGACAAAGGCGTTGGTCGGGTGCGCGGCCAGGACCACGATCAGGTCAAAGGCCGGATCGGCCTCGCGGTTCAGAAAGAGGCGGACGTCCTCGGGAACAAGCTCCAGGCGCGGGTTTTTCAGAATCCCGGCCTGTTTTTCAGGCAGGTTTTGTTTCAGGAAATCGGCTTCGCCCGCGTCCAGGGGAACGACGGTCAGCTTCTCTGTTCCGGCCTGGAGCAGGGCCTGGATGAAATCCGGCAGGCCGCAACCCACCAGCAGAACGCGGTCCCGTTGGCCGGCCTGGGCCAGGAAAAAGCGGGCGTAAAGATTGGCTCCGGCCGGGCCGGGCCGGTCGCAGTCCAGGATTTGGTCCCGGTAGAGAATGGGTCGCCCGTTTTGTTCGGCCAGGCTCAGATACTGGTAGGGGCTTTCCCGGAAGACGGGCTTTTTGGCCTCCGGGTTGAGCATGCTCAGCCGGCGGGCCTGGGCGATTTGATCCAGCCAGCCCAACCCTCCGGAGAAATGGACGCCCACGGCCACCAGGAAGACCACCGAGATCAGCAGTAGGCGGGTGGCCGTCCTGCGGGGCAGGGCCGTGGCCTGGCCGAGAATCATCAGCCCGCAGGCCGCGGCCAGGATTTCGGTCGGGGCCGCGCCCACGGCCATGAGCAGGGTCAGGAGCAGCAGACCCAAGGCGGCTCCAAAGGCCTCGATAAAGGAGACGATCCACGGCGCCGAGGGCACGGGCGGGGTCATCCCGATCTGGCTTCGGGACAGATACGTCCAGGCCAGCACGGAGAGTCCGCCCATGAAAAAGCCGGGTGGGGCGGTGAGCAGGGTGAGACTGAAGATCAACCCGGCCAGGGGAACGATGGGCGGCGATCCGCCGGGACCCTGGGGAAAAAGAAAGTAGGAATAGGCCAGACATAGGCCCAGGACCACGGCCCAGATCAGGGGCAGGAAGGTCCACCAGCCGCGCCATAGATGCGGGGTCGGTCTAAGCAGGCCGAAAAGGCCCGCGCCCAGGAAAACGCCGAACAACCAGCCGGCCAGGGTCAGGGCGAGCACCGGCTCGAACCCCCCGGCCGCGATCAGGGCCTGGCGCATGAACAGCACCTGGCTGACCGCGGCCACGGCCCCGATGACGCCGAACAAAAGGGCGAAACTGGCGCGATTCAAGGTCGCCCTCCTTCCGGCGGGGCCGTGCCTAGCCAAGCGCTGGCCCGGATCATTCGTCTTTCCCTTTGAGGGGCACGATGATGTACTTCTGGTTGTATCGGTCGGCCAATTCCTTGGCCTTGACCTTGGCCTCGTTCAGGGTGTCGAAAGGACCGAGGCGCACGCGGTAGAAAAGGCCCTTGCCCGGAATGTTCCGCCGCTCCACCCAGGTTTTGTATCCCAGGCGGACGTAACGGTCCCTCATTTTATTGGCCGGGCCGGGATCCCGAAAAGCGGCCAGTTGGACCATGTACCCGCCCTTGCTTTTGCTCGGGGCCGGGGCTGGCGTCCGAGCCTTCCGGGGCGCTGGAGCCGGGGAGGCGGCTTGTGGTTTTTCCGGGGTCTGCGCCGGGGTTGGGGTCGGCAGGGTCTGTTCCTCGACTTTAGCCTGGGGCGGAGGAAGCGGCGGGAGCAGGGAGGTCGGGGCCTTGGCGCGGGACCGCGTTTTATCCTCGGAGTCCGGCCCGGCAGCCGTGGTTTCAGCCCTTTGTTCCTCGATCCGCTGTTTTTTGGCCGTCAGCTTTTCGGATGGGCCGAACTGCTCAATCGTTTTGTCGATTTCGGCCAGGGCCTCGCCGGGCTGGCCCATGGCCAGCAAGACCTCGACCAGGGTGTCGCGGTACTCGATCTCGCCGGGTTCGAGCTGGGCGGCGCGGCGCATGAGCTTCAGGGCGATGTCCAGGCTGCGGTCGATCTTGATCAGGCACCAGGCCAGGTTGTTCATGACCACCGCGTCGTCCGGCGACTGGATCACGGCCTCGCTGAAGGCCCGGACCGCGTCCTCGTGGCGGCCGGCGCGGTAATAGGCCAGGCCCAGGTTGGCCTGGACGGCCGGGTAGGCGGGATTCAGCTTGGCCAGGGCCTGGAAAGCGGCCAGGGCCTTATCCTCCCGGCCCAGTTCCTCATAGGCCAAGCCCAGATAATGGTACGCCTGGGCGTGGTCCGGGTTGAGCCGGACGTCGCTTTCCAGTTCCTCGGCGGCCTTTGCATAGTCCTTGTCGGTGAAGCGGTCCAGGCCGTCTTGCAGGTGCCGTGGGTCCACGGCGTAGAGAATGGCGAAGCCTTGGGGCGTGTCGATGATCGGGCTGTGATCCCCGGGTCCCAGGGGGCTGACCGCGTCCCGGTACAGAGGATTGAATTCCCAGAGGTGCAGATCGCCCAAGTAGCCGTATTTTGAGGCCGTGGGGTGGATGGATCGCTGCCGGGCCAGTTCGGCGAAGGAAGCGCCTTGTTCGATTTGGCGAATAATATCAATGGCTTGGTCTCTTGATTGGACCAGGATGATGCGCGTCGGTATGGGCCCGGAGCGGACGGCTTCCGGCTTACTTTCCACCGTGGCGCATCCCAAAAGACCGGAGAGCAGGGCCGAGCAAACGATCCCGAGCAGGGCCGGGAACAGGACGCGGCCGGCTCGTGTGGTCCGCTTCAAACGACAAGACCTCGGCCTTCGCGTCGTGGGGATAGCGCCTCGGCCGTCCCCTAGGCCGCGTTCCATGGGTAATTTCAAGCCCTGGGTCTGGGAACCGATGATCTCTGTCCTAAGTTGAATTTTGCCCTGTTTTAGCATACCTGACCACATGGGCACAAGGGGAAAGCAGGGGGAGTTGCCTGGATCGCGGGCCCAAGGTCGGCAAGCGGCCCTGGAACCCGCGCGGGACATCGGCGTCTCGGCCGGGGCCTTTCGCGGCCGGGATGGCCGCGTCCTAGGCTGCGGGGCGCATGAGGTGCGACGATCAAGTGCGGTTGAACGGCGAGCCTGTGCCTTCCTTCGGGTTATTGGGGATGGGCGGCGCGGAGGGCGGCGTTTGGGGCGCGCCTTCCGGTTCCAAGGACTGGAGCAGGTCTTCCTGGATTCGAAGCCGTTGTTTCAAGGCCTCGACCTCGCGTTCAAGGACTTGGATCCGCGCTTCCAAGGAAGCGGGTTGTTCTTGAGTTTCGGCGCCCGGCGTCCGCAAGGCCGGGGAGGTTTCCTGTTGGGTCTGGTCGGCCGAAGGTTCCTGGGTGCTTTCTTCCGGCGCGGGTTTTACGGCGTCCGCGCCTTGTTGCTCGGGCGCGGCCTGGCCGGGCTGAGACGGCTGGAGTTGAGGCCTTGGTTCCAGCCTTTCCAGGCTAGGGGTTCGGCTGAAGGTGGCCAGAACCGGCTGGCCCTGCCGGTCCAGGGCGCTGAGGCCGGTCACGGTCACGAGCAGCAAAAAGGCGGCCCAGAAAACATAGCCGAAATGGGTTTGCCGCCGCTTGCTGGCCAGGGTGCGCACCTGGAGGATCAGCATCAGCACGGCGCCCAGCGGCAGAACGACCTCGGCGGCCAGATACCCGGGACGAACGAAAAAGGGCCAATCCAGGAAAGTCGCCGGCCCGGCCAGCACGTTGTCCAGCCCGGTCTGCTGCGCCAGGAAGGCCCAGACCGGGGCCACGGCGCAGTAGGCGACCACCAGGCTGAGGATGATCGAAAACCAGATCCAGCGCCGCCACAGGAACCAGACGCCGGCCAGCACGGCGGCCAGGGCCATGACCAGGGCCAGGGGCCAGATGAAGGGGGCGGTCAAAGACCACGGGGACCGCACCACCGCGTCCGCGGGCGGCAGGTAGGGCCAGGCCAGGAGGAGACCGATGGCCACCACGGTCATCCCGATTTTGGCTTCGAGCGAGACGGTCTTCCACAAAAGCACGGTCAGAACCAGCCAGGCCAGCACGGTCAGCCCGCCTTCGAGACGGAAGCCCGAGCCTCTCAGGATCAGGTCGGCGGTCTGGCCCACCAGAACCACGGCCAAGGCGGCCCAGAGGATGTGCAGCAGAACCGACATCCGGGCCAGGCGGTGCTGTTCGGCCTTGGTTTCTTTTTCGTAGAAGGTTGGGAATCCGGGGGCCTCTTCGGGTTCCTCGCGGTTCCCGCGAGGCCCGCTGCCCGGATTGTCGAGCCCGGCTTCCGGCCCCGCGCCGGGCGAGACGTCGGCCCGGTGGGGAGACGTTTGCTCTTCCTTGTCGCTCATGGCCTTCCTCCTTACGCTCTCCTGGTCATCGTACCATACCCGCCGGGAGGCGCTCAACGGAAATTCGTAAGGGATTCAGGTCGGCCAACAGACATCCGTTCTTGGCTTTTCTTTTTTCAAGTGGTATCGTACCCGGATGGTCCGGCGCGGGCCGGGCCATGTTTCAGCGACCGTGGAGGCCGCCTGTTTCCCTGCGGGTTAGGGACCGGTACGCTCAATCCGAAGGCGGGGCTCGTGGTTCTCCGAGGCCCACCGTTTCAGGGGGAATCGAGATGCAACGTTCCATTATCGATCGGGACGCCTGGCCCCTGGACGAGATGTCCAGCCAGGATTCCTGGCGCATTTTCCGCATCATGGCCGAGTTCGTGGAAGGGTTCGAGGTGCTGGGACGGGTGGGGCCGGCCGTGTCCATTTTCGGTTCGGCGCGGATTCAGCCCGGTGACCCGGTGTACGAGCAGACCGTGGTTTTGGCCCGGGGGTTGGCCGAGGCCGGGTACGCGGTCATATCCGGAGGCGGGCCGGGCGTGATGGAAGCGGCCAACAAGGGCGCGGTCGAGGGCGGCGGGGTCAGCATCGGGCTGAACATCCAGTTGCCGTTCGAGCAGAAGCCGAACAAGTACTCGAACGTGAAGCTGGACTACCATTATTTCTTCGTGCGCAAGGTCATGTTCATCAAGTACGCCATGGCCTACGTGATTCTGCCCGGAGGGTTCGGGACCATGGACGAGTTTTTCGAGGCCCTGACCCTGATCCAGACCCGCCGGGTCCGGCCGTTTCCGGTCATCCTGATGAACTCCGAATACTGGAAGGGGCTGTTGGACTGGGTTCGAAAGCAGCTCATGGCCAAGGGCATGATTTCACCCGAAGACATGGACATTTTTCAGGCCATTGACGATCCGGAAGCGGTGGTCAAGACGATCAAGCGGACCGTGGTGCTGTAACCTGAGCCGTACGGATATCGGCTGAATTCTATCTTCTTGCCAAGGTGACACATGGAACCGGTAGCGGGCCGGCTGAACGGGTTCCTGGTCGGATTCAAATCGAACGATTACCTCTTTCTTTCGGTCCTGGCCGTGGCCATCGGTGTGCTCGGAGGATATGGGGCTGTTCTTTTTCGTCTGGCCATCGCCTTCTTCCAGTGGCTGTTCTATCAGCGCTGGGCGGATTTCGTCACTTTCGCGGCGAGCGTACCCTGGTATTACAAGCTCTTTTTTCCGGCCGTGGGCGGGGCCGTGGTCGGGCCGTTGATTCACATGCTGGCGCGGGAAGCCAAAGGGGCGGGAGTGGCCGAAGTCATGGAAGCGGTGGCCATTCGCGGAGGCCACATCCGATATCGTGTTACGGTGGTCAAGATTTTAAGTTCGGCGGTGACCTTGGGTTGTGGAGGCTCGGCTGGGCGCGAAGGTCCGATCATCCAGATCGGTTCGGCCATCGGTTCGAGCGTGGGGCAGGTGCTCCGCGTCTCCCAGGATCGGATGCGAACGCTGGTGGGCTGCGGGGCCGCCGCCGGTATCGCGGCCACATTCAACACGCCCATTGCTGGGGTGATTTTCCCTCTTGAGGTGATTCTTGGCGAGTTTGGGGTCAGCACCTTTAGTCCGCTGGTGCTTTCCAGCGTTACGGCCACGGTCATCTCCCGTCACTATTTTGGCGAGGCTCCGGCCTTCATCGTGCCCTCCTACCAGATGGTGTCGCTCTGGGAGTTCCTGTTTTACGCCGGGTTAGGGCTCCTGCTCGGTCTGACCGCGCTCTTGTTCATGATCGTTTTTTACCGAACTGGCGACCTGTTCGACCGGATTCCGCTGCCGCAGTACCTCAAGCCGATCATTGGCGGGCTGTGCATGGGCGTATTCATCATCGTGTTGCCGCATACGTTCGGGAGCGGCTATGGCAGCATCGACTTGGCCCTGGCCGACGAACTGGGGATGTGGTTGTTGCTGGCCTTGGTTCTGGCCAAGATGCTGGCCACGTCGATCACGCTCGGCAGCGGCATGTCCGGCGGCGTGATCGGGCCGTCTTTGTACCTCGGGGCCATGGCCGGCGGTTTCTTCGGGTCGGTCGTCCACGCGCTTTTTCCTTCCGTGTCGGCCGGGTCTGGAGCGTATGCCCTGGTTGGCATGGGGGGGCTGATGGCTGCGGCGACGCACGCGCCCATCAGCGCGATTTTGGTCATTTTCGAACTCACCTCGGGGTACAAGGTCATTCTGCCGCTCATGGTGGTCTGCATCCTGTCCACGCTGGTGGCCACGCATCTCCAGAAGGGCAACATCTTCACCTTGCGCCTGATCCGGCGCGGCATCCATCTCCGTCGCGGCCGCGACACGGCCATCATGAGGAACATTCTGGTCCAGGACGTCATGGTGCCCGAGGTGCGGACCGTGCCGGAAAACACCTTTTTATCGGACCTCATCCAGGCCTTCCAGGGCTGGAACGTTTCCTATCTGGGCGTGGTGGACGCCAACCAGAAGCTCTGCGGGATCATCTCCTTCCGCGACATCCGGCAGGTGCTCCAGGAGCCGCAGATGGGCCATTTGATCGTGGCCAAGGACGTGGCCACCTCGCCGGTCGTGACCGTGCAGCCCAACGAGAACATCGAGGCGGCCCTGCGCAAGATGGGGCTGGCCGGCGTGAGCCAGTTGCCGGTGGTGGCCCAGAACGACGAGGGGCGGGTCCTGGGCGTGATCCACGACCGGGACATCATGGCCGCTTACAACCGGGCGGCCCTGGCCATGGAAGAAAAAAGAGCCTGAGCCGGGCGGCCGCGCGTCGAGCCGGTGAGGAAGGTGCGGAGTCTTCGGGAACGAATCATGAGGATCGGCCGGCCCGTCTTCGCCTGCCTTCTTGTTCTCCTGTTTGCCTGGGGTTCGTCGCCGGCCCTGGCGGCGGCCGAACCGGGCTGGGTGAAACAGGTGCGGGTCCTGGCCGGCTCGGGCGCGGTCATGGCTGCCCGCGCCGACGGCCGGACGCTTTTGGCCGTTCACCCGGATCGCCCCCTGGTCCCGGCCTCGATCCTGAAGATTCCCACGGCCCTGGCCGCGCTGACAACCCTAGGACCCGCCTACCGGTTTTCCACCGAGTTTTACCTGGACGCCGACCAAGACCTGTACATTGTGGGCCGCGGAGACCCTGATCTGGTCTCCGAGGAACTGGCCGAAATCGCGGGCCATCTCAAGGCCGCCGGCCTGGACCGGGTCCGGGACCTCCGCCTGGACGCCGGCTTCTTCGCCCCCGGCCTGGAACTGGACGGAACCGCCCGCAGCCTGAACCCCTACGATGCCTATAACGGGGCCTTGTGCGTCAATTTCAACACCATCTTCGTCTCCATCGGACCCAACGGCCGGGTGGCCTCGGCCGAACCCCAAACGCCGCTCACCCCCCTGGCCCGGCGTCTGGCCTTGAGCAGCGGGCAGACCGGCGCGGTGCGGCTGAACCTGGCCGATTCGCCCGACACGGCCCTGCGCTACAGCGGCGAGCTTTTTCAGGTTTTCCTCGAACGGGCCGGCGTTCCCGTGACCGGCCGGATTCGTCCGGCCGCGCTCGACCCCGGCCGGGCCAGGCTGCTGTACAAGCACCAATCCCGGACAGACTTGGCCGGGATCGTTCGCCAGCTCCTCAAGTATTCCAACAACTTCATGGCCAACCAGGTCTTTTTGACCCTTGGCGCGGAACAATTCGGTCCGCCGGCCGACGCGGATAAGGCCCGCCGGGCCGTGGCCGAGGCCCTGGGGTCGCTCGGCCTGCCCCGCCTCCGCCTGGAAGAAGGCTCGGGCCTGTCCCGCCGCACCCGGATGACCGCCTCCCAGATGGCCGCGGTCCTGGGCCGGTTCCGGCCTTACCATGAGCTTCTCGAATCCGAGAACGGGGTTTGGTGCAAGACCGGCACCTTGAGCGGGGTGCGTTCCCTGGCCGGCTATTTTCCGGGCCGAGACGGGCTGGTGGCCTTTGTCATCCTGCTCGAAGGGCCGCAGGCCACACCGGGCGCGCGGCGTCGCATCCTGACCCTGCTCCAGGAAAACCTGGACTGACCGTCGAGCAAAAATCGAGGTGCGTCCAAGGTGAATATGAACGGCTTTCTTAGATTTAATCATTTGATATTCTTATAAATAAAAATTTTTTCACTTTTCCCGCCAAAAAACATTCAAGCTTTCCCGGTTTTCTCCCGATAAATACCGTAAGGACGGGAACGGTCTCGCCCTTGATTTTCTTTTTTGGGGGGGTATCGATCCGGGCGCGCGCCTCGGTCGAAACCCGGGACCGGCGGCTGGCCGTCCAGGGAGCCTTAAAAAATGTTTGGAGGACCCGGCGACACGAACCCGCCCTACCTGGTTTTGTCCTCGGACGCGCCCAGGACCTACGAGCGGGTCCGCCTGACCACGGAACGAGGCGAGCGGCAGACCAGCGTTTTTGTCGATGCCTACCGGGCCGACCGGAACTGGAACGAGACCCTCAAGCGGGTCCGGCAGGTTCGGATCCTGGAAACCCTGGAGGAAAAAGTGCGTGTCCTGGCCAACCACCTGGACCTTTTGAACCTGCCCGCCGGCATGTCGCTGGCGGACGCCCGGTCGGCCTTGTCCAGCGCGCCGGACCGCATCCTGCCCGTGGCCCTGGACGGGGCCGAGACCGGTCTCCACTACGGGGAGTTGTACAACCTGGCCCAACCCCAGACCAACGTGAGCGACTGGCTGATCAAAACCGCCGCCCCGGACCTCGCGGCCGGGGACTATACCTTCGATCTGACCGTGGGCGGGGAGACGCGGTCGGTCACGGTCACGGTGGTCCAGACCGGATCGGGCGCGGACACGAACCAGGACCTTCTGGCCAAGATCGGCCGCCAGATCGCGGCCGTGGACGATCGGCTGACCTACGAGGTGTCCCGGACGGTCTATCCGGACACGGAAGGCGTGGACCAGGAGTGGACCTGGGTGTCGCTGACCACCACGGACGACCAGTGGGACCTGACCTTTTCCCTGCGCGACGCCGCCGGAGATCTGGTCGAGTCCCTGGGTCTCAGCCGGGAAGCGCCGCCCCGGCGATCGGCCGCCTTGGCCCTGGACAGCTCCGACCAAACCTCGACCTACAACTGGTGGTACAGCGCGCCGGACCGGCTTTTTCTCTATTTGATCGAACCCACGAACGGGACGGAGCAGATCGAGGTGGGCGAGGCCCTGGACGTGCTGTCCGGCCAGGTTCAGGGGCTGCTCGGCGAATACAACGACTTGGCCGTTTTTCTGGCGGATCACACCGGGGAGATCACGCCCTCCCTGCTGGCCGACCTGGAACAGATGCAGGCGGAACACCTGGCGGCCTTGCAGGCGGCGGGGCTGGTGGGGCAGGGGTCTCACGAGCTGGACGTGGCTCCGGGTTTTCAGGATACGCTCGTTGCCCGGCCCGAGGAGGCGCAGGCCGCGCTGGTCGGGGAGCAGGGGTTTTTCACCGACCTGCGCGGAATTCTGGGCGATGTTCTAAGGCGAGGCGCGGGCGCGTACGCCACGGTCTCCCTCGGCTCCGGGCTTTATACCTCGCAGGCCCGGATGAAACCGCTGGGGCGGACGACGAGCCTGCTGAACCGGTTGATCGCGGTTTAGCCCGGCCGCGGCGTAAGGCTTATTTTTTTCACGGAAGAGGAGGTGCCCCATGACCGAGACGAACGCGGTGGACCCGGCCCTGGACCCGGTCCGACAGCAGGAGGCCCAGGAACAGCAGCGGCTCGAAGCCCAGGCCCGCCGAGAGGCGGAAATGCGCCGGGCCCGGGAGGAGGAAGAGGCCCGTAGGCAGGCCGAGGAAGCGGCCGAGGAGGCGCGACGGGCCCGGGAAGGCACGGGCAGCGTCATCGACGAAGTGGTCTGAGAGGTTGTTTCCGGGACGCGGCAAGCCCGGCCGTGAGGCCTGGGGCAGGTGTGCAGTGCCGCGCCCGGGCGGCCGGCGACGCCGGCCCCGGAAGCCCGGCCGTTCGCCTGAGGTTTGCGGGCCTGTTTTTTAAAAGGAGGTCTCGACAAAGGAAAGCGTCGTGGGAATATCGCGGGGCGGACTCCCATAAGGTACGATTCTGTTACGTTTTTTCTTGCATAGGCTCCCGGTTTTATGTTATTAGAGTGTAAATTCATGAAGCGGGTACATGAGCCAAAGTATGCGACACCTGTGGTGGATCATTGCAACCTTGATTTTCCTCACCTCGTGCGCGACCTTCGAGCAGGCCTCCTCTCCCCCCGAACCCCCTCCGACCTCGGTCGCCACAGTTAAAAAAACATTACCCCAGCCCCAACCCCCGGTGGAAATCGGGCCGCCGAACATCGCCCTCGAAAAAAAGCAGCGGCCCATGGTCCTGGTCCTTCCCCCGGAAATCGACATCAGCCGACCGACCGTTTCCTATGACCTGCCGGTGGTCATCAACCCACCGGTCCAGGCCTGGATCGATTACTTCACCGGCCCCGGCCGCCAGGCCTTTACTCGGGGACTGGAACGCTCGACCATCTACCTGCCCATGATCCGCCAGGTCTTCGACGAGAACGGTCTGCCGCGGGACCTGGCCTACCTGTCCATGATCGAAAGCAATTTCATGGTGAAAGCCGTGTCCAGGGCGCGGGCCGTGGGGTTGTGGCAGTTCATGTCCTGCACCGGGCGCAGATACGGACTGACCATCGACCGTTGGGTGGACGAGCGGCGGCATCCGGAGAAAGCCACCCGGGCCGCGGCCGCGTATCTCAAGGACCTTCACGAAATGTTCGGCAGCTGGAACTTGGCCCTGGCCGCCTACAACGCCGGGGAAGGCAAGATTCAGCGGGCCTTGGATAAATATCAGGCCTACCGTTTTTGGGAGATCGCCGACAAGCGGTATCTTCACAAGGAAACGCGCGATTTCGTGCCCAAGTTCCTGGCGGCCTTGATTCTGGCCAAAAACCCCGCCCAGTTCGGCTTCGAGGACATTGCCTACCAGGACCCGCCGGACATGGAAACCGTCCACGTGCCCAAGCCGGTCAAGCTGTCGGTTCTGGCCAAGCTGTGCGGCACGAGCACGGACGTGATCCGCGAACTTAACCCGCAGCTTCGGCAGGGATGCACGCCGCTCGGGCAAACGGACTATGCGCTCAACGTGCCTGGGGGAACCTCGGACCGTTTCAAGGCCGAATACGCCCGGCTCCGGCCCGCGGACCTGCTGCCCGGCCACACCCATCGCATCGCCCGAGGGGAGACCCTGGGCGTGATCGCCCGGCGTTATGGCGTCAGCGCGGACGACATCATGGCCGTCAACAACCTGCGTTCCACGCGCATCATCGCCGGCCGGACGCTTCTCGTACCGGGCGCCGAAACGCCGACCCCGGCGGTTCAGATGGCCCGGAGCAAGGCCGTGGTTCCGAGCGACGACGCGGCCCGGACCTATTACGTGGTGCGTCCCGGCGACACGGCCTACGGCATCGCCACCCGGCATGGCCTCAAGTGGCAGGACGTGGCCGCCTGGAACGGCATCCGCGACGCCCGGAAGCTTCACGTCGGACAAAAGCTCGTGCTTTACCAGACCGAGACCGAGACGACCCTGGCCTCGGCCAAGCCCCAAGCGGTCAAGAGGCGTCGCCCCGACGCTGCCTCGGCTCGTACCACGGCTTCGAGGCAAAGCGAGATTCAGACCGTGTCCTACACGGTCCGCAGCGGCGACACCCTGTGGAACATCTCCCGGCGGTTCAACATGGAGCCTCGGGAAATCCGCAACCTCAACAACCTCAAGGGCAATCTGATCCGACCCGGCGATGTGCTGACCCTGCGCACCGAGCGGTTGTAGCGCCGGTTCCCATAGCGATATTAACGAAAGGGCGACCGCGAGGCCGCCCTTTTTATATTCATGGCGTTATGAAAATTCACCACAGAGACACAGAGGACACAGCGTTTATTCATTCTCGTTCCAGGGCTCTGCCCTGGAACGCAGGAACGACTTGAGGCTCTGCCTCAACACAACTGATTCTCAGTAATTTCAAGTCGTCCAAACGATAGGGGTGTCGAGGCGGAGCCTCGAATCTATTGCCCGTTCCAGGGCAGAGCCCCGGAACGAGAAAAGGGGGAAAACTTTATTCCGGGCGGTTTTGCTCGGCTTCGATGGCTTCGAGCTTGAGGGCCGCCTCTTCCCAGGCCGCGGTCGTCTTTTCGTTTTCGTCCTTGAGGCGGCGGTATTCCTGTTCGAGTTCCCGGAACCGGTTCAGGTCCTGGTAGGTTTCAGGTAAGGTCAGGACGGCCGTGATTTCGTCCAGCCGTTTCCCCAGCCCGGCCAGCCGGTCCTCCAGTTTCTCGATTTCCTTTTTCAACGGGCTTCTCAGGCGGAAAAGCTCCTGCCGCTCCCGGGCTTCGGCCCGTTTCTTGGCCTGGCTTTCGGCCCGGGTCCTGCGGGCGGCGGGTTCCTCCACCGGCTGGGGCTCTTCGGCCGCGGGTTTTTTCTCCGAGGTCAGGCGGTCCCGCCAGACATTCTGGAAATCGTCGTAGGTGCCGGGGAAGACTTCCACCCGCCCCTTCTGGATCACGGCCGTCTTGTTGGCCACGGCGTTGATGAACTGCCGGTCGTGGCTGATGAGGCACAGGCTGCCCGTGTAGTTTTTCAGGGCGTTTTCCAGCATCTCCCGGCCCGGGATGTCCAGGTGGTTGGACGGTTCGTCCAAAAGCAGCAGGTTGGGGCTGGCGAGCATGATGCGGGCCAGGATGAGCCGGGTCTTCTCGCCGCCCGAAAGCACGGCCACCTTTTTGAACACGTCGTCGCCCTGGAAGAGGAAGGCGGCCAGGAGGTTGCGCATGCCGCCCACGGACAGGTCCGGCCCGGCCATCTGGGACAATTCCTCGATCACGGTGCGTTCCGGCCGCAGGTCCTCGAGTTGATGCTGGGCGAAGTAGGACAGGGCCACGCCGCTCGAAATCTTGCGCTCTCCGCTTTGAAAGTCGGTCACGCCGGCCAGGAGCCTGAGCAGCGTGGTCTTGCCCGTGCCGTTGGGTCCCAGGATGGCGATGCGGTCGCCTCGGTGCACGGTGAAGTTCAGGTCCCGGTAAACCACGCGGTCGCCGTAGGCCTTGGTGACCCCCAACAGGGAGACGAGCTGGTGTGGGGCGCGCGGGGCCGGGGGCAGGGCAAAGGACGCGGTTTCGGCCTCCGTCGGCGGTTCGATACGTTCCATCTTGTCCAGCATTTTGATGCGGCTTTGGGCCCGCTTGGCCGTGCTGGCCCGGACCCGGCTGCGCTCGATGAACCGCTCGATCTGCTTGATGCGTTCCTGCTGATTGGCGTAGGCCGAGGCCTGCACGGACTGCCGCTTCTCTTTTTCCTGCTGATACTGGTTGTAGTTGCCGGCGTAGGCAATGACCTCGCCCCGTTCGACCTCCAGGACGCGGCCGACCACGTTGTTCAGAAACGTCCGGTCGTGGGAGATGAGCAGGAGGGTCGAGGGGCTGTTCTTGAGATACCCTTCCAGCCACAGCAGGGAGTCCATGTCCAAGTGGTTGGTGGGTTCGTCCAGGAGCAGCACGTCCGGTTCGGACAGGAGCAGCCGGGCCAGGGCGGCGCGCATGATCCACCCGCCCGAGAGTTCCTCGACCGGACGGGGAAAGTCCGCCTCGGAGAACCCGAGCCCGATGAGAATCTTTCCGGCCCGGGCTTCGAGTTCGTAGCCGCCCAGGTGCTGGAACAGTTCCAGCAGATGGCTCTGCCGCCGGCTGAGTTCGAGCAGTTCGTCGGCCGGGACGTTTTCTCCGGCGGCGGCCGTTTGCAGGGCCTGGGTCACGGTTTCGAGTTCCTGCTCGACCGCGCGGGTTTCGGCCGCCGTGTCCATGACCAGGCCGAGCACGGTGCTCGCCGAGAAGCGGGTCACGTCCTGGGGCAGGTATCCGACCCGCAGCCCCTTGGAGCGAAAGACCTGGCCGCTGTCCGGGCTTTCCTGGCCGAGGATGATCCGAAAGAGGGTGGTCTTGCCCGCGCCGTTGGGTCCGATGAGTCCGACGCGCTCGCCGGCGTTGAGCTGCAAGCTGACCTGCTTGAGCACGTCCTGGTGGCCGTAGAGCTTGGTGACATTTTGCAGGGTGATGAGTGACATGGGGATAAGGTCAGGCGACGCGGCGTCTGGGCGGCCGAGCGGGAGCCTTGGCAAAAGGAGCCGGCTTTGCTATGCTGAGGCCACGGTCCAAGGAGGACGTCATGCCATTTTGGAAAAAGAGCGGCGAGGTCGCGGAGCAGGAACCCGTGGCCCAGGAGCCGGACACGGGGCGGAAGCGCCGCATCGGAATCGGGTTGGTGCTGGCCGTGATCGGCGTTTTCGTTGTTTTTTGCGTCGTGGTCATGATCGCCAACTATCGGTTTCCGCACTTTTTCGCGGTGGAGCCGGCCAAGGAACCCATCGTGGGTCTGACTTCGACCCGGACCTTGATCACGGTCACGGAAAAGATGACCGAACGATGGTTGCCCAACGACAAGTTCTGGCCCACGATCCTTTTGGACAACCCCCAGAATTTTCAGCTCGGACTGCTCGAAGCGGTCCGCTACACGGTCCGTATTTATCGGGACAAGATCACCCGGCTCAGGACCACGGACAAGATCGACCCGAACATCGAACAGGCCTTCATCTTCTTTTCCAACGACCCCTACAAGTGGATCCTGCCGTCGGCCGAGAGCAAGTACAAAGCCGGGGTGGCCAGCCTTAAAAAATACGAGGTTCGACTGATCCAGCGGGAAGCCAATTTCTATCCCCGCGCCGACAACCTCAACGAACTGCTCGATCAGTATGTTTCGCTCCTGGGCGGCGTGAACACCAGGCTGTCCAACGCCCCCCGATCCAAGGATCGGGTGCTCACCCAGGAAACGGCCGGCGACGCCTACACCCGCGGGGAACGCTACATGCCAGTCAAGGTGCCCTGGTCCCAGCTGGACGACAACTTCTATTTCGCCCAGGGCGTGGCCTACGGCATTCGGGAGATGATGCTGGCCACCAAATACGACTTCAAGAACATCTTCGCCGTCAAGAACGCCGAGGAACTGGTGGACCGCATCATCCACCTCTTGGACGAATCCCAGTTCGAGCCGATCGTGGTGCTCAACGGCAAGCGGGGTTCCATTTTCGCCAACCATTCCCTGGTGCTGCAAGCCCTGCTCGAAGACGCCCGGCAGAAGATGCGCAGCCTTCAGGACATGATTCGGGAATAGGTTCGTCTTACCAGACCTGCCGGACCTTGACCCCCCGTTCGCTCAGGTAATCCTTGATCTCCCGGATGGTGTAGGTGCCGTAGTGGGTGATCGAGGCCACCAGGGCCGCGTCGGCCTGGGCCTCGACCAGCACGGCGCGCAGGTGTTCCGGAGAGCCGGCCCCGCCCGAGGCGATAACCGGGATGCCCACGTGGGTGCTGATCAGCCGGGTGAGGGTCATCTCGTAGCCGTCCTGGGTGCCGTCCGCGTCGATCGAGTTGAGGCAGATTTCGCCCGCGCCCAGCCGTTCGCCCTCCTGGGCCCACCACAGGGCGTCCAACCCGGTGCGGATGCGGCCGCCGTGCACGACCACCTCGTACCCCGAGGGCGCCTCCGAGGTCGGTTCCACCTGGAGCACGTCCATGCCCAGGACCACGCACTGGCTGCCAAAGGCGTCGGCGCCCTGACGGATGATGTCCGGCGTCTTGACCGCCGCCGAGTTGATGCTCACCTTTTCCGCCCCGGCCAGCAACACCCGGCGCATGTCCTCCACGGTCCGCAACCCCCCGCCCACCGAGAAGGGAATGAAAATCTCCTCGGCCGTGCGCCGCACCACGTCGATCATGATGTCCCGCGCGTCCGAGGAGGCGGTGATGTCGTAGAAGACCAGCTCGTCCGCCCCGGCCTCGTAATACATCCGGGCCATCTCCACCGGATCGCCGATGTCCACGTTGCCCTGGAACTTGATGCCCTTGGTCAGCTTGCCGTCGCGCACGTCCAGGCAGGGTATGATTCGTCGGCTAAGCATTTTTTCCGTCCCAGCCGCAAAAGTTTTTTAAAATCCGAAGCCCGGGCCGGCCGCTCTTTTCCAAATGGAACTGCACGGCGATCAGGCTGCCCGCGGCCACGATCGAGGCAAAGGGGAGTCCGTACTCGGTCAGGCCCGCGACCTGGGCCTGGTCGGCCGGGGCCGGGTAATAGGCGTGGACAAAGTAAAATTCCTCGTCCTTTTGCAGACCGTCCAGCACCGGGTGCGCCCTCTGCAATCGGACCTGGTTCCAGCCCATGTGCGGGACCTTGAGCGCCTGCCCGTTTTCCCGCATGTGGTCCGGGAAGCGTTTGACCGAGCCCTTCAGCAGCCCCAGGCAGGCGGTGCCGCCGTCTTCCTCGCTGAAGTCGAAGACCACCTGGGTGCCCAGGCAGATGCCGAGCAGCGGAGTGCCCCGCTCAAGCAGCTCGCCCAGCACCCGGTCCAGGCCCGTGGCCTTGAGATCGGCCATGGCCGCGCCGGCCGCGCCCACGCCCGGGAAGATGACCCGTTCGGCCGCCAGAATCTCCTCCCGGTCCCGGGTGATCCGGCAGGCAAAACCCACCGAACGCACGGCCCGTTCCACCGAGGCCAGGTTGCCGGCTTTGTAGTCGATGATGGCGATCATGTTTCCGTCCTCATTTTTCGGGGCAGGGGGCTTTTTGCGTCCGGCTCCGAAATAGTGAAGTGTAATGAATGGCTGCGGAAAAGGCAAGGGCTTTTGGGACCTGACGAGGCCTGGTAGCTTTGGGTAGCGGGTCAGTTTGGATTTTTTATGCCGCCTTCCCGGAACTCTTGGATCTTCGCTCTCCGGGGCGACGTATTTACCTTCCTTATGATTCGAAGCGTCATTCCCGCGCAGGCGGGAATCCAGTCTTATTCGCCTGGGAATCCGGATTGCTTGAAAGGAAAACAATCGCGAATTGACGGTTGCTAAGTAGCATACCGCCTTGAGAGGCTTCTCGCCTGGATTCCCGCTTCCGCGGGAATGACGAGAGGGGCTTGGAGGTCAGTGAAAAAACCAACGACAGTTGGCAGGGGCATTTTTTGAGGAAAGCGACCGAAACGCCGGTGTGCTGCGGCTTTCTCCAAATGAATTGCCGCACCTTACTTCTTCCCCAGACCGACCCATTACACGACTTTGAAATGGCTTGACACCCGGGCGTTGAAATGGTTCTATGAACCGGAGCTGGCCATGAGACGGACTCTCTTCATATTCTTAGCGATTGCGGTCGCTTTTTTTTCTTTGGGGGCGGATTTTCGCCCGGCCCAGGCCGAACCGATCGGTTTGAAGCCCGTGGAGCGGGTGGTCATCGATCCGGGACACGGCGGCGCCAACCGCGGCGTGGTGGGCGTGGGCGGTCTGGCCGAAAGCCGGCTGACCCTGGCCGTGGCCCGGCAGCTCAAAGTGGTCATCGAAACCGAACTGAATCTCAAGGTCACCCTCACCCGGACCACGGATGAAGACGTGCCGCTTTATGACCGCACGGCCGCGGGCAACCGGGTGCGGGGGGACGTGTTCCTGTCCCTGCATGCCGGCGGTTCGGCCCGGCAGGCCGCCATGGGCGTGCGGGTCTATTGCCAGGCGTACACGCTGCAACGCGGGGTGGACCTTTCGGTCGCCATGCCCGCGTCCGGGCGGCCCGTGCCTTGGGACCTGGCCCAGGCCCCGTATCTGAGCGTGAGCCGGCGGTTGGCCGAGGAGATGAGCCAGGCCCTGGCCGGCCAAATTCAGGCCGAAAACCGGCCGGTGACCGGCCTTCCTTTGGCCGTGCTCGGCGGCGCGGCCTTCCCGGCGGTGCTGGTCGAGGTGGGCTACTTGTCCAACCCGGAGGAGGAACGGCGGCTGATGAGCCAGGCGTACCGGGACCTGGTGGTGCGGGGCTTGGTGAACGGCCTCAAGGCCTACATGAGCTGGCTCCAGACGCAGTAGAGGCCGATCTGTCGGGGCGTGGCGCAGCCTGGTAGCGCGCTTGCTTTGGGAGCAAGAAGTCGGAGGTTCAAATCCTCTCGCCCCGACCAATAAAAACAATAAGTTATTAGTAACAGGAACGCGTCCCATGAGTCTTTGGCTAATACATTTGGCTAATGTCAGCCACGACTGAAACCACGATTTCGTCCTCGATTTTTTCAGAAGTCTTGTGTCCGCCTCAGAAGCTGCTATATTTGTCTTGCCGGGGAACGTTTCGGACGTTTGAGCGGGAGGCGTCTCGCCCGGGCGAAATGATGCATCTGGCGTTCCGGCTTTATATTCATTGAACTTGCTGGGGTACGTTTCGGACGTTACATCGGGAGGCAGCTCTCCAGAGCCCTGGGGAGAAGGTGCACCAAGAGCCCCGGCATTTTATCTTTCTCAAGGTGGTTTTTCTGGTTTGATTCTGGTAACCTTGTGTTGCCGGGGAAAGTCGCGGACGTATCAGCGGGGGACGTTTCGCCCGGGCGAAATGGTTCGTTTTAATAAAGATTTAAGCCTCTATTTTTCATGTTTTCAGACCGTTATCTTGCCTTTTTCAGCCGAGTAAAAATCCGCCCGGCCCCCCCCATCCTTTCGATCAAGCCTGCCGGGAAATGGACCCTCACCCAACCGCCCGGCGACTCAAGTCACCCGTTTTTCGCGCGCACGAGTCGCCACAACCTACCTTAACCCGCTTTCCAGCTCGAAGCGCTCCGACAGCACTCCGACATTTATGTAATAATGTCCATATTGTCCATCTTTTTTTTCACTTAATGCGCGTGAGAAAAGAAAATATATATAGTAAGATTGAAAAAACCTGGACAAGTTGGACATTTCCTTATAACTTATTGAAATATCACAATTTATCTATCACAAAAACCAGGACATTTCCTCCCCAACATCTGGACAAAACATGGACATGGCCAAATCCGAGGGCGCAAGCGCCCTGCAGCCCATAGACTCGCCGTTTGTCCAGGATACGCGCGCTAACGAACAAATTGAGGAACCGGGGAAGCGCCCGGCGGCGCGTCCGGCGCACATGTTCCCATGGGATCAAGACATGCATGGAATACCCTCTACTGTAAGCGGGACTTGGCCACGGCCAGCCGTTCAGCCCAAGCGTCCGAAGCGCCGCTTGAGGACCGACGACGTAACCTGGCGACCCACCCCGCTTGCTTCGTATTGTCTATAGCCTTGATAATTCCCTGCCCCTAGGCTCTCTTCGGGCGGAGCCGTCCAGACGCCACGGTCGAGTCGGTAGTAGTAGAATTCCTATCTGTCATAAACCGTCGGATCGAAAAGCTTTTCCAGGTGCCGAATCGACTACAGTGGCATGGATTGACGGCCTTTGAATAAATCCTGAGGCAGCGCGTTATCCGGGTCCAAGGCGATTTCAGATATGATAGCGGGGCCGGCGGCCTCTGGTTCGTCAGGAAAGGGCCGGGGAGACCGGCAAGGGCTACTGTCAGCCCGTCATCGGATGGCCTTTGGCCAATACGCCCCAATGACGATCTATTTCGCCCTCAAATTGGCCTTTTAATCATTGAAAGAATTGGTAGATTCTCGTAAGCAACTATCGATTTTCTCTGGAAGAGTTATTCGCTTTAGTGATAATATCCAACAAATCAGAATAAGAACATCTACAACCCAAGGAATAACCAGCAAAGAGAGGGTGGGAGGAAATTTTTTCAAGTAAGGCTGCCGCTGAATCTGCCTCTAACTCGGTTCTTGTTAACTTACTTATTCATGTCCAAGGTAACTCACTAACTTTTAAACAGACCAGGGGCTAGTCATGGCTATGTAGATAAAGACATCGAATTATACTCTGTGACCGGACCGTCGGAGAAAAAATGGAGTTCATTATCTATATCGTGTCTGAAGAACCATGGATACCATGCCCAAGCTTTCCAGCCTAAGACGTTGATGATAACCGATATGTGAGGTACCAGCCATGAGCAATGGGACGATTTCTTCGAAACTCGCTTCGGATGATTATAAACTTCTTTGGGCCAAGAGTAACCCACCGCATCCCCTATGGAAGCATCTTTGGGATGCAGCCGCGGTTTCTATAGAGCTTTCTCTCCCGGCTATAGGTTTCGGTTGGAACGCCGATACAACAGCTTTTCTGGTGGGGCTTCATGACATAGGCAAGGCCGATTCCGGTTTTCAGCATCAGATTGCAGATTTTGCGGAGAAACTCGTAGCCGCCGGATATCGGAAGACGGAGGACGCTCCATGTAGGCATGAGCGCCTCTCCGCCCGTTTCATCAAGGATAAGTTGATCGAAGCAGGCGTCGATCCCTACGTAGCGGACGGGGTGTCGCGGGCTGTGGTCGTGCATCATGGTCATTGGAATGAAAGCGCTCGCTGTGTTGCTCCAAAATATGCGGAAGCGCAACGTCAGCTTTGCGAGATGCTGCAACAGGTTCTTCAAATCGAAGCCTTGCCTAAAGAAGTCCCTCGGGACCTCAGCGCTTTCGGCATGCGCCTTGCCGGGCGCGTTGTGCTGTGCGATTGGATTGCGAGCAACGAGGATTTCTTCGGTAACGCTAGGCTACAGAACGAGGACGATCCTCGGCGCTACTTCGATGCGGCGCGGGAGGTGGCGCGTAAATGGGTGGACGGGCTTGGCTTGGAGCGAAACCGGCAGGCAGGGAAAGCAACACACATCGTGGAGACCGCTCGGCCCATTCAACGAGCATTGCTGGACAACGACATCCCGCCGGGACTGGTCATCATCGAGGCTCCGATGGGCGAGGGCAAGACGGAAGCCGCCTGGATTCTGGCTGAGAAATGGCGGGATCAGGGGTATCATGGCATGTACATGGCGCTGCCCACCATGGCCACGAGTGATTCTTTATTCGCGCGCTACCACGACGACTATCTTAGAAAACTGGATCGCGGAGAGGACGCCAAACTCGTCCATGGTATGGCTTGGCTACGGGACGCAAAAGAATCGGAAAAACCAGCTGAAGTTGGTGAGCCGGGGGATGACCGATCACTTGCCGCCGCTTGGTTCAGACCGACTCGCAGGGCCATGCTCGCCGCTCACGGCGTGGGAACGGTGGACCAGGCCATGCTCGCCGGGATGAACGTCAAGTTCGGCTTCCTGCGGCTGTACGGACTCGGCGGCCGGGTGTTGGTCATTGATGAGGTGCATGCCTATGACGCCTACATGAGCGCCATTATCGCCCGTTTGCTTGCATGGTGTTCATGTTTGAAGATTCCGGTGATTCTTCTCTCGGCGACACTTTCCGCCGGGCAGCGGGCGGGGATGCTTGAAGCTTACGGAGCCAAAGACGGCGACCCTGGGCCGGACGCACCGTATCCGCTCATCACCGTAGCAACGCCGGGAAAGAAGGCATGTACGATTAAAGCCGATGCCTCATCCAGCAGAACGCTGAAGATGGAAGTTTGCCCCGGATTGCTCGGCGACGCCAAAAAAACGGCGGCCAAGGCTGCTGACCTCGTGCGGAATGGTGGATGCTGTTGTGTCATTCTAAATACGGTCAAACAGGCCCAGGCGGTTTATACGGCGCTCGATCTTCCCGGAAAAGAAAAACTGCTTTTTCACGCTCGTTTCACGGCTTCTGATCGCCAAAATATCGCCGACAAGGTCCTCAAACTGTTCGGTAAAGACGTGTCCCATCGCCCCAAGAAATTTGTGCTTGTCGCCACCCAGGTCGTGGAGCAGAGCCTGGACGTGGACTTCGATCACATGATCAGCGAAATTGCCCCGATGGACCTTCTCCTACAACGGAGCGGTCGGATGCATCGGCATAAGAAGCGCGATAATGATCCAACCTTATATGTGCTTCTGCCAGCAAAAAAAACCATGGTTTTCGGTGGAACCGGCTATGTATATGCTGACAAACCCCTATTAAGAACATTAGCGATTCTCGCTATGACACGTGAGGTGCGGCTACCGAACGATTTTAGAATGCTGATCGAGCGCTGTTACGGATCGGACGAGTGGGAACAAAACGCGGTAGCTTGGGAGGCAATCAGAAAAGCGGACCAGCAATGGGATCAAGAAACCCGGTTTCTCCATCAACGAGGAAGCCAATTCGCTCTGCGTGAGCCCAGCAAACGCGTGTTCCGGCCAGTCAATAATGATCCAACGGGCGATGATAGCGATGACGGCAATGGCTGGCGTGCAAAGACAAGACTTGGAGCCAACGACCGCACCGCCGTCCTGGTGGACGAAAAGCAACCACAACATTTGGAACCGGGGGAATTACCAATGTCTGAAGTTCGGAGGCTGTATCGGCAAGCATTGAAGCTGCCCGATTATCTGCCCATCCATCGCCCGGCTCAAGGCTATAGCGCCGGGGTGGAGGCCAGGGGGAAACTGAGAGGTCTCATACTTTTGCCTCTCGCCGACAACGGCTTGTGGCAGGGCATTGACGAGAGAGAAAACCGTTATGAGGTCGGATATGACAAAGAGTTGGGCCTTCTGGCCGGGAGGGTGCGATGAACCGTCCTATCTTTAACGTGCTTACGGAACCTTGGATACCAGTCATTCGCTTGGACGGCGCGCACGATGAACTGGGTATCCGAACCTGCCTGGAACGTGCGCATGCGTTGAGGGAAATCCGCGACCCCGCTCCGATCGTCGAGTTTGGTCTTTACCGGTTGCTGATTGCCTTTGTCCTGGACGCCTTGATCTTGGACGATCAGCGGCCAGAAGTCCCCCTCGATCTGGAAAGACTCATTAAAAACGAACTATTTGATATGAGCATGATCGATGGATACGTGGAAAAATGCGGTGACGTTTTCGATCTGTTTCACCCCGAACGACCGTTTTTACAGGTGAAAATGGATCAATCGAAACCTAAGCTGTCAAGCCCCCATTTTTTGGTCCAGGGCTTATGAGAGTTTAAGGTGTATGGGACATTGTGCATGGTCCTGGTCCTTCACGCTGTGGGGATGTAGGTGGAGCCGAGCGAAGCGAGGCGGAACCGGAG
>Ga0209163_1000424_pt1 | contig 80631 bp, 60 predicted proteins | sample MTBAKSrepl2MetaG_FD_187457 | JGI IMG/M metagenome (GOLD analysis project Ga0209163, IMG submission 187457) | Enrichment culture microbial communities om Arthur Kill intertidal strait, New Jersey, USA, that are MTBE-degrading - MTBE-AKS2 (Arthur... | ecosystem: Environmental > Aquatic > Marine >...
CCTCCAGCTTCCGAATCACCTGCTCGGGATTATGACGCTTTCGTTTGACCATCTTCGAGCCTCCTTGGCCTCCTCAGCCATCTTGAGACTCTCATTATACCTGGACCAGTTTACGGGGGGCAGACCAGTCCGGCTCTTCTTGCATTTGGCCATAATTTAGGATATGCTGGTTTCCTAAAATATGAAGATCGCTTATTTTAAGATGTGAATTAAGCCATGCAAAGAGGAATTCAAGGGCAGTACCATACGATTTCGACGGTGGGCGAAAAGGTTAGCGCCTTTGTCCCTGCCCCCCTTGCCTCATCGTCTCCCATGACTGATAGTTTTTATCTCGCACCGGACGCGGCTTCTACCGCTTGGAGGTCGGCCAAGTGACCCGGCTGTAAAGGAAAAGGGGTCAGGAACCGTTTTCCTTTTTCCTCGTGGCATGGGCGTCCCACCCATGAATCACGGGCAAGATGCCCGTACCACGCCTATTCTTTCACCCCGCACGCCTCCATATTCCGCTCTGTTTGTTTGACTATCTGATCCAGGCCCAAGCGTTTGAAAATTGCACTAGCAGCTAAAAAACATTCTCTGCACTTGTCCTTTTGTCCTAGCTGGTGGTAAAGCAAAGCCATATTACCCAGGACATTCCCTACACCGCGCATGTCTCCTGTACGGCCAGCGATTTCAAAGCGTTTTTTATAGAATTTGATTGCTTGGCTGTATTCGCCGAGGTAAGCATAAGCCACGCCCATATTACCTAAGGCATTTCCCTCAACATTGACATCTCCGATGCGGCGGGCAATTTCAAGTTGCTTTTTATAAAATTTAATGGCTTGCCGGTACTCACCCATTCGTTGGTATGCCGCCCCCATATTTCCCAGCAGAGCCCTTCCACCATATATATTCCCTCTATCGAGATGGATATCAAGAGCCCGCTTAAAAATTTCGATTGCTTTGTTGTTTTTATTAACCATAACATATACGCCGCCCAAGTTATTGAGAGCATCTACTTCGCCATAGATATCTTTTACTTGGCGGACAAATTCCAGGTTCTGCTTAAGGATCTCGATTGCTTGATTATACTGACCCTGATCGGCATAGATTGAACCTAACCTATTCATGATGGAGGCTATAGAGGAATTTTTAAGGTTGCTTTTATTCTCTAGTAAGATTGTCAGAAGAGTGGCCAACTCGCTGTAAAGCCCCAAGTGCTGAATTCTGATTAGAGCGATATTGTGTAAATATTGAAAAGCAAGTTCATATTCACTATTGATTACATGCTTCTTGAAAGATTTGGTAAGATATTTCATAAACTGTGGTAGTTTTTCCACGGCCCAGCCGACTTGATATGCCTGAACCATGGCCTCCCATAGGCCGTCTTTTTCCTCGGTGAGGGCCATGGGATCGTACGCGTGAATTTGGGCATAGTTCAGGAAATAGGTACAATGGTTCTTTCGAAATGCTTCTTCTTTATCCGGGACAGCTTTCAGTCGCACCTCAGCCAGTTGGCGGACTAGTGGGTGGGCCGAGTAGCGTTTTTCTTCCTCTGTATATTCCAATAAGGAGCGGTGATACAGCTTGCCTACGAGCTTTTGCACTTCACCTTTATCCAAATCGCCAAGTCCGGCGGCGTGTCCCACGGTTTCGGAGGTGAAGCCCGATTCGGCAGTGACGGCGATGGCCTCGAACAGGTCCAAAAGCTTGACGCCGTCCTTCTCCTGGGCGAGTTGATTCAGGCTCAAGGTCAGGGTGGCGATGACGTTTTTGTCCTCATCACCCTCGATTTCGAGTCGCTCCACCTGGTATTGAACCTCCCCGATGTAATCGGTAAATAATTTATCCGGGCTGTCCATGAGATGCTTGGCCGCGATCTCGATGGCCAAAGGCATGCCGCCCAGGATTTCCACCACGCGGCCGGCCCCGGCTATGTCTTGGTTTACCCGAGGTTCGCTTAGCACTTTTTTCAAAAGAGCAAGGCCATCCTCTGGGGAAAGGCGATCGAGCCGGTACAGGGATTCGTGAGGCATGAGGCCCAAGGCGTCTCGGTTGCGCGTGGTCACCATCACGGCGCATCCGAGTTGGTGGATTAAATCATCCACTTCGTCCACGTTATCAATGACCAGCAAAGCCCCAGGCCGGTTCAAGACCTTGGTCACTTCGTCCTTGGCCTGGCCATCGTCGGGAAAGACCCTCAGGTCCGCGCCGGGCCGGAGGGCGCCGAAAATCTTGGTTGCCTCGGTCCTCCAGTTCGCGCCTTTCATCGAGGCCCAGAAGATGCCGCCCGGATATTCGTATTTATAAGCCTCGGCATATTTCCGGGCCAGCTCGGTCTTGCCGATGCCACCCGTACCGATTACCCCGGTAATGGCCCCGGCTTTATTGTCCCGAATAATGTCGTGGATTCTTTCCAGGTCCTTCTCCCGGCCGACAAACGTCGCCACCGGCGCTTCGGCCATGTTGATGAAGCAGCCTGCTACCGGGGGATGTAACTCCAGAAACCAGTTACCAAGGTCGAGTTCCCGCAGATAGTCTTGAGCCGAAACGATCAACTTTTTCTTCTGATCCAAGTGCACAATAAATTCAGTAGGGTCCTCCACGCCGGTGTGTTTCCAATGCCATTCGATCACTTGGGCACCAATACTGACCAGGGGAGTTGCGTCCCGGATGGACGGCACGGAGTTTCTCTTGGGCCGGACATACGGGTCGTCGGCCTCATCGGCCAGGCGCAGCAGGGCCGCGAGTTTTCTCAAGTTCAAGGGCACATCCGCCAGACCTTGATCCGGGAATTCATTCGGCACATCACGCAGAGGAATATATTGTTCCTCGGAATGCCCGAGAGCCACCCAGCCCACGGCCTCGGCCGCTAGAAATTTTCCTTGGAAGAGCTTGAAATCGCCCAAAAGGTACTTGGCCGGATCGGCCAGGGTGTAGGCTTGGCTTCTTTGGGGATGGTTTATAACATCGAGCTTTCCGTTATGCCAATATCCAATGTCGTGCATATAGGCCGCGCAGAGCAGGATAAAAGCCTCGGCCGGGAGGAGCCGATTGTTAGCCCGCATGTCCTGGGTCAATTTGTCCAGATAGCCTTCGAGCCGTTCGGAGTGATCGTAGCCGTTTTTATCCAGGTCCTTCAGCCAGTCCTTTGCTGCTTCCTTGATGTCCGCAATCCGTTGGTACAGGTCTATGGGTCCGTTTAAACCAGTAGCCGTTTCGCCGCGCAGGAATTCATGGAGGGTGGATTTATTGTTCAGGTTGGACATGGTCGGCTCCTAGGCCGAGGAGAAATAGCCCGAGCCTATGCGGCAAGAGCCTCGATTCCTGTATCCCAAGCTTAACACCGTTTTTCGCCCGTTGAACATGCGTTGAGCTGAATCAATGAGCTTGCGCCTCATCCGCAAGCGATGATTGCTCTTAGCTTGATATTAAGCCTTACTTTTTCTCAGTTTTCGGATAAAGTAATCCATCGGTTTTCCCAGGTCAACCCGAATTTCCAGCCCCCTGTCAAGCAGATAATTGCAGATATACGCCGCTGAGAGGCCTGTTTTTGCGGATATTTCAGGTTAGCCCAAACCAGGGTTATACTAGCCAGCGATGACCGCCAACTCCCCGAACACGCCCTTCCCACATTCCCACCAATCCGGGCCCCAAGCCCAAACACGACCTGCTGGCAGCTGCCCTGGCGCTGGCAGGATAGACTAGGCCAAACCCAATCACGTATGCACCCCGTACCTCTCAATCTTCCCCTGATAGGCCTTAAGGCGATCGCAGGTCACTGCGACATATCCGTCAGCACTCTTCGAAAATGGATCAAGGAGGAATCCTTCCCGGCCGCCAAAAGCCCATGTTGGATGACCACTACAGGGAAGATTGCTCAGTGGATTGAGAAGAAAGTGGATACGAGAGAGTTTTAGGACTCCGAGACGGCCCAGGACTCGGACGATGCCCTGACCCTGGTCGGCGGCAGTTCTACTGGTCAGCAATCGTAGGTTTTTAATATGCAGGATGGAACGGGGCAGGGAAGTTCGCTGCCTAGTTTAGAGCCGCCTTCACCGGCGGTTCTTACGGCCTTTCCAGGAAGGTGTAGAAGGTGGTTTTAGAGGCGATCTAAGCCCGTTTTTACCAGCTTATTTTACCAGTTTTTTACCACGCCTTTTTCAATCTCTGTAACAAATTGATTTAATTAAAAAATGGTGCCCGGGGCGGGGATCGAACCCGCACGGCGCTAAGCACCAAGGGATTTTAAGTCCCTTGTGTCTACCAGTTCCACCACCCGGGCGCTTGTTGAGCCTACGTCTGAATCCGGCTGTTTTGTAGTACAGTTCGACAACCCATGTCAATACAACCGGCCGGACAATGGCCTATGCATGGCCTGTTTTTGGCCGGCGTCAGGGACGGACATACACCGCGTTGGAAAAAATCCAGGGCCGCGCCCCGAACAGGCGTGTGGGCCAGAAGACCTCGAAGCGGTACACCCCGACCTGGCTGACCTTGAAGCGGCCGCTCCGGGCCGTGATGGAAAGAATCTCCCGGCCGTTTTGCAGCAACCGGGCCGGGGCCCGGACCGGCAGGGTCCAGACCAGGTGGTCGCCGTCCTTGAGTGTGGCCTCGCCGCCCTGATAGGCCCGGATTTCGTCGTGGTTCTCCAACCGAAAATCGAATCCCAGCGCGGACTTCAGCCGGTCGTGGGCGATAAAGCTTTGCCCTTGGGCCAAGGCCCGGTACACGGCCTCCCGGTCCAGCGCCGGGTCCCGGGTCAGAGGCGACTCCAAAAGCACGTGGGTGTTCACGGCCCGGAAGAGATACTCGTAAGGAAAAATCTTGAAGCGAAACGGCCCCAGCCGGTAGGACAGAGCATGGGCGTCCGATCCGCCCACCGCGGCCACGCGACGTTTTTCCCCCAGCTCATCCCACTTGGCCAGGGTTTCCTCCTCCGGCCCGATCAGGGTCCAGGCCCGCAGGAAATAGCGCCACAGCGCGGTTTTGAGATTCACGGCCCGGGATTTCCAGGCCGAGGAATAGTTCCACAGGCAGATACCGTCAAAGTCCCGGACCGTCCAGTCCTCCCAGGTAAAGGCCTTGCCGCCTTCGCTCAGCGGGCTGCCGCGTTCAAAGGGATGGGCGATGAAGCCCGCGCCGCCGGCCTGGCGCGTATAGTCGATGAACTCCTGGGGCCGCTGCCAGTCATAGGCCGGCACGTCTTTTAGTCCATAGGCCAGGTAATGGTTGTGCCGGCCGGAAAACTCCATGCCCACCAGCACCAGCACGTTGCCGTGATAGCCTTCGCAGGGCAGGCCTTCGAGCGTATCGTGGTCGTTGATCAGGAGCAGGTCCAGCCCGGCCTCTTGAGCCGCCTGGATGACCTCCTCGATCGAACCTTCGCCGTCGGAAAAACGGGTGTGGACGTGCAGATTGGCCACGTATTCGCACAGGCTGTGGGACATCAATGCGCCTCCCGGTCGCCAAGGCGACGCAGGCCGACGCGCATGGGCAGAACCACGGCCGTGACGTGCACCGCGGCCACGGCCACGAAGCAGGCCGCGATCAGGGGCAGCTTCCAGGAGGGCAGGGCCCGGCCGAAAAGCTGGTGGACGAACAGGGTGTAAACCGGCCAGGCCTCCAGAATGACCACCAGGCCCACGTAGATGGCTGATAGGATCATGAACATCAGGCCGCCGAACCCGGTGGCCACCTGCACGATGTTCTCGGTCTCGAACCGGGGATAGACCGCGCCCAGACCCACGCCCAGGGCCACGATGCCCAGCACCAGGAAGAAGATGGTCACGCTGGAGACGACCATCATCAGGGGCGTCACGTCCAGGAGGTAGTTGGAGACCACGATCAGAACCTCGGCCACGACCAGCAGCGGCGGCAGATAGATCCAGTATTTGGTCCACAGGAACCGCTTCAGGCTGAGCGGCGAGGAGCGGATGATCCAGTAAGAGAAGCCCTCCTGGCTGACCGCCGGGAAAACAAAGCGAACCCCCAGGGAGGCCACCACGAACGAGGCCAGGCCGATATTAAGAAACGAGATGAAGTTTTGCAAATAAAATGTTGGAATAGGGGATTTTTTTAGAGGAAGAACCGAAAAATTATACAAGTAAACAACGATCAGGGCCAAGAGCAGCAGTATCTGCGACCACTGGGTGTTGTCCCGAAAAAAGGCCTTGATGTCCTTGGCGATCAAGGCCCGGCTGGGCGAGGCGAACGGCCAGCCGGCCAGGAAGGCAAGCGCGTCCAAGGGACTGGCGCGTTTGATGATGCGCCGGGCCGCTTCCTGGGAGCGGTTGAAACCGGGACGGTTGAGCCGGTTGGACAGGATCGAGGCCAGCATCGCGGCCGCGAGGGCCGTGCTGGCCAGCATGGCCAGGTAGAACAAGGCGTCGGACAGCCCTTGGTCGTTCAGTTGCGGCCAGAGCACGGCCGTGGCCCAATAGCTGGGCAGGTACGGCGAGGACGGGGCGCGCATCGAGGCGAAGTAGCCGACCACGGTGGTGAAGGCGTCGGGGTTGACCAGCCGCTCGGGCTGCATCAAGCGGAACAGCAAATAGAGCAGGATGATGAGTAGGATGGACAGAAGCAGCAGGATGTCCTTGGTGCGGCGCGCCGGAAAGATGTTGACCAGAATCTGGGTGGCGCTCACGCCCAAGGCCCCGGCCAGAACCAGCAGCGGCACGGCCACGCCCACCAGGCTGAGATAGTAGAGCGGGCCGGCGTGAAAGACCAGGCCATAGACCAGATAGACCGGCATGCCAAAAAAAACGACCATCCAGGAGCTGTCCACCAGGGTGTTGGTGAACCGCGCCCAGAAGATGTTCTCCAGGCTGGTGGGCGAGGCATGGAGCAGGTCCAGGTCCTTGGACAGGAAAAAGGAGGACAGGGAGGTGATGACATTGGAAAAGACCAGGATGACAAAAAAGGTCAGCCAGACCATGCCCATGAGCTTGTGGGCCAGCACCAGCCCGAAGCCCTCGGCCTCCTTGAAGTATTCCAGGGCCTTGTAAAATCCGTAAAAAATGCCCCCCCAGAACAGGAGGGCCACGCCGGCCATGAAGAAAAGTTTGCCGGTCGAACCTTCCTCGCCGCCGCGAATCCGATGGACCAGGCTCCAAAAGCGTGGCGAGAGCAGGAGAAGGTAGGTCTTCATGAACGGCCGATGTCCAGGAACCGGGCCAGGGCCTGTTCCTGCTGGCCTCCGGTGAGCATGAGAAAGGCGTCTTCGAGCTGGGTGGAGCCCTTGGCCTGGGCCAGCAGGCTTTCGGCCGTGCCTTCGGTCAACAGCCGGCCGTGAAAGATGATGCCGATGCGGTCGCAGACCTCGGCCGCCAGCGACAGGGTGTGGGTGGACATGAGGATGGACACGCCGTTCTGTTTGAGCTGGCGGAAGATGTTCTTGATCAGCCGTCCGCCGCGCGGGTCCAGTCCGACCAGGGGTTCATCCACGACCAGCACCTTGGGCCGGTGCAGCATGGCCGAGGACATGATCAGGCGCTGCTTCATGCCGTGGGAGTAGCTTTCGATGAGTTCATGCCGCCAGTCGCCCAGCTCGAACAGCTCGAACAGCTCGATGGCCCGTTCCTCGAAGTCCTGGTTGCTCACCCCGTATAGCCCCGCCATGAAACGAAGAAATTCGTGGCCGGTCAATTTTTCGTAGAGAAAGGGCCGGTCCGGGATAATGCCCAGCACCCGTTTGGCCGCGATCGGTTCCTTTTCCAGGTCCCTGCCGTCGATGCGGATTTGACCGGTCGTGGGTTTGAGCGTGCCGGCGATCATGCGGATGGTCGTGGTCTTGCCGGCCCCGTTCGGTCCCAGAAAGCCGTAGATTTCCCCTTGGTTCACCTTGAGGGATAAATTGTCCACGGCCAGCACCTGCCGGAACTGTTTGGAGACTTTAATCAGTTCGATCATTGGGCTTCGAGGACCTCGACCTTGAGCCGGCCGATGACCCGGACCATTTCCATCTGGCGATCCAGGCCGCCGGTCATGAACCGGATGTGGGTGGCGTCGGCGGGCGCCTGGCCCAGGATCGGGTCCACGGCCATCCACCGGCCCCAGTAGGTTTCCACCCAGGCATGATAGTAAAACCGCTCTTCGAAGTAAAGCACGCCCACGGCCATCCGGGCCGGGATGCCGGCCGCGCGCAGCAGGGCCACGGCCAGAATGGCGTGCTCATTGCAATCGCCGACCCGGCTTTCCAGCACATCCACGGCGCTGGGCACGGACATGGTCGGCCGTTTCTCCATATTCTGATAGACCCAGTCCACCACCCGGTCGATGATTTTCAGGGGCGAGGACTCGCCCGGCGCTATCAATCGAAGTTGGTGGACGATCTTGGGGTGCCGGCTTTGGATGAGCGAGGTGCTGCCGCGATAAGGCATGAGGTTCGGCGCGCTGAAGGGCGGGGCGCCTTCGTCGCGGACGTCGATGGTCTCCCGGGTCACTTCCACCACCAATCCGTCCAGGTGCTGGCGTCCGCCGTCCAGTTCGAAACCGCTAAGGTCCAGGCCGGTCAACCGCGCCTTGAGGTGGCGGATATTGCGGGGGTCGGGAATGGTCCGGTCGGACGAGGCCGAGGTGGCTTCGACCACGTCGGTCAGCTCGGCCCGGCCGGCCAGCCCCTCTTTGGCCTGTTCCGGCGTGGTGCGGACCATGGACAGGCCCAGGAGACCCTCTTCCTTCACGGTCTGTCCCTGGGCGTCCACCCAGGCGTAGGACTGGGTGTCGAAGTAATCCATGCGCACCCGGAAGGTGTCATAGACCTGGCCGTCGATCTTGAGTTTCTCCCGATCCTCGATCCGAAGTTTAACCTTGCGGTTGCCGAGCGTGGAGGGATCGAAGACGGCCACCAGGTGCTCCTGGCCTTTTTTGAGCCCCTCTTGGGCCAGATAGGGCATCAGCCCGATGGACAGCCGGGGCACTTCGTTCAGCCGGATTTCGCTCGTGTTTTTGTAGCCGCTGGTCAGGGAGGTCAGGGTCAGGGTCAAGCCGGACAGGGTGCCGGTCAGCTGAAAGCGGATGGGGCCGGAAGAGAGGAAGAAGTTGAAGGACTGGAGGTCCATGGTCGGTCCCAAGCGGGCCGAGGTGATGGTCCGCACGTCGCGGACCTGGTTCATGAGCTTGAGCCGCACAAAGGATTTGTCGTCCACGATGTAGCCGGTTTCGAGGCGGCTGAGGGACTGGATCGCGTAGCCGATCTTCTGGCCCTTGAAAAAGATGGACATGTAGGTTTCCGAGTCCCGGACCTGGCTGAGGGCCTCGGCCGGAAGCCCGGGCACCAGGTGGACCCTTTTGACCAGCAAAAAGGCCATGAAGACCCAGACGAGGATCACCACGGCCTTGAAGATGTTTTTCAGAGGGAGACGGGCCGGCATGATCAGAATCCGCGCTCGGGCCTCGGACCCGCGCCGAGACGGCTCATGCCGGGGGATAACCCAAACGGACCAGGAAGTCCGTGGTTTGACGCCCGATCTCTTCGAAGTCCTCTTCGCTTAGCCCGGCGCCCAGGGCCACGGTGCGGGCAAAGGCCAGGTCGATGAGGTCCCCGGGTTCATGGGCGTCGGTGTCGAGCACGAGCATGGCCCCGGCCGCCTTGGCCGCGCGGGCCACGTGGCCGTTGGTCAGGCTGTGGCCCTTGCGGGCCGTGATCTCCAGCCGCACGCCCTTCCGGGCGGCTAGCTCCGCCTCTTCGTTGGTGATCAGCCCCGGGTGGGCCAAGATGTCCACCCCGGCCTCGATGGCGGCCCGGTTCGTGCCCGGAGCCACGGGTTCGACCGGCGTCTCGCCGTGCATCACCACCACGGCCGCGCCAAGCTGCCGGGCCTGCTGGGTGAGCGCGGCGATCATGACCGGCGGGGCATGGGTGATTTCCGCGCCGGGCAGCACCCGGATGCGCACGTGGGCCGCGATCTCAGCGGCCACCCGCGCCAGGCGCGGCACCACGAAATCCAGATTCGAAGCGGCCACGTGGTCGGTCAGGGCGATGGCTCGATACCCCTTGGCCTCGGCCCGGCGGATCAGCTCCGAGGGGAGCAGGACCCCGTCGCTCAGAAAGGTATGGGTGTGCAGATCGATCATGGATATGGTACCGGCCCTTGAGATATTGACGAGGACCGGGCGGCCCGGCGGCTCGTTTCGACCCCGGATCGGCCCGGTCCGAAGGATTCGGGCAAGAAATAAAATTTCCGCCTACATTTTATATTTGCCGAAATCCCCGGGCGACAGGCCTTCCAGGATTTCGGTCCACTTCCGGCCTTCCTCGGTCTGAACGACCTCCTGGCCTTTTTGAATCACCTCTTCGGTCACGCCCGCGCTCTCGAAAACCTTTTCCTCCACGAAAATGGGGCATTTCATCCGCAGGGCCAGGGCGATGGCGTCGCTGGGCCGGGCGTCGATGGTCATGGGTTTGCCGTTGGCCACGGCGTGAATCAGGGCGTAAAAGGTGTTCTCCTTGAGATCGACCACCTCGACTTTTTCCACCGAACCCCCGAAGCTGCGGATGACGTTGCGCAGGAGATCATGGGTCATGGGCCGGGAAAACTTGATGCTTTCCAACTCACTGGCGATGGCCGTCGCTTCCAGAAGGCCGATCCAGATGGGCAGCGTCTTCTCTCCGGCTTGGTCCTTCAGGAGAATGATGGGACTGTTGTTGTGAGGGTCGATCGTTAGGCCCGAGACAGTCACTTGTATCGGCATGCCAACCTCCTCGGCCCTCGACCTTTCGCGTAAAAAACCGCTGAAAAGGCCGCGCCTCTTCTTTTTCAGCTAGTATAACACACCTAGAGAATGCTGGCCAGCCCCGCCTGGCTCTCGCGCGGCAACTCGCCGTGAAGGGAGTTGGCGTACCCGTCCGCGATCCGCACCCGGACCAGGGAGCCGATCAGACGCTCCGGGCCCATGAAGTTGACGATCTTGTTGGTGCGGGTGCGGCCGGTGAGCTGGCCGGCCGTGCGTTTGGACGTTCCCTCGACCAGCACCTCGACCTCACGGCCGACCATTTCTTTGTGACGGGCCAGGACGATGTCCCGCTGCAAGGACTGAAGCCGGGTCAACCGCTCGCCCTTGACTTCCTCGTCCAGTTTTTGTTCCATGCGCGCGGCCCGGGTCATGGGCCGGTCCGAGTATTTGAAGGAATACATGCCGTCGTAACCGACGCGTCGCACCAGGTCCAGGGTGTCTTCGAAGTCGGTCTCGGTCTCGCCCGGAAAACCGACGATCACGTCGGTGGTCACGGCCAGGTCCGGGCAGGCCGCCCGAAGCGCGGCGATCTTGTCCAGATACTGCTCCCGGGTGTAACGCCGGCGCATGTCGGCCAACACGCGGTTCGATCCCGCCTGCACGGGCAAGTGGATGTGTTCGCACAGAACCGGCACCTCGGCCAGGGCGCGGATCAGCTCGGGCGATAGGTCCTTGGGATGGGAAGTGGTGAAGCGCAGCCGGGCCAAGCCCGGAAGTTCAGCCATTTGCTCGATCAGACCGGCAAAGGACAAACCGCCGGGCGGCTTTTGGCCGTAGGAGTTCACGTTCTGTCCCAGCAGGGTGATCTCCTTGACACCCGAGGCGAGCAGCGCCCGGGCCTCATCGAGAACCTCCTCGGGCGGCCGGCTGACCTCGCGGCCCCGCACGTAAGGAACCACGCAGTAGGAGCAGAAGTTGTCGCAGCCCTGCATGACGGTCAGGAAGGCCTTGATCCGGCCGGATTGCGGTAAAACAGGCAGAGGGCGCGGCGGTCCTGGAAAAAAATCCGTGTTCAGGACCGGCCGGCCGGCGCGGACGACTTCAGCCACCATCTCGGGCAGGCGCGACACGCTGTGGGTGCCCACCACCAGGTCCAGATAAGGCACGTCTTCGAGCAGTCGCCGGCCTTGCTGCTGGGCCACGCAGCCGCTCACGCCGATGATCAGGTGTGGTTTCTTTTTTTTGAGCGCCTTCAGGCGCCCCAGAAAGGAATAGACCTTTTGTTCGGCCTTTTCGCGGATGCTGCACGTATTGAGCAGGATCAGGTCGGCCTGGGTGATGTCCGCGGTCTGATCATAGTCCTGACCGGCCAGAAGGTCCACCATGCGTTCGGAGTCATACTCGTTCATTTGGCAGCCGAAGGTGGCCACGAAGAGATGTTTTTTGGTCGTCGCGGTGGGCATGGTTTTTCCCTGGCCGGTTCCTGGGAACGGCTTTGGGTCTAGGTGTAGCGCAAAGGCCCTATTGATTCAAGTCCAAACGAAATCACGCGGATGGAGGCCCGGCGCTTCCCGCTGGCGCCAGGCGGGCGGGCGAGGGTTGAAAGAAAACCATCAGCCATGGGCCGGCTGATGGTTTTTAAATAGAAGCCGCAGGCGAAAGCGGTTGTTACTTGACCGCCACCACCGGGCAATCGGCCTGCAAAATGACATACTGGGCCGTGGAACCGAAGAGGAGCTTGCCCACCTTGGACCGCTTGACAATACCCAGGATGATTTCGTCCACGTTGTTTTCATTGGCGAAATCCACCAGGCCTTCCCCGGCGCTCACTCCTTGGGTCAGCAGCTTGGTTTCGCAGGGAATATTTTCTTCCTTAAGAAACACCTGGGCATAGGCCAGGTCCTGTTCGGCCCGGTCCAGGCTCCGAATCTGCTCCTGGGAATCCCCCACCAGCGAGGTCAGCACGTAAATCTTTTCGGCCCCAAAGGCCTTGGCGTGGGCCTTGGCCAGTTTTAGCGCGTTTTTCGCCGCTTCCGATCCGTCGTAGCCAACCAGAATCTTCATGGCCGTCTCCTTGTTAACGCAGTACGCACGCTTTGGCAGCTTTAATTCGGTTTATCCGCCCCTGGCAATAGTAGGACGCTCCGGTGCGTTCTCTTTGCGTTTTTGGTTTCTTTATAATACGGCGTGGTGAAAAAAACAAGAGTCAAAAGATTCCGCCGGCTCTTTTTCCCGGGCAAGGTCATTGGCGGTCGGGGCCGGGAAGCGGTGCGGCGGGCCTTGGGTTTCGGAGTGGGGTGTTGATTTTCGCTGATCATTTGGGTACGTTTATAGGCACACGCTTTCAAGACACCGCATGGCGGGGACCGACCCTCGGGGTTGGCTGTTTCGATCAAAGGGGTAATCGTGACCAGTCGATGGGACCCTCCTAGGGAGCACGGAACCGGCGCCTATCCGGAGGTCATCGTCTCTCCGATCGACGGAGCGGAGATGGTTTTGGTGACCGGCGGGCCGTTTCTCATGGGCTCGACCGAGGAGGAAATCCGGCGGATTTTCCGCATGGACAAGCGCCAATCCCCGCCTTTTGTCACCGAAATCCCGGCCCGCTCGGTGCGGATCGATACATTTTACATCGACCGCTATCCGGTGACCAATTATCAGTACGGAAAGTTCCTTCAGGCAACCGGGCATCGACCGCCGTTGCTCTGGAACGAGTCGGACTGGAACCGACCCATGCAGCCGGTCGTCTTTGTGGGCTGGGAGGATGCGCGGGCCTATGCCCGGTGGGCCGGAAAGAGCCTGCCGCGCGAGGAGCAGTGGGAGAAGGCCGGCCGAGGCACGGACGGACGGTGGTGGGCCTGGGGGGACACGTTCGATCCCAGCCTGTGCAACTGCCGGGAATTCGGTTTGGAGCGTACCACCGAGATCGGCCTGTTCCATGGCGGCGTCAGCCCTTACGGCTGCTATGACATGTGCGGCAATGTCTGGGAAATGTGCGAGGGGTTGTGGCTGGAAAACGCTCCGCCCATGCGCGGCGGCTGTTTTCTCGGCTCGGCCTCCTTTGTTCGTCTGGCTTGCCGGTGGAGTCCCGAAGACATAGACGACGGGGCGCCCTGGCTCGGATTTCGCTGCGTTAAGGAGATCTCGCCCGCATCGGCGCTGGCCTAGAATCCTGAACCGAGACTGCGGGCAGTTAAGGAGCAGAACCAGATGTCTTTTCTCGAGGAGCGCGACGAGCGCGTCAATCGGACCCTGGGCCGCATGTACGAAAACGGCCGCACCATCCGGGACATTGTCTATGAGCGTCTGAGCATCGCGGACAACCGGGACCTGCAAACCTACATTTTGACCTGGGGCAAGGCCTGGATCGAATGGCACCAGCGGACGCAACGCGGCCTGATCAGTTCCGAGATCAAGTTGAAGGGTTTCAATTCTTTCCAGACCGAGTCCGGGGCGTTTATCGTGGACGGCAAGATGGCCGAGGAGGCGGTCGAGACCCTGGGCACGGAAAAGCCGGTTCTGGCGGTTATCGCCAACCAGGAGGGCAATTGGGTGGTGGCCGGACTCTGGTCCTACACCGAAGAAATGGACCGGGTTTTGGCCGAAGAAAAGGAAGCCTCGTCCTGACCCCGGCCGTTGGCCCGGATTCGGGACCTGGAGGCCGCTACGGCGCGGTCTCCTTGACAGCCGGGATCGGGCTGTATTATGCTGCACGTGCTTCCCAAAAATAACGCGGTCGCCGTTCGGGACGTTTTTTGAAAATCGAAGCCCGTGAAGAATGGGCGTGTCGGCAGGGCATAACGACCGTCTTTCGAGCGGTCCGTGTTCTGCCGAGAAAGCCCTGGTGCGGCCGGAAGAACAGGGTGGTCCTTACCCAACCGCCACAGGCGGTCGAATCAATAAGGAGGAGGAGTTATATGAGAGGTAGCATGCACCGTTTTCTTTTTGTCGGGGGGGTCGTCTTTTTATTGGCCTTTGCCTTGATCGCCGCCGGTTACGGTCCGGCCGCGGCCGAGCAGAAGGGTGGGGTTACCATCGCCACCTATTTCCCCCTGTTCTATCAGCGCGGCGGGGACCCGGCCACCCACAGCAGCGGTTATCCGGTCGTGTCCCAGCATGTGTTCGACAGCCTCATCTGGGCCGACCGCGAGCAGAACCAGAAGCCGGGCTTGGCCAAGTCGTGGACGGTCAAGGGCGGCTGGACGGACATGACCTTTGATCTACGGGACGACGTCAAATTTCACAACGGTGACCCGCTGACCGCCGAGGACGTCAAGTTCAGCCTCGAAACCTATGTCCGCCCGGAACTAAAGTATATCTTTCAGCCCTTGTGGGTCAGAAACATCAAGCAGGTGGAAGTCCTCGGCCCGCATCAGGTCCGGATCGTGCTCAACCATCCCGACCCCGGTTTTTTGGGCCGCATGTGGTGGGGCGGGGGCATCATGCCCAAGAAGTACCGGGAGAAAGTGGGCGATGAGGGTTTCGCCGCCAAGCCCGTGGGGACCGGTTCTTTCAAGTGGGTGGGCTACAAGCAGGATGTTTACTGGGAGGCCGAGGCCCTGCCCAAGCATTTTCGCTTCACGCCTTCTTACAAGACGTTGAAAGTCATGTACGTGCCCGAGCACTCCACCCGTCTGGCCATGCTGAGGGCCGGGGAAGCCGACCTCATCGATGCCATCGGGCCGCACATTCCCGAGATCAAGGCCGATCCCAAGCTCCGGGTTATTTACTGCCTCTACCCCTACGCCCAAACCATCGCCTTCGCCGACCTGGTCGCGCCCAACGAACCCAGTCCTTTCCTCGACATGCGCGTGCGCAAGGCCCTCAGCCTGGCTATTGACCGGGACACGATCTGCAAGAAAGTGCTCTTTGGCGCGGCCGAGCCATACGGTGAGCTCCTGGCTCCCATCACCTGGGGTTTCGACCCGACCGTCAAGCCCGATCCGTACGATCCGGAAAAGTCCAAAAAGCTTCTGGCCGAAGCCGGGTATCCCAACGGATTCACCACCACGATCAACACCACGGCCGGCAACAAGTTCTGGTTCGAAGCCGTGGCCGGCAATCTGTCCGACGTGGGCATCAAGACGGACATCAAGGTGTTCGAAGGCGGCGCCTATCAGGACGGCTTCCGCGCCCGGAAACTTCGCGGCCTGATTTCCCGGACCTTGTGGTGGCACTGCGAAAAGCATGCCTCGGCCGACGCTTCGGACATGTTCCTCAAGATCATGCCCGGCGCTTATGTCACCACGGACGAGATCAGCAAGGAAATCATCACCGGCATGTCAGCTCAGAGCGAGGAAGACATGATCGCTGCGGGCAAGAAACTTTCGAAAACCATTCGCGACGCCGGCGTCGTGGCCGTGCTCTGGGCGATTTACAATCCCTACGGCGTGAGCGACAAGATCGCTTTCTGGGAACCGCAACTCGGCGCCATCCCGGCCACGGCCTGGGAGTTCATTCGTCTCAAATAATCCAACCCAGTCTATAAAAACGAAAGGGCTCCCGCGTACGCGCGGGGGCCCTTTTCTTCAGCAATCGCCGAGGCCGCACCTGGACATGGAGGCGGTCCAGCGCCGCTTGGCCGCATTAAACCGAAGGCCCGGGCGTTACTGGGCCTCGTAGCGGAAAGTAAGGAATTGGTTTTCCTTGCAGTTCAATTCCTTGGCGGCGATGGCTTTCATCTTTTCCACACACTCGGCCTCGGTGGCGTGCTGCCCGGTGTAGGTGCCTTTGCCGGAGCAGAGCTTGCCCTGCACCGCGGTTTCACCAAAGCAGCGGCAGATCGCCTCCCACTCGAAGTTGAAGGTGGTCATTCCCGGCGCGGCTTGGGGTTGGGCCGGGGTTTCTTCTTCCTGGCTCTTGCCGTTGCAGGAGGCCAGCAGTCCGCCTAACATCAACAGGCACAATATCAGCGCAAGGTGACGTTTCATTTTTCTTTCCCACTCCTCCTTGAGTTTCGAGTCTTGCGTTTCAACCCGGCGAAGCGAACTCTAGTCCTGAATTCTCCCGCTTCCTCAAATGTAATTGAATATGCATCATCATAGCATCTGTTTACTTGCGGTCAAGGGAAATTCTAACTCCGCGGGCGCAAGGCTTCGAGAATTTCTTGACGATGGGGCTTTATCGGACTACGGTTGACCTGGAATCCTTACCACCTATCGGAAGCAGGCGAGCGATATTTTCGCCATGGGGCGGCCCGGGAGAAAGGCGGCGACGACTTTCCCGGCCGAAGCCCTTATTCCCCCCCACATTCAACCGAAGGAGGCAGAATCATGGACGTCAGGACCTACCCCGAGTTCAGCACCCGTTACCCCTTGCTTCTGACCACCCTCATGAAACGGCCCGTGTCGATCTATCCCAATGAAATCGGCGTGGTTTACCGTAACCAGGTCACCGGCCAATACTTCCGTTTCACCTGGCGGGAATGGTACGAACGCACCTGCCGTTTGGCCCATGCCCTCCGGGGACCCTTGGGGCTTAAGGCCGGCCGCCCGGGCGAACCCGGCGACCGAATCGCCACCATGGCCCTGAACCACCACCGCCATCTCGAACTTTATTACGCCGTGCCCGGCCTGGGCGCGGTGCTGCACCCCATCAACATGCGGCTCTCCCCGGATCATATCGTGCACACCATCCGTCACTCCGAAGACCGCATCCTGTTCGTGGACGACCTGGTCCTGCCGCTCCTGGAACGCATCTACGACCAGATCAAGGACGTGGTCGAGACCTTTGTTTACATGTCCGACAAGCCCGGACTGCCCGAGACCAAGGTGGCGCCTCTCTTGGAATATGAGGCCCTGCTGCAAGACCGGCCCTCGGACATGGAATGGCCCTATATTTCAGAGGACTGTTACGCCACCCTCTGTTACACCACCGGCACCACGGGCCTGCCCAAGGGGGTCATGTTCACCCACCGCCAGCTTTATCTCCAGACCCTGCATGTCATCGCCGCTTATTTCTTTTCCACCGACCCGACCGCGGACAAGATGGGCGAGGCCAGCGTGCCCATGCTCATCACCCCGCTTTTCCACGTGCACGGCTGGGGTGCTCCATTCCTCTATGTTTTCGGCGGGAACAAAATCGTTTTGCCCGGCGCCTTCACCGTGGACGGTTTCTGCGAGCTGGTGCAGACTGAGCGGGTGACCAGCGCGGGTCTGGTGCCCACCGTGCTGGCCATGATCGTCGAGTTCAAGGATTTGCACAAATACGACCTCAGCAGCCTGAAGAGCCTGGGCGTGGGCGGCGGGGCCCTGCCTTTGGGCCTGAAGCAAAAGGCGGAAAAACTCATCCCCGGCTTTTCGGCCACCTCGGGCTACGGCATGACCGAGACCGCGCCGGCGGCCATTGGGGCCTTCACCAAGAAATTCATGCTGGATTGGCCCCAGGAGAAACTGGATCAGATTCGGGTCAAGACCGGCCTGCCCGTGCCGGGCCTGGACATCCGGGTGGCGGATGAAGAGGGCAATCCTGTGCCCGAGGACAACGCCACCATCGGCGAGATCATCATCCGCGGCCCTTGGATCATGGAGCAGTATTACCGGGAGCCGGAAAAGACGGCCGAGGTCTGGCGGGACGGCTGGTTCCACACCGGAGACGTGGCCAAGGTGGACGAGGAGGGCTATATCACCATCGCCGACCGCATGTCCGACATGATCCGCTCGGGCGCGGAAATGGTGCCCACCGTGTTGCTGGAAAACCTGACGGCCACCGCGCCTTTTGTCCTGGAGGCGACCTACGTGGGCGTACCCGACGACATCTGGGGGCAGCGGCCCATGGCTATTGTCACCCTGGTGCCCGGGGCCAAGGAGACGGCCGAGGACCTCGTGACCTACCTCGAAACCGAAGGCGTGGACACGGGTCGGATCACCCGTTGGATGCTGCCGGATTACGTGGTTATCACCGATCAGATTCCCAAGACGAGCGTGGGCAAGTTCGATAAGATCACCATCAAGAAAGAGATGCAATCGTTCTTGGACAAGGCCGAGAAAGTGCGTCATTCTTGAGTCGAATTATAGCGGGCGTCGGGGCCGGGCCTTTTTGGGCGCCGGCCCCACGTTGCTTAAGGCATGGTTCGCCGCGATTTCATTGGACCTGTTTGGACCCAATTCCGGTATAATCTGGGCTGGCCTGAAACCGGGTTCGGCTTGAAACGGTCCCGGCCGGAGAATATAATCAGGCCATTGAAGTCTTTCGGCCGGGTCGGCATGGACGGAGTAAAAAAGAAGCAAATCCTCCATCTTCTGGGACCGACGGCGGGCGTCCTGCTTGCCGTCTTTCTGTGCTTGGGGTCGTGTCTTTCGGCCTTGGGCCAGCCGCCGTCCCCCATCAAAAAATACACGGCCCGCATCGATGGGGACGTGGAACGCGACCTGAAAACCGAGCTGATCCGCACGTCCGGCACCTTTGCCTTGGAGGACAAGCCGCCGCTTTCGCTGAATTTGCTCGAACGGCGGATGAAGCGGGACCTCCCTGATTTTTATCAGCTTTTAAAGGCCTGGGGATATTTCAAGGCCCGGGTCGAGACGCGCGTGGAGATCGGCAAGGCGGCCACCGAGGCGATCTTTGTCATCCATCCCGGTCCCGTTTTTACCCTGACCGCGGCCCAGGTGCGCCGAGCCGAACCCGCGACGAGCCAGGCCTTTGTGGTGCCCAAGCCGGTGGAGGTCGGCCTGGAAATCGGAGAACCCTATCGGGCCGCCTTGGTGATCAAGGCCAAGGATCGGCTTGTAGCCCAAGCCGGGCGGCAGGGCTTTCCCTTTGCTCGGGCGTGGGAGGAAGATGTGGTGGCCGACCACGCCACGAACACGGTCCGCTTGACCCTGGTCGTGGACCCGGGCCCCCTGGCGCATTTCGGTCCGACGACCGTCACCGGATTCAAGGCCCTGGGCGCGGCCAGCGTGACCCGGCTGTTGCCCTGGGAGGAAGGGGACCTGTTTGACAGCGCCCTTTTGACCACGGCCCGAAACCGGATCATGGACACCGGTTACTTCGCCAGCGTGCACATCGCCTATCCGAACCTGAAGGAGAACGGTCCGCTGCCCATCACCATCACGGTCCGGGAGCGCGCCTTTCACACCGTGCGGGTCGGCGGGGGCTACCAGTCCGACGTGGGCATCGAAACCCGGTTTTCCTGGGAGCATCGCAATTTTTTGGGGCGGGGCGAGCGGCTCAAGGCGGACCTCGAGGCCAGCCGCGTTCAACAGGACATGAATTTCCTTTTTCAAAAGCCAGGCTTTTATGGGGAAAACCAGACGCTCTCTTTTAAGACCGTTCTCTCCCGGGAGGTCACCGAGGCCTATGACAGCAACAGCTTCGAAAACACGCTCACCCTGGACCGCACGCTGACCCATGTGTCCTCGATCGGCCTGGGTGTACGCTACCGGTTGGCCTGGGTCGAACGTCAGAACGAGAGCAAGCGTTTCAGCCTGGTCTCTTTTCCGCTGCGCTACAACCTGGACTTGAGCAACGATCTTCTGGACCCGACCCGGGGAGGGCGTTTGTTCGTCACCGCCGCGCCTTACCTGGACGTGGGACCGGAAAGGCTCCAATTGTGGAAGTTTCAGGTATCGTACTCCCATTATCTGGAGGTTCTCAGCCGCAAGCGCCTGGTCCTGGCCGGACGGGCCTTGGCCGGGGCCTTATGGGGCGCGACCCGGGATCAGGTGCCGGCCGACGAACTCTTTTTCGCCGGCGGCGGGGGTTCGGTGCGGGGCTATTTCTACCAGACGGCCGGGGAAGTCGATGCCGGAAACCCGTTGGGCGGCCTTTCGGTGATGGAGTTTTCCGGGGAGGCCCGCTTCAAGGGTCCCCACAACCTGGGCCTGGTTCTTTTTCTGGACGCGGGCCGGGCTTTTGAAACGCCGTATCTGAACTTCGGCGAGAAACTGTTCGCCGGCGCCGGTTTTGGCATCCGCTACTACACGCCCATCGGCCCGTTCCGCGTGGACCTGGCCTTTCCTCTGAACCGGCGGTCCATCGACCAGCCGTTTCAATTTTACGTCAGCCTGGGGCAGTCCTTTTGAGCGAACCGGTTGCGGCCCCGAAGCCTCCCCGAAGAAAGCGGACCTGGTTCCTGGCCGGGACGGCCGCGCTGCTCCTGGTTTTGGTCGGCGGCCTCCTTTTCCTGTTCTACTCGGACCCGGGACGCCGCACGCTCTCGCGGTTGATTTCCAAGGCGCTTTCCATGGAAGGTTTGACCGTGCGCCTGGAAGAGTTGGGGCCGGGTTTCCCCCGGCGCCTGCGCCTGGCCCGCTTCACCGTGGCCGACGACCAAGGCACCATGCTTTCCGGGTCCGGGGTTCGTATTTCCTGGCAACCCTGGGCCCTGCTGCAAAAGCGTTTGGTCGTGTCCGACCTTTTCCTGGACAAGCTCGTTGTGCACCGCGCCTGGCGGCCCGAGGGCAAAAAAGCCCAAACCGAAAAGCCGCCCGGCCGGTTTCCGCTCCGGGTGTCGGTGCGGCATCTGGAGGTGAATCGGCTGACCGTCGAGCGCCCGGTGCTGGGGCTTACGGAAGACAAGGCGTTTTCCATTAGCGGTGCGGCTCAGATGGCCGGGGCCACCATGAGCACGGCGCTGAAGGTGGCGGCCCTGGACGGGTCCGCGGATCGGTTGAACGTGCAGGGGCAGTGGGACGCGGACAAGACCTGGATGGCCGTGGACGCGGTCCTGGAGGAAGCCCCGGGCGGTCTCCTGGGCCGGCTCTTGAACCTGCCGGAGCAGACCGCCCTCCGGGCCGAGCTTTCGGGACGCGGACCCTTGCATGACTTGAACGGGCGCGTGTCGCTGTCCGCAAGCCGCACGGTCGCGGCTTCGGCCGATTTTACGGCCGACCTCGGCAATATGAGTACGCCGAGCCTACGCTTGAACGGTCTGGTCCGGCTGGACCCGAAATTCCGTATGCCCAAGCAAGTGGAGGACCTGGTCGGTCGAGAAGCCACGGTGGCCCTGGAAGGACATCTGCGGCCGGACCGGGTTCTGATCCTGGATTCCCTGAGGATCGAGACGCCCGAACTCAAGGCCTCGTCCCGGTTCTCCTTGAACCTCGGCAGCCTGGCCATGAACGGGGCCTTGACCTTGAACGTGGTCGATTTCAAGCGCAAGGCCCTGGCGCTCGCCGGGTTGAAGGTCGGGGAAGGGGGGCGGTTGGACTGCCGCCTGGCCGGCTCGCTGCGCGAGCCCCGGCTGTACGTGACAACCCGTTTGTCCCAGGCCAGCTATGACGGGGTCGCGCTTTCTTCGATCCGGCTGGCGACCGACCTGGGATTAACCGCGCCGGTGAGCGCCGGGTTCAAGGGCGTGACCGCGCGCGGGGACATGGTCCTGGAGGGGCTTCAGCGGCCGGCCCTGGGCCAGAACGGGGAACCGCTGACCGTTTCCTTTCAGATGCGGAGCCAGGCCTTTCGCCGCCTGGTCTTTTCCCGCCTTCAATTGAATGGACACCTAGGCGAAGTCTCGGGCCAGGGCACGCTTGACCTGTCGGACCTGGCCGTCAAAGTCCAGGCCGAGGCGCAGCTCAACGACCTGGGCCGATTGCCCGCTCTCGCGGCGCAGGGCCTTTCGGCCCGGGCCTTGGTTGCGCTGCGGCTGGAAGGTTTTCTCAAGGAACCCCGATTGGATTTCGACTTCTCGGGCCGGTTGCTCGAACCGTCGGGGTTGCCCCGTTACGCCACGGTCCTGACCGGGCCGGTGGTTTCGTTCGAGGGCCTGGGTCAAATGCAGGGAAGGCGCTTGGCCATACAGCGGTTCACGGCCCAAGGCGGCGCTGTATTCGATCTGTCCGGGGCCATCGTTCTGAACCAAAGGCGTCTCGATTTGGCCTGGACCTTGGAGGCGCCGGCCTTTTTGCGCGGGTGGGGGGTGGAGGCTCGGGCCCCGGTCCGCACGCAAGGCACGCTCTCCGGCAATTTCGATCGGTTCAAGGTCGAGGCGGAATCGCGGTGCCAGGCAGTCCGCGTTTGGGATGAGGAGATTCGGGATGTCCGGGCCAGGGTTGAGGCCGCCGATCTTCCGGCCCGGGCCCAGGGGCGGATCGAGGTCACGGCCCTGGCCGGCGCGCGAACCCTCCAGGCTGAGGCTCGGGCGGCTTTATCCCCGGATCGAATTTCCCTGACCGACCTGCGGCTGAGCGCGCCCGGCGCCGAGTTTCAAGGACAGGCGGCCCTGCTGAGGCCCAGCGGCCTGGTGGAAGGTCGGGGCCTGATTCAGGCCCGGGACCTGTCTCAGTTGGGGGAGCAGTTCGGGCATCGGCTGTCCGGGAACGGAGAAGTGGAGGTGGTGCTTCACCCGGACCAAGGCCGGCAGCAGGCGTCGTTCAAGGCGCGTATGCAAAAGGTCTGTGTCGGCCAGGCCTGTCTTCAGTCCCTGCGGATGGACCTCAAGGCCGACAGCTTGCGGGACTTGGGCGGCGTTCAAATCAGCGCGGTGCTGGAGAGGCTGCGTCTCGGCCGGTTGAACCTGGGTCATGTGGATGTTCAGGGACTGCGGGACGGCTCGAACCTACGTTTCACGGCCAAGGGCAAGGGCCGGTACGTGCGACCGTTCGAGCTTACGCTCTCCGGCGCTTGGCGATTGGCCGAACCCGACCGCCCGCTCGTGGTGGAGTCGGCCAAGGGCGCCTATGACCGGCAGCCCGTGCAGCTTCTGCGGCCGATGGTCTTGGACCTGGACGGCGACAACTTCACCCTCAGCGGTCTGGACCTCATGCTTGGCGCCGGTCGTTTGACCGGCCAGGCCGCGCGGCATGGGGAGACCGTGGGTGCTGAATTCCAGCTTCTTCAGCTTCCGCTGGAGGCCATGAAGGCCTTTCTGCCCATCCCCTTGTCCGGACAAATCAGCGGCAGTCTGACCCTGAACGGTCAGCTTTCCGAACCGCGTCTCGAAGGCGTCTTGGAAGTGGTCAATTTTCAGCCCGCCCAAGCGGTCAACATGCGGCCCCTGCAGATGAAAATGACGCTGTTGTTGAACCAGGGACAACTGACGGCCGAGGCGGAGTTGACAGATCGGATCGGGCCGCCCGGCAAGGCCAGGATCGTTGTGCCGGTCTCTTTTTCCCTGAGGCCCTATTCCCTGGTCGTCCAGAGAGACCGTCCGGTATCCGGAAGCCTGAAAACAACCCTGGACCTCGCTCTCTTGGCCCATCTGCTGGCTTTGGAGGATCAGGCCGTTTCCGGACCGGCCCGTATCGATCTCGCTTTGACGGGCACGGCGCGCGATCCGCTGCTCAGCGGCCAGGCTTCCTTGGAGCACGGCTATTACGAACACCTGCGGCTGGGCGTCCTGCTCTACAATATCTCGCTCCAACTGCGGGCCAAGGGCCAGGAGATCGTGCTGACCGATCTCAAGGCCACGGACGGGCAGAAAGGGCGCGTTACCGGCCGGGGGTGGGTCCGGCTCGATCACGCCCGGGATATCTTGTACAGTCTGGAATTGGATCTCCACCAGGCCCAGGTGGTTCATTCGGACCTGGTCACGGCCAGCGGCGACGGGCGTTTGGCTTTCGAAGGCACGCGCCGGGGAGCGAAGCTGGCGGGCACGGTCACTTTCCAGCCCACCGAGCTGGTTCTGCCGCAGCACCTGGGCGGCAGCGTTCCGGAAGTGAAGATCAAGGAGGTGAACGCCGGGCTGGTGATCCATGTTCCCAGTCTCGAATCCGAGCAACCTCGTTTCGTACTCGCCTTTGATCTCTCGGCCAAATTCCCGGGCCGGTTTCACGTGCGCGGCCGGGGATTGGACGCCACCTGGAAGGGCGCCATGCGGCTGACGGGCAATCTGTCCGCGCCCAAGCTCACCGGCGGCTTGACCCTCGTGCGAGGCCGTTTCGTGCTTTTGGGCAAGTCGTTCCAACTCACCCAGGGCGGCTTGACCTTTGACGGACAGATTCCGCCTTCGCCCTATCTGGACGTGACCGGCGAGAGCCAACAGAAAAGCGTCTCGGTTATCGCGCGCCTGTCCGGGCCGATCTCGGCGCTGCGCATCGATTTGGAATCGGAACCGCCGTTGCCCCAGGACGAGATTCTCTCCCATCTCCTTTTCGGCCGGTCCATGGCCGAGGTCTCACCGCTACAGGCCTTGCAGTTGGCCAAGGCGGCCGCGGAGTTGTTCGGCGTGTACGCCTGGAACGACCCTGGACTCTTTTCCCGTATCCGGCAAACCTTTGGCGTGGACGTGGTGGGGCTGCGCCAGACCGACACCGGGGGAACGGCGGTGGAGCTGGGGGCCAATCCGGTGGAGAACGTTTATATCCAGGCGGAAAAAGACGTGGACGCCGCCGGCTACAGCATCTCGGTGGAGATCGAACTATCCCCCCATTTTCTGCTCGAGACCGACTTGAATCCCATCACCGGCAGCGGTTTCGGCCTGTATTGGAAATACGACTATTAGCCTCGCGCTTAATGTTGCAGCCCAGATGTTGCTTGCCTTTAAAGGGTTGCTTCCTATTATTACGGACGAAACGCGGCCATCTTATAACAGGCTAAAAAAACGAGATTGCCGCGTCGTCACGCCTTAGCCGGTAAAACCGGCATCGGCGTGACGACGCTCAATGACGGAGCGGGGGCTTTTGTTTGGTAAGAAAAATTCAGAACGGGACGTTATCGGCCCGGGTCAACACTCGGCGGCCAACAACCAGTCCTGAAGCGAGGTGTGGCGCGTCACGGGTTGGCCGTGGATCATCTCCTGGCGGATCTCTTGAAGCGTGCCGTAGCGCTCGGCGAAGGCGTTGTGCTTGTGGATGCCTTCGAAGTTGACCTGCTTGGCCAGGACAAAGGCGTCGTCCGGCAGGTCCGGGAAAATTTCCACCACGTTGCGCAACATCTCCCGCACCACGTCCTCCACGAACTTGGGATTCCGATGGGCTTTGTTGACCACGAAAAATTCGTCGGGGCGTTTGAGCAATTCGTAGGTTTCGCTGCCCATGGACGCCTCGACGATGTGCACCAGGTTCTCGGCGCGCACCTTCTGGCGGGAGCCGACCAGCAACGTGCCCCGGCCGCGCTGGTTGTGGGAGGCGATGGGCATCACGTCCAGAATCCGGTCGGCGTCTTTTTCCGAAAACCCTTCGTCCAATAGCAGTTCCCGGCTGTAGCTGCGGACCATATCCTGGGCGCAGGGGCAGGCGGTCACGCCCTCGGTCTCGACGCCGACCAGGCTGCGGGTCTGGTCGCTGGTGGCCGCGGCGATGCCGATAAGGGTGTACAGCTCCTCGACCGGTTTGCCGGTCACGGGCGTGGTCTTGCGCATGGGGGAATAGGCCCGGATGTGCACCTCGGAACGCACGGTCTGCTGGCTTTTAAGCACCTGCCGGGCCAGGCGTTCGGCCAGGGATTCGATGTCGGGCGAGGGCTCCAGGGAGATTTCCTCGATCAGTTCTTCGAGCACGTCGCTGAACCGGGACATGTGCACGCCGGTCTGGTTGGCGTTCAGGTCGGCGAACAGGTCCAGTTCGGCGTAGAAATGGATGTCGCGGTTGTTGTCCGAGATGCGGATGATCCGCGACAGGCCGGTCACGCCGGCCCGGCTGAGCCCCATGGACACGGACGGCTGGGATTGCTGCACGTCGTGTTCCAGGTTGATGCGCACGCTGCGTTCGATGCGCCGCACGCCCTCGGTGGGAACTTTCGCGGCCAATTCGGCGATGGTCCGCTTCAACACCGGATGGATCAGGGTTTCCGGCGCGATTTCGGCCAGAGGCGCCAGGACAAAGGCCCGTTCGTGCATGCGGGGATGCGGGATGGTCAGGTCAGGCGTGTCGATGATTGTTTCGTCGTAGAGCAACAGGTCGATGTCGATCGGCCGGGGGGCGTTGGTGAAGGAGGCTCGCCGTCCCAGGCGTTTCTCGATCCATTTGACGAAATCGAGAAGCTCCTGGGGAGAAAGCTCGGTTTCCAGGAAGCAGGCCGCGTTGATGAAACGGGGTTGGTCGAGAAAGCCGACCGGGTCGGTTTCGTAAAAAGAGGACACCCGCTTGATGGAGGTGCGGGTTTGAATAAACTGAAGCGCCTGCAGAATGTTGGCCTGGCGGTGTCCCAGGTTGGCGCCGAGGCTGAGGTAGGCTTGATGAACGGGCATGAATTTTTCCTTTGGACCAAGGCGGTTCCCTGGTCGTTGCGAATCTTTTACTGCGGCTAAAGTTACCATCCCCGCCTGCGGAAAACAACACCTGCTCCGGCCGGGGTGCTCGCCGCCCATGGCCAACGGCCTTTCCCCCGCATGCCAATTGATTTCCGGGCCGGGCTCGTGGTACATCTGATGGCCATATCAGAAGGAGCGGATATGAATCTGAACGAGATGACAGTGGTGATCACCGGCGCGGCCAGCGGGATCGGGCACGCTTTAGGACAAGGGTTTTTGAACGACGGGGCGCGTCTGGTGGCCGTGGACCGGCACGACGAGGGCTTGAAGCCGTTGGCCGAACGGGGCGCGACAACGGCCGTGATCGATGTGGCCGACCCGGCTCAGGTGCGGAAAATGATCGATCTGGCCGTGGAATCCACCGGCCGGTTGGATGTTCTGATCAACAACGCCGGCGTGGGTTTCATCGGACCCCGGATTCAGGAACACGATCCGGACCAGTTCGAAAAAGTCATTCGGATCAATCTCCTCGGACCCTATTACGGCTTATGCGGCGCCTTGCCCATCATGAAAAAGCAGGGCTTCGGCCGGGTCATCAACCTCTTGTCCCGCGCGGCCGAAACGGGCACGCCGGGCATGTCCGCCTATGGGTGTTCCAAGGCGGCCCTGTTCGCCTTGACCCGGCACGCGGCCCGGGAGGTCGAGGAAGGCCAGGACATTTTGATCAACGGTCTCATTCCCGGCGTGACCAAATCCGGGCTTATGCCTCAAGGACAGGACCCGGGCGTGGTCTATCCCACGGCCCGCATGCTGGCCACGTTGCCCGCCGGCGGCCCGAACGGCCGCACCTTTTGGGACGAAAAAGAATACTTCCTGTTCGATCCGGAGAACCCCAGCTTTACCCGCTGAGCGCGTCTTATGCGCGGGGCAATGGGTCTTCGGTCTGCCGGGTCAGGGCGCCCGGCGGGCATGGATAGATTGGGAGGACATACATGCCCTATCAAATTTTCGAAGTGTCCGGCCGGACCATCGAGGTCGATCTTTATGGGGACGCGGGGCCTTTGGTCGTATTGGCCCCGGGCATGGGGCGCGGGGCCGCGGATTTTTCCGACCTGGCCGGGACTTTGAGCCGGGTGGGGTATCGGGCGGCCGCCGTGAATCCTCGGGGCGCGGGTCAAAGTCGTGGTCCGGCGGAGGGTCTGACCCTGCACGACCTGGCCGACGATTTGGCGCGGGTCATCGAAACGCTTCAGGGCGCGCCGGCCGCGGTGATCGGCCACGCCTTCGGCAATCGGGTGGCCCGCTGCCTGGCCGCGGACCGGCCGGAATTGGTGAAATGCCTGGTGCTGCTGGCGGCCGGGGGCCAGGTGCCGCCGCCGCCCGAGTTTCTGGCGGCCATGGCGGTTTTGCGATCGAGCGAAGCCACCCGGGCCGAAAAGCGCGACGCCATGCAAAGGGCCTATTTCTCCAAGGATTCGTCGCCCGACCCGTGGCTGGAGGGCAACTGGCCCGAGACCCTGCGGATTCAAGCTCAGGCCGGGCAGGCCACGCCGCTCAGCGACTGGCTGGCCGGCGGCAGCGCCCCCATGCTCGTCGTTCAAGGCCTGGAGGACATCTGTGCCTTGCCGGCCAACGGGCGGCGGCTTAAGGAGGACTTTGGGGATCGGGTCGAGCTGGAGGAGATTCCGAACGCGGCGCACGCCATGTTGCTCGAACGATCCGAAGTGGTCGCGGCTAGGGTCATCGAGTATTTGAATCGGCAATTTGAACAAAGATAAGGCCGGGCCGGGTCGCGACCGAAAAAGAAAAGGAGCGCACAAAAGAACATGAGCGAAGAACGGAAATCGAATATGCCCATTCCCAAACGGCTGGTCGGCCGACGGGCCGTGGTCACGGGCGGCGGCAGCGGCATCGGCCGGGCCGGGGCCTTGCGCATCGCGGCCGAAGGAGCCCGTGTGGCGGTCACGGACAAACGCGCGTCCCTGGCCGAAGAGACGGTCCAGGCCATTGTTCAAGCTGGCGGGGAAGCCCTGGCCGTGGGGTGCGACGTGGGCGTCGAGGCCGAAGTCAAGGCCGCGATCGACGCGGCCGTGGATAAATTCGGCGGGCTGGACGCGGTCTTCATGTCCGCCGGCACGGTGGGGCGGGGCTGGATTCACGAACTGGCCCTCGAAGACTGGGAGCGGGTTTTGCGCGTCAACCTGACCGGCGCATTTCTGACGGCCAAGCACGCCATTCCCCATCTTATCGCCGCCGGGGGCGGTTCCATGGTGACCACCGGTTCCGTGGCTTCGGTCGTGGTGGGCGCGGGCGCTTCGGCCGTGAGCTACGCGGCCAGTAAAGGCGGTCTGCTTCAGCTCACCCGCCAGATCGCGGTCGATTACGGCCCGCAGGGCATTCGGGCCAACTGCATCTGTCCGGGTCTGGTCCGGACCAACCTCGCCCAGCATAGCCAGGAGGACCGGACCGGGGATCAGACCCAGCCCGGCGAGGCGCTGCCCAGGTCCTGGTTCAAATGGCCTTTGGAACGCCCGGCCGATCCGGCGGAAATGGCCGGCGTGGTCGCCTTTCTCCTCTCGGACGACGCTTCGTTCGTAACCGGCGGCGCGATCATGGTCGATGGAGGGTACACGGCCATCTAATCGGGAGCGTCCTCCCAAATTTCTGGTGGTGTCTCATGATCCGGCGCCTTCAAGCGGCGGCCGGGCAGTTCGACAGCCGTCTTTGGATTCTGTCCGCGGGGCTGGGCGTCAACTCCTTTGGCGGCGCCTTGACCATGCCCTTCGTGGCCATCTATCTCCACGCCGAACAGGGCATGTCCCTGACGCGGATCGGACTTTTTTACACCCTGCTGACCGTGGTGCGCATGGTTGCGCAGATGACGGCCGGGGAGTTATCGGATCATCTCGGCCGCGGCCCGCTGATGATCCTTTCTTCGCTCGGTCATGGCGGCTCTTTTCTGCTCCTGGCCCTGGGCATGCACCTGGGGTGGAGCCTGCCGGCCATTGTTATATGCTTTGTGGTGAACGCGCTGGTGGGATCGATCTTCATGCCCGTGGCCAATGCCGCGGCCGCGGACATCCTGCCGACCGTGGACCGCCTTAAAGGCTACGCGCTGATCCGCACGGCCAACAACCTGGGTTGGGCCGTTGGCCCGGCCTTGGGGGGTTTTCTGGCCGGCCTTTCTTTTGCTTTGCTGTTTTCCATCGCCGCCCTGTTCAATTTGGCCGCGGGCCTGGTCTTCCTGTTTTTTTTCAAGGCCCCGCCCAATACCCGGATCGAAGATCGCTTTCGGCTGTCCGACCTTTTGGCCGTGCGCAAGGACCTTCATCTGTTTCAGCACATGGCCCTGGCCTTTTTTCTGTACCTTGTCTTTTCCCAGATCATGAGCACTTTTCCAGTCTATGCCGTCGATTACGTCGGCATCACCAAGCACCAGATCGGTTTGTTGTTCACCATGAACGGCATCATGGTCGTGGTCCTGCAATTCCCTCTAACGCGTCTCATGAGCAGCGTGAAATTGACCTCTCAAATGGCTTTGGGTGGGTTGTTCCTGGGCCTGGGCTTCACGCTGGGCGGACTTTGGACCGGATTTTTGGCTTTTGTGGCCGTTGTCGCCCTTCTTTCTTTGGGGGAGGTGGCCATGTCGCCGCCGGCGCTCTCCCTGACCTCCCAACTGGCTCCGGCCGGACGCATGGGGCGCTACATGGGGCTGTACAGCCTGTTTGTCATGGCGGGCTGGTCTTCCGGTCCGTTGTTCGGCGGCGTGGTTCTGGACCTCTTGCCCGGCCGTTTCGCCCTGGCCTGGGTTCTCATCGCCTCGGTGGCCTGGATCGCCGGCCTGGGCTACCTGGCCGTTGCGCCGGGCATGATGGATCGGCTGAACCGGTCCGATGAAAACGGCTAGGCGCGGAGTTTGACAAGAAACTGAATTGGAGTAATATATATCGTCCATCCCACAAAGGAGTTTAAAGATATGACGAGTCGTACACCGACATTCGAAGAGAATCAGCCGCCCAGCGACATCTTGGAACGTAACCTTCGGCCCGAACGCGGCCGGGCCATCCAGGTTATCGCCTCGGCTAACGTTCAGTTCGAGCAGCCTCACCCCGAGGTCCACGTGGCCCGCATCCCCATCGCCAACGCCTCCTGGGTGGTCACGCCCGAAGGCATCGTGCTTATCGACACCCTCATGGGACCGGTGGTGGGGCAGACGCTCCGCGAAAAGGTCAAGGAGACCGGCGGGCCGGTTCGTTACATTATCTATACCCACGGCCACGGCGACCACACCGGCGGGGCCGCCTCCTTCCTCGACGACAAGCCGGAGATCATCGCCCACCGGTATCTGCCCGAGCGGCTGGAAAAATATCGCCTCCTGGCCGAGCACCGCGCCCGGATCAGCTCCATCCAGTTCAATCTGCCGCCTCGTCGGCTCGACCCGAATCGGCCGGGCCCGGTGCAACCCACGCGCCTCATGGACGAGTCCATGACCTTCACCCTGGGCGACCGGACCTTCGAGCTGTACCACGCCCGGGCCGAAACCGACGACGCGGTCTGGGTCTTCGTGCCCGAGATCAAAGCCGCCTTTGTCGGCGATCTCATCATCGCCGGCTTTCCCAACATCGGCAATCCCTTCAAGCCGACCCGGATCGCCCAGCCTTGGGCCAGGGCCCTGGAAGCGGTGCGGGACAAGCAGCCCGATCTGCTCTTGGCCCACGGCGGCCGGGCCGTGTATCAAGGCGCCGATGTTCGGGAGGTGCTGGATATGAACATCGAGGCCATCCACGTCATTCACGACCAGGTGGTGGACGGCATCAACCGGGACGTGCCCATAGACGAGTTGATCCATCAGGTCAAGCTGCCCGAGCGCCTGGCCAAGTCCGAGCACCTGCGCTTCGTCTATTCCCGACCCGAGTTCGCCGTGTATAACATCTATCGCTGGTATCACGGCTATTTCGATCACAATCCGGCCCACCTGCTGCCGAAGCCCGAGCGGGAGGTGAACGAGGAGATATTCAAGCTCATCGGGGACCCGGCGGCCATCGTCAAGCGGGCCGAGGAGCTGTTAGGGCAGGGCCAGGCCCAGTTGGCCATCCAGGTGCTGGACGTGCTTCTGATCCACGATCCGAAAAATCCCGAGGCCCGGCAACTGCACCTCAAGCTTTTGGAAAAGCTCGCCGAGGAGGATTACTGCCTCATGTCCCGCAACACCTGGGTCTATTTCATGGAGCGGGACAGGGAAATTTTGGGCATCAAGGAATAGGCGCGGGCATGGCGGAAAAGAAGCGGCCGCACATCGTTCTGTTCAACCCGGACCAATGGCGCGGAGACGTGCTGGGTCACATGGGGAATCCCGCGGCCGTGACGCCCAACCTGGACCGCCTGGCCGCCGAGGAGGCCGTTTCCTTCCGCAACGCCTTTTGCCAGAATCCGGTCTGCACCCCGTCGCGGTGCAGTTTCATGACCGGCTGGTATCCGCACGTGCGCGGCCACCGGACCATGTCTCACATGCTCCGGGCCAGGGAAGGGGAGACCACCCTGCACCGGGTGCTCAGGGACAACGGCTACTTTGTCTGGTGGACCAGCCGCAACGACTTGGTACCGGCTCAGCACGGCTGGGAGGGTGAATGCGACGTGCGTTTCACGGCCCGGCCCGAGGACTTCCAGCGGTGGGAGCACACGCCGCGGCCGGGCCTGCACGGGGCCGACGGTTGGCGCGGGGACCCGGACAGCGACACCTACTACAGCTTCCTGGCCGGCCGCCTGGACACGGGCCTGGACGATATTTACGCCGACATCGACTGGGGATGGGTGCTGGGCGCCCGCGAATTCATCCTGAATTACGACCGGGACCAGCCCCTGTTCCTCAACCTGGCCATCAGTTACCCGCACCCGCCTTACGGCGTGGAAGACCCCTGGTTCAGTCAGATCGACAGGACCAAACTCCCGCCACGCTCCCCGGTCCCGCCGGACATCTCCAAGATGCCGCTCATCCTGGAAGGAATCCGGCAGGGGCAGAACATGCGGAGCTGGAGCGAAGAGCGATGGACCGAGCTTCGGGCCGTCTATTACGGCATGTGCGCCCGGGTCGATCACCAGGTGGGGTTGATCCTCAGCGCCCTGAAACAGGCCGGCATGTGGGACGACACGGCCTTTTTCTTTTTCTCCGACCACGGCGATTTCACCGGCGATTACGACCTGGTGGAAAAGACGCAAAACACCTTTCAGGACTGTCTGACCCGGGTGCCGTTTCTGGTCAAGCCGCCCCGGGGCGTGCCGGTCGAGCCGCGGGTGAACGAGGCCCTGGTGGAATTGGTGGATTTTTCGGCCACGGTTTACGATCTGACCGGGATCGCGCCTGGGTACGATCATTTCGGCCGTAGCCTGCTGCCGTTATTGGCCGGAGAGACGGACGAGCATCGGGAGGCCGTGTTCTGCGAAGGCGGCCGCCGCCTGGGCGAGCGCCAGGCCATGGAGGCCGAATTCATACGCCTGGCCAAGGAGCCGGAGAAAAACCACTACTGGCCCCGCATCCACCTCCAGATTTCGGACCAACAACCCTGGCACGGCAAGGCGGTCATGTGCCGCACGCGCACCCACAAGTATGTCCGCCGTCTCTACGAATCGGACGAATTGTACGACCTGACCCAAGACCCGCGGGAACTCCACAACGTCATCGACGACCCCTCCCAGGCCGATATACTGGCCTGGTTTAGGGATCGTCTGCTTTCCTGGTACGTGGAAACCTGCGACGTGGTGCCCTGGGACACGGATCGCCGCTGGTAGGCGGAGGACGCTCCCAGCGCAAGGAGAAAAAATGGACGAGGCTCAACTCATAAGAGAAATCAAACACGCCTTTGACGAGTCCATGTACCGGGTATTGCCTGACCTCCTGGTATTGGTTGAGGACGAACTCAAGGCCTGCTTCGATTGCGTGACATTGCACGTGGACGTGAAGAGTCCCGAGGAAATCCGCATGATCATGCACTTTTCTCCATCCAAGGAGACCTAGAACGGTTGATGCCGGTTCTTGCGGCCATGATCGAGCCGCGTGGCCGTTGGCTGGCCCGCTTTTGGAGAGCAAGTCCGGCGACCGCGTTTGCGAGGGGCTGGGTGTGCTGTGAACGAGCTGTCTGAAATTCCCCGTCGCGGCCGATGGCGCATCGCCTTGGCCGTGCTGGTGCTTTTGTTGGCCGCCGCGGTCGCCGGGGGGTACTGGTATTTCCATCTTCGCGGCGTGGTCTTCACCGATGACGCCCGCCTGGCCGGGCAATTGCTCGACCTCGCCCCTCAGATCGGCGGCCAGTTGGCGGCCGTGAATTTCGACACCGGCCAATCCGTGCTGCAGGGCCAAGTGGTCTTCGTTCTGGGCAAGGACCCCTTCGAGGCTGCGGTGCGCAGGGCCGACGCGGCGGCGGCGGCGGCCAGGGCCGGTTTGCGGATGGCCCGGGCTCAATATGAAAAAGTGCTGAAGGGGCCGAGGGCTCAAGAAATTTCCATCGCCCAGGCCAACCTTGAACACGCCATGGAACAGGAACGGCTGGCCACGGCCGAGTGGAACCGGATCAAGAACCTGGCCCGCGATCAGGTCGTGAGCGGGTCGGCGCGGGACAAGGCGGAAACCACGTGGCAAGCTTCCAGTCAGGCCCGGATCGTGGCTCAAAAACAATTGGACCTGCTTCTGGAAGGCGCCCGGTCCGAGGACGTGGCCTCGGCCAAATCCAACGTGGATCTTCAACAGGCCCAGCTGGGTGCGGCCGAAGCGGCCTTGAACCAGGCCCGGCTCAACCTCGACTACACCGAGATTCACGCGCCGTTCAGCGGGGTCGTGGTTCGGCGCTGGCAAGACCCCGGGGCCATCCTGTCGGCGGGGCGACCCGTGGTGACCCTGCTCGATCCCGCCACTTTGCACGTGAACGCCAACATCGAGGAAAAAAGCCTGTACCGCGTGGCCGTGGGCGATCCGGTCGAGGTTTCCATCGACGCCTATCCGCGAATTCCTCTCAAGGGGCGGCTGAGCAAGATTCTGCGCGCCACCAACTCCCAGTTCAGTCTCATTCCCTCGGAAGGGGCCAGCGGCACCTTCATCAAGGTGGCCCAGCGCGTCCCCATCGAGGTGGAGCTGACCTCCCTGCCCAAGGACCTGCCCATCGGTCCGGGCCTTTCCGTTGAACTCCGCATTCTGACCCGTTCCCACGCCGCCGCCCAGGCTGCTGTAACCCGCCATGAGTGATTCCACATCCGGGGCTTATCGCTGGGGCGTTCTTGGCATCATCATGATGGGCACCTTCATGTCCATCCTGGATTCGAGCATCGTCAACGTGGCCCTGCCGCGCATGATGAGCACCTTCGGAGTCAATCGAAACCAGATCGAATGGGTCTCGACCGGTTCGATGCTGGCCTCGGCCGTGACCATGCCCCTGGTGGGCTGGACCATCGGCCGGGTGGGCCACAAGACGCTCTATCTGAGCGCTATGCTGGTTTTCATCCTGGGATCGGCCGCCTGCGCCTTTTCCTGGAGTTATAACAGCCTGATTCTGGCCCGACTGGTGCAAGCGGTGGGGACCGGCGGGTTGCAGCCCACGGGCATGGCCATGGTGGCCAGCTTGTTCGAGCCGCAGGAGCGGGGCAGGGCCTTGGGTATCTGGGGCACCGGAGTCATGGTCGGTCCGGCCATTGGGCCGACATTGGGCGGCTACCTGACTGATACCTTTTCTTGGCGGACGGTCTTCTCGGTGAATCTGCCCTTTGGTTTTTTGACACTGATAGCCGGATTGATGCTGATGCGGAGCGACCGAGGCCAGCCGCGCCTCAAGCTGCCTTTTGACTGGTGGGGTTATCTTTTCCTGGCCATGGCTTTGATCACCAGCCTGCTGGCCCTGTCCAAGGGGCAGGAGATGGGCTGGCGTTCGACCTACATCCGGACTTGTATCGCCCTCTCGATTGTCGGGTTCACCATGTTCGCGGCCATAGAGAGCGCCACTCGCCATCCGCTTCTGGACCTTAAACTATTTCTCTACCGCAACTTCACCATCAGCATGTTGCTGGGCGTCTTCCGATCGGTGGGTCTGTTTGGGGGCATGTTTTTGCTGCCGATTTTCCTGCAGAACCTGTCCGGCTACACGGCCATCCAGGCCGGGTTGTGGGTGATGCCTGGGGCGTTGGTCATCGGGGTGATGATGCCCTTTTCCGGTCGAATGGCCGACCGGTACGGCCCCCGCTGGCTGGCCACCTTCGGCACTGTAACCACCGCCTTTTCCCTGTTCATGTATAGCCGGCTGGATCCGCTCTCGGGCTGGACCGCGATCATCGGCCCTCAACTCATCCGCGGGGTGGGTCTGGCCTTTATGATGGCCCCGCTCATGACCGCGGCCATCAACGCCGTGCCTACCCATCAGGTGGCCATGGCCTCGAGCTTCCTCAATGTCACCATGCGCCTGGGCGGCTCCTTCGGCATCGCTTTTCTCAACACCTACGTGACCAACGCTATCACCCGCCACACGGTTCGCCTCGGCGAAATCATGAGCGCCCAGAGCGAGGCCTTCCACCGCTTTTCCCTACATGTTTCCGACGTGGTCGCCGCCTCGCTCAAGGGGCAGATGCTGACCGACGCGGCCAGGGGGATTTTCACCGCCTCGATTCTGCGCCTGGCCAAGGGGCCGATTAGCACCGAACAGCTCCAGGGCCTGTTGCAGGCCATCAAGCCTCTTATCTTTCGGGCCAATGTGCTGGGCTTTGAGGACGGTTTCGTGCTGGCCGGGTTGATCGTCCTGGCCGGCGCGCCCCTCTGTCTGCTGCTTCGCTTCGAACGGCACCGAGCGCCGGGCATGGGCGGCATGTAACCGGGAGATGCACACTCCCTCGCAAGACCAGGCCGCGACAACGAGACGGGATCATCATATCTGGGTCTTGTTTATCCTCAGCCTGGCCTGGTTCGGCTTTCGTTTTTATCTCACCTTGAATTTTGGGGAGTTCGGCGACGAGACGGAAAAATTCATCGCCGCCGCGATGATGAACGACGGGTCCCGGTTATATGGGGACATCTTCGCCAATCATGGGCCGCTCAACTATTTGTTGGCCAACGCCGTGTACATCCTCGCCGGAGCGTGGACCCATGCTCCGTACCGCGTCCTGCAAGCCGCGTTGTACCTGGCTTTCTGCGGGGTTGTGTGGGCTTGTCCCTTGCTGGCCACGCGCTGGCAGAAGCTGCTGGCCGTTTCGCTTTTTTTGTTTCTCATCGGATCGTTTTCCGTGATCTGGCTGGGCCACATGTTGCTTTTTCACGCCATGAGCGGGCTGCTGCTGGGCTGCTTTCTGTTGCTTGTGGCGCTGCCGACCTGGGCGGGCCTTGATCCCGGCCCCGAGCGGCTGGCGACTGGCGGGGCGGCCCTGGCTCTATTGGGCTTCAATGCCTTTTCCAACGGCGTCGTCCTCCTTCTATCCGGCGTTCTTTGGTTGTTCTGTCTGGTCGTTTTTGGCCAACGCAAGCAGGGTTGGTTCTGGAGGTCTTGGGGCTGGCTGGCCTTGGGCGCGGCCGCGGCCGCGCTGGCGATGTTGGGCTATTTGTCTCTTTGGGGGGATATCAAAGGGTATTTCGTCTATCATGTTTATTTTAACATGGAGGTCTATCGCCGTTTTATAACGTTCAGTTTTTTTGCCCCGTTGATTTACTTAAAAAAACTTGTCTTTCTTGAGGCCCGGGACACCTCGTATTTTATTCATGGCTTCATCTTGGTCCTGTTCGTCACTTCCATCGCTTATTGGCCGGTGATGCTGCATCACGGAAGGACGGGGCGCGGTCTGCCGCGGGTGCGCGCTGCATCCTACTTGTTCGCCACCGTGCTGTTTTTCCTCACCTTGGTTTTTCTGAACAGCCGAGGCAAGATGGATTTCCACGCCGCCGGTTATTTTGTGACGGTCCTTATTTCTTTCTGCGCGGCCATTGCCTATGGCTTGACCTATCTCCGACAGCCATTGGTTAAAAGAATCGTTTCCTCGGTGGTGGCGGGCATCGTCGTGTTTTCGATCGGGTCCACATTCTTTCAGCGGGATCTTTGCGGCGGCAACAAATGCAATTATTGGAACATCGCGTACAGAAGCCGACGCATCCGGGCCATGCCCGAGGCGCCGACTTTCCGTCTCATTAGGCGGCTCACTTCACCGGACGAACCGATCATGGCCCTGGTTTTCCGTCCCGACGTTTATCTGTTTTCCAGGCGGAAACCGGCCTCGGGGCAATTCTTTTATCTTCCGGCCCAGGCCGTTTACGACCGGAATCCCTTGTGGAATTACAAGATCGATCTGAAAAGCGATTTGGAACGCACGCGACCAAAGGTCATTTTCAACGACTGGTGGCGCGTCTGGGGCAGATACGATCCGCACGAATATATCCCCTGGCTAGGCGATTTCCTCGATCGTAACTACCGCCGGCTCGGCCAAACGAAGCTCTATATCCGCCGAGACGTGGATACCGACTCCCTGCTCGAACCCGAAGCAATAAAGAATTCCCCACCAAGGACGCAAGAATAGGAAACGGGCGCGGGGATTCGCCCGACCCGTTCCAGTTTAACGGATTGTCTCGGATCGCTAGCTCAGCTTTGCTCCAGGGCCTCCATGGCCACGCTGGAATGGGCCATGGCCGCGCCGGCGCTCATGGCCACGCCCACGAACACGGCCTCGGCGATCTCTTCGTCCGTGGCCCCGGCCTTTTTGGCCCGTTCGACATGGCCCTTGATGCAGTAGGGGCATTGGGTGACGTGGGTCGCGCCTATGGCGATGAGTTCCTTGGTCTTGGTGGACAGCGCCCCCTCTTCGAAGACCTTCTTGTCAAAGGTCATGAAAGACATGCCCAGGTCTTTTTTCAGGCCGAAGAGCTTGGCAATGCTTTTCAGTGCATCCTTGGCGTAGAAAACGTCGCTCATGGTGTTTCTCCTTTTGTCACTTTCCATTTTATTCGGCGGCCGCATGGGCGAACCGGATTTAGTGTCCCTGGGAAAACGATCCTTCCAAGGCCTCGGTCACGATCTCGGCCAGGTCCAGGACCCGCAGGCGATGCTCCAGGTTCTCGGCCTTGACCGCGTCGTCGAGCATCTTGGCGCACTTGGGGCAGGCCACGGCCAGGACCTCGGCCCCGGTTTCAGCCGCCTCCCGCACGCGAACCCGCGCCGGACTGTCCACGCCCTGGCCCAGGATGTCGGTGAAGAAATTGCCCCCCCCGCCTCCGCAGCAGAGCGCGTTTTCGCGGACGCGGTCCATTTCCACAAGTTCCACGCCGGGCAGGCGACTTAGAATGCGGCGCGGGGCCTGGTATTCCCCGTTGTGCCGGCCCAAGTAGCAGGGGTCATGCAAAGTGACCCGGAGCGGTTCCGGTCGATTCGGAAGCTCGGCGCCGGCCAAGACCTCGCTAAGAACCTGGGTGTAGTGCCGGACCTCGAACCGGCCGCCCAAGGCCGGGTAGTCGTTCTTGAAGGCGTGGAAGGCGTGCGGGGACAAGGCCAGGACCTTGCCCACGCCCAGATCCTCGAAGTTCTGGATGTTCTGGCCGGCCAGATGTTCGAACAGGCCGCGTTCGCCCATGGCCCGGATTTCGTTGCCGTCGCTGACTTCCCGCTCGCCCAGGATGCCGAAGGAAACGCCCAGCCGGTCGAGCAACTGGGCCGCGGTCCGAGCCATGCGCACGCCCCGTTCGTCAAAAGACCCGGCCGAACCCACGAAAAACAGGTAGTCCTGCCCGCTGTACGGCTTAAGGTCCAACCCGTCGGCCCAGCGGGCCCGCTGGTCCTCGGGCAGCTTGTAGGGGTTGCCGTAAAGCATCATGGACTGAAACACGTCGCGGGCCGGCGGCGGGGTCTTGCCCGCTTCGATCAAGGCCGTTCGGCCGCTGATAAAGGCCTCCAGCAGCTCGTCCTTAAAGGTGGGGAAAGCGCAGTGCTCGACGCAGTTGCCGCAGGCCGCGCAGGAGAACAGAATTTCGGCCAAGCGGGGGCTGGCTTCGATGTCCTGATGAAGCCAGGCATTGAGCAGCCACATCCGGCCGCCGGGCGAATAGGTTTCGAAGCGGAATTTGAGATACGCGGGGCAGTTGATATTGGTGTAATCGCTGGGCAGCTTGCAATAGCCGCAGCGGAAACAGCGGTGAAGGATGTCCGCGTGTTCCATGGTCTAGGCCTCCCAGTTGCCCGGGTTCATGATGCCCTGGGGATCGAGCGCGGCCCGCAGGCGGTTCATCAGGGCGAAGGTGCCCTTGTCCATGCGCTGGATGATCTGTTTTTGGGCGGGTTCCTCGGCTTTCCAGGGGATGCCGCCCAATTCGAGCACGGCCCGGTTGGTTTGTTCGAGGGCCTCCCGGGCTTGATCGACCGTGGCCTCGTCCGCGCGGTTAAAGGGGTAGGCGTAAAAGAACATCATGGAGTGCCCCTGGCCCACGACGCGGGCGCCCATGCCGTAGGGGACGTCCAACCGGTTGGCGATTTCGATGCCGGCGTCGTAGGCCGGGCCGAAGAGTTCGATGGGCATGATGGCCCCCACGTATTCGAACCCGCCGCCTTGCCGGAGATCGGCGAAGCGGGTCAGGGGCAGGTTGGGGGCATCGATGAAGATGCTTTTAGTGGCGGCCGGGACCGGGGCGAACCCGCCGGTTCGGGCTTCGATCAAAGGCTTGGCCGAGGCATAGAGGAGATTCCGTTTCCACTTCAGCTCCTCCGGGGTATCCGCGCCGTAAACGACGATGGTCTGCTGGAAGCCGGCCAGGAAGGCGGGCCGGGACATGACCGAAGCGGTCACGTCCTCGGCCACGCCCACCTCGGTCAAACGATGAATGACCTCGGCCACGAGATTGGCGTCCTCGGTCAGAAAGACTTCCGCGTCGCTAAGGCTCCGGGCTGGGTAGAGCTTGACGGCCAACTTGGTGGCGATGCCCGTGGTTCCGGCCCAGCCCAGGAAGAGGCCGGACAGGTCGGGCAGGGGGGAGCGGGAAACCCAATAGGGCGAGGCCGAGCAGGTGCCCAGGCGCGCCACCTCACCCGTGGGCAGCACGACTTCCATGCCGTTGAGCATCTCCGAATGGTAGCCGCCCAGGGCCGACAGATGGCCCGAGCCGTGGATAAGCACGTTGCCGCCGATGGTGGCGATGGGCGGGGCGTCCGGCTGGGAATGCTTCAGGCGGGGGTGGTGTTTTTTCAGGTAGGCCTGAAGCATGCCCTGGCTGGTCCCGGCCTCGACCAGGGCGTAGCGGCTGATCTCGTTCACCTCCAGGACGCGGTTCATGCGTTTGAGGTCCAGGATCATGCCGCCTTTCAGGGCCCGGGTCAGCCCGGAGAGGACCAGGCCGCCGCCCATGGGCACGATCGGGATTTTCATTTCGTTGGCCAGCAGAACGATTCGCTGCACCTCCTCGGTGCTGCCGGGCATGACCACCAGGTCCGGCGCGGAGGGGCGCATGGTGCCCATGTCGCGGGAATAGATGAAGCGCTCTTCCGCGTGGTTGGAAACGTATGCCGGACCGACGATTTCCGCCAGCCGGCTGACGACCTCGTCCATGGATGTCACTCCCTTCTTTTTACGGCCGCACGGCCAATTGGCAGAGATCGCTCATGAGAATGGGCGTCATGCCCCGCTCGGAGATCAGGTCGCGCATGGTGAAGAAACAGGCCGGACAGTTGAAGACGCAAAACTTCGCGCCCACGTCAACCATGTCGTCGATGTTCTTCTGCTGAACCTCATCGGCCAGGTCGAACTTCTGCTGTGCCCGGATGGTGCCGCCGCAGCAGAGGGCGTTTTCGTGGTCGTACTTCCGTTCGGGCCGCTCGACCCCGATGCGTTTGAAAATTTCGTCCACCCAGACCTGCGTGTCCGGGATGAGCCGGTTGGAGCAGGGCCGCTGGTAGGCCACCACGGTGTTGAGGGGTTGGATACGGTCCTTGATCGCGTCCAGCCGGTGGGTGAGGTACTCGAACAGGTGCACGGACCGAAACGGGACCTCGATGCCGAAGGCCGGCGCCAGGTGGGTGTAGGCGCCACAGCATTCGTCGTGGTAATGCACCAGTTCGTCCACGCCGCTTTCGTTCAGGAAGCCGGTTTTCAGGTTCTCGATAACGCGGGGCAGCCGGTCCCGGATGGTCGAGTTTCGGGCGAAGTGGAGCCACATGATGTTGCAGAAGATGTCGCTGCCGGCGATGATCGAGGCGCCTTCGTACAGCGGACCCCGGATGGTGGGGCCCAGCATGCGGAAGAAACACATGTTGATGACCGGGGAGTGGACCTTTTCCGGGACCATGTCGCCGTGCATGTCCATGACGCGAAGCTGCTGGTTGGTGATGGGCAGGGGCACGGGTTCCACCCCGAGTTCCTCTTGTCTTTCCACGAGCTGATAGAAGGGATGGTTGCCGTAGGGACAATATTCCTCGCAGGCGTAACAGGTGGCGCAGTCCGTGAGAATACGGGTTTTTTCCCCGCGAAGCAGGCGGTCTTTTTCGGCCCGGGCCGATGCCAGGTCCAGGTCCATGTACTGGCATCGCACCAGGCAGTCCAGGGTTTCGCAGGCTTCACACAGGGCCGGGTCATACGCAAGGGCGGACATGGCAAAGCTCCTGATCGGGCCTTTGGGGCCCACTGATGAATTTGATTTTGGATAATACTTGGTTACGCTGGTGATAAACGCCGCGGGTCCCTGTGTCAAGGGAAAACCGGGCGGGTCGTCAAGACGCGGATAAAGCAGCCGCCTCCGCCGCCGCCCCCGCCACCGTCTCCCTCGTCCGGCTCGGGCGTTAGGGTCACGTTGACCGCCACGGCCGCGCCGTCGGTCACGACCACACCCGTCACGGTGCGGGTCTGGTAGCCGTCGGCCGTCACGGTCAAGGTGTACGCGCCCGGCAGCAGCAGCCGATGATAGTCGCCCACGTCCGGGTCGGTGAAGACCGCGATGGGATTGTCATCCACCCGAATGGAAGCCGCCAGAGGCAAGCCCGTGGACGCGTCCGTGACCAGGCCCCGCACGCCGCGGTGCACCTGCCCCATGTAGGCCAGCAGGGATTCCCGGTTGGCCTCCCAATACCCGGGCAGCTCGCTTTCCTCGGGCACGTATTCTTTGGAGACCTCGATGGTCACTTCGAGACAGCCCATCCAGTTGTAGGCCCAGTCCATCATGCCGCCGTGGACATAGTACCAATAGGCGCCCTGAACAATGCCCTGGTCGTAAGGAGGGTAAGGATCGTTCCACATCTCCGCGTTGGCCTGGGAATACGTTATGGCCAGATCGATATACAGGGCGTCGTCCGGGCTGGGGTCGTAGGTGCCGTCCCAAGGATAGGCCACGAGCAAAGCGCCGCCGTGCAGGTTGGCGGCCAGGGTCGGGGTGTGGGCCTGGAACCAGTTCATGACGGCCTGGACCTCGGGTTCCTTGCCGTCCGTGGTGTTGGGGTCGTCGTTCGCAGGATCGGGGAAGCTTCGGTTCAGGTCTTTGTCGTGGGCATTGAGGCGGGTAGGGTTCGGGACGGCCATGTAGCCGTCCGGGTTCATGAGGGGCATGATCCAGATTTCGGTTTCGTTTACCAACTGGGTGATTCGAGGGTCGATGCCGTATTGCTCCAGGAGATACCGGGCCAGCTTGAGGCAGAGGATCATGCCCACGGGTTCGTCGCCGTGCATGGAGGCGATGTAATGAAACTCGGGCTCGTCCTCCTCGTTGCCCACGTTATCCGAAATCTTGAGCCACCACAGATCCCGGCCTTCCACGGACTGGCCGGCGCTTTCCAGATGGCAAAGGTCGGGGTAAGCCGCAGCCAGGGCTTGAAGCTCAGCCGTGAGTTCCTCAAAGGTGGGATAGCCTGTGATCTCGCGTGTAGCCCGGGGCCGGGTCAGATACTGCTTAAGGCGAGTTTGTTCCGTGTTGGGCAACCAGCGGACCGGCAGACCCAAGCGCTCGACCCGCGCGAATTCGTCTGGGTTCAGATAGGCCCTGACCCGGTCCGAGGTCACGTTGTCGATGATCAGACCCAAGGCGACCAGGCGATCCACGTCCGCTCGGCCGGTGATTTGGATTTCGGCCGGCCGCCGTTTGATCGTGGGATCGGTTTCGGCCTGGAAGAGGGTCGGCCAGAGCAGCAAGACGGCCGCCAGCACCGCCACGCAGACGGGCCGGACACCGAGATTTCGGAGGCGACAGGATATATTCACGCGGAAGAACCCGTTATTCCAGAGAATGTTGATCGCCCCGGGCCAAATACCGATCGCACGCACCCGTGCATTTCGGGAGCTTCAACAGGCATGTTTCCATATAAAAATACCGGCAACGAACCGCTTCGGAATCGGCGTCCTGCCGGAAGTCCGGGCAGCCCGCTTCCTCTTCATCCATGCGGGCCAGCATCCGGTCGATGGCCTGTTGCCGCTCCTCGCCTGCCAGGCCGAAGCGGTCGGTGCGTTCGCGGGCTTGCCAATACCTGTCGATGCGGGCGAGTTTGGCCCGCCACAACCGGCAGACAAACGGGGCAAGCCCTGGTTTCCCCAACTTCTTAACCTGATCCCACAGGACCAGCGTGCACCGGCCATGCCGCCAGTGACTGCAGAGCGGGGCGGTGAGGGGGATGACTTTGCTCATGAGACACGTTCCGACGCCCAGGTTATATCACGTTTGGGATTTGTTTGCCATCGAGGTATCCCCTTTCCATGGTTGACAAAGTTCAGCCCCATGCTATGCTGAACCAACGATAATCACGGCCGGGCTGCCTGATTTTGGTTCGATCGTTCAAAGGAATGTTCCGGTGTCTTTTCGTTTACCCATGGAATGGTTCGTGGACGGTTGTCCGGACCCGGCGTTCGCCAAGGATCTGAAGGGCCGCTATCTGCGCGTGAACGAGGCCTACGCCCGGCTGGTGGAACGCTCTCCGTCCGAAATCGAACAGAAGACCGACGCCGACATTTTGGGTCCGGCGTCGGCGATGCAGCGGCGTGAAGTCGAGGACGAGGTCACGCGCCTGCGTTTTCCCGTTTCCACGCGCGAGCAACACGTGTTGCCGAAACGGCTGCTGCTTCTTAGAAGAACCTGTTTCCCGTTTCTGGACGAAGCCGGGAAGGTGGTCGGCACGCTCAGCCTGGCCCGCGAGGAGCTTTCGGCCGCCGCCGATCCGGGCAGCGCGGACGATAGCCACGAGAAGCTAGAGTACCTGCACAATATCCTGGAATACAGCGGCGACATGATCATCACCACGGATATGGACCGCCGGATCACGTCTTTCAACCAGGGCGGCGAGTTGATGCTGGGCTACACCCGGGAGGAGATGCTGGGCGTGGACGTGGAAACGCTCTACGTGGACCCTGAGGAGCGGTGGGCCTTGATGCGCCACGTGCAGGACATGGGCAGCGTGTCCAACTACGAGACGCAACTGGTGCACAAGGACAGGCACGTGGTGGACATCAGCCTGACCCTGTCGCAGCTCAAGGACAACCAGGGCCGGGTCATCGGCACGGTCGGCATCAGCAAGGACATCTCGGACCGCAAGGCGGTCGAGGAAAAGCTCCGGCTCCAGCGGGTGGAACTCCAGGAGACCCGGGACTACCTGAACAGCATCCTGGAAAACACGGGCGACATGGTCATCACCACGGACTCCAGCCGTCGGATCATGTCCTTCAACCGGGGCGGCGAACTGATGCTGGGCTACACCCGGGAGGAGATGCTGGGCGTGGACGTGGAAACGCTTTACGTGGACCCCGAGGAGCGGTGGGCCTTGATGCGCCACGTGCAGGACATGGGCAGCGTGTCCAACTACGAGACGCAGCTCGTGCACAAGGACAGGCACGTGGTGGACATCAGCCTGACCCTGTCGCAGCTCAAGGACAATCAGGGCCGGGTCATCGGCACGGTCGGCATCAGCAAGGACATCTCGGACCGCAAGGCGGTCGAGGAAAAACTCCGGCTCCAGCGGGTGGAACTCCGGGAGACCCGGGACTACCTGAACAGCATCCTGGAAAACACGGGCGACATGGTCATCACCACCGACCTGGACCGCCGGATCGTGTCTTTCAACCGGGGCGGCGAGCTGATGCTGGGCTACACCCGGGAGGAGATGCTGGGCAGGTCCATCGAATCGCTCTATCCCACCGAGGAAGAACGGCGGACCCTGCTCAAGCGGGTCATGGCCGAAGGCGGCGTGTCCAATTACGAGACGCAGCTCATCCACAAGGACGGCCGCCTGGTGGACATCAGCCTGACCCTGTCCCCCCTCAAGGACAACCAGGGCCGGGTCATCGGTACGGTCGGCATCAGCAAGGACATCACTGAGCAGCTAGCCTTGCAAAAGAAGCTCGTCGAGAGCGAACGCCTGGCGGCCATCGGGCAGACCGCGGCCGGGCTGGCCCACTATATCAAGAACGTGATCAACGGTCTCAAGGGCGCCTCTTACATGCTCAACACCGGCCTCAAGCGCGACCGGCGTGACCTGATCGAAGAGGGCTGGGAAACGGTCGAACTGAACATCGGCCGCGTCTCCTCCCTGGCCCTGGACATGCTCTATCTGTCCAAGGAACGCGAACCCGAGTACGGGCCGACCGATGTGAACGATCTGATCCGGGAGATCGGCCGGTTGATGGGGGAGACGGCCGCGGGCCGGGGAGTGAAGCTGACGTTGGACCTGAACCCCGAGATCGAACTCCTGTGGCTGGACGCCCAGGGCATGCACCGCTCGATCCTCAATCTGGTGACCAACGCCATCGAGGCTTTTGACGAGGTGGCCGAGGTGGATCGGGAGCGCGTCCTGACGCTGCGGACCATTCGGGAGGATGGGGAGCTGGTCATCGAGGTCAAAGACACGGCCACGGGCATTCCCCCGGAGGTTTATCCCAAGCTGTTCACCCAGTTTTTCAGCACCAAGGCCGGCATGGGCACGGGCCTGGGGCTGGCCGTGACCCGCAAGACCATCGAGGAACACGGCGGTCGCATCCAGGTGGCTTCGGCCTGGGGCCAGGGCACGACGTTTCGTATCCGACTTCCGTACAAGGCGGTGGCTGGCTGACCGGTCCGTTGTTTCGCGGCCGGCAAGCCGAATCGTCCCGGTTCGTCCTTGCAATTCGGGCGGGGCGATGGTAAAAATTTTGATAGGAAGCAGGTTCGCCTCGGGGAGCGCTTCGGGGCTTTATTTCAGTTGGGAAAGGTGCCGCCGTGACGACGAGAACCGCCGTGGTCGAGCGCGAGACCAAGGAAACCCGGATTCGGGTCGAGCTGAACCTGGACGGCCAGGGAACCGTGGATGTGAGCACCGGCGTGGGTTTTTTCGACCACATGCTGACCGCGGCCATGACGCACGGGTTTTTCGACCTGATCCTCAAGGCGAGCGGAGATCACGAAATCGACGATCACCACACGGTCGAGGATGCGGGCATCGTCTTGGGCCAGGCTTTTGCCCGGGCGCTCGGCGATTTTTCCGGCATCCGCCGCTTTGGTGAGGCCCTGGTGCCCATGGACGACGCCTTGGCCCGGGTCGCGGTGGACCTCTGCCGCCGGCCGTATCTGAGCTTCCAGGCGCCTGTCGAGCAAGAAAAGATCGGCCGGTTCGACACCCAGCTTGTCGAGGAATTCTGGCGGGCCTTTGTCAATGCCAGCGGCGCCACTCTGCACATCGACGGCCTGCGCGGCAAGAACGCCCACCATCTTTTCGAGGCCGTTTTCAAGGCCGCGGGACGGGCTTTGGATTCGGCTTGCCAACCTGAACCCCGATCTCAGGGCGTCCTGTCGTCCAAGGGGGCGTTGTAAGGCCTGGCTTCGGGGCGCTGTTTCGAGCGCCCGTTTGGAAAGGACCGACGCGCGATGAAAAAAGCTCTTTGCCTGGGCGTGATATTGCTTGGCCTGCTGGCGCTCGTCTCCTGCCAGCCCAAGCCGGTCACCGGCCGTCTGCAAGATACTACCGCCGGCCTTCAGCGCATTGCCGTGTTCGGGGTGCTGCCCGAGCCGGACGTGGCCGCTCGGGTGACGGAAGAGGACCTCGAGGCCATGGACCAGATCCTGCTCGAAGCCCTGCTGAAAAAGAAATACCTGCCCATCCCGTCGGGCCAGCTCCAGGGCACCCGTTCCAGCATTCTTTCCAGTCAGGAGAGTCTCGAACCGGATACGCTGCTGCGCAAGGTCAGTCAAGCCCACCAGGCGAGCGCGCTTCTGGTGGGCAGTCTGTACCGTTTCCGGCAGCGGATGACGCCGGGCCAAGACCCACCGGCCTCGGTTGGCCTGACTTTGAGGATGATCCGGGTGGCCGACGGCCGGGTTATCTGGCGGGGCACCTTTGACCAGACGCAGCAATCGGTTCTGGAAAACCTCCTGGGCGTTTCCACCCTGTTCAGAAGCGGGCTCCGTTGGGCCACGGCCCAGGAACTGGTAGAACTGGGCCTCACCCAACTCATGACGTCCTTCCCGGAGGTTGGTGCGGAGCCGGTCAAGAAGTGATCGTCCTTCCGGCCATTGACCTCAAACAGGGCCGCTGCGTGCGGCTCTTGCAAGGCAGGTTCGATCAGGAAACGGTCTATGGCCACGATCCGGCGGCCATGGCCCGGCGTTGGGTCGAGGCCGGGGCCGAGTGGCTGCATCTGGTGGACCTCAACGGCTCGGTCGGCCGCAAGCCGGTCAACCAGGAGGCCATCCTGGCCATCCGCGGGGCGGTTTCCATCAAGCTCGAATTGGGCGGCGGCATCCGCACCCTGGAGACCATCGATTTTTATCTCGAACAGGGATTGGACCGCGTCATCCTGGGCACGGCCGCGCAACAGGACCCGGACCTGGTCCGGCAAGCTGCCCGTGGGTATCCGGGCCGGATCGCCATCGGTATCGACGCCCGGGACGGCCGGGTCATGGTGGACGGCTGGACCCGGGACGGCGGCCTGGCTGAGCTGGACCTGGCCCGCCGTTACGAAGACCTGGGCATCGCGGCCCTGATCTACACGGATATCGCACGGGACGGCATGCAGACCGGCCCGAACATCGACCGGACCCGCGCCCTGGCCCGGGCCGTCCAAATCCCGGTGATCGCCTCGGGCGGGGTCAAGGACCTAGACGACATCCGGGCGCTGAGGCCCTTGGAAGCGGACGGCGTGATCGGCGTGATCTCGGGCAAAGCCCTGTACGAAGGGTCCCTGGACTTTGCTCAGGCCAAAGCCCTGGCCGCCTCATGACCCGCGCCTGACCGACCTCGAAAAAGCCGAAAAAATCGGCGCGCTTAGCTCGGCGGGAATTTTTCCCTTTTTCCCTAATACCCATTGACAAGATCACGATTCTGGATACACTTAGAATTTGATATTGGGTAAAATTATATTTATTATATATTTATTTATATATCAATTATATTTAATTAGTTGACATTTGCCGCCTCGTCTGGGGGCAGGGCGGGCACCCCAAAGCAGAGGACAAGGCCAACCACATGGCCCGAACGGCAGCACAATTTATGGTTTCCCTTAGCCGACACCCCGGCCGAACGCGGCCTGCTTGACCGGGAGTTGGCCTTTTTAATTCCATGGATGCCCATTCGCTGACAGTCCTGGAGTTTGAACGCCTACTGGACGATCTGGCCCGAATGGCCCTTTCCGGTCCGGGCGCGGAATTTTGCCGTTCGCTCCGGCCGGACCTATCCGAGGGGCAGGCCCAGCGTGCCTGGCGTCTGGTGGACGAGGCCCGCCGGTTGTTGGACACCCAGGGTGCGCCGCCGCTTTCCGATCTGCCCGAGGTGGGGCCGGTGCTGGGCCAGCTTCAGGTCGCGGGCACGGTGCTCGAACCCCTAGACCTGCTTTTGGTCGGTCGGGCCGTGTATGCCAGCCGGGCCACGCGGCAGTTTCTTCAGGCGGCCGCCGAGGAAGCGCCCGGGCTTTTTGATCTGGCCCGACCCTTGCCGGTGCTTGGCGAGATCGAGACGGCCATTAAGCAATCCCTGGGACCCGGCGGGGAGGTGCTGGACAGCGCCAGCCCGACGCTGGGCCGGATTCGGCGGGAGATGATCTCGCTTCGGACCGGTATCCAGGGACACCTCCGGTCTGTGATGCGCTCGAACGAGATGCGTCACGTGCTCATGGACGACATCGTCACCATTCGCAACGGCCGTTATGTGGTGCCGGTGCGGGCCTCGGCGGTTTCCGAGCTGCCCGGCCTGGTGCATGACGTGTCTTCCAGCGGGGCCAGCATCTTTGTGGAACCCCTGGAGGTGGTGCAGGACAACAACCGACTGAACCGGCTGCGGGGCGAGGAAAAAGTCGAGGTGGCCCGCATTCTGGCCCGGCTGAGCAGCATGGTCGCGGCCGAGGCCGACCGGATCGACGCGGCCGTGGACCTGTTGGCCGAGATAGACTCCTATTTCGCCCGCGCCGCCTTGAGTCGCCGGGATCGGAGCCGGACCCCGTTCCTGAGCCGGGAGGGGCTGGACCTCAGAGGCGCCCGGCATCCGCTGCTGCTTACCCGGGCTAAAATTTCGGGCCGTAGCGTAACCCCCATCGATGTCAAGCTGGACCCGAAGGCGCGGGTGCTGGTCATTTCCGGGGTCAACGCCGGTGGCAAGACCGCCACGCTCAAGACGGCCGGCCTGCTTTGCCTCATGGCGCAGGCCGGCTTGCATATTCCGGTGGAAGAGGGCAGCTCGCTGTCCTTTTTTACTGACGTGCTGGCCGACATCGGCGACGAGCAGGACCTGCTGTCCGACCTGTCCACCTTTTCCGGCCACGTGCGCCGGCTCTCCCAAATCCTGGCAATGGCCGGGGACCGCACCTTGGTGTTGTTGGACGAACTGGGCACGGGCACGGACCCGGCTGACGGCGCGGCCTTGGCCATGGCCCTGCTGGACGGTCTCAAGGACAACGGCGCCTGGGTGCTGACCGCGACCCACTTGCAGCGCATCAAGGCCTATGCCGGGGAGACGAACGGCGTGGTCAACGCCGCGGTGGGTCTAGACGGTTCGGGCCGGCCCACGTATCGGCTGGAATACGGCCGGCCGGGTTTTTCGGCCGGGTTGGACATGGCCCGCAGTCTGGGGCTCGACCCGGCCCTGGTGCAAAAGGCCGAAGCTTATCTGGACGAGGAGGAGCGCCGGCTGCGGGCCCTGGCTCAGGAACTGGAGCAGGAGCGGGACCGGCTGCGGGCCGAGCAGGAACGGATGGGCCGTTTGGAAAAGGATCTGGCCGAGGCCGTGGCCGAGACCCGGCGGGCCGAGGCGCGTTTCCACCAGAAGCGGGAGAACACGGTCCACAGGCTGCAACGAGAAGGCGCTCAGGCCATCGACCGGGCCGAAGCCGAATTCAGGGTCATCCTCAAGGGACTCCGGCGCCGGGAACGCTTCGGCGGACGGGAGATCACCGCCTTTCACGAGGCCAAGGCCCGGCTGCGGGCCGACCTGCCTCGGCCGGCCAAACCCCAAGGGCCGCTCGAAAACCCAAGCGTCGGCGACAAGGTACGCCTCAACAGCCTGGGCGCCATCGGCACGGTCCTCCGCTGCGACACGGAACAGAACCGGGTCGAGGTGGACGTGGACGGACGATTGGTGCGGACCGAGGTCGCGGACCTGGCCCGTCCCCAGGACGGCCCCGGCAAAAAGGGCGGATCATCGAGCATCGCCTATTCGCCGTTCTCCTTTTCCGCGCCGCCTCGCGAACTCAACCTTATCGGCCTGTCCGTGGATGAAGCTTTGCCCCAGGTGGACAAACTTATCGACCAGGCCCTGGTGCGCGGCTTTACCCGACTCTCCGTGATCCACGGCAAGGGCACCGGACGGCTGCGGGAAGCCATTCGCAGCTTTGTCAAGGCCGACGCCCGGGTCAGGGATTTTTATTCCGAAAGCCAGCAACAGGGCGGGGACGGCGTGACCGTCATCGAGCTGGCCGAGTAGCTATGCCAGGATTCATTCCGGAACATACCCTCGAAGAAATTCGGACCCGGGCCGATATCGTGGCCGTGATTTCGAATTTCGTCAATCTGAAGCGGGCCGGCCGCCTGTACCGGGGTCTCTGCCCCTTCCACGCCGAAAAGACGCCGTCGTTCAACGTCAACCCGGATCGTCAGATTTTTCACTGTTTCGGCTGCGGCGTGGGCGGGGACGTCTTCCGTTTCCTCATGCTTCAGAAGGGGATCACCTTTCCCGAGGCCGTGGCCGAACTGGCCGAGCATCATGGCGTGGCCCTGCCCCGTGTGAGTCGGTCCTCGGACCGGCGCGAAGGCCCGAACAAGCGGGACCTGTACCGGACCATCGCCCTGGCGGCCGATTTTTTCGAGGCCCAACTTCGGGACGACTCCAGCCAAAAGGCCCGGAGCTATCTCAAGGGACGCGGCATGACCGCGGAGATCGTCTCGCGCTTCCGCCTGGGCTGGGCGCCGCCGGGTTGGGACAACTTGTCCCGGGCGTTGCGGTCCCAGGGACTTTCCGAGACGCTCCTCGTCCAGGCCGGTCTGGTCAAACCCCGCACCGGCGGTTCGGGCAGTTACGATCGCTTCCGAGGCCGGATCATCTGCCCGGTTTTCGATCTCACCTCCCAGCCGGTGGCCTTTGGCGGACGGCTGCTGGAGGAAGAAGAGGGCCAACCCAAGTACTTGAACTCGCCGGAGACGCCCATCTATCACAAAGGCCGGCTTTTGTATGGCCTGGACCAGGCCCGGGCCGCCATGCGGGAGTCCCGGCGGGTGTTGATCGTCGAGGGCTATTTCGATTTGCTTGCCTTGGTGGTCCATGGTATAAGCGACGTGGTCGCCACTCTGGGAACGGCCTTGACTCCGGCCCATCTTCGACAACTCAAGGGATACGTGGAAGACCCGATCGTGGTCTTTGACGCGGACACGGCCGGGCGCGCCGCCGCGGCCCGAACCCTGCCCCTATTTTTGAACGAGGACCTCGAAGCCCGGGTGCTGGTCCTGCCCGAGGGTCATGACCCGGACACCTTTGTCCGCGAGGTCGGCCCCGAGGGCTTCGAGGCCGCGGTCGGTCAGGCCGGTAAGCTGCTCGATTTCTACCTGGATCAGACCCTGGCCGCGCACCCCAAGACCCTGGCCGGCCGGTCCCGAGCCGCCCAGGCCGTGCTGGAAGTCATCGGCCAGGTTCAGGGACAGGTGCGGCAGGAACTGCTGCGCAAGGAGGCCGCCCATCGGCTCGAGGTATCGGAAGAAGTGCTTCGCCTGGACGAACGCCGGAGGAGGCTCGGACGCCGGTCCCCGATCCCGGAGCCGTCCGTGGACGCGACCACCGATTTCGAACTCGGCTTTTTGCGGCTGGTGCTGCTCCACCCCGAAATCCGGGAGAGGGTTTTCTCCCTTTCCCTGGAGTCCTGGTTTCAGGACGAGGCCAAGGGCGGCATTTTTGGGGCCATGGCCCGGCAATACCGGGGATCCGGGGCCCTGTCCACGTCCCGGCTGATGGAGACCCTGGAGGCCGAGGAGCAGGACCTGGTCTCGGGTCTGGCCCTCAGCGAAGACGGCCTGTCTGGCGAGGATCTGTCGCGGGCCGTCGAGGATTATGTCCAGCGGTTCAAGCTGCGAGGCCGCAAGCAACGGGAAGCGGAATTATCGCGTCGTATCCTGGAGGCCCAGGAGGCCGCGGACCAGGAGCGGCTGGCCAGTCTGCTCAAGGAAAAAAGCGAGCTCATGAAGGCCAAACCTTATTGAAACCCAAACAGGAGGTTTCCGACATATGGCGGGTAAAGTGGATCAAGCCGAAGAATTGAAACGCTTGATTGCCGATGGCAAGGAAAAGGGTTTTCTCACTTACGACGAACTGCAGAATTCCCTGACCATGGACCTGGCCTCCACCGAACAGATGGAAAACATGCTCATGATCTTCGACGAAATGGACATCCAGATCGTCGAGGACGTTCAGGCGCTCAAGCATGACGCCGACATCAAGGAGGAAGACATTTCCGAGACGCCGGCCGAACCCGAGCCGGAGACCAAGATCACGGACCCGGTCAAGATGTACCTGCGCGAGATGGGCACGGTTTCGTTGCTCACGCGCGAGGGCGAGGTGGTCATCGCCAAGCGGATCGAGGAAGGGGAGGAAAGGGTCATCGAGGCCATCCTGGAGACCAGTATCGGCATCCAGGAGATTTTCACCATCGGGGAGCAACTGGCCCGTAACGAAATCCGCCTCAAAGAGGTCATCAAGGACGCTGACGAGGACGACACCCTGGCCGAAATCGAAACCCGCCGCAACAAGGTTCTGGCCCTGATCGAGGAAGTCCGCCGTCTGTACGAGGAGAACCTGTCGCTCCTGAAGGGCATTGACGCCCTCCAGCCGGAAAGACGCAAGAAGAAACGGGAGAAGATCAAGGCCAACAAGGAGCGCATCGGCGACATCGTACGCGACCTCCGCTTGGACCGGAAGCAGATCGACCGCATCGTGGCCGAACTCAAGGAAGCCGAAGTCGAAATCGCCCGCTGCCAGGAGACCATCGACCGCATTCTGGATCAGACCGGCAAGACCATGCCCGAGCTGAAAACGATTTTCACCAAGGTCAAGAAAGACAAGGCGGCCGCCACCCGCCAGGCCCGCCGCTGGAAAATGACGGCCGAGGAACTGCTGAACAAGGAAAAGACGATCAAGGCCCACCGCCAGCGCATCCGCCAGGTGGAACTGCACATCCGACTCTCGGTCAAATCCCTCAAACGCATCCTGGCCCAGATCGAGGAAGGCGAGTACCTGGCCCGACAGGCCAAAAAGGAACTCATCGAGGCCAACCTCAGACTCGTGGTCAGCATCGCCAAGAAGTACACCAACCGCGGCCTCCAGTTCCTGGACCTGATCCAAGAAGGCAACATCGGTTTGATGAAGGCCGTGGACAAGTTCGAATACCATCGCGGCTACAAGTTCTCCACCTACGCCACCTGGTGGATTCGGCAGGCCATTACCCGGGCCATCGCCGACCAGGCCCGCACCATCCGCATTCCCGTGCACATGATCGAAACCATCAACAAGCTCATGCGCACCTCCCGCTACCTGGTGCAGGAATTCGGCCGCGAACCCACGCCCGAAGAGATCGCGGAAAAGATGGAATACCCCCTGGAAAAGGTCCGCAAGGTCCTCAAGATCGCCAAGGAACCCATCAGCCTCGAAACCCCCATCGGCGAGGAAGAAGACAGCTACCTCGGCGATTTCATCGAAGACAAGAAGGTCCTCTCGCCCACCGACGCGGTCATCAGCCTCAACCTCTCGGACCAGACCCAAAAGGTTTTGTCCACGCTGACCCCGCGTGAGGAAAAGGTGCTGCGCATGCGTTTCGGCATCGGCGAAAAGGCGGACCACACCCTGGAGGAAGTGGGCCGGGACTTCGAGGTCACCCGGGAACGCATCCGGCAGATCGAGGCCAAGGCCCTCAGAAAGCTGCGCCACCCGTCGCGCACCAAGAAACTCAAGGCCTTTATCCAGAACTAGGAGGGGCTTTCGGCTTGACAAGCCGCAAGTCATTGATTATTTTCCCTGGCGGGATAAAAGGACCGCAAGGGCCCATAGCTCAGCTGGTAGAGCCACCGGCTCATAACCGGTTGGTCCCAGGTTCGATCCCTGGTGGGCCCACCATTTCTAAGGAAACCGCATGACCCTGATCGCACCGATGACCCTCGCACAAGTCAAACTCCGGAGAGGGGTGCACCCGAAAAGGCTGCACCCCTTCTTTATTGGATAGGGGGACGCATGGTCCAGGCCCAAGATATCTTCGCCCTCCTGAATCGCCTGGCCCCTCCCTCCCTGGCCGAATCATGGGACAACATCGGTCTCATGGTCGGCGCCCTCAAGACCGAAACACCCAAAGTCGCCCTGGCCCTGGACCCCACGCCCGATGCCATCCGCGCCGCGCACCAGGCCGGAGCACGGGTCCTGGTGACCCATCATCCCCTCATTTTCCGGCCCCTGGCTCGTCTCGATCTGAACGACCCCGCCGCGGCCGCCGCGGCCCTGGCCTTGGAATTGGGCGTGACCGTGCTCGCGGCCCATACCAATCTCGACCAAGCCGCAGGCGGCGTGAGCCATGTGCTGGCCCGCGCGCTCGAACTCGAATCCATCGAGGTCCTGGATCCCATGGCGCCCGGCGACTACAGCAAGCTGGTGATCTTCGTGCCCATCGGTTACGAACGTCCGGTGCGGGAGGCCGTGTTCGCGGCCGGGGCCGGCCGGATCGGGGCTTACGCGGGGTGCTCCTTCAGCGGGCGAGGGGAGGGGACCTTTGTGCCTTCTGAAGAGGCCCGACCGTTCCTGGGTGAGATTGGGCGGATGGAACGCGCGACCGAATCGCGGCTGGAGGTGCTGGTCGAAAACCGCCTGGTCCCGGGCGTGATCCGGGCCATGATCGAGGCCCACCCCTATGAAGAGGCGGCCTATGACCTGTACCGGCTGGATTCGCGGCCGGGATCGGTCGGGACCGGCTGCCTGGGCCAGCTCAACAAACCAATGGATTTAATGGACTTTGCTAGCAAAGTTCAAACAGCACTTAATATCAAGCGCGTCAAGGTCTGCGGCCGCTCGACAGAACAAATCGAGCGGGTGGCCGTGGTGGGCGGGTCGGGCGGCGGTTACGTGGCCCGGGCCCATGCCCGCGGGGCTCAGGTGCTGGTCAGCGGGGACATGGGCCATCACCATGCCCGCGAGGCCGAGGACCTGGGTTTGGCCCTGATCGACGCCGGTCACTTCGCCACCGAATGGCCGGCTGTTCAGGACCTGGCTAGGCGTCTGTCTCGGCTGGCCGAGGAGGCGCGGCTGTCCGCCCACTTCGAAGTCCTGAGCCAGGAAGACCCCTGGCGCGCTGTGGAGGGAACATCTTGAACAAGCCTCTCGTTTATCTGGTCAAACTTCAAAACCTGGATACCACCATCAGCAATTTGCAGCGCGCGGAAAAAGAAGGGCCCGAGAAGATCGCGGCCCTGGACCTCGAACTGGCCGAGGCCGAGCAGAAGGTGACCGACGCCCATGAATTGGAGGCGGCCCAGAAAAAAAGGCGGCGCGAACTCGAATCCGAGGTCGAACAGCTCGAGGAAAAGATCAAGACCAACACGGCCCGGCAGTTTCAGATCAAGACCAACGAGGAATACCGGGCCATGCTGCGGGAAAACGAGTTCCTGAAAAAAAACAAGTCCGCGGCCGAGGACGAAATCCTGAAGCTCATGGAGACCCTGGAGGCCTTGGAGTCGGAGAACAAAATCCTGGCCGCCTGGCTTGAAGAGGAACGGGCCATCGTCACCACCCGCCGCCAGGAGATCGAGGAATGGGTCGGCTTTGCCCGGGACGACCTGGGCAAGCGCCTGATCGAGCGGGAGAGCTTAGTCCGGGACATCCCCAAGGATATGCTCGCCGCCTACGAACGGGTCCACCGCCGGGGGTTCGCCCGGGCCGTGGTGCCCATCATCGACGGCATCTGCCAGGAATGCCACCTCCAGATTCCGCCCCAGCATTTCAACGAACTCCGGCGCAACGACAAGCTCATGTTCTGCGTCAACTGCAACCGCCTCATCTACTGGTCCGAACACGAGGATTTTCAGAATATATAAGGTGCGTCTGACAGCTAAAAGCTAAAGTGCCACGACTCGTCATTGCGAGGAGTCCCGCCGAAGTCCCGCCCTGCTGGCGGGACGAAGGCGGACGACGTGGCAATCTCATATAGGGGCGAGGCATGTCTCACCCGCAATGCCCGCGCCTAATACACAAGAAGGGCGACGCATGCGTGTCGCCCTTCTTGTTCCCTCTTGAGTAGTAGGTTGGGTAGAGCGGAGCGAAACCCAGCAATTCTGTTGCCCCTCTGCCAAACGTTGGGTTTCACTTTGTTCAACCCAACCTACGCGAAAACCTCACAACCCCTCTTGATCCAAGACGGTCACCAGGCTTTTCACCGCGTCGGCCGAACGTTGCAGGGCCTGCATTTCCTCGTCGTTTAACTTGAGTTCGATGACCTTCTTCACCCCGCCCTCGCCGAGCTTGACCGGCACGCCCACGAACAGGTCCTGGATGCCGTACTCGCCCTGAAGCAGAACCGAGCAGGGCAGAATCTTCTTTTGGTCGAACAAAATGGCCTCGGCCATCTGGGCCGCGGCCGAAGCCGGGGCATAAAAGGCCGACCCGGTCTTGAGCAGGCCCACGATCTCGGCCCCGCCCTGCCGGGTGCGCTGCATGATCTCTTCCAGCCGCTCGGCCGGGACCAGGTCGGTCACCGGGATGCCCGAGACCTGGGTGAAGCGGGGCAGGGGCACCATGGTGTCGCCGTGACCGCCCAGCACCAGGGCTTGGATATTTTCCGGCGCCACGTCCAGCTCCTCGGCCAGGAAGGCGCGCAGGCGCGCCGTGTCCAGCACGCCGGCCATGCCGATGACCCGCTCCCGGGGGAAGCCGCTCACCCGATGGGCCACGTGGCACATCACGTCCAGCGGGTTGCTGACCACGATGAGCACCGCCTGGGGCGACAGGCGGGCCACCTCCTGGGTCACGCCCCGGACGATCTTCATGTTGGTCTTGATCAGGTCGTCGCGGCTCATGCCCGGCTTGCGGGCCAAACCCGCGGTGATGACCACCACGTCGGAACCGGCTGAGGGGCCGTAATCGTTGGCCCCGGACAGCTTCAGGCTGTGCCCCTCGATGGGCGCGGCTTCCGCGAGGTCCAGGGCCTTGCCCTGGGGCATGCCCTCCACGATATCGATCAACACCACGTCGGCCAGCCGGTGCTCGGCCAGGCGCTGGGCCGTGGTGGCGCCCACGTTACCCGCGCCCACGACCGTGACTTTTTTTCGCATCCCCCTTCTCCTTTCGGCGAGCAAATGGTATAGAACCTATCAACAATATAACCGCATCCGAAGGATCGGCACAAGAGAAGAAGCATGGGAAGGATGAAGCCATGAGCAACCATGCCGTGTACGAAACGCATTTCCAGGGCCTGAAGCTGGTAGCCCGGGGCAAGGTCCGGGACATTTACGATCTGGGGGATCGGCTGCTGATCGTGGCCACGGATCGGCTGTCCGCCTTTGACGTGGTCATGGCCGAACCCATCCCGGACAAAGGCCGCATCCTGACGGCCATCTCGGCCTTCTGGTTCGAGATGCTTGGGAACGTGGTGCCCAACCACGTCATCAGCCTGGACCCGGCCGAGTTTCCCCAGGCCTGCCAACCCTACGCCCAGGACCTGGCCGGCCGAAGCATGCTCGTGGTCAAGGCCGAACCCCTGCCCATCGAGTGCATCGTTCGCGGCTACCTTGCCGGCTCGGGCTTCGCGGACTACAAGAAGACCGGCCAGGTTTGCGGCCACGCGCTGCCTCCCGGACTTCCCGAGGCGGCCCGGCTGGAGGCCCCCATTTTCGCCCCTTCGACCAAGGCCGAACGCGGCACCCACGACGAGAACATCACCCTGGACCAGGCCCGCAAGCTGGTTGGCGCGGAACTGGCCGACGAGGTGGCCCGGATCAGCCTGGCCCTTTATACAAAAGCGCGCGACATCGCCGAGGCCAAGGGCATCATCCTGGCCGACACCAAGTTCGAGTTCGGCCTGAAGAACGGAAAGCTGTTGCTCATCGACGAGGCCCTGACCCCGGATTCGTCCCGGTTCTGGCCCAAGGACCAGTACGCGCCCGGCCGGTCCCAACCCAGCTTCGACAAGCAGTTCGTGCGGGATTACCTCTCCACCCTGGATTGGGACAAGACCCCGCCGCCGCCGCCCCTGCCGGCCGAGGTCATCGAGCGCACAGCCGAAAAATATCGCGAGGCCTTGCGGCTCCTGACCGGCAAGACTTTGAAGGATCAATAGCCGGATGCGTGAGGGCGGCCGGGTGGTCGCCCTCATAGCTTCGTCGCTCCCGGACGCCCATGTCGGCCCCATCAAGCCGGATCGTAATTCTTCCCTCGGCCCTGGCCCAGGCCCGGGCAAGAGAACGCCTGCTCGACCGGGCCGACGGCAGGGTCCTTTTCGGCGAATCCCTCTTCACCTTCGAACGTCTGTTTCATCGCCTGGCTCAGGACCTCGATCCCGGCGGCTTGACGCTCTCCCCGCTGGGCCGGGAGATGATCGCGGCCGAGATTTTGTCCGACGATCGGTTCCATGTCTTTTGGCTCGAATCGCAAGCCGGGCCGGGCCTTCGGCGTCGACTGCTGGACTTGGTGGACCACCTCAAGGAATTGGGCCTTTCCCCTGAAAGCTTGATCCAAGCGGTTGGCCGGGCGCGAGCCGAACAGGCCTTCCGCAAAGTGGCGGCGTTTTACCAGGCCTACGAGGCCGTGCTCAAAGAAAAAAACCTGGCGGATCGGGCCGGGCAGCGCGCGGGCGTGTTGGCCGCGCTTGGCCAGGGTCGCAAGCCACCGGCGCTCGCGGATGTGGGCGAAATCCTGGTCCGCGACTTCGCCTTTCTCACGCCCTACCAGACCGCCCTGGTCCAAGCGTTATCCGTGGTGGTGGACCGGGTTGAGGTCCGCCTGGACGCGCCGCCCAAGCTGTTTACGCCCCAGGCCCCGCAAGGTGAAGGGCCTTTCGAAGAAATCTCGAAACTAGTCCAAGAATGTTCTAAGGTTGCTGGAACATCGGGCCGTCTGGTCTTTTCCTCCGGCCTCGCCGGCAAAGCGTCTCCGGCGCCCCTGACTTTTGCCCTGGAGCACCTGTTCGGTTCCGTGCCCCCCGACGACCCGGCTCCAGACCCGACCACGACAATCGACATCCTGGCCGCGCCGGGCCGCTACCACGAGGTCGAAACCATTGGCCGCCGCATCGTCGGCTTGTTGGATCAAGGCCTGCCATCCGAGCGGATCGCCGTGGCCTTCCCGGACCTCAGCCTCTACGGACAGATGGTCGAGGACGTGTTCCGCAGGTTCCACCTGCCGCTGTTCTTCCGACGCGGCGCGCCGCTGGCCATCCAAGGTCCGGTGCGGGCCCTGCTGGCCCTGATGAATTTGGCCTCCTCCCACTGGGAACAGGCCCAGGTGCTGGACATTCTGGCCTCGCCCTATTTGGATACGGGCTTGGAACTTAACGCGGCCGAAGTGCGACGTCTCGGTCAGGAAGCCGGGGTGACGGACGAGCGGGCCGGCGGCGGCTGGCAAGAAAACCTGGAACGGCTGGCGAGGAACAAGCCGCAAGAGGCCGAGGCGGCCCGAAAACTCGCGGCCGGCCTGGACCGGCTCCGGCGGCTCCTTGCTCCCTTGGCCCGGCCTCAGACCTGGTCCGGGTTCAGACGGACCGCCAATGAAATTTTGAAAACCTTGCGGCTGGAAGAAAAGGTGCTGGCCGGCTATCCGGGCTTTGTCGAACGCGATGTGCCCGCCCTGGAAGGTCTATGGGCCGCGCTTCAGGAACTCGAACAAGCGGCCCAGGCGGCCGGGCTGGCCGACCGGCGGCTTTCGCCCGAGGAACTGAGCCGGGGGCTGCGGCAGGCCTTGGAAGACCACAACGTGGGCGAGCGCAGCCAGGCCGGCAGCGGCATCATGGTGCTCAAGATTTACGACTTGCACGGCCTGGACGTGGACATGCTCTTTCTGGGCGGACTCAACGAAGGCGAGTTTCCCGGCCAGGTCGCGGACGGCGCGCTCGTGTCCGACAACGATTGCCGGGCGCTCAACCAGGCCGTGGGTCGCAGTGTGCTCGGCACCACAGCAGCCGCCTACCGCCGCGAGGAATTGCTGTTTTATCACTGCCTGTCCCTGACCAAGACCCGGCTGGTGCTTTCGTACACCCGTCTGGACGAAGAAGGCCGGATCATGGTGCCCTCGCCTCTAGTGGACGAGCTGCTGCGCCTTTGGCCGGAGGGGGCCATCCCGGAGCACCGGCCCGAGCCTCGGCCCCTGCCGCCGCTTGACGAAGCCTTGTCCCGGGAGGAACTGATCGGCGGCCTGTCCTTGGCCCTTTTGGCCGGGCCGCCGCCGGAGGACCCCTTCGCCGTCGAGGTGCTGGCCAGCCTGCTTGCGCGTCCCGAGGAGGCGAAACGCTGGCAAGCCTTGGTGGAACGCGCCCGCCGGGAGCAGACCCGCCTCATCGTTGGGGTGGAGTTGGAAAGCGGGCCGGTATGGGGAAACAGCCTGGCCCCGTGGCTGGCCCAGCTTCCCGTGCACGACGGCGCGCCGCTGCTGGCGGCCACGTTCCTGGAGGATTACGGGGCGTGTCCGTTCGCTTTCTGGGCCAAAGCCGTTTTGGGGCTTGAAGGCCCGGCCGAGCTTCGGGATGAGATCAGCCCCTCCGACGAGGGCACGCTCTTTCACAACGTGCTGGCCAAATTTTACGGCCGGTTACGGGACGAAAACCGGCTGCCGCTTTGCGGCGACCCCACAGAGGCCGAGACCCTCGCGGACATGGCCGAGGAGGTTTTCAATCGGGCCGAGGCGCGTCTGGCCGTGGGCCGGCGGCCCTTGTGGCGCGTCAAGCGCGAAGCGGCGCGGCGTCTGCTCTCCCGTTGGCTGGCCCAGGAACAAAAGCGAGGCGAGACCTTCCTGCCCATCCGATTCGAATGGTCGTTCGGCCCGGACAAGGCCGCCCCGCCTTACCTCGCGTCGTTTCTTGGCGGCGGCCGGTTGTGGTTCAAAGGCCGGGTGGATCAGATCGACGAAGACGCGGACCATGACGTGCTTCGGGTGATCGACTACAAACTGTCGGCCGGCGTCGATCGTTACCGGCCGCTGCTCAAGCCCGAGGCCGCGGGCCGGACGAGCTTCCAGGCCCCCTTGTACCAACTGGCCGTGGCCGAGGCCCTGGACCGGCCCTGCCAGGCCACGTTTTATCTGCTGCGGAACCTGGACCGCCTCAAACCGTTACCCTTGACTTCGGACGAGGTATTTTCGGCGAATCCAGAAACACGGCGGACCTTGGCGGAAGAGAACCGGCCCAATTTCTTCAATCAGGTCGAAGAGACCTGGACGAAACTGACCGAGGGCCGTTTTCCGGCCACGCCGGAACGCGAGGATTCGTGCCGCTATTGCGCCTTCGAACTCGCCTGCCGGGCCGCAACCATTGAGGATGCGACATGAGCGGGCCGCAGGTGACATGGACCCCGGACCAGAAGTCGGTCTTCCGCTTCGAGTCCAACCTGTGCGTGCTGGCCGGGGCCGGGTCGGGCAAGACCATGACCCTGGTGGAACTGGTGCTGCGGCTTCTGGCCGGCCGGACGCCGCATCCGGCCGGGCGCGTGGGCCTGGAGCACGTTCTGGCCTTGACCTACACGGAAAAAGCGGCCCGGGAGATGCGCGAGCGGCTGCGCGTGCACCTCAATCGCATGATCTCGAAAACGACGGGCCGTGCGGACGAGCGCCTCTTTTGGCTCGGCCAGCGCCGCCAGCTCGACCGCGCCCAGATCGGCACCATTCACGGCTTCTGCCGCCGCGTGCTCAAAGAACACGCCTTCGAGGCCGGCCTGGATCCGGACTTCCGTATTCTGGAGGACGACGCCGACCTTCAGGAGGATACGCTCCGCGACCTTTTGCTGGCCCGGATCGCGGCCCAGGACGCGGACCTGCTGTCGCTTCTGACCCACATGCCTTGGCTGAGCCGCGGCCGTTCGCCGGGCCTCAACCGGCACCTGGCCGACCTGGCCGGGCAGAGCCGCACCTTGGGGCGGGCGCTTCGAGCCGATTTTGAGGCCCACCGGGACGCCTCGGCCGCCCTGGCCGCACTGCGCCAAGCCGCGACCCTGGCCCACGGCCTGATCCGAGACGGCAGCGTCAAATCAGGTACCGCCTACTTCAACCAGGTCAGCGGCTTTGTCGAACGGATGAACGCCGTAACAAACGAGGCGGACCTGGCCACGGCCGTACTCGAACTGAAGGAACGCTTGAAAGGAGGGTGGTACAAGGCCAGCGCGGCCAAGGACATAGCCCAGGAGGCGATCGATACACTTCGGGCCGCGCTGGACCTGAAAGCGGCCCTGCCGCTGAAAGAGCGGCTCCTGGCCCTGGCCCGCGAGTACGAGGCGGCTTTTGGTCAGGCCAAGGCCCGGCGTTACAGCCTGGATTTCGACGACCTGCTGCTATGGACACGGGACCTGCTGGCCGGGAACCTGGCGGTGAGGGGGCGGCTCAAGTCGCGTTTCCGCGTGCTGCTGGTGGACGAGTTCCAGGACACGAACCGGCTCCAGGCCGAGATTCTGGCCTATCTGCTCGAACCCGAAAGCCGGGCCGAAGCGCCGTCCGAGGACGCTTCGGCGCTCGACGCGTTGGCCCGGGAAGACCGGAAGCTGGTGGTCTTCGGGGACCCGAAGCAATCCATCTACCGTTTTCGCGGCGCGGACGTGAGCGTCTTCAACCGGCTGCGGACCTCGCTGACGAACGCCGCCGCCGCGCCGGCCGGGCAAGGCGTGGTGCCCCTGGCGGTCAATTTCCGTTCCCGAAGGCCCCTGGTCGATTTTTACAACGCCTTTTTCGGTCGGGTCATGCCTCAAGGCGTGGGCGATTTTTGGGCGGCTTACGGCCCTCAAGACCGTCAGCGCCCATCGCGCGGCCCGGCTTCGTCCGAGGGCTGGCCAGCCGTGGAAATCCTGGAATACGAAGGGAACGACAAAGCGGCCGAGGAACGGGAGCGAGAAGCCCAGGCCCTGGCCGGCCGCATCGCGACTCTGTTGCTTGATGGCCGGCCAACCGTGACCGATGAGGACCGCGCGCCCGGACCGGGCGACGTGACCATTCTGCTCCGGCGGTTCACCTATTTGAACGTGTACGAGCAGGCCTTGCGCCGGGCCGGGCTGCCTTTTTACACGGTGCGGGGCCGGGGTTTTTATCGTTGCCAGGAAGTCTGGGACCTGATCAATCTTCTTTTCTTCCTGGCCGATCCCCGGGATGAAAGCGCGCTCCTGGGACTGCTCCGCTCGCCCCTGGCCGGACTGAGCGACGACACGTTGACCCACCTGGCCTGGCCCAGCGCCGGGCTTCCCCGGCAGGACCTTTCCGCTTATTTTTTTGGTGACCCGCCGCCCGCGCCACCGGACCTGTCCCCCGGTCAGGCCCAGGCCTTTGCCCGCATCCATGCGGTTCTGCACGGCCTGTTGGGAAAAAAAGCCGGCCGGGCCTTTGTGGCCGAACTGGTGGAGACGGCCGTGGAAGAGACCGATTATCTGGCCGTGCTCATGGCCCTGCCCGAGGGCGAGCAGAAGACGGCCAATGTGCAGCGGTTCATCGAAATCGTGCGTCGCCTGCCGGCCGAGGCCCTGTACGCGCCGACCGAGGCGGCCCGGCATTTCCGCCGGCGGTTGGACGGCGGCAAGGACGACCCCGAGGCGGCGCTCAGCCCCGAGGGTTCGGGCGCGATCCAGATCATGACCATCCACCAGGCCAAGGGCCTTGAATTCCCCATCGTCTTTGTGCCGGACGCGGGTCAGCCGCCCCGGACCGGAAACGCGCGTCTGGTCTTCGGCCGGGAGAACGCCTTTGGCCTGGCTTTTGACGATCCCGAAACCGGCGAAACCCGGCGAGGCGCGGATTACCTGGAACTCAAGGAAGAAGAGAAACAGAAGGAGGAGGCCGAGTATCTACGGCTGCTTTATGTGGCCGCGACCCGGGCCAAGGATTTTCTCATTTTCTCCGGGCACGCCAAGAAAAAGGCCGAAAAATCGTGGCGGGGGCTGTTGGACGCGTTCGCCGAAGCGCACCCGGAGATGATCAAGGTTCGGCCGGCGCTTGAGGAGGGCAGGGCGGGGCCGCGTCCGCTCCCGGCATCGCCTCCCGAGCCGGCCATGCTGCCCGAACCCGGCGACAAAGCGCGCGCCTTGGTGGCACGGGCCTTGGACCGGGCCTCGCTCCGGCCGAGCCGGCTGAACGTCAGCGTCACCAACCTGGCCGCCTATCTCCTCTGCCCGCGCCGCTATTTTCTTCAGAACGTGCTTGGCCTGCCGGACCGGCCGGATAAGGGGAAGGGTGAAGAAAGCGGGGAGCGCGGTGGCTTGGCCCCGGACCAGAAGGGCACGCTTCTGCACGCGCTGCTCGAAGCCGTGGACCTTGCCCGGCCTCAAGACCCGGCGACGCTGGCCTCTCTGGCCCGGGACGCAGCCCAGCGCAATGGTTTCCACTTGCCGGCCGGCGAGGACGCAGCCTTGGCCGATCTGACCCAGGCTTTTTTGGAAAGCACTTGGGGCCGGGACATGGTGCGTGGCGCCCAGGAGGGCCGCGTCTGGCGCGAGCTGCCTTTCAATCTGCGAATCGATCCCGCGGAGGAGGGCGCTCCGATCTTGACCCTGACCGGCGTCATCGATCTGTTCTACGTTACGCCCGAGGGTATCGGCCGGCTGGTGGACTACAAGTATTCGCCCGAATCTCACCCGGAACGATACGAACGACAAGTGGCCTGCTACGCCTTGGCGCTCAAGCGCGCGGGCCGGGCCGAAGACTTGGAAGCCGGCCTGTATTTCACCCACGAGCATAGCTCGACGGCCCAGCCCGTGAACCTGTCGTCCGGCTGGGAGGACCGTCTGGAACAAGAACTCTCACGGGCGGCGCTCGATCTAGCCCGCCTGCATGGCACGAACCCGGCGACGCCGGAGCGGCTCGACCCTTGCCCGGACCCGGGCTGCGGGTTGGGCTACCTTTGCCGTGGGAACGGGGCGGAAAAAGAGACCAGCGGCTAAACGCGGCAGGAGTGGAGCGCCCGGGCCACCACCCGTTGGCGTTCCCTCAGGGGCAGTGAGAAGTACAAGGGGCTGAGCATCAGCACGGCGATGATGTGTTGTTTGGTCATGGCCTTGTCTTTCTTGATATTCTTATCGGCAGGCGCACGGCCGGAATTGAATGCGGCCGGCTGTGACACGCACGGGCCGCTGTGGTATAGTTATGCCATGCGTGGCCTTGGGCGTCAAAGCGTGATCGCGCTCTTGCTGGTCCTGGTGCTGGCTCTGCCCGCCTGGGCGCACGAGGAGCGCCGCGAGGAAGGGACAAAAGTCACGGTGACCATCGCCTTTTGCGGGGCCATCGGCGGCTTTTTCTTTTTCATCGCCATCCGCTCCGGACTGCTGCCGCCGGACGCGAATCCGCCGGTTCCGGGAGCGGCCCTGCTGACCCGCGACCCGCGGGGTTGGAGGATGGGCGTGCCCCTGCCCGCCCTTGCTCAGACCGGGAACCGGCCGGCCGAGCCGGTTTTCAAGCTGCTCGAGGTGCGCTTCTGAGATGGGCGCCGCGTCCCGGATCGTGCTGATCCTTTTGGCCTTGCTGTACATCATCATCCCTTATGATGCGATCTCCGATTTACGTCTGGGCATCGGCTGGCTGGACGACCTGGCCGTGCTGGGCCTGCTGGTTTTTTACCTCCGCCGGGGCCGGGCCGGAATCCGGCGCAACGCCCGGGCCGGGTACGGACGGACGCGGATCGTGGACACCCCCGAAGAACCGACACGGGAAATGAAATCATGAAAAAATCCAGCGTGTTGATCGTCATCGCCATGGCCTTTGGCGCGGGTTTTCTGGCCGGGCTGCTGTGGGCGTCCTACAAAGGAACTCCGCCCGGCCTGGCTCCACAGGGCGCGGGCGCACCGTCGCTCAACGAGGCGGACCGGGCGCACCTGGCCGAGCTGGAAGCGCGGGTGAAGCAGAACCCGGACAGCCGGCCGGACTGGATCGCCTTGGGCAACCTTGCCACGGACGCGGGTCGCTTAAACACGGCCAAAGAGGCCTATGAAAAGGCCCTCAAGCTGAAAGAGGACGACCCCGACGTTTTGACCGACCTGGGCGTGGTTTACCGCCGGGTCGGTCAGCCGCAAAAGGCGGTCGAGCTTTTCCGCCGGGCCCGGCAGGTGGACCCGGCGCACGTGAACGCGGCTTTCAACCTGGGCGTGGTCCTGCTCCATGACCTCAATGACCGGCAGGGCGCGGTGGAGGCCTGGGAGGTGTATCTCCAGCTCGAACCGGACGGCGAGCGGGCCGATATGATCCGCCGGGTGATCGAGCAGCTACGGGGGTCCCTGAAAAAATAGGGCAGGGCCTATATTGTCATCTCGTAAATAAATTGGTATTCTTGGCTTATGATTGCCTACGATCTCATCTGCAACCGCGAGCATGTATTCGAAGGCTGGTTCGAAAATGCGGCGGCTTTTGAGGAGCAACAAGAGCGAAAGCTGATCGCCTGCCCGGCCTGCGGTTCGACCAAGGTGCGGCGCACGCCGTCCACCTTTGGCATCGCCAAGCGGCGGGGCGAACTGCCGGCCGAGGAAGTGGTGCATCCGGTCGAGCGGCTGAAAAAGTTCATCCAAGACAATTTCGAGGACGTGGGCACGAATTTCGCCACGGAAGCGCTCAAGATGCACTACCAGGTCACCGAGACCCGGAACATCCGAGGCGTCAGCACCGAGCAGGAGGAGGAACTGCTCAAGCAGGAGGGCATTTCCTTTTTCAAGCTGCCTCTGCCCGGCGATACCCCGCCGGAATCCGAGGACTGATCCGCGTCCTTTTTCACCTTTCATCAGCACGGGTCGAACATGAAACAACTCTCCTTTGAACAAGGTCCCATCCGTCCGCCCAGCGAGGCCAGGAGCCTGCTCATCCGGGTGACGCGCAACTGCAACTGGAACCAATGCCTGTTCTGCACCACGTACACGGACCAGCGCTTCTCCCGCCGCAGTGTCGAGGAGGTCCAGGCCGACATCGACGTGATCGCCGAGATCATCGAGCAGGCCAAGGCGCTCTCCTGGCGCATGGGCCTTTCCGGCAGCATCGACACCACCGTGGCCCAGCACCTGTTGGACCAGCCGGGGGTGGACTACAGCTATCAGACCGTGATCGCCTGGCTCTATTACGGCACCAACGCGGTCTTCCTCCAGGACGCCAACAACATCATCCTCAAGGCGGACGACCTGGCGGCCATGCTCGACTATTTGAACGAGAAGGTGCCGGGCATCAGCCGCATCACCTCTTATGCCCGGACCAAGACCGCGGCCCGCAAGAGCCTCGAAGACCTGACCCGCATGCGGCAGGCCGGGTTGAACCGGCTGCACGTGGGCGTCGAGTCCGGGGACGACGTGACGCTTAAGCTCATGAAAAAGGGCGTGACCGCGGCCGAGCACATCGAGGGCGGCCGCAAGATCGTCCAGGCCGGCATGGAGCTGTCCGAATATTACATGCCGGGCCTGGGGGGCAGGGCGCGGTGGCGGGAGCACGCCCAGGGCACGGCCCACGTGGCCAACGAGACCAACCCCCATTTCATCCGGCTGCGCACGCTGCACGTCATCGAGCGACATCCGCTCTTCCAGCTCATTCAAAACGGGGAGTTCGCCCTGCGCACGTCCAGCGAAAACATCGAGGAAATCCGCCTGTTCGTCGAAAGCCTGGATGGCATCACCAGCCACCTGGTCAGCGACCACATGGGCAATTTGCTGCAAGACGTGGAGGGCAGGCTGCCCGAGGACAAACCGCGCATGCTCGCGGCTCTGGACCGCTACCTGGACCTGGACGAGGATTCGCGGCTGCACTACCGCGTCGGCCGGCTCATGGGCATGTACAATGGCGTCAAGGACATGGCCGACGACGCGAGCTTCCGCCAGGTCGAGGCGGCCGTGACCAAGATCAAGAAACAGTTCCCGGGACAGGTGGACGAGGCTCTCAGCGACGCCTACGGCCGGTTAACCAGGCTTTAACCCACCCGCTTAAAGGACGAAAATCGGACCATGCCCGACGAGACCAAACAGCGCGCGCGGATGCTGGCGGCCGAGGTGATCGAGGCCCTGGGCGTGGTTCTGGCCAAGCGCACCCCCTTGGATTCCAAGACGCTTTCCGAAACCCTGCTAGAACGCCCCAAGGTGGTGGACTTGCTCAGAGCCGCGCCGTCCGCCAAGGCCACCTTAGGCGACAGTTTAAGCAAAAAATCACTTGAGAACGACGACTTAAGCGAAAAATATAATAAGTTACTTAAAGATATTCGCTTTGCCGAAACCCAGGCCCTGGAAATCGAGGAGGCCCTCAAGGAACTGACCGCCACCCTGATTTTGTTCGCCCAGCTTCACAAGGAAGTGGCCCTGCAGGCCGAATTGGGCGAACTCCAGAACCTGCTCAAACGGCGCATCGTGCCGGCCCGGATCCGGGAGGCCAACCGGCAGCTCAAGGCCCTGGGCTTTAAGCTGGATACCGGCGCCTTTTCCGAGGCCGAAGCCGAAGCCGAGGCCGTTCCGGCCGGCGTGGACGCCCAGGAGCTCGTCCGGGACCTGCTCATCTCGGTGGTCACGGAGATGGCCAATTTCGAGGACCGCGAATTGGCCGTGCAGGCCCAGGACCTGGCCCGACACATCGAAAACGATTTCCTGATGGACAATGCCCAACCCTTTGCCCAGTCCATCATCGACCTGATCTTCAAGTTCAAGGAATGGTTACGGGCGCAACGTACCGAACTCTATCGGTTTTCCCAGGAAGTGATGGTCCACCTCGAAGAGACCGAGCAGGACCTGTACAAAACCATGGACGCGGACCGGGAGCGTTTCGAGACCCTGGAGAACGACTTCGAACTCCGGGTGGCGGACGACATGGAGGCCATCGAGCGTTCCTTTGAAAAGGACAGCCTCAGCCTGCCGCAGCTTCGGTCCTCGGTCCTGGGCCGCATCAGCGCCATCCGTCAGCGGTTCCGGGAAAAGCGGGCCGAGGCCGAAGAGCGCATTAAGATGGCCGAGACGGAAAAGAAGTCCATCCAGCGCCGGCTTCAGAGCGTGCACAAACGCTACCAGGCCTTTTCGGAAAATAGCCAGGCCATGCTCAAGGAGATGGAGCGGCTCAAGCAGATTTCCCTGATCGATCCCTTGACCCAGGTCTATAACCGCCGGGCCTACGACGAACAGATCAAGGCCACGGTGGCCGCGCTCAAGGACGGGGCGCTCAAGTCCTACGGCCTGGCCTTTTTCGACGTGGACGAATTCAAGCACTTCAACACCCAGTACGGGCACCGGGCCGGCGACAAGGTGCTGTCCTATGTGGCGCGCATGGTGCGGGAGGGCATCCGCAAGGAGGACTTTCTGGCGCGCTACGGCGGGGACGAATTCGTGCTCATTTTGCCCGAGGTCGATCTGGAGACCGCGACCAAGATCGCGGACAAGCTGCGAGGCGAGATCGCCAGCGTCGAGTTCAAGCTCTTTCGGGACCGGGACACCAGCGTGGCCATCACGCTCAGCATGGGTGTGTCCCAGGGCCGGCCGGACGACACCGAATCCGCCGTGTTGTTCCGGGCCAACCAGGCCTTGTTCGCGGCCAAGGACGCGGGCCGGAACCGGGTCGAGCGCGAGCAGCCGGCCTAGCGGATTTGGCGGGTCTCTTCTTTTTTTGTTCCCTATGTCCGATAAGAAATATTATGTAAACTTTTGGATGGGGCGCGGGATTCACCCAGGACGCATGGAGATCACAGAGAGTTCATCTTGAAATGGCGGATTGAAAGCGATTACACGCGGGCGACGCATGCGTCGCCCTTACCCGCGCTCCTCGTTCCGCGACAAACGCCTACGTTGCGAGGAGTCACGCCTTGGCGTGACGATGTGGCAATCTCCTTCATTTTCAGAAAGATACGAGATTGCCACGCTTCGCTCGCAATGACGGCCAAGGGTTGCTTCAAGTACAAGAAACTTTGAGCATGATGCTGCGGGCTGTTCGCCAACGCCTCCCAACCCATCCGCTATCGAAGCTGCTCCAAGGCCTGAACCGCCGCGTAGGCCGTGGTGATGGCCAGGCTGGAGCCGCACTTCATGCGCATCCAATCCTGATGGGCCAGAATCGAACCCGCGGCGAACAGCCGGGCATGCGCGGGGTGTCCGTCTGCCTGAAGCGGCCGGAGATATTCGTCCGTTTCCAAGCCGAATTGGTTGATGGGATGGCCGCGAGGGTCCAGATAGGATTTACGATGCCAGCGCCGGCGGTCGGCAAGCTGGCGCACCGGCAGGCCGAACAAAGGCTCGACCACGCGTCGGCGGTCGGCGTACAGTCCCCCGCCCAGAAACCGGCCGCCGGCCAGGACGGCCGCCCGGGCGCGGACCTTCAACCGGGCCGGTTCGTGTCCCACCTCAAAGGTAAACCCGCTTCCATTGGCGTGATCGACCCCCAGGACCGGGTGCTGGAACAGGACCCGCACGCCCAACCGGGGCAAGGCTTCTCCAAACAGGTTGGACAGCCGCAACCCGGCCACCGCGGGCGGCATGATCGGAATCTCGAACAAGGGCCGTTCGAGCTGCTCCTCCAGGGCGCGAAACACCTCCTCGCTACGCCGAAGCCCCAAGACCGCGGGCATGCCGATAACCTCGGCTGTCTCGACATGGGGACGGACGGCCTCGGCCAGACGCGCGCGCGCCTCAGAATTTTCAAGCCACCCTGCCGAGATTTCCGGGTAAAGTTCGACCGCGCCGGCCGCAAACCCTTCCTGGCCGGCGGACGGATGGGGAAAATGCACCTGATGGCTTCGCAGCCCGGGCCAGGCCGGTTTCATGGTTTCCACGATCTGCCTGGCGCTGAAGCCCTTGAGGCCATGAAAGTCCACGATCAGGCATTCGGCCTTTTCTTCGAACGCGCGAACGCCGTTCAGCATGGTCGCGGGAACCGCGTAGGTCGGCTTCAGCGTGCCCAGGGCGGTCGGAATCATGACATTGCGTTCCGGCTCAGCGTGATAGGACAAGCCGGCCTGCCCCAAAAAGGCGATAAAATCGGATAGGGCGGTTTTCATGTCCGTCGGGTCAAGCAAGGCATAGGGATGCTTGGGACAATCCCGGACCAGGGCCTCGATGGCCCGCCAGGGATTCGTCCACAAGCGCCCTTCCCCAATGGGATGGACGGCCATGAGGTCGAGCAAGCCGCTGGCGAAATAAAGGCCCTGCTTGACGCCGACCAGCAGGCAGTCGATGCCTCGCTTGGCCGCGAACAAGGCGGCGGCCACGCCAGCCATGCCCGCGCCGATGACCATCAGTTCGCAGTCGATATCCGCCGGGCCGCGTCTCATGGGCGGTTCCCGCGATCCGGGTCTGAGGAAAATTCCAGGCCGAACAGGCCGCAGTGCATGGCCTCCTGGAGTTCGCTCTTGACCAGGGACGTATCCCACAGGACCGGCCGCATCCCCCGCCAGCGTTCGTTCAGGAATTCCCGCAGGTTGGCCAGGCCCTGCCCGCCTGAAAACTCTTGCCGGTCATAGAGGTGCGCGGCGATCAGCAGGCTGCAAAACATGCCCTGGCACGAACCCCGGCCCACGCGGCTGCGCAAACCGATGGCCTTCAGGGTCACGGGATTCCGGCGCTTATGAAAAGAGGCGGCGATGGCGTCGATCACGCTTCGCGGCACCATCTCGCACTCGCAGATCAGCAGGTCGTCGGGTTTGTCTCGTTCAAGCCAGGCGCGCGGGGCGCGGCCCGGGCTGGTCCATTGATTTTCCTCGGCGGGCGGCAAGGGTTCGCCGCGGGTCCGGCAGGAGGCCCCTATTCCCAGCCGCTCCGCGACCAGATCGGCGGTTTTTTCGGCCATCAGGCGATAGGTGGTCAGCTTGCCGCCGGTGATGGTGATGAAATTTTCCACGCCCTGGGGTGTATGGTCGATCAAGGCAAACCCGCGGCTGATGTCCCGGTCGCTTGCCGCGTCTTGGGTGCGGATCAACGGCCGAACGCCGCAGTAGGCGCGCATATACGGGGTGGTCGCGAGTTCCGGGATCATGCGCGCGCCCTCCTCGATGACTTGGTCGATCTCGTCCAGTTCCGGGTAAACCGCATCCGGCGAGGCGACCCGGACCGAGGTCGTGCCCAGGACCGACACGGTCCCGCCCGGCACCAGGATGTCGCCGTCCGTGGCTTTTCGCAGGCGATTGACGACCCGGTGGGTGATCCGCTTCGGGGTGACCAGCATGCTGCCCTTGGAATAGAGCATGTCGATGCGCAGCCCGGCCAGGGCGGCCACCTGCCCGGCCCAGGCGCCGCTGGCGTTGACCACCAGATCGGCCTCGATCGAATCCTGCTGGCCGCTGTCCGCGTGCGTGACCCCGACCCGGACGATCCGGCCGCCTTCCATTATAAAGGAGTCCACGCGGGTAAAACGCAGCAGGCGGGTTCCCAGGTTTTGGGCCTCGGAAAAGTTGTCCAGGGTCAGTTTGAAGGGATCCACGGTCGCGTCGGGCACCGCATAGGCCGCGATGACCCGGTCGCCTAGGGCGGGTTCGAGATCGCGGGCCGTGTCGATGTCCAAGCCCTGCGCTGGAATCCCGCACTTGGCGCACGCCCCGGGAAAATCGGCGATGTACTTTTCGTCGTCTCCCTCAACCGCCACGAACAACCCGCCGGTGTCCTCGATGCATTGGGGCGCCAGACGTTTGAGCAACTCGCCCTCTTCCAGACATTCCCGCGCCGTGTCCGGATCGGTTTCGACATAGCGCGCCCCGCTGTGCACAAGCCCGTGGTTCCCACCCGAGGCCCCGGCATTGACGTCCCGCCGCTCGACCACCACGCACGCGACCCCGCGCAGGGCCAGGTCCCGAGCCAGACCGGCCCCGGTGATGCCGCCGCCGATGATCAACACCTGGGTTTTCAATATAATCTCCTTGGACCCGGCGCCGGAGCGCCGGCGTCACATCCACGGGTGACGTTACCCATCTGATTTCCGTGAAAATTTGGCCAGTTCCCTATCGGCGGACATAGTAATCCATTGCCGGCGACCCGATCAAGTTAAAACCATGCTTCGCTGGAAAGCGGATCAAACCGCGCGGGCCGCATGGAACGACGCTCCATGCGGACCAGGCAGATGAAGTTTCCGGAAAAATATCGATCCTTCCCGGTCCAGGGCTCTGCCCTGGAACGGGGGATAGAATCGCGGCTCCGCCTCGATACCCTTTCCATTCGAGTGACTTGGAATTACCGGGAAAAGTTGTGTTGAGGCAGAGCCTCAAGTCGTTTTGGCGTTCCAGGGCAGAGCCTTGGAACGAGGATAATGAGCTTTTATAGAAAAATATTCCATGTCAAGTAGTTACAATCATTTTCTATTGTATTACTTGAAACGCCGCCGCACGGCCTCGGCGTGGACCTGGAGACCCTCGGCCTCGGCCAGGGTGATGATCGTATCCTTGAGCAGGCCCAGGCCTTCCTTGGACAAATACTGGAAGGTGGGCTTTTTGATGAAGTCGTCGAGGGACAAGCCCGAGAACATGCGGGCGCAACGGCCCGTGGGCAAGACGTGGTTGGTGCCCGAGGCATAGTCGCCGGCCGGGACCGGGGCGTAGGGTCCCATGAAGATGGATCCGGCGTGCTTGATTCTGGGCAGCACGGTCCAGGGGTCCTGGGTCACGATCTGCAGGTGCTCGGTGGCATATTCGTTCGTGAAATCGATGGCCTCGTCCAGGGTCTCGGTCAGGAGGATGGCCGAGTTGTTTTTCAGGCCCACCTCGATGATCTCCCGGCGCGGGATGGTGGCCAGGCGCTCGTTGATTTCGCCCGCCGCGGCCATGGCCAGCTTCTCGGAGGGCGTGACCAGGACCGCGGCCGCGTCCGGATCGTGTTCAAGCTGGGAGAAGAAGTCGTAGGCCAGAAACACCGGGTCGGCTGAATCGTCGGCCAGGATCAGGGCCTCGCTCGGCCCGGCCGGGGAATCGATGTCCACTTCGCCGAAAACAACCATCTTGGCCGCCGTGACCCAGCGGTTGCCCGGACCCACGATCTTGTCCACCTTGGGGATGGTCTCGGTGCCATAGGCCAATGAGCCCACGGCCCAGGGTCCGCCGACCTTGTAAACCGCCTCGGCCCCGGCGATGTCAGCCGCCACCAGCACCTCGGGCACGACCACCATGCCCTGGTCCGGCGGGGTGGCGACCACCACCCGTTGCACGCCGGCCACCTTGGCCGGGACGATGTTCATGAGCACGCTCGACGGATAAGCGGCCCGGCGGCCGGGCACGTAGGCGCCCACGATGTCCAGCGGCCGGATCACCCGACCGGCCAGGATGCCGGGCGCGATCTCGGTGCTCCACATCTCCCGTTCGCGCTGGGCCTCGTGAAACTTGCGGATGTTGCCCGCCGCGGTCTTGAGGGCCTCGACCACCTTGGCCGGTACGGTCCGATAAGCGGCTTCGAGTTCCTGGGGGGTGGCCTTGAGGTCAGCCGGGCCGATGTCCGCCTTGAACTTGGTATAGTGCTTCAAGGCCACCGCGTCTCCCTGGGCCTTGATCTGGGTCACGATCTCCCGGACTTCCATGAAAACGCCGGTCACGTCTTCCATGGACCGGGTCAGGATACGATTCCGGCGTTCGGGCGAAAGCTCGGACAGTTTTTCGATAGCGATCATGGTCACACCTTCTCTTCCCCGTGGGGTGAAAAAAACCGGGGGCGTCTCTCCGGCACGTCCCCGCAACTAAAATTTATTAGCAGAACCGACTCTGAGTTTCAAGAAGAATCATGGCTCGTACGAATTGTGGCTCGACCTAATACCGTGTCCCAGAAGTTCCTTACATTCAATCAGCCACTTCCCGTCATTGCGAGCGGGGCGAAGCAATCTCATAACCGGCTGAAAAGGAATGAGATCGCCGCGTCGTCACGCTTTCGTCCACTTTCAATGGACTCCAGCATGACTCCTCGCAACGACGGAACGGGGGTTTTTTTGTAACCAACTCTCGGGACACGACCCTAGGCCAGATCGAAACGCAGCACGTCCCGGCGGGCGTCCACTTTTTTGAGGCGCAGCCTCACCTCCTGTCCCGGTTCGAGGTTCCGGTTCCGGCCGTTGGCCAAGTCGGTTTCCAGCATCAGGGTCCTGATAAAAATCCGCCAGCGGTGGGGCAGTTTATGCAGCACCAGGGCCTCGTACTCCTTGGGTCCCTGGCCTTCGAGGTAACGATACAGCCAGTAGCGTTTGCGCCGGGTCTGCACTTCGTAGGCCCGTTTCAATACCGGCTCGATCTCCATGAGCCGCAGGGACATTTCCTCGGCATTGTAAAAAGGCGCCTCCCCCCGGGCCACCCGCTTGATCTGGCGCTGCATGAGCAGGTCGATGTAGCGGCGAAGCGGCGAAGTCAGGTTGGTGTACAGGCCCACGCCCAGCCCGCTGTGCGGCTTGGGGTCCAAACCCCAACCCACGCGGCTGAAATAGCGGCGCTGCAGCAGGCAGGAGAATAGGTCCGCCTCGGACAGCGGACCTTCGATCAACCGCTGGGAAGGCGCGTCCTGGTAGCGGTATAGCGCGGGCGCTTCCGCTTCGGCCAGGAACCGGGCGCCCAACTGGTTGGCCAGGATCATGAATTCCGTGACCATGGCCCGGCCCGGCTGGTTCCATTGGATCAGGCTGACGCCGATCTGGCCGTCGGCCTGGAGATAGACGGCCAGCGTGGGCAGGGGCACGACCAGAGCGCCGTGGGCCTCCCGCTGTTTCTGGAGGGCCAGGCTGAGTTCGTGGAGGCGGGACAGCACCGGGTCCTGGTGCACGTTTTCGTCCACCTCGGAGTAGCTGAGCTGGCGCTTCACTCGGATCAGGCTCGAACAGAACTTAAAGTCCTCAACCGTGCCGTCCGGCTGGATGCGGATCAACACGGACAGGGCCGGCCGCACCTCCCCCTCCCGAAGACTCAAGGCCTCGTCCACGATCTGGGCCGGCAGCATGGTAATGCGCCGGTCGGTCATGTAGATCGAGGTGGCCCGTGCCCGGGCTTCGAGTTCCAGGAGGCTTTCGGGCCGAACCAGGGCGGCCACGTCCGTGATGTGCACGCCCAGGACCAGGCGGCCGTCTTCCTCGCTCAGGCTGACGGCGTCGTCGAAATCCTCGGAGCCGCGGCTGTCAATGGTCAGGGTGACCAGATCGGTCAGGTCCCGCCGGTCTTCGGTAAGCCAGGTCGCGTTTTGGACCAAGGTCTCGGTTTCGCCGAGAACCTGTTGAGGAAAAACGGTGTTGACCTGGCAGCGGATGAGATCCAGATTTTCGTTGCGATGCATCTCACCCATCTTGACCAGGAGTTCAAAGGGCCGGAGCGGGTCTTTGCCCAGGCCGGAGCGATCCAGAAGCTGTTGTCCCCACTTGGCTTCCGAGGCGTTCGGCCCGAACACGGCCATGTCCTTGAGGACCTCGATCACGTGGTCCCGGCAAGGCGGCGGGTCCGGGGTTTCATCGGCCCAGATTCGGGCCAGCCAGGCGGCGCCTTGGGTCAATTCTTCCTCCAGCTTTTGTTCACGCTCCCGAAGCTCGCGGATCAGCTCCACCTGCTCGGCGTTGTGGCGCGCGGCCCGGTCGGGCCGGCCCTTGAAGTACAGGCCGTCGTCGAAGACGGCCCGAAACACGGCCGAGACCTCGTTCGGCCCGGTCGGTCCAGGCAGGGCCAGTTCGGCCAAGGCCCGGTAGGAAAATTCCTCGCCCTCCCCTTCCAAAAGCTCCCACATCTCAACCAGGTCGAGTTCCTCGGCCAGGGCCTTGCGCCGCACGGCCGCCTCCCGCACGGCCTTCATCTGATCGGCACGGGACAAATCGGGTTTCAGGGTCGGGCCGGTATGCGACAGAATCCGGTTCGCGCTCAGCCCGATCTCCCGTTCCGTCTCGCTCAAAACCAACATCTTGCCGGTCTTGACCCGCTGGATCACGCCGGTCATGATCCGCTTGGATTCTATAAATTCAACAATGGTTCCCGGCTCCATGCCCTCGCCTCCGCGCGCCCGCCCGCTGGCGTGCGGCCTACCCTAACAACCAGCCGACACAGTGTCAATGAAATGAGGAGGGATAAGTGATGAATGATGAGTTTCTACGCGCGCCCATGGGAAATATCAGGAAATCGGTAGCGCTGCGTCGGCGCAAGTCCTTAAGGCGATGCTTGTGGAAGAATCACACCCGCATCCGTCCATTCATCACTTCATCACTCATCATTCATCATAGCCCCAGGAATCTCTTGACAGACCCCTTGACAAAAGATATATTTCGATAGGTGTCGAAATATTAAACTATCTTTCCAAAGGAGTCGCCGCCATGTCCATGCGCCTCGAAACCCTGCCCCTACCCACAGACCCGGACTGGATTGAACAGACCGCTCAAAAAGCCCGTCAGTACATGGTCGATTACGGCAGTTGCACCCAGGGCGTACTGGGCGCCTTCATGGAGACCCTGGGCATCGAGGACCGCCTGCTCATGGGCGCCTCCGGGGCGCTGTTCGGCGGCATGCTCTCCTCCCTGACCTGCGGCGTGCACTCCGGCAGCCTCATGGTCCTGGGCCTCTTCCTGGGCCGGGAAGACGTGCATCTGGGCCGCGAGGCCACGGCGCCCATCATCGGGCCGGCTCAAACCCTGATCCGCCGCTTGAACCGCCGCCTGGGCGGCCATGTCTGCCTGGAGATGTCCGGCGTGGATTTCACGGACATGAAACAGATAGCCGCCTTCCGCGGCACCGAAAAGTGGAAACGCTGCCTGGACCGGCCGGCCGAGGGCGTTGAGGAAACGGCCAAGCTCTTGATCGAACTCAGCGAAAAGGGCGAGCTTTTCCGCGTGAAAGGCAAGTGAAGATTCGGGGGGACCCTTTTTGTAAAAAGGGTCCCCCAAAGCCCCCTCCCAAAAACTAAAACAAGGCCCGGTGGATCGAGCGGCGCTCCGTCCACCGGGCCTGACTTTTGGGCCGGGCGCCATTGGCTGTAGGGGCGGGTTTCAAACCGCCCGCCGCGTGATTACGACTTCTTAAGCACCACCTTGGGCGATTTGTTGACCACTGCGTCGTCCAGGTCGATGCCCAACCCCGGCAGGTCGGGCACGGCGTACCGGCCCTTTTCCGGCTGATAGTTCTGCTTGCACAATTGGATGTTGAAATCCTTGAGAGCCATGGTGTGATGCTCGTGGATAAGGAAGTTGGGGATGACGGCTTCGAGCTGCAGCGCGGCCGCCTTGGACACCGGTGAGCCGCAGACGTGGCATTGCACCGTGATGTCGTATAGGTGCGCGTAGTCGCAGACTTTCTTGCCTTCGGTGATGCCGCCGACCAGGCAGAGATCGGGTTGGATGACGTCCAAAGACTGGCCCTCGAAATACGGCCGGTAGCCCCACCGGGTGTAAATCCTCTCGCCGCCGGCCATGGGAATTTTAACATTTTCCGCGACCTTTTCCTGCACCTTGGCGTTCAGATAATTCGAGGGTTCCTCGAAGTAGAAGCAATTAAACTCCTCCCACAGCCGGCCCATCTGGATGGCGGTCGAGGCGCTCATGGCCGAGTGCAGCTCGATGATGATGTCCACGTCCGGCCCCACGGCCTCCCGGATGGCCTTGACCCGTTCGTAGTAAAGCCGCACCTTGTCGTTGGTCAGAATCTTGCGGGTGTCCACCCGGGCCCGCTTGCCGTTTTCGTCGAACAGGATGGGGTCCACCTTGACGCAGTCGTATCCTTCGCCGACCGCCTTGACCGCCTCGGCCGCGTACTCCTCGGGCCGGGCGCAGGACTTTACCTGGACCGGGTCCCAGCCGAACTGAATCTGCGAGGCATAGGCCCGGAGCGTCTCGTTGGTCTTGCCGCCCAGAAGCTGATGGACCGGCAGGCCCAGCGCCTTGCCCTTGATGTCCCAGAAGGCGATGTCAAAGGCGCTCATACCGCCAAAAACCACCGGCCCGCCGCCCAAGGCCCAGAAGGTCGAGCGGAAGAGTTTCTCCCAGATCATCTCGGTCTTGAACGGGTCCGCGCCAAGGATAAAACTCTCGGCGATGTTCTTGGCGTACCCCGCCCCGCCCGAATGCCCTGTCCCGTAAGCCAACCCGACCTCGCCCACGCCGGTCACGCCTTCGTCCGTGGTCAGCCGCACCAGCACGGGGTGGTAGTAAAGCTCGGTTTCGTATTCGATGTCGAAGATTTCCACCTGGACGATTTTCATGCTTTCCTCCGGTTTGGGAAAATTTATGAGCGAGGCGGGCGGGACTTCTGGCCGCGAAAGGCAGCATAGGAAGTTTACCCCGGCCTGTCAAGCTGGACAGCGGCGCGGGTAGTGGGTCAATTTAAGGATTCAGTTGTTACCCTTGCCAAATGCCCCGATTCGACGGCAACCTGTTTTTCACCGCCACCCAAGCCCATTTCGTCATTCCCGCGGAAGCGGGAATCCAGGCGTGAAACCTCCCCGCGAGGTGGCGCCTCCCAAA
>Ga0209163_1000428_pt1 | contig 80364 bp, 74 predicted proteins | sample MTBAKSrepl2MetaG_FD_187457 | JGI IMG/M metagenome (GOLD analysis project Ga0209163, IMG submission 187457) | Enrichment culture microbial communities om Arthur Kill intertidal strait, New Jersey, USA, that are MTBE-degrading - MTBE-AKS2 (Arthur... | ecosystem: Environmental > Aquatic > Marine >...
CGCTGGACACCCCGTTCATGATGGATCTCAACGACTTGGCCGCCTTGGAGGCCGAAGCCCGCCGGGCCAAACAGCTAGGCTTTCAGGGCAAGCTTTGCATCCACCCCAGCCAGGTCCCGGTGTGTAACCGGGTGTTTTCGCCGACCCCGGAAGAGATCGATTCGGCCCGCCGGGTGGTCCGGGCCTTTGAAGAAGCCGAAGCCGCCGGCACGGCCAGCATCCAACTGGAGGGTCGATTCATCGATTACCCGATAGTCGAGCGGGCGGCCCGCATTCTGCGATTGGCCGATCTTATTGAAAAAACATAAAAAAGGAACAGGGAAAGACCGAGGACCATGGGCGAATTCATAGCCGTTCAAATTGATCCGGGCCGGTGTCCGGGCCTGAAGGCCTGCGGGAAATGCCTGAGCGCCTGCCCGGTGAACATATTTGACAAGACCGACGGCGACGACCGGCCGACGGTCAACCGGAACAATGAAGACGAATGTATTCTCTGCGACCTTTGTTTGAACGTCTGTTCGCCCGAGGCCATTACCATCCGCCGGCGGTATGAGTCCTGAAGACGAGAAATACGGATGAAAACCATTCGTCCTTCCCGCGAAAGCGAAAACCCCGTCTTTCGTGAGACCTTCTGCCGGGACTCCTTCTTGCGCAAGAGTGACGGGCGGGGCTGCTGGTCGGGGCCTTGGAGAGTCGACCTTCGATCAACTGAAGGCTTTATCTGTTAAACTGCATTATCCGGTTGGAATAAAGGAGGCGGGGCGAAGATGCCGCTAGTCGACCAGGAAGACAAAATTTACAATTTCAACTTCAAGCCCACTTTGCTGGGGGAAAGAATCTCCGAGACCCTGGCCCAGGCCATCATGGAAGGGGTGTTCAAGGGCGGAGATCAGCTCGTCGAACCGAAACTGCAAAAACAATTCGGAGTCAGCCGTTCGCCTCTCCGGGAGGCTTTCCGGGACCTGGAAAAGAAAGGCCTGGTGGTCATCGTGCCCCGGCGGGGCACCTTCGTCAAAACGGTCACCCGCCAGGACATCGAGGACCATTTCCCCGTGCGGGCCGTGCTGGAAGGCCTGGCCGCCCGTGAAGCTTACCGGCGGATGAACGGGGAAGATATCGAGGATATGGCCCAGGTTCTCCAGAGCATGGAAACCGCCGCCGCGACTTCGGACGCCAAGGCTTTCCGGGAACATCATATCGCTTTCCATGAAATCTTCATTTACGCCTGCGGTAACGAGGTCCTGATCAAGATTTTGGAAAATTTACGGATGCACAGCGTCTGGCACCACTTCTGCTACCAGTATTACAAGGAAGATTTTCAAAAATCCATTGATATTCATAGAAGAATTTTATCCCTCTTTCAGAACCCCGATTCCGGCGAGCAGAAAATAGAAAAGATTATTCGGGAACACATCGAAGTGGCCTTGGAACGCTTCCTGGCTTTTCTGGAAATGCAGGGGAAATGAAGTGTAATCTACCAGTTATTGGCGGTCTGGATTCCCGCTTGCGCGGGAATGACGTTAGTAACCATGCGTCATTTATCTGAAAGTCGACACTGAATGCGTCTTTTTGACCTGACCCGAAAATCCACCCGTCTCCCCTGCGCCAGCAGGGGTCCGGAAAAGAACCATACCGAAGACTGGCTTCCCGCTTTCGCGGGAACGACGGCTTGGAGATCTCGGGCGGGAAAAACGACCACGCCCCAGGTACCCGGACTTTCATTTCGCGGTTGGGCCTTAAAGGGCATGACGGTTCCCGGGAAAGCAGGAATCCTCTTCCGCCGGGCGGGCGGAAAGAGGCGGGAAATGCCACCGTTTAGTGAACAATTACAATAAACTTCGTTTTTAGAGACCGAGTGGTTCGGAATAATTCCCAGATTGACGTGAACAGCCTTGGGAGGACGCAGTGAATGTTGACTCAGTCGCCAGACAATTGAAAAACCCGGTCCTCACGGTCCTGGCCGACGCCCCGCTGATTTCGGTTTACGCTCGAAATCGGGGCTGGCCCTTCATTCTGGCCTGGGGCCACCGGATCAGCGGAATCATTCTGGCCGCCTATCTTCTCTTTCATATTTATACTCTGTCCTATCTGCATCAACCCGCCGCGTACGACGCTCAGATGCGCGTGTATGGTCTTTTCATTTTTTACTTTCTGGAATGGGCCCTGGCCATTCCGGTCGTCTTTCACGCCCTCAACGGCGGCCGTTTGATCCTTTATGAAATTTTCGGCTTCCGCAATGACGACTTGATGATCCGTTGGGTGTTCGGCCTGGGCGGAGTCTATATTTTTGTTTTAGGCCTGCTGATGATTATCGGCGACCAGACCGTCTCGCCCGTCTTTTTCTGGTTGACCGTCTTGATGGCCGGGGTGGCGGCGGCCGTCCTGACTTGGTCCAAATTGAAGCAGAGCGGCCTGCCCTGGACTTGGAAAATCCAAAGGCTGACCGGTGGTTTTTTACTGGTCATGATCTGCGCCCACATGGTTTTCATGCACCTTAACCCTTCAATGAGCCATGAAGCCGGAGTGGTGATTGATAGAATGCGGCATATTTTCATCAAGATCGTGGACCTGGCCCTGATCCTGGCCGCCCTGTTTCACGGGGGATACGGTCTGATGGCCATAGCCAAGGATTATCTTGCCTCCAAGGTGCTCACCGGCCTGGCCGCCCTGGTCATCATCGTGCTCATGGCGGCCTTCGGCTGGATCGGCGTCAAGCTGACCCTATTGGTATAAGAAAGAGGCCGGCCGATGAAAGGTTCGTTAAGAATCGCTTCCACCATAAACTGTGATGTCCTGATCATCGGGGCCGGCGGAGTCGGGCTCCGCTGCGCCGTCGAGATACTGGAAAAAAAGCCGACAGCCCGGGTCATCGCGGTCACCAAGGTCTCCCATCCTCAAAAATCCCACACCTCGACCGCCCAGGGCGGGCTGGCCGCCGTGGACCCGCACGATCCGGCCGACCGACCCATCTATCACATGTTCGACACCTGGAAAGGCTCCGATTGCACCTCGGACCAGAACGTCATCAAGAAAATCATCGAGGCCTCCTGGCGGGAAATCGTCTGGCTGGAAAACCGGGGCCTGCATTTCAGCCGAAACGAAGAAGGTCGGCTGAGTAAAAGGACTTTCGGCGGGCACACCCTGTTTTTCGGTGAAGCCACGGCCTACCGGGCCGTTTTTGAAGCCGACCGGACGGGCAAGGGTATTGTCGACACCCTGTGGGGGGAGGCGGTCAAGCGGGGGGTGTCATTCCTCAACCAAAGCCTGGCCACCGAGCTCCTCTTCAAAGACGGGCATTGCGTGGGTTGCCTGATCTTCAAACAAAAAGACGGCGAATTCGTCCGGATTCTGGCCAAGGCCACGGTCCTGGCCACCGGCGGCAGCGGCCAGGTCTTCCGCGTGACCACCAACTGCCGCCACAACACCGGCGACGGGCTGGACCTGGTTCTTCAGGCCGGTCTGCCGGTCATGGACCCCGAGGCGGTCCAGTTTCATCCGACCGGGATCGTCGGGCCGGGGATTCTGGCCAGTGAAGCCCTGCGGAGCGAAGGGGGCATCCTCCGGAACAAAGACCTGGAACCGTTCATGGAACGCTACGCCCCCAAAATGAAGGACCTGGCCCCCCGGGATTTGGTGGCCCGGGCCATCGAGACCGAGATCAGGGCCGGCCGGGGCATCCTCAATCCCGACCACGGCATCGAGCACGTCTGGATAGACCTCCGGCATCTGTCCGATTATATTCATGATTGCAAATTAAGGGAAATATCCGCCTTTTTCGGCAAGTTCGCCAATATCAACCCGAAAAGCGAACTCTGCCCGGTCCGTCCCAGCAACCATTATCACATGGGCGGCATCCCCACGACCGAATGGGGCGAGGTTCAAAAAAGCGGCGGTAAAATCGTGCCCGGTCTTTTCGCCCTGGGCGAATGCGCCGCGGCCAGCTTCCACGGCTTCAACCGTCTGGCCACCAACTCCATCCTGGAACTGATCACCATGGGCCGGTTTGGTGGGGAAAGGGTCCTGGATTATCTGCCGGAAGCCCCGGACGGGAATCCGGACGAGTCTGGAACCTTGACCATGGCCAGGTTTGCCGGGTATCTGGCCGCCGAAGGCCGGGACAACATCGGCCAAATCCGCCAGACTCTGCGGACCATGATGACCGAAAAGGTCGGCGTGTTCAGGATCGAGCCGGGCCTGGCCGAGGCCATTGAGTCCTTAAAGGAACTGAAAGTCCGGGCGGAAAAGGCCGGGCTGTCCAGCCGGAGCCTAGTGATGAACCAGGAGCTGATTCAGCGCTGGGAGTTGGACAACCTGCTGGACTGCTCGATGGTCATCGCTTCGGCCGCCCTTGAGCGGCGGGAATCCCGAGGAGCCCATTTCCGGGAGGATTTTCCGAAAAGAAACGACGACTATCATTATCACACCCTGGCCGCCATGGAGGAATTCGGCCGGGTCTCCTTGGGACGCCGGCCGGTGGACATGAGCCTGTACGAGGCCGGGGGAGAAAATTACGAGAAATTCGGGCTGATTGAAAGAAAATACTAGAGGGAGCCATGGCCGAAAGCTACAGCCTGACCCTGGAGATAACACGATACGATCCGGACAGCCGCCGGTCCTGGACCCAGACTTACACTGTGGAAGCCGGCCGGATTCTCCGCTTCGTGGACCTGTTCCGGAAAATCAACGAGGAGCAGGACCCGAGCCTGACTTGGAATTCCTCCTGCGAGCACGGTCAATGCGGGACCTGCGCGGTCAAGATCAACGGCAAACCGCTCCTGGCCTGCGAACTCTTGGTGGAAAACGCCGTGGCTTTTTTTCGGACCACCACCTTTCGCATCGAGCCGCTGGACGTGGCCCCGGTGGTGCGGGACCTGGTGATCGATCTGGAAAAGGCTTACGAAAAGCTGAACCAAGTCAAACCTTACGTGATCGACCCTGAACCGCTCCCGCCGGGCGCGGATTGTTACGCCATCACCCCCCGGCAACTGGATTTTTACGTGGACGCCACCAGGTGCATCGGCTGTTTCTGCTGCGCCTCGGCCTGCATCGCCGGCCGGGCCGGCTTTTTGGGCCCCAACGCCATGCTGGCCGCCATCGTCCGGGTGATGGACCCGCGGGAAAAGGCCAAGGAAGACCGCTTGAAGATCATTTACAGCGACCAAGGGGTGGCCCGCTGCCATTCGGCCCGGGCCTGTTCCCATGTCTGCCCCAAGGAAATCGACGTGGCCCATTTCATCGCCCTGGCCAAGGAGGGCCGTCTTGGACATGACAAACCGAAGACGGGTCAAACCCGCCGGCCGAATGACTGAAAACCGACTAGGGGTGGCTGAATGAATATCGTGGTCTGCGCCAAAAGGGTGCCCATAACCCAGGAAGTGGACTTGGAGATTGACCAAAACGGGAAGGACATCAAAAAAGACGCCCTCCCATTCACCATCAACGAATGGGACAATTACGCCCTGGAAGAGGCCGTCCGGCTCAAGGAAAGGCTGGGCGGCACGGTGACGGCCATCACCGTGGGCGACGAGGAGGACGAGGAAGTCCTCAGGCGGGCCCAGGCCATGGGGGCGGACCGGGCCATCAGGGTCGCTCCGGACGGCCGGGCCTTGGACGCCTTCGGCCTGTCCGGAATCCTGGCCCAAGTCATCCGAGAAATCGACTTTGATCTGATTTTGACCGGGGTCCAGGCCGAGGACGACAATTACGGCCTGATTGGAATCATGCTGGCCGAACATTTGAACCTGGCCCACGCCGCCGTGGTCACGGCCATTGAACCGGAAGAACGGACGGCCAAGATCAAGGTGGAACTGGAAGGCGGCCTGGATGAAATCTCCCGGATCAACCTGCCGGCTCTCTTGACCATCCAGACCGGAATCAACGAACCCAGGTACGTTTCGGTCATGGCCGTGCGCAAGGCCCGGAAAAAAGAGCTGGAGGTCCGGGATATAAACAGCCTGGGCCTGGCTCCGGAGGAGCTTTCGCCCCGAATCATGACTCTGGAGGTTTACCCGCCGGCCGACACGGGCGGAGCCGTGATGCTGGAAGGCGGTCCGCCGCGCATCGCTGAAGAGATCATCCGCATTGTCCGCGAAACGGGGGTCAATCTATAAATGACTGATATATTTGTTGTTATAGAGCACCGCCTCGGAGAACTCCGGGAAATTTCCCTTCAGATGTTGACCAAGGCCGACGAGTTGGGGCGAAAACTGTCCGGCCGGGTCACGGCCGTATTACTGGCCGGACCGGAAGACGGCCTCGATGACGAAATCGCGGCCCGGGCCGACCGTCTGATCGTCTGCCGGCACGACCGCTTGAGGAATTATGATTCCGATTGGTCCAAGGAACTGCTCAGCCGGATCATCGCCGACCACCAACCCTTTCTGACCTTGATCGGGCATACGCCTTGGGGCCTGGACCTGGCTCCGGCCCTGGCCGTCAAGACCGGCCGGCCCCTGGCCACGGATTGTCTGGAGATAACCGTGACCGACGGCCGTCCCGAAGTAATCAGGCAGATTTACGGCGGCAAGATGTTCTCCCGGATCGCCTTCCAGGAAGCCCCGGGGTACTTGATCACGGTCCGGCCGGGGGCCTTTCCGGCGGAGCAAATTCAGCGAGGACCGGCGGAAGTGGTCAAGGTGGAGGTCCCGGCCGATCTGGCCCAGTCGCGTCGGGAAGTCATCGAGTACGTGGATTCGAGCGCCGGGGAAGTCGACATCACTCAGGCCGAACTCCTGGTCTCCATCGGCCGGGGCGTGGGCGATGAGGAAAACATTCCCCTGGTCAGGGAATTGGCCGACCTGATGGGCGGAACCCTGTCCTGCTCGCGGCCGGTGGTGGATAAACATTGGCTGCCCAAGGCCCATCAGGTGGGCACCTCCGGGAAGTCGGTCAAACCCAAGGTCTACCTGGCCCTGGGCATCAGCGGGGCCTTTCAGCATCTGGCCGGGATCGGCGGGGCCGGCCTGGTCCTGGCCGTGAATAAGGACGAGAAAGCCCCGATCTTTCGGGCGGCCGACTACGGGGCGGTGGCCGACCTGTTCGAGGTGGTCGAAGCCCTGAAGGAGCAACTTAAAGGTTGAACGGCCCGGAAGCCGTGGCTCGTCCGGGAATAAATTTCTTTTGAGCATTTCTCTCCCCCTCAACTTGGCGCTCTCCCCCTCGAGGGGGCGAGGGGAAAACAGACAGTGAGGCATGACGGCCCTGCGCCCTTTTTTCTGGAATATCGAGCCGGTCTGGCTCTTTTATGTCCTGGCCCTGATCGCCGCGATATTGTTCGGTCTGGGCTTGTCCCACCATATCTCCCGATGGCTGACCGGCCGCCGGGACGACGCCTATAAAAAACTGAATATAAAATCTTTTATGGTCAACGGCCTGCTCAACGCCCGCCTCTGGAAGGATGATCCCTCGGCCGGAATCTTTCATCTAAGCCTGATGTGGGGCTTTATCCTGTTATTTCTCGGCACGGCCCTCCTTTCGGTTCATGAATATATCCGGCCGGTCCTCCAAGGAAAATTTTATCTGGGTTACGCCCTTGTTCTTGATCTAGCCGGGATTCTTTTCCTGATCGGCGTCCTCCTGGCCGGGGGGCGGCGGTATATCTGGAAGCGAAATCAAATGACGGCCACCCTCCACGACGCCCTGGTCCTGATCTTTTTGCTGCTGATCGGCCTGACCGGCTTCCTGGTCGAAGGGGCGCGGCTGGCGGTCAACCCCGGACCGGACTTGGCCTGGTCGCCGGTGGGGGCGGCCTTGGGCGCCTGGCTGCCCCACGGCTCATCGGGCGGGTTGAGGGTCTATCGAGTCTTGTGGTGGGTTCATGCCTTGTTGGGACTGGGCTTTGTGGGCGGTTTTGTCTACCTCAAGCTTTTTCACGTTATAGCCACGCCCATTAATTTTCTTTGGACCGGCCGGCCGCGCCGATGCCTGACCATGGACCAGCGGGAAGAAGAGGGCCGGGAGTTTGACCTCGGCCATCTGGTCATGTCCGACGCCTGCACCCGGTGCAACCGGTGCGAACAGGTTTGTCCGTCCTGGGCCGCCGGGGAAGGCCTTTCTCCCCGGGACTTTGTCCAGCGGGTTCGCCAATACACCCATCTCAAATACACCTGGCTGAATCGTCTGCCCTGGTATCGCCGCCGGGCCGTCCAGACCTTGACCAGAGATCCGCGGGTCGATCCGGACCTGGCCTGGCTTTGCACCACTTGCCGGGCCTGCGCCGAGGTCTGTCCCGGTCAGGTTGAACCTCTGACCTTGATCGGTTCGGTCAGGTCGACCGTCATCGAAGAAGGCCGCCAGACTCCGGCCCTGATGGCCCGGGCCTTGGAGGGCGTCCAGAAACAGGGCAATCCCTGGCTCAGGCCCCGGTCCAAACGGGGGGACTGGGCCAAGGGGCTGGAGGCCAAACTGGCCGGGGAAGACGAGTTCGAGTGGCTCTATTTCGCCGGCTGCACAGTTTCCTTTGACGCCCGACTCATGGACCTGGCCCGATCCGCCGTCGAGGTCTTTCAGCGGGCCGGAGTGGATTTGGCTGTTTTGGGCCGGGAAGAACCCTGTTGCGGCGACATGCCCCGCCGGGCCGGCGAGGACGGGCTTTTTGAAATGCTGGTCGAAGAAAACCTGGAACTTTTCGCCGAATTGGAAATCAAAAAGATCGTCACCGCCTCGCCCCACTGCGCCGAGACCTTGAAAAACGGTTATCCGGCCATGGCCGAGGCCCTGGGCCTTGATTCCACCCGGCCGGAAGTCCGGCACTACTCCGAACTGCTGGCTGAATTGCTCCGGGAAGGCCGACTGAATTTTACCCAAGCGATCAAGAAAAAAGTCACTTACCACGATCCCTGCTATCTAGGCCGGCATCAGGGGATTTTTGAGGCCCCCCGGGCGATTATCGGCGGCATCCCTGGATTGACCCTGATTGAAATGGCCCGCTGCCGGGAAAAGAGCTTTTGCTGTGGGGGTGGCGGAGGGCGGATGTGGTCCGAGGTTGAGGCCGAGACGAAAATTTCGGAAATTCGGGCCAGGGAGGCGGCCGAGACCGGGGCCGAAATATTGGCGACCGCCTGCCCTTATTGTCTGGCCATGCTGACCGACGCGGTCAAGACGGCCAATCTGGCCGACCGGATTGAAGTCCTGGACCTGATGGAACTGGTCCTTATGGCTTTGGGGGAATAGTCCGGCGGCGGTCCAGGTCGATTACACCTTCCAGAGCCGTGGTGACCGCCCTCCTGACGGCCGGTTCGTGCTGATCCAAAAACTGGCCCGAAGACCGGTTGGAGATGACCGCGCAGACGGCCCCGGCCTGATAATCCATTATTTTGGCCAGATGAAACAACAGGCTGGTCTCCATTTCAATATTGACCACCCGCCGGCCTTGGACGCGCAAGGCGGCCAGGCCGTCCAAAAGCCCGGGCGCGGTGGGGGGCAATCCGGTGACGGCCCGGCCTTGGGGCGCAAAGAATCCGGGCGCGGTCAGGGTTATGCCCGCCACATGATCGCCCCGGGCTTGTCGGACCAAAGCCGCCGCCACTTCAGGCGAAGCCTCCGAGGCATAAGGAAAAATCCGTCCCTTGAATCGGGCGGTTTCAGGCACGACCGCCTCGATTATTTTTTCGGCCTCTTTTTCGATCAGCCGGGTGGTTTCCTGAAGGCGTCCCGCCGGCAGGTCATAAAACAGCCCGGTGGCGTCCAGACCGACGGCGTAAGCGGAAATGGCCAAAGAGCCGACTTTTATGTCTCGATGGGGCGTCCCGCATGTGCCGACCCTGATAACGGTCAACCCTTCTGATTTTTCTTCCCTGGTGTTTGTGTCCGGATTGAATTCATTCAGAACATAGGCTTCGATCAAGGCTATTTCCATATTATCCGTTCCGATGCCCGTGCCGATGACGGTGACGGGTCGGCCCTTGTAAGCCCCGGTCCGGACGGAGAATTCCCGGTTTTGCCCGCTGTGGGTCAGGCTGCCTGGATCGAAGTATTCGGCCACCAGGTCGACCCGGTCGGGATCGCCGCAAACAATGATGTTCCTGGCCAGTTGTTTTTTAAGCAGGCGGAGATGATAGACCCGGCCGTTTTGGACGGTGATCAGATCGGAATCTTTCGGCATTCTATAAGATTACTTCAGGCGGTCTTCACCCGGCCGGAGTATTCGTCTTAGTGAAGGTCTAAGTCCGGCGGCAGCTCCTCGGCCATAAGTTTGAGATACTCCAAAGCCTCCTTGGCCTCGGCTTCGTCGATTTTATGGATGGCGAATCCGGCGTGGATAATGACGTAATCGCCCACGGCCACATCGTCCAGAAGCATCAGGCTTATTTCACGCCGGACGCCGGCATGATCGGCCACGCCCATTCCATTGGACCTGATCTCCAGAATTCGGGCGGGGACGGCTAGACACATAGAAAATACCCCTGTTTCTTTGATTCCTTCTCTTTCGCTCTCTGGACGCCCGGACATCGGCGTCTTGGTATGCATAGAGTATATTACCTCACACCAAGATAATGGTAGCCTTTTTTCACGATAAGGGTCATTGGCACCCAACGGCCCGGTTGAAAGCCGACCGGTTTTATGGTATGGGCAATGAATGTTTTTGTTTTTTAAGCCAATTTACAGGAGAACCTAATGATTCTCAAACAACTCCTGGTCGGTCAGATGGCGGTCTTTTGCTACCTGATCGGCTGTGAAGCCACCAGAGAGGCCCTGGTCATCGACCCAGCCGGAGACGAAGACTACATCGCGGCCGAAGCCGAACGGGCCGGCCTGAAGATCAAATATATTTTCAACACCCACGGCCACCCGGACCATGCCTGCGGTAACGCCCGGATGAAAGAACTGACCGGCGCGGACATCATTATGCATGCCGACGATGACGACATGTTCAATTCCCCCGAAGGCCGGGACATGTTCCGGATGTGGGGCTTCCAGCCTTCGCCGCGGGCCGACCTGCGGATCGACAAGGAAACCGCCCTTCAAGTGGGTCAGGTCAAGCTTGACCTTATTCACACTCCGGGGCATTCCCCTGGCGGACTCTGCCTGCTTTCCGACGGCAACCTTTTCACCGGAGACACTCTGTTTGTCGGCAGCGGCGGCCGGACCGACTTGCCGGGGGCCTCTTTGCCCATGTTGCTCGAGTCCATCAAAAAATTGATAAGTTTGCCTGATGAGACCATCGTCTGGCCGGGGCACGATTACGGCGACACCCCGACCTCGACCATCGGCCGAGAAAAAAGAACCAACGTTTACGTGGTCGAATTTGACTTGCTCGAAGACTAGCCGAGATAAGGAGGCCTGCTCTATGAATCGGACGGAGGCAACCTCTGCGACCCTGATCTCCAGGGAAGATTGCGTGCTGGTGGTCATCGATGTCCAGGAAAAGCTCCTGCCCGCGGTCGCGGACAAGGAAACGGTCCTTGACAATGTGGTCCGCCTGGTAAAATTCGCCGGGATCATCGACCTGCCCGTGGTTCTGACCGAGCAGCGGAATCTTGGCCCGACCGTACCGGAAGTCAGAGCCGAACTGGCCGGCGTCGAGCCGATCTCCAAGATCACCTTTGACTGCTTCGGGGAAGAAGCCTTCCGGACCCGCCTGGAGACAATTAACAGAAAAGTTCTTGTCCTGGCGGGCATCGAAGCCCACATCTGCGTGGCCCAGACCGCCTTGACCGCCCTGAACCGGTTCATGGTTCATACGGTCAGCGACGCCGTTTCTTCTCGTTCCCTCCACAACAAGGACGCGGCCTTGGCCAGAATGCGTCAAGCCGGGGCGACCGTTACCTCGACGGAAATGGTCATTTATGAATTGCTCCGCCGGGCCGGGACCCCGGAATTCAAGGAAGCCTTGAAGCTGGTCAAATAAACTTCCGGAAGACGACCTTACCCCGGCCGATTTTGGACTGAAATTATGATCCGGAGGCCAGGACCTTTTCGCCCAGCTTGATTTGTTTTTGCCGGGACACGTTTCGGCCGATGTTGGCCGCAAAGGTCAGGTCCTTTCCGAGGATGTCGATTTCCGGCTTGGTTTCAAGACCGAACCCGTCCATGATTTTCTGAAAGCTCTCTTGGAATAGACCGAAGAGCCGCCGTCCGGCCAGGATAAGCGAGGTCAGTTCCGAGGGGGTTTTGGGGCCTTCCAACCTGCCGGCCGCCTCATAGGCCAAGACGCGCAGGGCGTCGTGGATAAATTGGAGTTCGCCCAGGGCCGCCTTCAGGTCAGGCGATAAAGACCGATTAACCCCGCCGACCAGCCCGATCAGAAGCTCGATCTGCCGACCCAGCCCCCCGGTTATGGGACCCATAAGCAAGGCGTCTTCCAGGTCCCTGAACCCTTTGATCATTTCTTCATAGGCCCGGCCTGGAGGGCCGAGAATGTTTTCGGACGGGACCAAAACATTCTCGAGGACCAGGCCGCCATGAGGCGAAGGTTTGAGGCGGTCCAGCTTCATGGGTTCGGTCAGGGACAATCCCGGAGAGTTCCTGGGCGTCAGAAAGGCGGTGATGTCTTTTCGGCCGCCCGCCTCGCCGGTCACAGCCATGACCACAAAGAGGTCGGCGATGGGGCCGTTGGTCAGATAGCTCTTGCGCCCGTTCAGCCGGAACGAAGGGCCTTCGGCCGCGGCCATGGTTTTCATATATTTGGGATGAGCCCCGGTTTCCGGTTCGGAGATGGCCAGACAGCCGGTCATTTGGCCTTGGGCCAGCCTGGGCAGGTACAATCTGCGCTGATCCTCATTGCCCAAACCGAGCAGGAGACAGCCGCCGACCAGGTTGTGCAGCAGCCAGGACAGCACCAGACCCAGGTTGTGGCCGTACTGGAGCAGGGCTTCCCCGGCCACGGCCAGGGCCATATACCCGCCGCCTTTTCCGCCGAAATCTCGGGGGATGGTCAAACCAAGCCAGCCGGCTTCGGCCAGGGCCCGCCACAGGTCCCAAGGAAATTCAGCCTCGGTCCCCAGTTCCGGCCGGCCGGCCAGCCTTTCTTTGGCAAACTCCGCCGCTTCCGCCTGGATCAAGAGCAGTTCTTCGCTCAAAGCCATAGTCTTTTTTTCTCCTGTTTGTTTTTATCCAAGGAAAACCCCCGGCCCCGAGCATCAGAGCGCATCCAGGATGGCCTGGGGAATGGAATGAAGATTTACCACCCGGTCGGCGGCCCCCTTTTTTATGGCCTCCTTGGGCATGCCGAAAACCACGGAACTGGCCTCATCCTGAGCGATGGTCTTAGCCCCGGCCTGTTTCATCTTCAGCAGACCATCGGCCCCGTCGGCGCCCATGCCGGTCATAATCACGCCCACGGCGTTGGGTCCGGCGTACTGGGCGGTTGAATTGAACAGAACATCCACCGCGGGACGTTGGTGGTGAATCATGGGACCGGTTTTGACCTGGACGAAATACCTGGCCCCGCTTCGTTTGAGGAGCATATGGTAATTGCCGGGGGCGATCAGGCAGGCGCCGGGCAGGACCGAATCGTTGTCACGGGCTTCGCGCACGGCGATCTTGCATAATCCGTTAAGCCGCTCGGCGAAGGCCCGGGTGAAGTTGGCCGGCATGTGCTGGACCACGACCAGGCCGGGGCTGTTGGGCGGCATCCTGGTCAGGACCTCTTTGAGGGCCTCGGTCCCGCCCGTGGAGGCGCCGATGGCCACGACTTTATTGGTGGTCTCGGCCAGAGCCCTGGTGGCCATGGTCGCCGGACCGGTCTTCTCCTGGGCGGCCTCCCTTTTGAGCGGCTTGGCTTTGGCGGCGGCTCTGATCTTGTCGGCCAATTGAGCGCCCATCTCACCGACCGAGAAAGACCCGCCCGGCTTGGCCATCACCTCGATGGCCCCGGCTTCCAGGGCCTCGAGGGCCAAGGTACTGCCCTTGGGGGTCAGCGAACTGACGATGATCACCGGCAAGGGAAAATGTTTCATAAGCTTTCGCAGAAAGGTGATCCCGTCCATGCGGGGCATTTCGATGTCTAACGTCAAGACGTCGGGTTTGAGCTGGAGAACCTTGTCCCGAGCCACATACGGGTCCGGCGCCGTCCCGACCACCTGAATGTCGGATTCCTTGGACAGCTCTGCGGTAAAAATTTTTCTGACAATGGCTGAGTCGTCGACTACTAGAACCTTGATCACCAGGAGCCTCCTGAATTCTCTTATCTCAAAGGCCGGGGGGGCCGGAAAGGGTCGACCCGGTCACCGGCCGGATTGGACGGACCGAAAAGGGAGCGTCTCGGAGCGTTTGTAAACATGAGGCTTTTTTTCATGTCTTCTTACGATAAATGGTCGGCTGGATGTAATGGAAAGTCTGGCTGACTCCGGTCAGGCTTTCCGAGTGGCCGATAAGCAGGTATCCGCCGTCGGCCAGGACCTGATACAGGCGGGCCACCAAATCGGTTTGGGTATTCTTGTCAAAATAGATCATCACGTTACGGCAAAAAATCAAGTTGATCGGTTTCCGGAAAGGAAGAGGTTCGACGAGATTAAGCCGGCGGAAGACGACCAGCCGCTTGACCTGGTCCTTGACCTTGAACCAGCCGTTCCAATCTCCTCGGCCTTTTTGAAAATAGCGCCTGAGGACCTCCTGGGGAATATCGGCCAGCCGCTCGGCCCTATAAACGCCCTGCCGGGCCGTTTGGAGGACCCTGGTTGAGAGGTCGGTGGCCAGAATCTTAATGTCCCATCGGTCAAAGTCCGGCAGATTTTCCAGAACGGTGACGGCGATCGAGTAAGGTTCCTCGCCGGTCGAACAACCGGCGCTCCAGATGCGCAGGCGGCGGCCTCCTTTTTTTAAGGCAACATGCTTGATTTCTGGAAGAAAAACTTGAGCCATGAATTGGAAATGTTTGGGCTCGCGAAAAAAATTGGTCAGATTGGTGGAAATGGAGTCAAGGAGCTGGACCAATTCGTCGCCGGTTTCGTCGTTGATGACGAAGTGATAATATTCGCCGAAGGACTCAAAACCGTCCTCCCGGATTCGCTTGGCCAAACGAGCCCTGACCAGCTCCTTTTTGCCGGCATGGAGGTTGATCCCGGCCTTTTTGTAGACCAAGTCGGAAAAGGCCTGGAATTCGGAGTCGGAGAGTTCAAGACCGAATCCGTTCACTTTTTAGGCGCCGCTAACTAAGGTCAGCTCCTCGTCGGTCAACACTCGGTCGATATCCAATAGGATAATCACCCGGCCCTTGACCTTGGCCATGCCCAGGATGTAATCCGTCTTGAGCCTGGCTCCGAAGTTCGGTGTGCTTTCGATGTCCTGACCGACGATGTTCATGACTTCGGACACCGTATCCACCACAATGCCCATCTGGACCGGACCCGAGGCCATCCTGATTTCCACGACGATGATGGCCGTCCGTTCCGTATATTCTTTTACCGGCAGGCCGAACTTGAGCCGGAGGTCCACCACCGGAATGACCTTGCCCCGCAAATTGATCAGACCTTTGACAAAAGCCGGCGTCTGGGGCACGGCGGTAATGTCCATCATGCCGATGATTTCCCGGACTTTGAGTATTTCCAGCCCATAGTTTTCCCGGGCCAATTCGAAGGTCAGATATTTGCCCTCCCGTTCCAAAAGCCCAGTTCTTTCGTCTTTCCGGCCGGTTTCGGTCTTGGCGCTCCTGGTATCGGCCGCTGTACCCTGATCCGTCATATCATCCTCCCGAGGATAAAAAAATTCACGTGGGCCCCATGCCCCAGTCATTGTCCAAAGACTCGTTCCGCCCGGAGAAGCTCCGGCCGGAGAATCCGTCGCTGACTTCGAAAAGTCCGGCCACATCCAGGATCAAGCCGACCCGACCGTCCCCCAGGATGCTGCTCCCGGCCAGGGTCCTCACATTCTTCAGAACCTGGCCCAGGTTCTTGATGACCACCTCCTGTTTGCCCAGGACTTCATCGACCATGACGCACCGCCGCTGGTTCTCGTTTTCCAGCACCACCACCAGGGCCTTGGTCGGATCGGTGACCGAAGTTTCGGCGCCGAGGATTTCATTCAGCCTGATCAACGGCAAAAGGTTTTCCCGGACTTTGATCATTTCCCCTTGGCCTTTGACCGTATGATAGTCATCGGGTTGAGGCCGGAAGGATTCATGAATGGCCGTGGTCGGCAGAATGTAACGGTTTTGTCCGACCTGGACGATGATCCCGTCGATGATGGCCAGGGTCAAGGGCAGCCGGATGGTGATGATTGACCCTTCATCGGGCCGGGAATTGATCTCGACCTTGCCGCTGAGCTTGTCGATGGTCTTTTTAACCACGTCCATGCCCACGCCGCGTCCGGAGACGTCCGTGATCTTTTCGGCCGTGGAAAAACCAGGCAGAAAAATCAGGTTATAGACGGCTGCGTCGCTCAAGTGATCGTCCGGGCCGATCAGGCCGCGTTCGACGGCCTTGGCCAGAATCTTAGCCATGTTCAAGCCCTGTCCGTCGTCTTCGATCTCGATGACCACGTTGCCGCCCTGGTGAAAGGCCCGCAGGTGGATGCGGCCGTCGGGAGGCTTGCCTTTTTGGGCTCTGAGTTCGGGCGGTTCGAGGCCGTGGTCCACCGAGTTGCGGATCATGTGAACCAGAGGGTCGTAAATGGCTTCGACCATGTTGCGGTCGATCTCGGTCTCTTCGCCGCTCATGGTCAATTCGACCTGCTTCCCCGACTTTCGCGACAAATCCCGGACCAGACGGATCATTTTCTGGAACGTTTGACGAATGGGGACCATGCGCATTCCCATGGCCGTCCGCTGGAGCTCCGAGGTGATCCTGGCCATGCCGTTGAGGTCACGGACCACCTTCTGATCCTTGAGGGACCGGATTTTTTCATTGGAAGCAATCAGCGACTGAGCAATGACCAGCTCGCCCACCAGATCGACCAGGTTGTCCAGCTTGATCGTGTCGATTTTAACCGAATGGGCGGCAGCCGCGGGGACGCCTTCCGGGGCTTTTTTTTGCTCCCGCAGGGCCTCGGCCACCTCCCGGGCCCCGGTGCGTTTATCCCGGATAAGGATTTCACCCAGCTTGCGCTCCCGCAGATTCTCCTGATCCTTCAGGGCTGAAGAGATGACCGCCGACTCGGCCCGGCCGGTCTCGACCAAAATCTCACCCAGTTTCTTGTCCTTGACCTCGGCCTGAAGTCGAAGGGCTTCTTCCAGTCCCGCCGCGGAAATGATCCCCCGCTCGACCAGGATTTCGCCCAATCGCCGCAAGCGTCCATCTTCCTGGGCCTGGAGGACCGCCTCCAGTTCGTCATCGGTCAGCAGACCCTGATCGACCAGGATGTCTCCTATCTTTTTTCCGGCTAACCAGGATAAGACGGGTTCTTCGACTTTAGGCTCGTCGCCCTGCTGCAAAATGTGGATTCGTTCGATTAAGCCCGTTTCTCCATAATCCGCGGGTATCGGCCGGCCGGCGTCCAGGGAGTTCCGTAGGTCGTTGATCATCTTTTTAAGCAAGTCCACGGCGTCCAGAACAAGATCAATCAGGGCCGGCGTCACTTTGATCCGCTCGTTGCGGGCGTCGTCCAATAGGTTTTCCACCTCGTGGGTCAGATGATGAATCTGGCGCAGGTTGAGAAAACCAGCAACCCCCTTGATGGTGTGGAAGGGCCGGAAGACCGAATTGATGGTGTTTTTATCTTCCGGGTCCTGCTCGAGGGTGACGATATTGACCTCTATGCTCTCTATATGCTCGAGGGATTCAGTGATGAAGCTGAAGAAGATTTCCTGATCCTGAGAAAAATCGGCGGCCGGTTCCTCGGCCGGCGTCTGGGACGCAGGGACCGGGGGAGACGGTTCCGCCCGCTCTGCCGGCGCCTTCGCCGGTTCCGCGAGGGTAACAGAATCGGTCAGTTCCACGTTGGCTTCAGCCTTGAGTCCGGCTAAAAATCCGGAGAGGTCGCCGCCGAAAGGCGCTCCGGCTCCCAAACTCCGTTCTATATCCTGAAGCAGGCTGACCCCCTGGCCGATGAGATCTATGGCCGCAACCTTATCTCGGACCTGTTCAAGGATGATCCCTTCCAGAACCTTGTTCAGGCCGGTTAAAATCAGACCCGCTTCCCGCGAACCCAGCTCCCCGATTTCCTGAGCCAGGTTTTCAATTTTTTCCAAAAGTTCACCCAAGGAAATCAGGTTGTCCGGATCGACCATGACCAGACCCAGGCTGAGGTCGTCCAAACGGTCCTTTAATTTGGATTCTTCAGTCTCCACGTTCACATCCTCACTTGCTCACACCCATGGCCGTCCGCCATCGCTCGACCCGCGACCGAGCTTGATCCAGGGCCTGGAGAACAAGGTCCAAATCGTTGAATGGCTTGACAAAATAATCCATGGCCCCGGACCCGAGGCAGTCCACCACGTTGGCCATCGATGAATATCCGGTCATCATAATGATGTTGGCCAACGGGTTGATCATTTTGAGTTCCTGGAGAAGTTCTATGCCGCTCATCCCCGGCATTTTAATGTCAAGCAAGACCAAGTTGAAAAGCTCCTTTTCCATCAAGTTGAGGGCTTCGGCCGGCTTGGTGGTGGTCTTGACTTCATAGCCTTCCAGCTCCAAATTCCGGCGAAGCATATTTAGGATTTCTTCTTCGTCATCGACAATGAGCAACTCCATGAATTCTACCTTTCTCCCCAAACGGGCAGTCTGATGATGAATAGGGTCCCTTGGCTTTTTTCACTGGAAAAGCTCACCTCGCCGCCGAAACGGCGGACGGCGGCGTATACCTTGGACAGGCCCAACCCAGGCCGGCCTATTCGGGGGTCTCCGGAAAAAAACGGCGAAAAGACGCGGCCTTGGTCCTCCATCTTTATGCCCGGCCCGTTATCCTGAACGATCAAGCAAACCTCGTAGGGTGAGGACTCGTTGGTGGTGATCTCTATTCGCGGATCGGGGCGGCCTCGGAGCGCTTTAACGCTGTTTTTGAGGAGCTCGACGACCACGTCGACCAGTTCTTCGGGCAGTCCGCGCACCGGACTCAGGTTCGATGGTAAATCACTTTTGACTTCCACCGTTTCCAGGTCCTCGGCCAAGACATCCAAAGCCTTATGGACGCAGGCATTGATATCGACTGGAATCAGGGACCGGTCCCTGTCCGACCAGGTGAAAGAAGCCATGGCTTCGACGATTTTTTTAATCCGGTTGGTTCCTTCCAGCATGGCCTCAATAATTTTCGGGGTCTCTTGCAGGATGAAATCCAGTTTGGCCGGCGGCTCCACACCGGCCTCCCGGGCCTGCCGCGCATATTGTTCCACCATCGGCCAGAAGCGTTGCAAGGTCTGAACGTTTCCCCGGACAAAGGTATTGGGATTGTTGATCTCATGGGCCACGCCCCCGGCCAACAACCCCAGGTCGGCCATTTTGCCGGCTTGAACCAGGCGGGTCTCATGTTCTTTCAGTTTCCTGTCCCGAGCCTGGTGCTTCTCGATCCGGTCGACGGCGATGGATAGTTCCTCGAGGTGAACCGGTTTTATCAGATAATTAACCGCCCCTCGCCTTAAGGCTTCCACCGTCGAGTCCATTTCGGCGTACCCGGTGACGATGATCAGGTCCTGGTCCGGGTTCAAGACCTTGACCCGCCGGAGGAGTTCCAGCCCGTCCATCCTGGGCATTCTCAGGTCGGTGATGATCAGGTCCATCGGCTGGTCGGCGAATATTTCCAAGGCCTCCATCCCGTCGCTGGCCGTAATTACTTCGTGCCCTGACGCGGCTAAAATTCTTTCGAAAGGTTTCCGGACCATTTCTTCATCGTCGACCAAGAGGATTTTCATAATCAGACTCGATCAAAAATACACGACTGTCCTGGGAAAAGGTACAAACCGGCCTTTTCCGCCCGGACGCTGAGTTTTGTGATTAAGTAAATAACAGTATAGGGCCCGTCTGACACATCCGTCCCTGCCTTTGAACCATCCCCTCAACTAACCGGCCCCAAAGAAAACTAACCCATTTCTTCTGAAAAAGCAACCTAATGAACCGGATGATCATCGATTATTAAAGCCAGGTGAATATTTCCCGGTCTGACGGCTTGTTCGGAGAAAAGTGAATATGTTCAACAAAATTAATCATGAGCCTAATCGCTGATAAATCTGAGGTTGAATGACCGGGATATTCTCTTTAGAATGGATTCATGGCTGGGTCTCGCAAAAAGAAGGCCGGGGTTGAAGACCGAAAACATTTTCACGCTTCGACGGAGAGCCGCTCGGCCGAGCTCGAGGCCCAACTTGAGACTTATAAAAAGAGTTTGACCGAAATTTATGAACTCTACGACCGAAAGATCGAGGAACTCTCCTTGATTCGTCGGATCAGCGATGCCTTGCGCACCCCCCTGGATCTGGAAGGATTATGCCGGGAAACCATCGAAACGGTGGCCCATGAGGTGGCCCCGGACCGCCTGGCCTTGCTCCTGCTGGATCAAGACAGGGAGCGCCTCCGGATCAAGGCTTCCTACGACGCCGGAGTGGAGGCAAGCCGGTTCCATTCGGACCGGGAATCCCAACCCCTGACCTTGGACCAAGGGCCGGCCGGACAAGCGGCGCGAACCGCCGAGCCGGTGCTCATCCCCTCGGCCGGCCCCGAGGAAGACCCATTAGGGCCTTCCGACCGGCCGGTTTCCCTGCTCTTCCTGCCCCTGGTCGTCCGGGACAAGACCGTCGGAGTTTTATCCCTGACCAGGCCGGCCGCCCAGCCTTTCACGGAGGCCGACCTGAGAGTGCTGACTATTATCGCCGACCAGGCGGCCACGGCCCTGGCCAATGTTCAGCTTTTCAACGACCTGGCCGCGGCCAATATCCGCCTGCAGGAATCGGAGCGCGAGGCCCGCCGGACCAGCCTTTATCTGGAAAACCTGCTGGAAGCGGCCAACGACGTGATCTTCACCCTGGACCTCGAAGGGCGCATCACCTATGTCAATCGCCAGATAGAAGAATGGGGTTATTCCAAGGAAGCCCTCCACGGCCGTTTTCTGGATGATCTGACGGCCGATCGGCGGGAAACCGGCGCCCTGACCGGACGTCTGGCCGCCGCAGGCCGGCAGGTTTTAGAAGCCGCCTTCAGAACAGTCTCCGGTCAGCGCCGGGAAGTCCTGCTCAGTACTTCGCCGATTGCCGGAGCTTCGGGCTCGGGTTCAGGCTGGCTGGTCCTGGCCAGGGACGTCACCGAAAGAACCCAATTGGAAAAACAGCTTTTTCAATCGGAAAAACTGGCCGGCATCGGCCTCCTCGCCGCCGGGGTGGCCCATGAAATCGGCAATCCCCTCAGCGCCATCTCCGGCTACACCCAGATTCTCCAAAACGCCCAGGTCAGCCCGGAAGAGGCCCAGGAGTATCTGGGGGCCATTGAGAGCCAAACCGCCCGAATTCAAAGGATCATCGAAGAACTGCTCAGTTACTCCCGCCCTTCGGCCGGTCAACGTTTGGAAATCGACCTGGCCGAAGCAGTGCCGACCATATTGACCATGCTGACCGGACAAGGCTTCTTCAAGAACATCGAGGTCAGGTTCGATCCGGCCGCCGGCCCGCCGCCGGTGGTCATGGACCGGGACCACCTGGCCCAAGTCATTATCAATATCGCCCTGAACGCCGCTCAGGCCATGCCGGCGGGCGGAGTCTTAACCGTTTCTTTAAAAGAAACCGGGGACAAAGTGCAAATAAGGCTGACCGACACCGGTCCGGGCATTCCCCCGGAGATTCAAGGCCGGATTTTCGATCCCTTTTTCACCAGCAAGCCGGCGGGACAGGGGACAGGACTGGGCCTGGCCATTTGCCACCGCATTGTGGATCATTACCACGGTTCTTTGGAAGTGGAAAGTCGGCCGGGCCAGGGGGCCTCGTTCATCGTGACCTTGCCGGCGGCCAACCTTGAAAGGGCTTGACCTCATGACCGCCGCCCCCCGCATCCTGATCGTTGACGACGAAGAGCACATCCGCAAGATCCTGACCATCATGCTGTCCAAGAGGGATTATGAGACCAGGACGGCCAGCGGGGGGCGGGAGGCCCTGGACCTGGTCGGCCAGGTCTCCTTCGACGCGGTCATCACCGACTTGCGCATGTCCGGCATGGACGGTCTGGAACTGCTGGGGCGGCTGAAGACCTTCGATCCTGACCTGACCGTTATCGTCATCACCGCGTTTTCGTCGGTCGATACGGCCATCCAGGCCATGAAACAAGGGGCCTACGACTATATCTCCAAACCGTTCAAGGAAGACGAAATTCTCCTGGTCCTGGAAAAGGCCCTGGAGAGGCGGGACATCCTGGCCGAAAACCGCCGGCTCCGGGCGGCGGTCCGGGAAAGGTTCGACTTTTCCAACTTCATCGGACGGTCGGCGGCCATGCGCCGGGTCTTTGAAGTCATCGCCAAAGTGGCCGAAACCAAGTCCACGGTCCTGATCACCGGCGAAAGCGGCACGGGCAAGGAGCTGGCGGCCAAGTCGATCCATTTCAACAGCCCCCGCCGAAACCAAGCCTTTGTGGCCATCAACTGCGGAGCCGTGCCGGCCAACCTCCTGGAAAGCGAGTTTTTCGGCTATGTCCCGGGGGCTTTTTCCGGAGCCGTCCGAACTAAAAACGGCCTTTTCGAAGAGGCCGACGGCGGCACCCTTTTTCTTGATGAGGTCAGCGAATTGCCCCAGGACATGCAGGTCAAAATCCTTCGGGCCATTCAGGAGGAAGAAATCCGCCGCTTGGGCGAGGCCGCGACCAGAAAAATCGACCTGCGCATCATCGCCGCGACCAACAAAGACCTGCTCGGGGAAGTCAAAATGGGGCGTTTCCGGGAGGACCTTTATTACCGCCTCAGCGTCATCGGCCTGCACTTGCCGCCCTTGAGGGAAAGGACCGACGACATTCCCCCTTTGGCCGAACATTTTTTGAGGCAAATCACGGATAAACACCATTTGGACCCTAAAAAGATCTCCCCGGAGGCCGTCCGGGTTCTCACCCATCACCCTTGGCCCGGCAACGTCCGCCAGTTGGCCAACGTCATCGAGCAGGCGGCGATCATGTCCGAAGGACCGGTCATCACCCCGGACAATCTCCCTTTCGGCCCCCCGGCCCCGGGCGACGATGCTCTGAGCGTCTCCATCCCCGAGGATCGCCTGGACCTCAAAACCGCCCTGAAGGAAATAGTGGGCCAGACGGAAAGAACGATTATTCAGCGGGTTTTACGACAGACCGGCGGCAACCGGACTCACGCGGCCAAGATTCTGGGGCTGAGCCGCCGCGCCCTGATCAGCAAGGTCCAGACTTATGGCCTGGAGTAGAAGCCTGGTCCGCCGTTTAATTGATCGAGACTGTGCTCCGGCGTGCACACACAGACGTGAAAGAGAAGTAACAACGGAACGAGTCGTATTTTTCCCCAGGTTGACAATGCTTATCAAAACCAGGTTAGATATGCCCGTAAGTTAAAACATCATTTGAGAAAAGGACGTGGACATGGAAAACTTCGTGGCCAGGCAGCCTATTTTCGACATTCATCAAAAAGTCTACGCCTACGAGTTGCTGTTTAGGTCCGGTCTGGAAAATTATTTCGGGGCCGTCGACGGGGACCAGGCCACCAGCCAGGTGATCGTGAACAGCTTTCTCCTTTTCGGCATCGAGGAACTGACCAGCGGCGCCAAAGCCTTCATCAATTTCACCAAATCAACATTGGTCAAAGAATACGCCCTGATCCTGCCTCGCGAATATTTGGTGATCGAGGTTCTGGAAAACGTGGAGCCCGACGAAGAAATTTTGGGCGTCTGCCGAAAGCTCAAGGAGGGCGGCTTTCTCCTGGCCCTCGACGATTTCGTTTACGCCCCCAAGTACCAACCCTTGTTGGACCTGGCCGACATCGTCAAGGTCGATTTTCTTATCTCGGACCAAGATGAAAGGACACGTTTGGCCGCGACTCTTATTCCCCGGGGCATCAAGTTGCTGGCCGAAAAGGTGGAAACCGTCGACGAATTTCAAGAGGCGGTCCGCCTGGGTTACTCGTTTTTCCAAGGCTACTTCTTCAGCAAGCCAGTGATCGTCTCCCGAAAAGACATCCCCGGGTACAAGCTGAACCTGCTCAGGCTGCTCAAGGAAGCCAATCAGCCGGATATCGACTTTGACATCCTGACCGATATGATCCAATCCGAACTGACCATATCCTTTAAGTTGCTCAAACTGGTCAACTCATCCGCTTACTCGCCCCGCTCCAAAATCACGACCATCAAACACGCCTTGACCTATATGGGGGAAAATGATTTCCGAAAATGGGCCTCTCTCCTGACCTTGACCGGCATCGCCGATGATAAACCGGCCGAACTGGTGGTTTCTTCTCTGGTTCGAGCCAAATTCGCCGAAGCTCTGGCTGAACTGTCCAATCAAGCTCATCGAGCCTCGGATTTTTTCCTCATGGGCTTGTTTTCCCAGCTCGACGCCATCGTCGGCCGCCCGCTTAAAGAAATACTGGCGGAAATACCCCTGGCCGATGACGTGGCCGAGGCCATCCTGGGCCAAGGCGGACTGAAAAATTTTTTTAAGCTGGTCGTGGCTTTTGAAAAAGGCCAATGGTCAGCCTTGCCCGGCCTGGCCGCCGCCTTGGGTCTCGATGAGGCCCGGATTCCTCAAGCTTACTACCAAGCCCTCCAGTGGCCTCAACAATTACTGGCCGTTTTCTGAGCTCTTCCCCATTTCCGGCCCAAATTAGTTCCGCACCATTTAAGTGTGAAATTACCTTCACATTCCTTCCGGTAAAAACGGAAGGCCTCTGTTTTAACTGTTTGATATTAAATGTTTTAACCGAATAATCCCTCTTTGGCCCGTCCATTGCTCTAAAGGAAGGACGAGATCGTTCGACCCAGGAGGGTGGGGATGGAAGCCGATTATGAGACCCTAAAATTGAAGCCTGGGGCTTCCTTGGAGGAAGTCAAGACCGCCTATCGCCGTCTGGTCAGACTATATCACCCCGATTCCGCCGGGCCCAGGGGCGGCGACCCGGTCCGTTTCCAGGAAATTTACCAAGCTTATCAAGCCCTGGCCCGAAGGTCTGAACAATGGAAACAGGACGGCCTGGACGCCGCTGTCCCATCAGATTCAGGCTTCGGGGAAGAATTATGGCGGTTGGAGGAAGTCGTCGACCCCTGGCCCGACGTGATTTATGTTTTGCGGGTCAAGGCCGAAGGCCGCCGCTTGGGAATGGCCCTGAATCTGCCCTGGTTTCACGAGGAGGCCTGCCCCCGCTGTTTGGGGGCGGGTTACACTTTGACGCCGATGTTCGGGGGCCCTCATCTGAGCAAAACCCCTTGCCTGAAGTGCCAAGCCAAGGGGGTCGTCATCCAGAAAGCCACGCTGCTGTTGAACGTGGCCCCGGCGGAGATCAAGGAGGGCCTCGTTCGCTTCAAGGGTTTGGGACATTATCAGCCGATCGGGGCGGCGCGGGGGGATTTAATTTTGAAAATCAAACCGGACTGGCGGGATTCGTTTTTTAAGTCCGTTTTTCGATGGAGTTTTAACGAGGCACCTGAATGAAAGCCGCCGGGACGCTATCCATCGGCATCGGCCGGGTCGCGGGCTTCTTAATCCCCGGTTCGAAAAACGGGGACCTGGTAACGAGTCGCCTCCCCATCCTGAAGAATGGTCCGTCCGGCTCCGTCTTGAATTATCCGGTCCGGCGGCCAATCGGGGATTTTAGACCAGGGCCGGTGACGGTCACAGGCCGGTTCATCGACCTGTATGTTTAGCCTGATTCCCGGTTCCTTTCTCGATCTAAGGACTTCGACCGGGAATCTCCTGGTGACCGGGGTTGTGGACAGATTTGTGACAGATGGTATTTAATGGAAAATACTGATTATTTTATCTGGTGTTTTACGCCATGATAAAAATCCTGACACCAACGGCGCTGATTCACAGGTTCAGATCATCGGATATTGTGATGATTTTAACATTATTATATTAATCATATCTTCCGGTTGTATCGCAATACCCTCCATCTGGCACACCCCTTGCATAGACCTCTTATTACAGGAAGGCAGAACATGGGCCCCCAATAAGGGAAAAGGGGGGCCTGAGCATTAATCTGCCAGAGGAGAACAGAATGAGCGAAGAAAGACAGGAGAAAAAAGGTCTAAGTCGACGTGATTTCATGAAAGCCACCGGCGGAGCGGCGGCCATGGCCGGCGTTGCGGCCGGGGGGCTTTTAGTTAGCCCTGGAATCGCCCGGGCTTATGAACTGCCCGGCAAATGGGACCAGGAAGCAGACGTGGTTATTGTTGGTTTTGGTGGGGCTGGGGCGTGCGCGGCCATCGAAGCCGCTGACGCCGGCGCTTCCGTCATCATTATAGACAAGGCCCCTTTACCCGGTGGCTCGACGACGCTTTCCGGCGGGGTCATATACGCGGCGGGCACCGCCCTTCAAAAAAAGGCGGGCATACAAGACACCGCCGACGGGATGTTCAAGTATCTGAAGGCGTGCGGCCGGGGCATCGCGGACGATAAACTGCTCAGGGTGGCTTCGGATATGTCCGCGGATAACGTGGACTGGCTGACCAACCTCGGTGTGAAGTTTACCAATGAATTGCTTTATGTCAGCGGCATGGAAAAAGATCCTGAATATTCGGCGGTCACGCCGCCGAAACCCAGGGGCCACCGCTGCGTAGGTACGGGCGGGGCCCTTTTCAAGGGCCTCAAACAAGGAGTAGACGCCAGGAAAATCACCACGATGTCCAGAACCGAAGCGGTGCGCCTGATTACCAGGCCCTGCGCCACCGCCTCATCTCAAGTCGTGGGCGTCCAGGCCAAAAAGGGCGGTAAAGACCTTTACATTTTTGCGAAAAAGGGCGTGATTCTAGCATCGGGCGGAGTCATGGCCTCCAATGAAACCAAGCCGTGGCTGGAAAATTACTCGCCGGATTTGGCCCAATGCTTGCCGGCCGGCGACATGAACGCCACCGGAGACGGCTATCGTCTGGGCATGAGCTGCGGGGCCGCCTTGGCGGGGATGAATAAAGGCGCCTTGCTGGCCTCGGTCATGCTGCCGGGTTATAAAATGGCCGGCATTGTTTATATCAATATCTGGGGACTGCCCAACCTGTATGTGGACTCGTCCGCAAAAAGATTTGTGAACGAATCCGCGTACTATGTCCTGGTCGCCGAGGAAATGGTCAGGAGGCAGGCCTTTACCGCCTATTGTATTTTTGATTCCAACACCATAAAAAAAGCCCTCGAACTCATGCCCAAGGGCATCGAAAAGACGAGAACCCTGGCCCTGGGGATCGATCCGGAAAAACTCGACGACGGCATTAAAAAGGGATTCATCTGGAAAGGCCAAACCGCGGCGGAGCTGGCCGCCAATATGAAGCTTGACCCGGCGGTGCTGGAAAAGACCATAGAAAGTTACAACAGCGGGGCCGCCTCGGGTCAGGATAAGGATTTCGGCCGGACCAAGGGACTCGCGCCGCTAACCGCCCCCCCGTATTACGCCTTTGCCATCCACCTCGGCATGGTCGCTCACGGCGGTGGGCTTAAAATCAATGAAAAGTCACAAGTCCTAGACACCTTTGATCAGGTTATTCCCCGGTTGTACGCCGCCGGGAGAGACTCGGTCGGTATTTTCGGTGGACGATACCCCGGCAGCGGCGCCGCGATTTCCTGCCTGGTAACCTTTGGAAGGATTGCCGGTAAGAGTGCCGCCGCCGAGAAAAACCAGGAGAAAATGTCCGGGTAATGTCCCGGAACACGGTCCAGATCGGTCTGGTCCTCAACCAGATAATGATGGACTAAGAACCGTTCTTTGGCCTTTCCACCCGAAATGCCTGGGCGGAAAGAGGCGGTTGCCCGCCTCTTTCCGCCCGGATTGAAGCGATTTAAACTAAGGAGTGACCCGTTTTGAAAAGGAGAGTTGCGGCCAAAAATTTTATCCGGTATTCATGGCTGGCGGCATTCATGGCGATTATGCTTCTTTGCCCTCTTTCTTCGTCCGGAATCTCGAACAATCCTGCGGTTAAAGCCGGAGATTGCCGGGGCTGCCATGGCCAGGACCAAGTCCTGCCGGCCGATCACCCGGAAACGAAAGGGCAAAGCCTCTCGGACTGCCGAAATTGCCACAAAAAACCCGAATCAAGCCTCAAGGGTAAAATGTCTTTAAGTCATACCCATAACCTGGCCGGGGTGGCCTGCGCCGACTGCCACGGCCCGGGGGAGCCTTCGGCGCCGGTGGTCAAGGACCAGTGCCTGGCCTGTCATGGCAGCGGTCCGGAAGTGGCCGGTCTTACGGCCGAGCAAAAACCCAATCCTCACGATTCCCCTCATTACGGCCCGGACCAGGATTGCGACCTCTGTCATCATCTGCACCAAAAGTCGGAAAACCTTTGCAATCAATGTCACGAATTCAATCTGGTCGTCCCTTGAGTGATAAAAGGAGGACCATCGCCAAGACCGAGACCGCCAAATCCACACAGGTCAAGTAAATCATATTAAAGTAAACTTTGGCTTGACAGACCAAGCCGGCTCCCTGAAGGGGGCCGGCTTTTTTTAGGGCTGGTCCAGGTTGAAGGTCGGTGAATGTTTTTTGTCCTAATCCTCGTCGGCTAAGGGCCGGTCCATATTCCTCGGGGTGGCGGTCGGATCGACCAGGTTTCGCCGTTTAATAACTCCGGGGCAAACCGAAGCTCTGGGCGATGTAATTTTTGGCCATTTCGTTGGTGATCGGGGCGAATTCCTGTTGTTTGTAATCCCGAAAGTGGCGCTGCATGTCGTATTCCATGGTGAACCCATAGCCGCCCAGGATTTCCATGCCGTGGAGGACGGCCAGTTGCGAAGCCCGCCAGGAGACGATCTTGGCCATGCCTACTTCCACGTCATACCTTTGCCCGGTGTCGCACAGCCAGGCGCATTTGTATATCAGGTTGGAGGCGTTTTCGATTTCGATGGCGATATCGGCCAGATAGTGCTGAAGGACTTGAAAACGGCCGATAGGGCCGCCGAAGGCTTCCCTTTCCTTGGCGTACTGGAGGGCGTATTTAAAGGCCGCCTTGGCGATGCCCAGGGCGAAGACCGAGGTGATAATTCTTTCAGGGTTAAGCACGCCCAGGAGGCCGTACCAGCCGTTGTTCTCCTGGCCGAGCATATTTACGGCCGGGACGCGGACGTTTTCGAAGTGAACCTCGCAGGCCCCGGTGGCGTGATTGCCCACTTTTTCGATAAGGCTGATGGTGATACCGGGGCTTTTAGCCTCAACCACGAAGGCGGACAGGCCCCGCTTGCGGGGGGCGTCCTTGTCGGTGATGGCGATGGTGGTGATGTAGTCGGCCACGTGGGCCCCGGTAATGAACATCTTGGTCCCGTTGATGACGTAATCGTCGCCGTCCTTGACCGCCGTAGTCCGGATGGCCCCGAGAATGTCGGTCCCGCCGGCCGGTTCGGTCAGGGCCATGCACCATCTTTCTTGTCCGGCAGCGATCCGGGGCAGATGTTCTCGTTTTTGTTCCTCCGTGCCCAGACCACGGATGGGCGTGGCGCCGAACCCCTGAGAGATGGCCGCACCAAAGGCCACGGCCACGCTGCCCGTGGCCAGTTCTTCCAAGGCGATACAAAAATCGACGTAACCAAGCCCCAAGCCGCCGTATTCCTCGGGAATGGTAATGCCGAACGTGCCCAATTCTCCAAGCTTTTCGAGCAGGTCGTCCGGGGTCCAGGTGCAGTTCCTGTCCAGCCAGCGGACGTATTCCGGAGTCAGCTCCTTTTCGGCGAACTTCCTGTAAGTCTCGCGCAGCATGTTCTGCTCATCGGTGAACCGTAAATCCATGTGTTACCTCCTTGTTGGTTATTGGCGGATCGGTTTCCCCTAAAAGCCCCAGCCCGGAAAATTCTAAGAAGGGAACAAGACAAAAACGAGGTCCTTGATGATTGGGCTGCAATCATCACAAGACCATGAATTGTCCGGGAGGTTTCGTTTTTTGTAGTTTGTCATAGGCCGCTTGATTTTGGAAGGGTTTTCAATATCGCGGCCCTGACCTTTAGCGGCAAATTTTTTCTTGACAAAAAAGCCCGAATCTGGCACACGGGAAGAAATAAATGTAGAATCTGCGGCGATAAGTGATTATGACCACATAATCTCGAACATAATATGATTATACATGAATATTCTATATTAAAATTGATAAAAAACTTTAGAAAAACTAAAAAGGGTTTTGGACATGTATTTGGACCCGGCTGATAGACAAATAATTAATTTACTTCAAGAAAGAGGCCGGAGGACCAACGCGGACATCGCCAGGTCCATCGGCATGAGCGAGTCGACGGTCAAGAACCGGATCGACCGGCTGACCGAAAACGGCATCCTTAAGGTTCTGGCCGTACTCAATCCCCAGGCCGTGGGTTATCAATGCGACATCATAGTGGGCATCCGGGTCGTCCGCGGGGAAATGGAACGGGTGGGCGAGGCTTTGGCGGCCATGAACGAGGTGGTCTACCTCGGCTACGTCACCGGCCGCTATGACCTTTTGATCGAGGCCCTTTTGAAGGATCAGAACGAACTTTACAATTTTCTGACCAAGTCCTTGGGGGAAATTCCGGGAATTGTGTCCACCGAGACCTTTTACGTGATGCAGACCAAGAAGATCAACTACGAATGGAAGCTGCCCTCCGCCGAACTGATTTCGGCGGAGGCGCCGGAATATGGGGACCGAAACGAGGGGGGACGCAACGTAACCACCAGGCAAAAGGAGGGCAAGTAATGGTCCAGGTGTTTCTTCGCCAGGCCAGCGGTCTGGTCAGGACAGTCAACAGTTCCGACGTGTTCATTTACAACATCGGCCTGATCAATATCGGGATAGGTTTGGCCTACATCTTTATTCTGGGGCCGGCCTTTTATCCCGGAGCCAGTCTCTGGCTGGGGGTGGCCATCACGACGATCTTTTGCATCATTCAGGCCTTGACCTACTATTCCTTCACCACGGCCATGCCGCGGACCGGCGGGGAATACGTCTTTATCAGCCGGAGTCTGCACCCGGCGTTGGGCTTCGCCATGAGCATGAGCATGGCCGTCTGGCTGCTTTTCTATTCGGCCTGGTCGGCGGCTTCCTTTGCCAACCTTGGGCTGAACGCCATCTTCGCCGATCTGGCCGCCTACTTTGACAGTCCGAGCTTGGCCGCCCTGAGCACGAGCATGGCCGGCAAGACGGGCAGTTTTATCGTGGGAACGATCATGATCATGTTTTCCACCTTTCTTCTGAGCTGGGGCATGGAAAGGTACCTTAAAGTGCAGGTCTGGACCTTCATCGTAGCCCTGCTCGGCATCGCGGTCATGCTCATCCTGCTCATCATCGGCAGCCGGGCGTCCTTCATGGCCAACTTCAACGCCGCCGCCTCGAACATCGCCGGACCGAACCAGTACGAAACGGTCATCGCCGCGGCCAAAAAAGCCGGCTGGACCAATCCGGGCTTCAACTGGTGGTCGACCTTGCAGTTCATGGTCTGGCCTTTCTATCCCCTGGCTTTCAGCATCATGTCCTGTTCCTTCGCCGGCGAGATCAAAAAGGTCGACCGGGCTCAACTGATCGGCATGCCGGGCGCGGTGGCTTTCTGCGGGCTCTTGTTCATCATCATCATCGGCCTGGCCCAGCGGGTCATGGGCTATGACTTCCTGGGGGCCATCGGCTGGAACCTTTATGAGGCCCCGGAGGCCTGCACGGCTTCCACTCCTTGGATTCATTGGCTGTCCGGACTTTTGACCGGCAGCCTGATCCTCAAGCTGATCATCGGCCTGGGCTTCCTGATGTGGACCTACTACTGGATTTCAGGCTGTATGCTCTACGCCACCAGGATCGCGTTCAGTTGGTCCTTCGACCGCCTGATTCCGAAACTGTTCGGCGAAGTCAGCCGGAAGTTCCACACCCCGATCAACTCGATTCTCGTTTCCGGGGCCATAGCCGAACTCTTTCTGATTCTTTACAGTTTCACCGACTGGTTCAAGACCCTGGTCGGCATCCTGGCCATTACTTTCACCTTCTTTGTGGTGGGTGTCAGCGCCATGGTTTTTCCCTACGTCCGCCGCGACCTGTTTGAGTCTTCACCGATGAACCACCGAGCGGCGGGGCTGCCCCTGATGAGCATTTTCGGCTTCTTAACGGCCGTCTTCATGGGCTTTATCATTTACCTGTTCTTTGGCGACGATATCGCCGCCGGCAACAGTACGGCTTCCCTGATCGCCGTTTTCGGTCCCATGACCGCGGCCTTCATCGGTTATTTCGTGGTCCGGGCCGTCCGGAAGCGGCAGGGCATTGACGTGGCCTTGGCTTTCAAGGAAATTCCGGTGGAATAAGGGAAGGCTGTCGAATCTGATATGAACGAAGGAGAGCGATTATGGGAGACAGTTTCACTTGGACGGGGGTCTTGCATGCTGGCATCGCCACTTTTCTGAAGGCCTCCATCGTCGAACCGTCCGCCGACGAGTTGCGGTCGAAAGGGGCCACCCACGCCATCTACGGCTTCCCTTTCGACTCGACCACCATCACCCGGCCGGGGTCTTCCCACGGGCCACGGGCGGTCAGGGACGCTTCGTCCCAGTTCCTGCCTTATCATTTCGACTACGATCTTGATATTTCCGAGCACATCACCCTGGTCGACTGCGGTGACGCGGCCGCCGTCCCCGGCAGCGCGGCCAAGACCTTCGCGGCCGCCGGCCGGGACCTGGACCAGATTTACCAGGCCGGGGTTATGCCCATCATCATCGGCGGCGAACATTCCAACACCATTCCGGGCACGGCGGCCCTGGCCAGAGCCAAGGGCGGCCCTTTAGGCTTCGTCCTCTTTGACACCCATATCGACACGGCCATGCACATGGGCGGAGAAGTGCTGACCCATTGCGCGCCGGTGACCAGGACGGTCGAGCTCGAACAATTCTCCCTTAAAAATGCGGTTCTGGTCGGGATGCACGGGCCGGCCAACCCCAAGGAAGAGCGGGACTGGGTCAGGGAAAACGGGGTGCGGATGTTCACCATGGCCGAGGTGATGAAGCGCGGGATCGAAGCCGTGACCAGGGAAGCCATGGAGATCGCCTGGGACGGGACCAAGGGCGTGTATGTGTCCGTGGATTTGGACTGCCTGGATGCGGCTTACGTTCCGGGCACCTGCGCCCCCGAACCCGGCGGGCTGACCGGTCGGGAGCTGCTTCAGGCCATGGCCATCGTCGGCGAATTCGGTTATTCGGCTTTCGATGTGGCCGAAGTGGCCCCGATGTATGATCTAGGAGGCATCACCGCCCGGATGGCCTGCCGGGTCATTCTCGACCTGCTGGCCGCCCGGATTCGGGCCGGGCTGGCTGGTGGGAGCTGATGACGACCAGGATTTTTTTTGCCACGGACGTCCACGGCTCGGAGGTCTGTTTTCTCAAATTCATCAACGCGGCCGCCTTTTACAAGGCCGACGTTCTGGTCATGGGCGGGGACATCACCGGCAAGATGATGGTCCCGATCATCAAGGAAACTTCGGGAACGGCCTCGACCACCTTCATGGACCGCACCTGGCGGGTCAACACCGAGAAGGAGATGGAGGAGCTGAAAAAGCACATCCGCCGGGCGGGGGGCTATCCTTACCTTTGCAGTCGCGATGATTATGAACTGCTCACCGGGGACTCCGAAGCCGCCTCCCGGACCTTCACCGAAGTCATGGTCGCGGAAACCAGACGAATTCTGGACCGGGCCGAGGAAAAACTGAGCAAGATCAAGATAAAATGCTACATCACCCCGGGCAACGACGACGAATGGGCCATCGACGCCGCCTTCGGCGGCCACGAATGGGTGATCAACCCGGAAGGCCGGGTGGTGGACCTCGATGATCGCCATCAGATGATCTCCACCGGCTACGCCAATATGACCCCCTGGAAATGCCCCCGGGATGTCGAGGAGGAGAGCCTGTTTGAGAGAATCAAAATCATGGTCGACAGGCTCCACGCTCCGGAATCGGCTATTTTCAATCTCCACTGCCCTCCATACGACTCGCAACTGGACGAGGCTCCGGAACTGGACGACACCCTCACCCCGGTCCTGGTGGCCGGGCAGTTGCATATGATCCCGGTGGGCAGCCAGGCGGTCCGGCGCGCCCTGGAAACCTGGCAGCCGCTGGTCGGGCTCCATGGGCATATCCATGAGTGCCGGGGCGAGGTCCGGATCGGCCGGACCCTTTGTTTCAATCCGGGCAGCGAGTACGCCACCGGCTATCTCCGAGGTTTGATCCTTGACCTGAAAAAGGGCAAGATCAAGCAATATCAATTCACCTCCGGCTAGGAGCTTGGAAATGACCTCAAACCCGTTAACCCAGGAACGTTTCCTGGAAGAAGCCTTCCATATACTTTCCGAAGCCGAAAAGCGAGGGATAATCCTCCGCCTGCTCGGTTCGGTGGCCGTAAAACTCCACTGTCCGGAGTTCGGCCGTCTTTACGAGGAAGCCAACCGCCCCCTGACCGACCTTGATTTCATGAGCTACAGCCGGTTCAACCCGATCATGCGGGATTTTTTCACGGACCTCGGCTACCTCCCCAACGAAAGCATAATCCGTTATTTCGGCAAATACCGGCACATATACTGGCATGAAGAAAAATCCCTCCAGGTGGACATCTTTTTTGACAAACTTTCCTTCTGCCATGACATTGATTTCCGGCGGAGACTCGAAATCGACAGCCCGACCATCACCGTCACCGACATCCTCTTGGAAAAAATGCAGATCGTCGAGATCAACGAAAAGGACCTCAAGGACACGGTTGTCCTGCTGCGCGAGCATGAAATCGCCAATTCAAGTCGGGAAACCGTTGACGGCAAGTACGTGGCCAAACTGCTGGCCGACGATTGGGGCTTTTCTTATACGGTCTTGACCAATCTGGGCAAAGTCCGTCAGTATTTGGGGCAATTCGAGCCTTTGGCTGACGAAGACCGGCGCGTGATTTCCGGCCGGATTCAGGAAATGGTCGATCTGATTGAAAATCAACCCAAAAGTCTGAAATGGAAGCTCCGGTCCAAGGTCGGGACCAAGAAGCGCTGGTACCGGGAAGTCGAAGAAGTCGTCCGCTAGCCCCTCGCCCCACGGTTTCGGTTGATATTCATTCCGGCCCTAAGTCCTGGCTGCAGGGATGGAAGTCTGAGTGAATTTCTTTTTTGAAAGGATGAATCATGGCCGATTTGTCGGTTTCCATCGGTTCCCTGAAATTGAAAACCCCGGTTTTTTTAGCCGCCGGGCCCTTGACCACCAGACTGGAGAACCTGGTCAAGGCCCAGGAAATGGGCGTGGGCGCCGTGGACACCAAGGCCTGCGTCTCGGTCAATTACCCCAAGACCAAGTGCTACAACCGGATTTTCTGGGACGCTCGGACCGGAATGCTTAATTGGATGCTGGGGTCGTGGGGGGGCGAATTTCTTTTCATCGACGAGGCCGTAGACTTCATCAAGCGGGCCAAGAAGGAACTGACCATCCCGGTCTTCGGCAACTTCAAGGGCCAGTCGGATCAGGCTGGCGAGTGGGTCGAGCTGGCCGGACGGCTGGAAGACGCCGGCGCGGACGCCCTGGTGACCTTTTTCACTTTTCTGCGGGATTTCCAGGGCCGGGAAAAGGAAATGATGGAAAAAATCATCGGGCCGGTCTGTTCCAGGGTCAAAATTCCGGTTATTTTCAAGCTCCCGCCCGAGGCCGGTCTGGCGGCCCATGGGCCGGACCTGGTCCGGGCCATGGAAGCCGTGGGCTTGGCCGCCGTCCAAATATCCGACGGCCTGGGCGGCTTTCCCGGACTGGACGTCAATCGTCCCCCTTATCATCCCTTTGACGGCCTGGAGTTTCAAGGCCGCGACGGTTTCATTTCCGGGCCTTTCCTGAAACCCCTTGTCTATAAAAGCGTTTATGAATTCGCCGCCATGACCCGGCTGCCGATCATCTGCTCCGGCGGCATCTGGGACCCCCGTTCGGCCGTCGAGGCCATTCTCTACGGAGCCGCCCTGGTCGCCTCATCCTCGGGGCCCTGCCTTAAAGGTTGGGGCATGTTCACCGAAATCATCCGGGGGATCGAAAACTACATGGACGAACACGGCTTGGCCTCGATTCAGGATTTTCGCGGCTTGGCCGGCCGATACATCCGGGAAAACGACCGGATCGACTATCCGGGCTGCCGGGCCGAAGTCGATGAAGAGAAATGCGTCGGCTGCGGGGAATGCTTGATCCCGGCCCACTGTCGGGCCATCTCCCTGAACGGCGGCCGGGCCGAAGTTGACCCTGCATTGTGCCTGGGTTGTTGTCTGTGTAAATATTTGTGCCCGGTTGGGGCCATCGCCATCAAAACGGCTTGATTTTTAATTACACTCCGTCTAATCGTCTAGACGTTTCCTGGAAACTTCATCGGGAAACAAGCAGGAGGAAGCCTTGGCAAACAACCAGGAAACCAAACCCGACTCTTCAGGGCCGGGCCGGATTTATCGAGCCGCTGTCTGTCAGTTTGAACCGGTTTTTCTGGATAAGGCGGCCAATCTTTTCAAAATGGAAGAAATGGCCCGCCAGGCCGCCCTGGCCGGGGCCGAATTGATCATCTTTCCGGAGTGCTGCCTGACCGGGTATGGTCTGGGCGCGTTGGCCAAGAAAACGGTCGAGGCGGCCGAAGCGGCCCTTGGTCCGAACCGCGGCCCCTCGGTCCGGCATTTGGAAGCTTTGGCCGGCGAACTAGGCGCCCGGATCATCTTCGGATTGGCGGACAGAACCGACCAGGGGGTTTATAACTCCGCGGTCTTGATTGCCCCTGAACGCGGGGTGGTCGGCGTTCACCACAAGGCCCACATGTGGGAGTTCGAGGGGGAAGTCTTCAGGCCGGGGAACGGATTCGAGGTCCATGAGGCTCCGGCCGGCCGGGTGGGGTTGTTGATCTGTTTCGATTTGGAGTTCCCCGAGGCCGGCCGCTTGCTGGCCCTCGGCGGCGCCCATCTGCTGGCCGTCAGCACGGCCAACATGCGGCCCTGGGAAGAGTACCAGCGCGTCTATGCCCGAGCCCGGGCCATGGAAAACAGCGTGTACGTGGCCGTGGCCAATTGTCTGGGTGATTTGGGCGGGACGGACTTTTTCGGCGGCAGTCTTATCGTCGATCCTTTTGGAAACGTCTTGGCTGACGCGGGCCGGTCCGAGGCCGTCCTGACGGCCGAGATCAACCTGGACCGGATAGATCAAGCGACGGCCGGAACCGACTATTTTAAAAAAAGACGCCCCGATTTATACCACGCCCTGGTCCGGGCTTCCGTTTGAGCCCTTGGACGAGGTGAATGATGGAATGGGTCTATCTGCTGATCGCCGGGGCCTTTGAAATAGTTTTTTCCATAAACCTGAAACTTTCGGCCGGCTTTACCCGGGCCGGGGCCAGCCTGATTACGCTGATCGCCGCAGGCTTGAGCCTGTTCTTTTTGTCCAAGGCCCTGAAGAACCTGCCCCTGGGCACGGCCTACGCCGTTTGGACCGGGATTGGAGCGGTGGGCACGGCCGTCCTCGGGATTATCCTTTTTCAAGATTCCACCGAGCCGCTCCGTTTGTTGTTCATCATGGTCATAGTGGTCGGTCTGATCGGGCTGAGACTGGTTTCCTAGGCTGATGGCGGAACCCTTGGAACTTTCGGACCTGGTCCGCTTGTGAGCGGCTTTAAATAATTTTTAGGGAGGTCTTCATGGCCGGGGTGCAACGAAGAAAAATCTTGGCGGCGGTCGATGGATCGGATCAATCCAATGAAATCGTAAAATACTTGGGACTGATGTTCGGTCATCAGCCCGTGAACCTGGTCCTTTTTCATGTGTTAAGTCCAAAACCCGAATCTTTTTGGGATACGGCTTTGGATTATTCCGCATTTGACTTGACCCATATTGAAGAAAAGTGGCAGAGGCTTCAAAAAGAAAAAATAAACCATTTCATGGAGCAGTCCCGCCAATGGCTGGTCGAATCCGGACTGCCTGACCAGGCCATGGAAATAAAGGTCTCGGATAGAGTGGTTGGCATCGCTCGCGACATCATCGCCGAATCCCAAAAGGGTTATGAAGCCGTTGTCTTTGGGCGGACCGGCGTCGGGGGGCCGCTGGGTTTGATCCTGGGCGGTGTGGCCAACAAACTTCTGGCCAAACTCAACGGCATACACATAGGCTTGATCAGCGGAAAGCCCCAGGCGAAAAAAATCCTGGTCGGTGTGGACGGTTCGGAAGGGTCCAAACGGGCGGTGGAATGGGTGGCCTCCTTTGGCGGACACTCCGGCTGGGAGATGATGCTCTTTCATGTCCTGCGCCGATTGGCCTACACCCTGGACGGCCAGGCTTTACCGGACAAGACCTGGGTCACCAGCGGAGAAAAAGTGATGGACCCCGTGCTGGCCGAAGTTAAAAAGCTGCTTTTGCAATCCGGATACAAAGAAGAACAAGTAAAAATCAAAATGGTCACCGAAGCCCATAGTCGAGCCGGGGCCATGATTGATGAAGCCCGCCGCGGAGAATTCGGCACTGTCGTCGTCGGCCGGAGAGGCGTTTCCAAGGTCAGGGAGTTCATCATGGGCCGGGTCGGCGGCAAGTTGATCCAAATGGCTCAAGACATGGCCGTTTGGATCATCGACTGACGACCCCGAACCCAACCGGCTTTTGGCTTTTCCAAGCCCCTTTTCGCCCGGATATTCTTACCTGTCCCGGACGTGAAAGGGGATTATAATACGCTTGGCCCGCCGTCCTTGAAAAATTGACAGTCCGGATTTTATTTCCCATAATAAACCCCGGTGAACGGGCCTGACCGTGGGGAAGGCGCTATGATTCTCCGAGCCGGCCGAGGTTTTGTTTTAAATTTATCTTGTTAATGGGCACTTAAAGAGTCATACCCTGTTCATTGCCGCCGACTTAAACCAGTCGTTCTCCGGCTGTCTTTTCGAAGCATCAACCTGGAAGAGTCCATCGGGGCCGAGACCTGGCGGAAGCCCTGAAAAGACAAGCCGAAAAACTGGCAGAGGGCCTCGACGCTGTTCAGGCCGAATCGAGGATGGATATGGCGAATGATCTTCCCCTAAAAGCCTCGGGCTCAAGTCCTGATGAAGGTTTCGCTGAATCGCCCGTTCAAGAGCGTATCCGGGAACTGGAACCTATCAATCAGGCCGCTCGGGTTCTTAATTCGAGCCTTGATCTCGACCGGGTCCTGGTCACTGTCCTGGAAGAAGTGGACCGCTGGATGGGAGAGGACGGGCAGGGCGGCGCCTTATGGCTGGTCGACCCCGCCACCGGCGGGCTGGTCCGCCTTGAAGCCACGGGGCCCGGCCGCGGTATTGTTCAAGGGTGGCGGTTAGGACCGGGAGAAGGTCTGGCCTGGTCCGTGGCCGATCAAGGCCGGAGTCTAATCGTGGCCGACGCCTCCGCAGACCATCGCTATTCAGACCGCCTGGCCCAGGGATCGGCGCTTCTGGATCGCCTGGAAAACGAGATTTTCCTTTTGGAAGCATTGGCCGGGGAAAAGATTAGAAGGTTTTAGGTCAGGTGGTGGGATGCCTCGGGACAAGAATCCTCTCGCCGGGAAAGATTAAAGCTGACTAGGTCCAAGGTGTTTGACGGCCGTTCTCCAATCGAGCTTGACTCTAAAAAGTAAAGGCAACAGGGAAGAAATATGATGCGCTTGGAAAGCTTCATTAAAAACATGAGGCAGTTCAAGATGTTAATCGCCGACGACGAGGCGGCCGAGCGGCGCAATGTCAGGAACATTTTACAAACGCTTGGTTTTTCCAATTTTCGTGAAGCCGAGGACGGAGATGCCGCCCTGCGGAAACTTCGAGCGGAAAAACTAGATTTCATCATTTGCAATTGGTCCATGCCCCTGGTCAATGGGTTTGAGCTGCTCCGAACCGTTCGAGACCACTCCCTTAATGCCAACACCCCTTTTTTGATGGTTGTTTTGCCCCCCGAAGAAAAAGAGGCGGCTAAAAGGTTGAACCCGGACGAAGACGGGTATCTGGTCAAGCCTCTCCTGCCCCGGAACGTCGAAGACAAGATGATCGAAATATTATTCAACAATCTTAAGCCGACGCCGTACGATATTCACATCCAGGCCGCCGGAGCGGCCATGATCAAAGGCGACTTGGTCCTGGCCCATAAGGAATTGGATAAGGCTGAACAGATTAAACAGGGACGCCCGATGACCAGCTATTTCCGCCGTCTGGTCTTCGAGGCCGAGGGACGGTCGGACCAGGCCGAGAAAACCGTGTCTAAAGCCAGAGAGACCTTCGCGGCCATGATTAGAGGCCCCCGTGAAGCCGATCGGCTCATCATCCAAGGCAGTGCTCTATTGGCCGAAGGGCGGATCGAGGAAGCCAAAAAAGCTTTTGAGCTGGTTTTCCAGCTTGATCCGGATAATCCCAATCGACAGCATGAAATCGGCGACGCCTTTCTCAATCAGGGTTTGGCCGAGGAAGCGGAAAAGATTTTTAAAGCCTCCATAGAAAACAATCCTGATGATGTTTTCCTGTACAACCGGCTGGGCATGGCCTTTCGGCGCCAAAAAAAATTGAAGGAAGCCATCGCCAATTATCAAAAGGCCCTGTCCATCGACCCGGACGAGGAGAATTTGCATTATAATCTGGCCCGGGCTTATCTGTCCGCCGGCGACCGGCGAAAAGCGGCCGAATGCCTGAGTCAAGCCCTCGAATTGGCCCCCGATTTCAGGGAGGCCCGAGGCCTCTTAGAAAAAATTTCCTGATAAAACCGGATACGGTCCTTTTTTTAAGAGGACTGGTCGTGTAACGCCGGGGAGCCACTCCTAGGAAAATTCTGATCGTGGAAGATGAAATTGTCAGCCGGGAAAATCGGACGTCCGGAGCGTTAAGTCTTCTTGACCGCTCGACCCAATCTTAATTCTGCGTGAATTGACTCTTTATAGTGGTTATTTCAGGGCGGAAGTGCTAATACCCATTAATGAGTCGATCATATCGCAAAACTGCCGGTGTTCCGAACTTTTGAAGTCATTTATTCGATCAAGATGAAAGAACCGACTAGTTGTGGGAGACTCCCACTTTGCCGTTTGGGGATTAACGTCAACTCGAATTATTGTCCAGAACTCGAAAAAACCTCTATTTTTCGCTTTTTGATGACTCTTTTCCGCCTCGCCCAGGCGATTGTGTATATTCGATCCATCGGTTCCTCCCTTTATTTCAATCGAAACCAACGGGCGAACATGAGATTCCAATTTCTCGGTGATTCTTATATCAGGATCACTGAAAAATTCCACCAAAACGGTCCGGCCGGAGTCATTTTCAATGCGGATTGTTCGTTCTGTTGTTTCTCTTAGATATGGTTTTAAAATCTTTTTTATAAGTTCGAACACCTCCTTGGTGGCCTCCTGTCCAAGCTTGGTGTTCTGACTGCCTCTCAACTGGGGGCCTATAGTTAGAAGTTGAAGCTCATGGACAATCGACAAAGAAATTTGGTCAAGGCCTTCAACCAGTAATTGTCCACTTTGAATAAGGCTGCGACAAAGCGACGGAATACTTGAATGTAACTTGTTCGGAATCTCCCCCCTGTCTTCAAGGATTTTATATCGGCCGTATGGTCCTTTGTTGAAAAATTCTTTTTGGGAAAATCCGTAAAGCAACCTGTAATATCCCAATAAAAAAGGATTGACTTCCAAAATGCAGGGGACAGGGAAAAAAATCTCACCGCGGATGCCGCAAGATGCGACTCTTTTCAACGGGTCGGACCCCACGTAATCCAAGAGCTGGTCATTCAATTTTTTAAAATTCAACTTTTCAACGGTTTTTCGCAACGCTTCTTGTAAATAGAGATCTTTTATGGCTTGGAGTCTATAATAAAACGAAACCTGTAAATCAGGCTTTAAACAAGGAAAATCATCCTGGATTTGAACAGCCATAACTTCAGTTTCACCAACCTAGTCGATTTCTAGCCAAGGCCGCATATTCCTGCTTAAGTTCAATACCAATAAATTTTCTGCCCCTCCGCAAACACGCTTCCCCGACTGTCCCTGATCCGAAAAACGGGTCTAAAACAAAATCTCCAGATTCAGAGCCGGCTTCAATGCAAGGTTCGACAAGCTTCGGCGGGAAAGTGGCAAAGTGGGCGCCGGGAAAGGGCTCGGTATTAATTGCCCAGACCGACCGGCGGTTTCTTAACTTCCCATTTGAATTACCTGCCTCTTTAATGGCTTCGTAGTCGTAAAAATATTTTTCCGATTTAGAAAAAAGGAATAAATACTCATGGGCTCTTGTCGGCCTGTCTTTCACTGATTCTGGTTGGCAATTCGGCTTGTACCATATTATATCGGACCGGAGGTACCAGCCCTCAGTTTGCAAAGCAAAAGCTATACGCCAGGGAACTCCAATCAGGTCTTTCGGTTTAAGTCCATCCGGGGTGGGCGGTCGATAACCCATGGCCCGTGCAGGATTTTTTTTGTCTGAATCTCGCCAGGTTCTATTGCCGCTGGTGTAACAGTCTCCAATATTCAGCCATAAAGTTCCATCGGTGGATAAAACCCGACGCACCTCGCTGAAGATTAAAACTAAATTATTAATATAATCATCTAGCTTAGCTTCAGCACCTATTTGTCCGCTTTCCTCATAATCCCTCAAACCCCAATAAGGCGGGCTTGTGACACAACAACGAAAAAAGTTCTTAGGAATGTCTTTGAGAACCTTTAACGCATCGCCAACAATTATTTCGCACCCCTCCGGTTTCCTAAAAAATTGGAGCCTTGGTGGCGTTCCCCCGGAACTGAGTTGTTTCATGAATCTTTCTCTTGGCAAACGAGGGATTAATTGAAAATATCATTAAAATTATGGTGGTTATCGCACCCTGAAATATTCGACCCCCAAGATATGTCTAATGATAGCTCAAAAAAAATCATATCCATCCATCCTTGTCTTGTCGAGAAAAAAGAGACGCATAGGAAGGTCTTCAGCCTTCTTCCGAATTCGCCGGCCAAAACCGCCCGGCCTCTTTTAAGATGGTCGCTGTTTCTTGGGGCGAACGCCAGCGCACCTCGGGCTGGGCTCGAAACCAGGTCAACTGGCGCTTGGCGTAGCGCCGGGTCTGTCTGATGATCTCGTCCCGGGTTTCTTCCAGGGCCAAGCGGCCCTGAATATACCGGACCACCTGCCGGTAGCCGATAGCCTGCATAGGCTTGAGCTCCGGCGAGTAGCCCCTGGCCAGAAGTTCTTCCACTTCCTTGACCAGTCCTTGACGGAACATCTCCCTGGTCCGGGCTTCGATCCGAATGTAAAGCTCGGCTCGGGGCAGGCTGAGGCAAAAGAACAGGACCTCATAAGGCCTTTCCCTCAAGGCGTGCTCGGCCTGGAAGACCGACATCGGCCGCCCGGTCAATTCATAGACCTCCAAGGCCCGGATGATTCGGACCAGATCATGGGGATGGACCCGGCCGGCCGTTTCCGGGTCCACCGCGGCCAATCTGGCATACAACGCCGCCCGGCCCTGAAGTTCGGCTTCTCCATGAAGCCGCCGCCTGATCTGTTCGTTCCGGCCAGGGCCGGGGAAAAGACCCCGGAGCAGGCTGCGTAAATAAAGGCCGGTTCCGCCCACGACCAGGACCGGCGTTTCCCGCTCGACAAGTTCGGCGATTAAGGGCCTGGCCATCCGGAGGTACAAGGCGGCGTCAAAATGTTGGTCCGGATCGACCAGGTCGATCAGATGGTGCCTGGCCCGGGCCTGTTCTTCCAAGGTGGGCTTGGCCGTGCCGATGTCCATGAACCGGTAGACCTGCATGGAATCGGCGTTGATTATTTCCGCCCCGCATTCTTCGGCCAGGCTTATGGCCAGATCGGTTTTGCCCACCCCGGTGGGGCCGGCCAGGACCAGGACCCTGGGACGGGTCGGTCGGTCCGGCCGGAGGGCGGTGGAATCCGTGGAAGACACCACTCAGGACCGTTTGAACTTTTTTTCGAGTTCGGCCAGGTTCAGATGAAAGATGAGGGGCCGGCCATGGGGGCAATGGGTCGGAACCCTGGTCCGGTCCAGGTCGGTTAGAAGCTGTTCCATCTCCGGACGGGTCATTTCCTGCCCCGCTTTGATCGCCCCGTGACAGGCCAGGGACTGAAGGAGAGTTTCTTCCAGGCGCTCCAGGCCGGTTGCGGGCCGATGGTCTTCCATTTGGCCGAGGATAGCATCGAGGGTTTTCGGGCCGTCCCGTCCGACCAGGACGGCGGGCACGGTCCGCAGGACAAAGGTCTGGCCGCCGAAAAATTCCAGACCGAAGCCGAAACGTGTCAGAATCCCGATGATGGACTCGAGCAATACGGCCTGGCTCGGGGAAACCTCGAAGGTTTGCGGCCAGAGCAACCCCTGGCCGGCCAAGGAGCCTTGTTGGAGTTGTTCGAGTAATCGCTCAAAAAGAACCCGCTCATGAGCGGCATGCTGGTCGATGATGTAAAGCCCCTCCGGCCCCTGGGCCAGGATATAGGTCCGGAAGAGCTGGCCGATCGGCCGAAGGCCTTCCTGTTCCGGGGGCAAGACGGGTTCAGGTCGGCCGACGGCGGCGGCCGAGAGCGGAATGCCTTCGGCCGGCTTTTTAAAAAGGTCCCTGGCTTCGGTTTCCCAGCCCGCGGCCTCAGTGACGATCGAAGGACGTCCGATGAAGGCTTCACCCGGATAGCCGACCGGGGCGGGTTTAAGGGGGCGGCGATCCTGACTCAAAGCTCCGGTCATGATTTCCACCGCCGCGGCGAAGACCTGGCCCGGCTGCCGGAAACGGACCTCGGCCTTGGAAGGATGGACATTGACGTCGACCTGCCGAGGGTCGATGGTCAGAAAAATCGCGGCGACCGGATAACGGCCTCCGAGCAAACGGCCCCGATAGGCCTCCAGCACGGCCCGACTCAGCAGGCGGTCGGCCACGGGGCGGCCGTTGACGAAAAGGTACAGACCGACCGGCCGGCTCCGGTCCAGTTCCGCTCGGCTCAGGAAACCCGAAATCGAAATCTCTCCGCTTTCACCGTCAAAGGGAAACATGGTCCGAGCCGTCTCCCGGCCGAGCACCCGGGCCAACCTGGCCTGGTCGTCCTCCTGGGGGCTGGTGGACAAGACTTCCTGACCGTTGGCCCGATAGACCAGTCTCAAGTCGGAGCGGCCCAAGGCGAAGCGTTGAGCCGTTTCCAGCAGATGGGCTACTTCGGTCCGGTCGCTTTTGAGGAACTTGCGGCGGGCCGGGACATTGAAGAAAAGGTCCTTGACCTCGACGGTGGTGCCGCGGTCCCGGGCCGCCTCCTCGACTTTGATCATCCGCCCGCCCGACAGGATCACCCGGCGGGCCCGGCCCTCGTCCCCCGGAGACGAAGTGATGGTCATCCGGGAAACCGAGGCCATGCTGGGCAAGGCCTCGCCCCGAAAACCGAGGGTGTTGATTTCGAGCAGGTCGGTTTCCTCGGCGATTTTACTGGTGGCGTGGCGTTCGACGGCTAAAAGCAGGTCGTCCGGGGACATGCCCTGGCCGTTGTCGGCCACCATGATCAAGCGGCGGCCCCCGGCCTCGACGTCGATTTCAATTCGAGAAGACCCGGCGTCCAGGCTGTTTTCGATCAGCTCCTTGAGGACCGAGGCCGGCCGTTCGACCACCTCGCCCGCGGCGATGCGGTTGATAAGCTGTTCGGAAAGTAGTCTGATCGAACCCAAGGTTTAATCGTCGCCGGAGATGAGATCGCCGACCAGGCCGCCAAGGCCGCCGCCGCGCTTGGTCTCGCCCTTGGACCCGCCCACGGCGGCCGCGATCCGGTTGGCCAGCCTGGAAAAGGGCAAGGTCTGCAACCAGACCCGACCCGGCCCCGTCAATTTGGCCAGGAACAGGCCTTCGCCCCCGAACAGGGCCGTCTTGACCCCGGAAGCCAGGGCGATGTCATAATCCACCGATTCCTGGAAGGCCACCAGGCATCCGGTGTCCACCTTGAGGTGTTCGCCGGAACGAAGTTCGCGCTCGATCACCGTCCCCCCGGCGTGGACAAAAGCCAGGCCCTCCCGGCCTTCCAGTTTCTGAAGAATGAAACCTTCTCCGCCGAAAAAGCCGGCGCCCAGACGTTTGGTGAAGGCGATGGTCACCTCGATGCCGTGGGCCGAACAGAGATAAGCGTCCCGTTGGCACAAAAGCGGCCCGGTTTGGGCCAGATCGACAGGCACGACGTGACCGGGATACGGGGCGGCGAAAGCCACGTCGGCTCGTTCGCTTTTACAGGTGAAGGTGGTGATGAAAAAGCTCTCCCCGGCGATCTTTCTTTTCAACCCTTGCAGCAGTCCGCCGCCGGTGGTGGTCTCCATTTCGATGCCCTGGTCCATGTACATCATGGCCCCGGCCTCGGCCCGGACCGTCTCTCCCCGATCCAAGGTGACGACCACGGCCTGCATATCGTCGCCGACAATCCGGTAATCAATTTCGTGGACCATCTTCCGCCCTCCTTTTGGTGAAAAATCGCCGTCGATCTTTCACCCTCGTTTCAAGCTTTGGCCACCCGAATACGCTCCGCTAAAAATACAGTCCCACTTTGGGAAAACGACGTTTTGAATCTGAAATATAACATATCCGACAAAAGCTTGCCAAGCCGGCGGGTCTGGACCTATACTCCGATCAAGGGAGGGCTCAACCGGGTTCTTCCTGGCCAGGGAATCGGGCCGCGGTCTGGTTTTTCAGGTTCCACGCCTTCTTCCTTTCCTGAAAGACCTTTCCAGGCCCCTTTTCCCCGGTGATTTTTTTCCGGACGGCTGGCTTGCCCCGAGGATGTCTCGATGACTGAACGAACCCTAGGCTGGTTTCTGGGCCTGACTCTGGCCATCATCATTTGCTGGCTTCTCAACATTTTAAAATTCGTCTTTCTCCCCATGGTCATCGCCCTCTTTCTCTCTTTTCTGCTTGAACCCATGATCCAGTGGTTGATCAGGTTCAAGGTCCCTCACGGCCTGGCCGTGGTCCTGACCATGACCCTGGCCCTGCTTATGGTCTATCTGGCCGGGTCCATCGTTCTTAACAGCCTGATTTCCTTCAAGGAAGAATTCCCCCGCTACGAAACCCGCATCCAGGAAATGGCCACCCACGTCAAAAAATTGGGGCGCCTGGAAATCGGTTCTTGGGACAGCGGTTTCTTGAAAGAAATCTTCCGCAGCCTCTCCCTCTCTTCAGTGGTCGGGTCCACCTTGAACAGCGCCCTCAGCCTGACCTGGTACGTTCTGTTCGTGTTCATTTTCGTCATTTACCTGGTTTGGGGGCGGCCCAGACTGCCGGACAAGATTCGCCGGGCCTTTTCCGAGGACCGGGCCCGGCAAATCATCGAGGCCTTCGAAAACATCAACCAACAAGTCCAAAGATACATCTGGGCCAAAACCCTGACCAGCATCATCACCGGCGGTATGGTCATTATCGTCTGTCTTCTTTTCCAGGTCGAATTTCCCATCACCTGGGGGTTTTTCACCTTTCTCCTGAACTTCATTCCCACCATCGGCGTGGCCATCGCCTCCATTCTGCCCACCCTGGTCGCCCTGGTCCAGTTCGGGCCGCTGACCGCCCTGTGGCTCCTGATCGTCTTGACCGGCGTGCTGATGACCTTGGGCAACCTTATCGAACCGAAAATCCTGGGAGAAAGCGTCAACCTCTCGCCCCTGGTCGCCCTATTGGCCTTGATCTTCTGGGGCTGGCTCTGGGGGACCGCCGGCATGATCATCGCCGTGCCCTTGACCGCCCTGATCAAGTTCACCTTCGATCACATCCCCAGCCTCCGCTGGCTGGGAGTGATGATGGGCAGCGAAAGATGAGGGGCCTGACCTGCGATTACCATAATATAATTGATTTGGCGGAGGTTGACCGTTGGACAAAAAGGAAGAACTGATCCTAAAGGCCACCAAGGAAATTGTGGTCAAATTCATTGAAACCGGCCGGGTTTATCCGAGTTCCTTTGAGGATAATTATCGTCTGGTCAACCGGGTGGTCCGGGAATCGATTCGGGACGAAAACCCGGGGTCTCCCCCAGCCGAGTGATTTCTCCGGCCCGCGTCTTCTCGACTAGTATCTCTTCGAGGCTCCTGCCTCGTAAGACGCCCCGGTCGTGGACCCGTTTCTTGGACCGGCGTCCGGGGCCGGAGGAAGAAGCAGGCAGAGCCTGCCGGACAGGTGCGGTCCCAGGCGGAGCCTGTGACCGAGTAAGCCGCAACCACCCGTCATTCCTGCGCAAGCAGGAATCCAGAAAAGGACCGAAGAAGAACCGGGTTCCCGCTTTCGCGGGAACGACGGAAAAAGAACGGGATGCAGGGCCAGAGGCTGATTCGAAGGTGTTCGCCTGGGGTTGAAACCCCAGACTGGATTAGATCGTGCCTACGGGACTGGCAGGGCACGTAGAAACACTGAATAACGGGGTTTCTGATTTGTTCCAACCCGCCGCCACCCCGTCATTCCTGCGCAAGCAGGAATCCAAATAAAATCAATGAAAGAAGCTTTTTATGTATATATATTGGCCAGCAAACGAAACGGGACCCTGTACATCGGTGTAACCAATGATTTGGTCAGGCGAGTCTACGAGCACAAAGAAGACCTTATTAAAGGGTTTACCAAGCAGTATAAAGTCCACCAGCTTGTCTATTACGAAGAAGCCGATTCCATTCGAAGCGCCATAGAGAGAGAAAAGAGAATGAAAAAATGGAAAAAGGCGGTGGAAAATTGAATTGATCGAAAACGTTAATCCGGAGTGGCGTGATCTTTATGACAACTTGCTTTAACGGCCAATTTCTACTTACAGTTACCCGTCATTCCTGCGAAAGCAGGAATCCAAAAAAAAGCACGGATAAGACTGGATTCCTGCTTTCGCAGGAATGACACATAGTTAGCATCGTCGTTCCCGCTTGCGAGGCTGTGTCGCAATTGATTTTATTAAGCTATGAAAAAATAAATAAAACAAATAATGCAAGGAGGGAGGGAAGTGTTATAAAGTGGGAGAGGGAAGGAGATTGGAGATGTCTTACCGTCATGGAGAAGAGCGGGAGCAGCTGGTTTTGTTTCCGGGTTGTTTGGATGAGCATGTAGGTCCGGACTATTCTGGCCCCCTGAAAGAGCTGGACGGGCGGATCAATCAACTGCTCCAGGAAGTGGAGGCCCTTGATGAGAGTGAAGTGGAGCTAGGCTCTTTGGTGAAGATGGGGGAGGAATTGGGCCGAGCGGGGCGTTTGAAAGAGAGTATCGAGCGGGCCTTGTCTGAATTGGAGGAGCGTGGGGTTAGGACGAAGAACGGTCGGTGTCGTCGGGTCAATCGGGTGGACCCTGAAAGCGGGATGATGAAAGGTCCTCAAGGGTCCGGGGCTTATTATGCGGTCCAGAACGTGGCGGACGACGGCCATGGTGTGATTGTTAAGACCGACGCGGGTCCCGAGGCCAATGACCGTCATCAATTGACCCGGCAGGTGTTGGGGGCGGAAGAGAATCTGGGGCGCGTCTGCCAGGCGGCTTGCGGGGATTCGGGTTACGCCCACATCGAAGAGTTTGAAAAGCTGGAATCGGCGGAAAGAAAAGTGATCGTGCCGGCCAAGAGCCAGGTTTCCCGCCGGCCGGCCAAGCCTTTTTCCAAGGGTGACTTTACTTATGACCCGGAGTTGGATGGTTACTATTGCCCCCAAGGACATCGGCTGACCTTCCGCCGTTTCCAAGATCGAGCCGGCAAGAAACTGGAGTATCGGATCCAAGAAGCTCGGACCTGCCAAGCCTGCCCCGAATTTGGACGCTGCACCGCTTCACCCCTGGGCCGGACCATTGTCCGCCGCCGCAGCGAAGAATTGAAAGAAAGAATGGAAAAGCGGTTTAAAGAGCCTGAGGCCCAGGAAATATATAAGCGCCGAAAAGCTCGGGCGGAACATCCCTTTGGCTATATCAAAAAGGTCCTGGGCTTTGGCCAGTTCCTGCTGAGAGGCCGGCTGGGGGCTCAGGCCGAGGCCTCGATTTTAGCGGTCTGTTTCAACCTCAGGCGGATGATTACCATTCTTGGTGGAACCCAGGGCTTGATCGGAAAATTAGCCGCCCTTTAAAATAAGAGGAAAGACTCATCTCCGGCTCCTTAAACGGTCAGACCGGGCAAACAGACATCCTTAACCCGTCACTGCCATGAACGGCCAGGGATAATTTTTGCTCGGCTAAAACTTATAAAAAAAAACAATGCCCAATATTAACAATTACGACACAGCCTCGGAAGCAGGAATCCATCTTTAATTCTTCATACTGAAAGGGATCGAAAGACCGGTGTTGGAGCCAGTTCAAAAGAAATCATGTAAATTGGATATTATCGTTACGCTTTCTTTGGTCCTGGTCTTTTTCCTGGCCCCTGTCCTGCAAGCCGCCGAAGTGGTCAACCTGAGTTACCACCAAGAAGGGGCGACCATCGTTCTGGATTACGACCTTAAAGCCGACGGTGAGGAAGAAAAAGCCGAAGGAATTTTCGAAGTCAGCCTGGACGGCGGCCTGACCTGGCATCAACCCAAGGTCCAGGAGCTTTTTGGCGACGTCGGTCTGGGGGTGCCGGTCGGCCGGGGCAAGAAGATTTACTGGGACGTGCTCAAGGATTTCCCCAAGGGTCTCGACCAAAAAGCACTCAGTTTCCGGGTCGAGGTGCCGGGCCGCAAGGGGCGGCTGTTTGTGGAAACCAAGCCTCAAAACGCCCAAGTCAAGATCATGAACATCGTGCCCAAATTCCATCAGGGCATCGAGCTGGACCCTGGGCGATACGACCTGGAGGTTTCGGCCGAGGATTATGAAACCTACCGGGAGTGGCACGAAATCGAGGCGGGCCGGGACAAAAAGGTGGAGGTGGTGCTGGCGAAAAGGCCGGAAACACCCCGGACTTTCACCAACTCCATCGGGCAGAAGTTCGTCTTGATCCCGGCCGGGACGTTTATGATGGGCAGCCCGCCGAATGAGCCGGAGCGGGACTCTGACGAAGGCCCTCAGCATCGGGTGACCATTTCCCAGCCTTTCTATATGCAGACCACGGAAGTGACCCAGAGGCAGTGGCGGGCGGTCATGGGCAACAATCCCTCTAAATTTAAGAATTGCGGCGATGACTGTCCGGTGGAGGAGGTCTCCTGGCACGACGCCCAGGAGTTCATCAGGGAATTGAACGCCAAGGAGGGGACGGACAAGTATCGTTTGCCGACCGAGGCGGAGTGGGAGTATGCCTGCCGGGCCGGGACGGAGACGCCCTGGTATTGTGGCGACGATAAGAGCCTCTTACGGGAATACGCGTGGTACGATGGTAATTCCGGTGGAAGGACTCATCGGGTGGGTCAAAAGAAGCCCAACGCTTGGGGTTTGTACGACATGCACGGGAACGTCTGGGAGTGGGTGCAGGACTGGTATGACGAATATCCTGCTGATGCGTTGACTGACCCAGCTGGGCCGTTGTTCGGGGATTACCGGGTGTTGCGGGGCGGTTCCTCGTGCAATGGGGCGGGGAACGTCCGTTCGGCCTCTCGCTCTGGGAGCGGCCCTGGGTATCGCCGCAGCTTCTTCGGCGGCAGCTTCGGTTTCCGTCTGTCCAAGGCTAAGTAGTATTACCCCATGGACCTTAACTCCTTTACCCCTAGGCGGCCTGCGCCGCAGGCCGCCTCGACGGCGAAAACGGTGTCCTCCTGGGAGTTACTCCTCGTGCCCAGGCTCTGCCTGGGCGCGGCCCTGTCTTCGAGGCTCCGCCTCGTAAGACGCCCCCGTCATGAACCCGGTCCCTGGACCGCCATCCGGGGCCGGAGGAATAGGCCGGCGGAGCCGGCCGGGATAGTGCGGTCCCAGGCAGTGCCTGGGACCGAGAACCAAGATGGACCCCTTGCTTACTACACCTCGTGCTCAGGCTCTACCTGGGCACCCCCTGTCTTCGAGGCTCTGCCTCATGAGGTTCGTAGACCATGACCCGTTCTCGTTATCGAATCTTTGAATATCACCGCCCGCACTTCCTCACCTGCACCATTGTCGCCTGGCTCCCGGTTCTGGCCTACCCGCGCTTCGCCGACATCATTCTTGAGTCGTGGCGCTTTCTCCAAAAACAGGCTGATGTTCGCATATACGGCTTCGTCATCATGGAAAATCACCTGCACTGGATAGCCGCGGCCGAACGGTTACCGGACAGAGTGGCCCAATTTAAGTCCTTTACGGCCAGGAAGATCATAGACGGACTTGGCGAGAGCGGATTCGAGACCCTGCTGGAAGAACTCCGATATTTCAAAGAACGGCACAAACTAGGCCAGGAATATCAACTGTGGCAGGAAGGCAGTCACCCGCAAGAGCTGGCGCATCCGGCGGTCATGCGCCAGAAACTCGACTATATCCACCTCAATCCCGTGCGAAGGGGTTACGTGGACGATCCGATTCATTGGAGATATTCCAGTGCCCGAAACTACGCCGGTGGGCCTGGAGTAATCGAAGTGGTTACCGAGTGGTAATGAATAGGCCGGCTGAGCCGGCCGGGCAGTGCGGTCCCAGGCGGAGCCTGGGACCGAGGAAGGTAAAAGGGCCGCTACTCCTCGTGCCCAGGCTCTGCCTGGGCGCGGCCTGTCTTCGAGGCTCCGCCTTGTAAGACGCGCCGGTCATGGAACTCGTTACCTGGGCCGGCGGCCGGGGCCGGAGAAAGAGGCCGGCAGAGCCGGCCGGGCCGTGCGGTCCCAGGCAGAGCCTGGGACCGAGAATAAATGCCGCCGTCGATAGGGAGGTTGCGTCCACTCAATATTTGACCGTCCTAAGACAAAGACCGTGAGCCGGGGCGGTGGGGCCGGCCCGGGAACGGTCTCTCTCTTTCAGGATGTCCCCGAACTCATCGAGATTCATCCGTCCCGAACCCACCTCGACCAGGGTCCCGACTATGGACCGGACCATGTGTCGCAGGAAGCCGTCGGCTTCGAGACTGATCGTGACCAAGCCATCCGCTTCCCGGTTCAAGGAAACGGCCAGGACCCGCCGGACGGTGCTTTTGACCGGGCTGCCCGTGGACTGAAAACCGGCGAAATCGTGCCGGCCGATCAGACATTCCAGCGCCGCCTTCATGGCTTCCAGGTCCAAACGCCTGGGGAGGTGCCAGACGAAAAACCGTTTTAGAGCCGGCCGCACCGGGGACAAGGAGAGGTGATAATCATAAATCTTGCTAAGGGCTGAATAGCGGGCGTGAAATTCCGGTCCGGCTTCCTCGGCCGAAAGAATGACGATCCGGCCGGGCAGCAGGGCGTTGCCGCCTCGCTGGATTTCCGCCGGACTCAAGCGGGAAGAGGTCCTGAAATGAGCGGCCTGGCCCCGAGCATGGACTCCGGCGTCGGTCCGGCCGGCCCCGATCACCTGGATCCTTTCCCCGGTCAAACGGTCCAGGGCCGACTCCAGAAATCCTTGAACCGTTGGTTGATCTTTTTGGCGCTGCCAGCCGGCCAGGCCGGTCCCGTCGTATTCCAGGATCAGCTTGATGTTGCGTCGGTCGTCTTCAATCGGCCTGTCCATAGCCGGCCCAGGTTGACTAAGGCCGAAGCCCCAAACCCGTCAGTCCGGTCTCTTCGGCCCAGCCCAGCATCAGGTTCATGTTGCAAACGGCTTGCCCCGACGCCCCCCGGGTCAGGTTGTCGATGACCGAGACCACTTTGACCTGGCCGGTCCTTTTGTCCGGGAAAACCCCCAGATCGCAAAAATTGGTCCCGCGCACGTCCAGGGTCTGAGGCAATTCGCCGGGCTTTTTGACCCGGATAAACAGCTCGTCCCGATAAAAATTATTAAAGATTTCCCCTAAATCTTCTGTCTCGGACCCGCTTTTCAGCGGGGCGTAGACCGTGCTTAGGATGCCCCGGGACAAGGGGACCAGATGGGGCGTGAAACTGACCCTGACCGGACGTCCGGCCAAAAGGCTCAGTTCCTGTTCCATCTCCGGGGTGTGCCGGTGTCCGGTCACTTTGTAAGCCATGAGTCCGTCGTCGATTTCGCAGAACTGGGAGGTCAGGTTCAGTCCCCGCCCGGCCCCGCTGACGCCGGACTTGGCATCGGCGATAATCACGTCCGCCTCGATCAGCCCTTGACGGAGAAGCGGGGCGGCGGCCAGGATGACGCTGGTCGGATAGCAACCGGGATTGCCCACCAAGCGGGCCTTTTTGATTTTATCCCGGTATAATTCGGGCAGGCCGTAGACCGCCTCGGCCAGCAGGTCCGGGGCCAGGTGAGGTTCATACCATTCTTGATAAACTTCGGGCCGGCGGAAACGGAAATCGGCGGACAAATCCACTACTTTGGCCCGGTCATTTAAAAGGAGCGGGACGATCTCCATGGCCGTGCGGTGGGGGACGGCCGTGAAGAAAAATTCGGCCTTTTCAGCCAGGTGGACCGGGTCGGGGTCTTCGAAGACGAGCCGGTCCAGCCCGGTAAGGCGGCCGGCCAGGGCCGGGAAGACTGCCGTAACCTTTTGTCCGATCATCTGGCGGGAAGTGACCGCCGTTATTTTCACTTTCGGGTGGCCGGCCAGGAGCCTGAGCAACTCCAGACCGGTGTATCCGCTGCCGCCGATAACCGCCGCTTCCATCATGGCCTCTCCTAAAAAAATAGGGAAGCCCTCTGGGGGCCTCCCTAAAAGTTTACCGTGGGGGACGGATCAGCGTTTGGAATACTGGTACCGAGCCCTGGCCCCGCGCTGGCCGTATTTTTTACGTTCTTTCTTGCGGGCGTCCCTGGTCAGGAATCCGGCCCTTTTCAACGAGGTCCGCAGGTCGGGGTTGAATTGTTCCAGCGCCTTGGCGATCCCATTCCGGATGGCTTCGGCCTGGCCGGAAATGCCGCCGCCGTCGGCTAAAATGTAAAAATCGAAACGACCCTGGCTCTGGGTCAAGGCCAAAGGCTGCTCGACCACGGCCCGCAGGGTTTCCCGGCCGAAATACTCGGTCAAAGGTCGTTTGTTTATTTTAATCTGGCCGCCGCCGGGGGTCATCCAGACCCGGGCTACCGCCATCTTACGTTTTCCCGTGGCGTAAAATCTTTCTTGAGCCGTCATGGGCGCTTTCTCCTAAATGTCCAAAGACTCCGGCTGTTGGGCCTCATGGGGGTGGTCCGTACCGGCGTAAATTTTCAGTTTTTTGAGTTGACGCCGTCCCAGGCTGTTTTTGGGCAACATGCCCCTGACCGCCAGCCGCAGGACCTCTTCCGGCTTTGAAGTCAACTGCTTCCGGGCCGGAGTCTCCTTGAGGCCGCCGATATAACCTGAGTAACGATAATAATTTTTTTTATCCAACTTTCGGCCGGTCAGCCGAACCTTTTCCGCGTTGACCACGACGATGAAGTCCCCGGTATCCGCGTGAGGGGTGAAGATCGGCTTGTGTTTGCCCCTCAGCCGCCGGGCGATCTCCGCGGCTAATCGGCCTAAAACCTTGTTTTCGGCATCGACCAGATACCATTTTTTATCTACTTCATGTTCCTTGGCCACGAATGTTCGATAGCGACTCATTTCGGGCATCTTCCTTCCTGCCAAAATCTAAAAAAGTAATTAATACAGCCCTTCCGCTTTTTTGTCAATCTTTTTTCAAGACCGGGGTGTTTTTTCAAAAAAATTCACTGTAACCTCAAGGGCCTCAAGAGGCTTAAACAAGATATTGAGGTCTGCTCCTTGACCGGTCGTTCATTTGGGTTACAATATCCCCCTGCTTTACAAAAACTTTATTTTTGACTTTGAAGTCCTTAAAATAATCCTACATTAGTTTAGGTTTAAATTCGAGCCTTCTTGATCTCGAAGAAAATACGGTCTTGGCCATGGTCTCAATGTTCGAATTTTTCCGCCGGCAAGAACAACTAAATCAACTCGCCATTTGGCTGTCCGCTTTTGGCCTTGATCTATTAAATATTTTAATAGATATAAAAATATTTAATAAAAAATAAGAGACATCATGCTGGTCCTGTCGGGAACTATAACAACTAGCTTATTAAAATCAAGCAGATAATCTAGTTAACCGTTAGCAGAGCCCCTTGGCATGGAAAATGATAAGTAAATATGGAAACAAGAGAGGTGGCCAGTGGAGTTGAGGATTAGGGCGAAAAAAGGGTTTACCTTGGTTGAGCTGATGGTGGTGTTGGCCATTATGGGCATACTGGCCGCTATCCTCGTTCCGACCGCTTCGTCAATTTTGCCCGGATATCGCCTGAAGGAGGCGGCCGGGGATATAAAATCCAGCTTGCTTTTGGCCAAGATCACCGCTATTCGGCGCAACTCCAGGTGCCTCATGGTCTTTAATCCGGGGATTTATTCGCCCCAGGGTCGGATCGGCAGTTATCATGTCTTTTTGGACACCAACAATGATTGGACGGAGAACGACGCGGGCGGCAATCCCGAAGAGGTGATTGTCCCGACCACGACCATGCCCGCGGGCGTATCCATGGACAGCGCCGTTTTCGTGGATAACGGCAACAGCCAGGCCGATTCAACCCGGATGTTCGGCTTCGACACCCACGGTCTGGCCGCTCGGGCCACCAACGGTACTTTTGTCTACGGTCAGGCCCGAGTGACCAACAGCGCCGGCCGAGCGATCACCATCGCCCTCTCGCCGGCCGGATATATTGATTTACAATAGGACGGAGATCGAGGTCGGGGCATGACCATGAAAAAAAAACGAACCGGTTTTACTATGTTGGAAGTGATGATGTCTATCGTGATTTTGCTGGTGGGCGTCCTGGCCTTATCCAGTCTGCAGACCACTTCCGTGGGCACCAATTACACCAGTCATAGGATGACCGTGGCCACCCTTCTAGCCCAGGACAAGCTTGAGGCGGTCAAAACCTTGGCCTGGACTGACTCGCAACTCAGCGACACTCAAAATAATTTCACTGTGGACTCCGACAATAACGGCGTGGTTGATAGTTTCGATTGGACCCAAACGCCGGACCACGACAACTCCGCCGGCCCGGGCGGGATAGCCAACCCCATTGATGAAAACGGCAATCCATTACCTGGGACTTTATCCTCCGAGGGCTACTATCGCTTTTGGAACGTGGCCGACAGCGTCCCGGCGGCCAAAATGAAAACCATCTCGGTCCGGGTCCAATGGCAGGAAAAACGGACCCATTCCGTAACCTTGGATACGGTCATTTCCCAAAATTAGGTGGACCATGAAGAAAAAATCGAATGTACGGGTGATGCTGCCGCTTCGCCCGGGCTTCTCCCTGGTCGAGCTGATGCTGGCCATGCTTATGACCACGATCGTCATGGCCGGGATGGTCTATTTGTTCTCTTCTTCAAACCAGGCTTACGTGGCTCAAGACGAAGTGGTCACGGTCACCCAGAATATCAGATCCGCCATGGAGATCATGACCCACGAATTGAGGATGGCCGGGTACGTTCCCAGGGAGAATCAGCCCAACGGCAGCTCCCCCATCGGTTCGGACGTCTCCGGGCAAACCTGGTCCGACGGCTCCTTGGACCATCTCGAGGAGGCCACGGCTTCCGGTTTGACCTTTGTGGCCGACCTTAACGCCGACGGCAATTCCGAAACGATCAGGTACGCTCTCAGCGGGACCAACTTGACCCGTCAAAGCTGGGAATGGAATCCGGGCTCCAACAGTTGGGGCCTTCAGGCCCCCGGCGCGGTCAACGTGGCTGAAAACATAACCGGTTTGAGCTTGAATTATACCTTCACCGATGGGACCACGGGCATACCCGACGACACGGACGGTCTCAATAACAATGACCGGGCGGACGTCCGGGCGGTGACCATCTCCATAACCGGCCAGACCGAAGTTCTGGTCAAAGGGGCCATTAAAGGAACGAGCAGCTTTCGCTCTCAAACTCTCCAAACCGATGTGCAAATGCGCAACATGGGCTTGGAACAAACTTATTGATTCCCGGCGAAGGCGGGGTCGAGCAGGTCCAATTTAATGATTAAGAAAAAGAAGCGAGATCAAAACGGCATGGTTTTAATTCTGACTCTTCTGATCATGGCGATCATGAGCATCATCGGAGTCGCGGCCATGACCTCGTCCAGAATAGACATCCAGGTCAGCCACAACACCAAGGTGGCCAGACAGGCTTTTTACATGGCCGACAGCGGGGTCGAGATGTCCCCGAAGCTTATTCGGCAGATTATCGATCAGGGCGTCGTGCCCAACCTACCTAACCTCGGTCTGGACAACAACCTTTTGAATGAGATCATGGGGTATGCCACGGAAAGTTCCACCGTTGACGCAGTCTACCCCCAGGTCGTCAATCCCGACCTGGCTTTGACCATGGGTGACACCACGGTTTCCACCGACATCGACCGGACGGGCACCGGCTTCATGTCGGGCAGCGGCGTGGAATTCGCCAGCGGGGCCGAAGGCGCCGGCGTTGGAGCGACCGGCGGCGTGATGATCTTTTACACCCTTGATTCCGTGGGTCAAGCCCCCCGGTCCGCCCGTTCCCGGGTGGACGCCTACTATCGCTATGTGGTCGGCACGGCCGGAGGAAAGTAAAAATGAATAGACATCTTAAATGTTTTATATTGGTCACTGTTGTTTGGGGTTTTTTCCTGTTTTCACCGAATCCTTTGGCTCAAGCGGCCGAACCCAGTCTATCCACTTATACTTCAACCCCGGTCTTCCTCTCCCAGTCCGTGCCGCCCAACATCTTCATCATCCTGGATAACTCGGGGAGCATGAACTTCAATGCCTACGGCTCCTATCCCGGCGACGGCGGGCTGGTCCCGGAACCTTATCTGGGCGGGCCGATCTGCAACATTAAAGAAGTCACTCCTCTTCAGGACCAGGACGACGCCGAGGAAAACAAGTCCGACGGTTACGCTTGGTACAACAGTTACGACCTGGACATGGGCGGGTATGGGTCCGAGGACACCTGGATAGGGATCAGATTCCAAAACGTTAACCTCCCCAGAGGTGTGACCATCACCAGTGCTTATATTCAGTTCACCGGAAGGCGCAGCAGCGATCACACCGGCGAGGTCACCAACCTGAACATTTACGGCGAGGCCAGCGACAACGCCTCGGCCTTCCAAAGTAACTATTATAATATCTCTTCCCGACCCAGGACCGCCGCCTTGGTCCAGTGGACCAACATACCTGACTGGAGCGACAATCAACGCAACGCCAGCACCCGCACCCCGGACATATCGGCCGTTATCCAGGCAATCGTTAATCGAGGACCTTCAGGCGGGAATCCCGGCTGGGAATCAGGTAACTCGCTGGTCATCATCCTCGAAGGCCCGGGCAAGCGGGATGTCCAGGACTATGATTCCGGTGATGCCGGGGACAACCCCGTCCTGCACCTCGAATACACCCCGTCCGATTGCGTCAGATATTACGGTTACTTCGACCCCGACGCCAAATATACTTACTCGAGCAACAAATTCAGCCGGGATCCCGCCGGCCAGTGGGACGGCAATTGGCTGAACTGGCTGTGCATGAGGCGGATCGACGTGGCCCGCAAGGTCATGATGGGCGGCTTGGCCACGGCTCGGACCGGCGGCGGCAACCAGACCCTCTACGGTGAAACCCCGGCTCAATCTTCGCGGACTTTCGTCAAAAGATACAACGGTTCAGGCATGTCGCCATACAGCGGCAATTATTACTACGGCATGTCCGGCGGCTATATATATGTCGACGACGATTCCAACCCTTTCAGCGGTCAGATCGCCCGATACAACATCGCCATACAGAAAGACCAGGCCAATGAGCCCCAGGATTTTTACCAGGGCAACCTGGCCGGGGTCCTTCAGAGGGTGGGCGACAAGGCCTATTGGGGCAACGAATGGTTCTATGAGGGCACGGGGACCAACCGGGAAGGCGGTTTCGTGGCCAATCCGATCGGGACCAACATGAACACCCTGATCACCGACCTCCAGAATACCGGGGCCGACACCTGGACGCCGTTGGCCGAGGCCTTCTATGTGGCCACGCAGTATTTCAAGCAGGAGGCCCCTCAAAGCGGACTCGGGTATTCCAACAGCGCCACCGGCCCCTTCAACAATGTTCGCGACCCCTATTATCGTAACAGCCAGTTTATTGAATGCCCCAAGAGCTTCGTCATTCTCCTGACCGACGGGGCCTCAACCAAGGACAGCAAGATTCCGGCTGCCCTCAAGGATTATGACGCCGACGGAAACGACAACACCAGCTGCAATGAAAGCACCGGATCGAACTGCGACTATGCCGACGGCGGCACCGATTACCTGGATGACGTGGCCCTTTATGCCCGGACCACCGACCTGCGTTCCGACTTGGCCGGCGACCAGAACATCATTCTGTACCCCATTTACGCCTTCGGGGATGATCCCGACGCCCGGGAACTGCTGAGGGACGCGGCCAAGAACGGCGGATTCGACGACCGGAACGGCAACAACCGGCCTGATCTCCAGGTCGAATGGGACGAGGACGGCGACGGGGTGCCCGACACTTACTTCGAGGCCACCGACGGCTACCAGTTGGAAGCCCAACTCATGGCCGCCATCACCGACATCCTCAAGCGGGCCAGTTCCGGTACCGCCGTTTCGGTCTTGGCTACTTCCAGTGAAGGCGAAGGCACCCTGGTTCAGGCGTATTTCAAACCTTCGGTGCCGGTAGGCCTGGAAGAAGTCAATTGGGTCGGCTATCTGCACAGTTTGTGGGTCGACAGTCAGGGCCGCATCCGCGAGGACACTCCTCCCCAGGGGTCCAGGCCGGGGCTGGTGTTAAGTCATGACAAAATAATCGAATTTTTCTTCGATCAAGCCACGGGCGAAGCCAGCTTTAAACGTTTCCAACTGGACGCCAACGGCGACCAAGCCTTCGTCGACGCCAACGGCAACGGACTTAAGGACGAAGGTGAAAGCTACATATACACCACCCATGTCTTGGATGATCTCCAGCCCATTTGGGAGGCTGGTGCCCTGCTCCAGCAGCGGGACGCCTCCACCCGGACCATCAAGACCTTCGTGGACCTGGACAACGACGGCCAGGTGACGGTCAATCCCGACCCGGCCCTCAATGAGTTCATCGAATTTAATACGGACAAGGCCGCCTCGATCAAGCCCTTTTTGGGCGTGAAAGATAATACGGCCTGGTCATACCTGGGCGCCGCCCAAAACGACCGGATCAATAACCTGATCAAGTACATCCGCGGCGACGCCTCCGGGTACACCGGCAGCCCGAATTTGCGCTCCCGGGTTATCGACGGCCAGGTCTGGAAGATGGGCGACATCATCCACTCCACGCCTTTGTCCTTCGGCCAGCCCATGGACAATTTCGGGCTTATTTACGGAGACCAGAGTTATCAAGAATATTACGCCCTGTACCGTGAGCGGGAGACCATGGTTTACGTCGGCGGCAACGATGGTATGCTGCACGCCTACTATATGGGCAAATACACTGTCGGTGACGATGAAGACACCGCCGAGACCGAGCAAATCTACTTCGAGAGCACCGGACCGGGTATCGGCCAGGAGCTCTGGGCCTTCATTCCCCAAGCCCTTCTTCCGCACCTCAAGTGGCTGCCTTATCAGGACTATCCCCATGTCTATTACGTGGACCTGAAACCCAAGGTGGTCGACGCCAAGATATTTTCGGACGACGCCGTTCATCCCAACGGCTGGGGCAGCGTTCTTATCGGCGGCTTGAACATGGGCGGCAAGGAAATATCGGTGACGGACGATTTTCCGGAGGGGACTAACGCCACCCGCACCTTCACCTCGTGCTATTTCGCCATTGACGTGACCGATCCGCATAATCCCGTCCTCTTGTGGGAGCGGACCTATCCTTCCATCGGCCTGACCACCTCCATGCCGGCCGTGGCCAAGGTTGATGACAGCTGGTTCGCCGTTTTCGGCTCGGGCCCGACCGATTATGACGGGACCAGCAACCAGCGGGCCCACATTTACGTGGTGGACCTGGCCACGGGCCAGTTGCGGCGGGATTTCAATACGGGAACCAACAATTCCTTCATGGCCACACCGGCCACGGTGGATGTGGGTCTCAATTACAATGTGGACGTCGGCTATATCGGCCTGTCTTACGGCAACTGGGCAGGCGAAATGTATCGTTTCCGAGTGCCTAAACTGGCCGGGGATTGGCGGAATGCGGCCGCCAGCGATGTATACGACGAGGACCCGACCAATTGGGAATTTTCGTTAATGTTCGAGGCCGATGGTCCCATTACCGCCGCCGGCAGCGCCTCCATAGACTCCACGGGGAACCTGTGGCTCTATTTCGGCACCGGCCGGTATCTCAGCGAGGCCGACAAGGTGGACACCAGCACCCAGTACTTTTACGGGATCAAGGACCCCTATTATAACCGGGCTATGTACGAAACCCAAATCGCGGCGGCGGGGAAAAATCCTTCCCACTTCGACCTGTTAGACGCCACGAGCGTCAATGTCTATACCGACGGCACCATAGACGGGGCCACCCCAGGCAGTGTGGATACCTGGGGCGAACTGCTCGAACTGATGGACGGCCGGGACGGCTGGGTCCTGTCGCTGGGGACCGAGGCGGAAAATATCGGCGAACGGGTTTTGAACAAACCCACGGTCCTGGGCGGTATCGTCTTTGACACCACCTTCGTGCCCAACGACGATCCTTGCGGATACAGCGGCAACTCCAACGCCCTCGGCCTCTATTACGAAACGGGCACGGCCTATGTGGAAGAGGTTTTCAGCGGCGGCGGCACCACGGTCACGGTCGGAGGTGAAACCAAGACCCGGGTCGAACGGAAGACCGAGGTGGGTTTCGGTCGCGGCTCCGGCATCAGCATCCATGTGGGCCGCCAGGAAGGAGCCACCGGTTATGTCCAACAGTCCACCGGCACCATTGAAGCGCTCCAGCTTAACCCGGCCTTTAACGTACGCTCCGGCTTCATTTATTGGCGTGAGCGATAATTAGTAAGGAGGGCCTGAATGAATCAGCTCAGCCCGCTAAGATTGACCATCGCTGTATTGCTCTTGTTGTTTTTGTTGGCTCCGGCCGCCGCGGGGGCGGCCGCTCCCCAAAAAAATTTCGAGGAAGAACCGATATCAGAAACGATAGAGACGATCACCGGGGCCAGGCTGGACCTCATCTACGCGGGCGAGGCGGCTTACCGAGTCACACCTCAAACCGCGATTCTGTCCTCCGAGGGCAGATATGTTTCGCCGCACTTATTGGTGTACCCGGTCAAGGCTTTGCTGAGGTTCAAAAATGTTACGGAAGAAGGCAAACCGCCTCTTTTGATCGAGTTTCGGGTTCTGGAGCCGCAACCGGAGTAATATTTCCACTTTCTGGTCCGGCGCACCAGGAACGAAGGAAGGTTTTTCGATTTAACTATCAGAATATTTTATAAAATGTGAATAAAGCAATACCCCCTCTGAAAAGGGGGTGGCCCTGTCCGGAAATACAAAACAGTTAATGGTGTAAAAGGAAATCCTGAGTTAATCGAAGCTTTGACGCTTGGCCCGCTTGGCCATGGCCTTTCGTAGCCGTCGCTGGGATTCCCTCATCTTTCGACGACGCCTTTCGCTAGGCTTTTCGTAGGCCTTCTTGGATTTGAGCTGTTTCAGAAGGCCGTCCTGCGCCATTTTGCGCTTCAATACTTTGATGGCCTGATCGACGTTGTTGTCCCTGACCGTGACATCTATACCGCTTTTGGTTCCCATTATCTCCATCACCGGTTAATTGATTACTCTTGACCTTGACCAACAAGTATTTAATTTATCGATCCTTGTGATCAAGAGACCTCGTCCGTATTGTAACAATAAGAACCCAACCCGAAGGGGAAGGTCAAAAATCCTTTGATATCGATATCAGTCCCGTTATTGTGGGTTTGTAAGGAAAGCGGTCGGCTTGAGAAAGCATGATCTTTATTAGGGGTAAGGCGGCCAAGGTCCTATAAATCATCATAAATCGAACAATAAGACCCCTTCGGCCTCATAAGCCTTCCCGCCATGATCTTTCATACGGTCCGGTGATTTGGTCTGAGCGATGGCCGGCCTCGATGGGATATTTTCCTAGTTTTTAATCTTGGTATTTTTTTTTGTCAAGTCAATTTGTTGTCCGGAAGGTCATCTTGGAAAAGCCCGGAAGTCGTGGCCTTGGATCATAATACCGGGAGGGTTACACCATGGCGGCGGGGCCTGTTATGTCCCGCTCGGCCCGGAATCCCAAACGGCTTCCCTAAAAAGGAGATTCGATATGAAATAATTCAGACAACCGCGCCCATCGTCCTTAGGATTCAAGAGAAAGAACTAGTTGCCGGGCCTGGGCGGCAAAAGTAAGTTTCCCCAGCCGGTCGGCGTTTTCGGCCAATCGGCCAAGATCACCCGGATCAAAAGGCTGATTCAGGAGTTTTTTTATCTTTTTATAGAGAAAAAAATCGCCCTGGTCCATGATCTGGATCAATAGCCGATGCAACCCTTCCTTGTCCTCGGCCATGGCCAAAAAATCGACGGCGTCGGAAAGAAAACCGGCTTCGGCGTATGCTCGGCCAATGTGAACCAGTTCTTCCGGCCCCGCTTTCCTGGAATTCATCAGGTTGCGCCGTGCCAAACAATCGAGCCTGGGCGCTTTTGATTCAACTCGGTTTTTCAAAATAGCCGTTATCCTGAAATTGTATCATCTTCAATACTCGGTTTAATGCTGGTCCGCTGTATCGCCGGGAAAGTTATTTTTATCGTTTTTAAGACAATCTTCAATAGTTATTCGCCACACCCTCGATTTTTCTCCCCTCGGAGCCGACTCGTTCGGTTTTCCGCCTCCATTCCATATAAAAATACGGAACCTAAACCGCCCTGGTCGCCGAAGTCGCCGGGACCCTTATTGGTTTTTATTTTTCTCGACCAGTTCGACGGCCAGCCGGCCCCGGGTTTCGGCCTCGCCCAGGTAAATGGTCCGGTGGGGGAAAGGCATCTCGATCCCTTCGGCGTCGAAGGCTTTTTTGATGCGCCGCCGCAGTTCCCTGGCCACGCTCCATTGTTCGATCGGCCGGGTCTTGATCCCGATGCGGATGACTACGGCCGAATCGGCGAAATCATTCACTCCCATGATCTGAAGCGGTTCCAATATTTTGGGACTGAAGTCGGGGGCGCTCATCAGCTCTGCGCCCACCTGGGTCAAGACTTGGGCCACCCGGTCCGTGTCTTCCTTATAGGCCACGCCAATGTCCAAGACCGCCCGGGACCAGTCCTTGGTCTGGTTCGAGAGTTGGGTTATCTGGCCATTGGGAATAAAATGGACCACGCCCTCGGCGTCCCGCAAAACCGTCACCCTGAGATTGGTCCGCTCGACCACTCCGGCCACCCCGGCCGCTTGGATTACATCACCCACGTTGAGTTGATTCTCGATCAGGATGAACAAGCCGCTGATCACATCCTTGACCAGACTCTGGGCTCCGAAGCCGACGGCCAGGCCGAAAACGCCGGCGGCGGCCAGAATGGGGCCGAGGTTGATGCCCAACTGGCCTAAAATAACCATGACGGCCACGATGAGGATGACCAGCCCGATCACGGTCCGACCCAGTTGACTTAAGGTCTGAATCCTTTTTTTAACTTCAACCTGGTCTTCATCGGATGCTCTTTCCATCAGGCGACCGGACAAGGACCCCACGGCCCGGCGCATGACGATCATCGCCAACCAAGCCGCCAGGATGACCACCAGAATCCTGAGTCCATTGGCCGCCAGCCAATTAGCCATTAATGAGATGTTCCAGTTCATTCAGATCCCCTTTCTATAAAAAAAGAAAAAGGCCGGTTTATCGAATCTAAACGAATACCTTCTTCGCATTGATTTTCATGAAACCAATAGTGAAGAAAAAATTCCGAAAAATCCAGCAAGGGAGTTCGGAAATAATCCTTTTTTATTTGCGTTCAAAAAAGACCGGCAGCCTTTATACTCACTAGTACAGTCTGGATAGGGTTTTTTATCAAGCCAACGACCCGGTGGTCTTCGGTGAAGGCGCCCCCTTGCAGCTCGGCTTTGCAGCCATGGTTTGTCCGACCGAGTCCAGCAAGGAAATTCAGGCGCTGATCAAAAAACCCAGCGCCCCGCCCAATTCTTTAAAAGCGTTTTGGATTTCAGGGGACCGCTGTTCCCTGAAACCAGGACGGTGATCAAGATCATAAAAGGCGTTCTGGCTTTCCCACAAGTCAAGGGCCAGGCCCAGGTCCTGAGCCAGCCGGAGAAATTCACGGATGTTGGTTATGGTCTCCGGATTCGGCTCTTCGGACAAAGCCTGAAACTCCCGGCGCAGGCAAGCCGCCGCCAGATCGACGGCGGCCGGCTCGTTAAGGTTAAGCCCCAAGGTCTTCATCCGCCGGGCCACCTCCCTAAGTTCAGCCCAATTCAACCCCTGACCGTTGCGGCCCTCTTCCAAAAGCCTGAGTAGCCGGTCGCCGGCGACCAGGCGAAAGAGATAGCCCTGGGTCTCGGGCACCGGTTCGTTGGTGTCCAGGAGCAGGGAAAGGACCTCGAGGTGGGAATCGTAAAATTCGCGGATGCGGTTCATGAACTGGGTGTGAACGTCCAGGGCCAGATGCCGGATCAGCCGGTTCCGGGTGTCCGGAATCAGGTCCATCAGGTTGTAGCTTCGCGGGAATTTCATGGAACCGGCGGCGATTTCGAGAACCTGGTCGGGTGAAACTTCCTCAAGGGCCGGGTGTATCTCCTTGGTCATCTTATCCAGATTTGGACCAGGGGCTTCATCGATCAGGCAGGTCAGGCGGGCCGGGCCATGGTGCAGGGCCGTGAATCCCCGAACCGCTTCCTGGCCGGTCCAGTCATCCTCGATCCTGATTTCCCCGATCAAAACCTCCAGGCCGGGAGCTGACAGGCGGCGGCGCTTGATCGACCGAGCTCCCTTGGTGACCGGACAGTCTTCGAGTCCGTCCTGGGCCAGGAGTTGACCCAGGGCGAAGTGGGCCGCCCTTGTGGAAGGGTCCATCCGGGCCGGAAGGACCTGGGTCCGAAATATTTCCGCCCCGTCACCGTAAGTCGGATCGTTGCTCTTGGCCTGACGCAGAAACGTCATTAGTCCGGCTTCCAGATCGGTCTTGTCCCATTCCTGGACCAGGTCGATGGCCCGAGCCGCATATTTGAGATTCTGGATCGGTTCCAGGCCGGAGATGTCGTCGAAAAACCAGCCGCAACTGGTGAACATGAACAGGGACATGCGCTGGGATTCCAGCAGCCGGATGACTTCCGTTTTTTGGGTCTTGCTCAGGTCCCTTTTTTGATGACGGCCGAAGAACTCTTCCTTGGCTTCCGAGGTCGGACGGAGCAGGACCGAGATATAATCGTCCCGGGCCGCCCAGGGGTCCTTGAGCAGCCGGCCGCCGCGTCTTTGGAAAATTGACGCCAGTTTGTCGGCCAACCAATCAAGGCCTTGGCGCAGGGGCGTCCGCCAGGCCTGGTTCCAATCTCCCGGCGAACCGACTCGGCACCCGCAATCGGACCGCCAGCGCTCCACTCCATGCGGGCAACTCCAGGCGCTGTTTTCGATAATCCGGACCTCATGGTCCGGCGGGTGAAGCTCAAGGAAGGCCCCATAGTTGACCACCCTGGGCCAGGGCCGCTCTTTTTCAAGGTGATCGCACAGCCAGGCCAGGGCCATTTCACCGAATCGGGAATGGTGGCCGTACGTTTCCCCGTCGGTGGCCAGGTTGACCAGGCGCGGGCCGTCCTTATCCTCGCCCATGGCCTGTTCGATTCTGGCCAACAGGGCGGGGCCTGAATTGAGGAGTCCCTGATAAGCCAAGGCCCGCGAGATCGGTCCGTCATAAAAGAAGACGTCGAAAAAAATACGTTCGGCGCCGTCCAGGAAAACCCGGTACGGCCGCCGGGGATCGATCCGGCCGCCGCCGACGTCTTCCCAAGGACCGGCCGGACCTTGGCTCGGTCGAGTCCGGACTTTTTGGGCCTGATCCGGTGAAAGGATAGTGAACTTCAGGCCGGCTTCGGCCAGAAGCTTCAAGGTTTCCGAATCCACGGCCGTCTCGGCCAGCCACATACCCTCGGCCTTCCGTCCGAACCTATGTTCAAAATCGGCCAGTCCCCAGCGAATCTGGGTCAGTTTGTCCCGCTGGTTGGCCAGCGGCATAATCAGATGATTATAGACCTGGGCCAGGGCGTTGCCGTGGTCCAGGTTCCGGGTCCGACTGGTGCGGTCGGCCGTGATGATCTGCTGGTAAATCCATGGGTTGGCCCTTTCCAGCCAACCTATAAGAGTCGGGCCGATATTAAAACTCATGTATTCAAAATTGTTGACCAATTTGGCCAAGCGCCCTTCCTGGCCCAAAACCCTGGCTCGGGTGTTGGGGCCGTAACACTCCCTGGTGATGCGTTCGTTCCAGTCATGAAAGGGCCGGGCCGAGGGTTGAAGCTCGACAAAGTTCAGCCAGGGATTTTCCCGGGGCGGCTGATAGAAATGGCCGTGAAGGCACAAGTATTGTTCGGTCATGGCTGCCTCGACCGCCGAGCCTCGACGGCTCGTTCAAAAACCCGGATGTACTCGCGGGCGGACCGGTCCCAGGAAAAATCCTGGTTCATGCCCTCGATCATGATGGAGCGCCAATAGTCCGGAGTATCATAGGCGGTCACGGCCCGGCGCACCGCCCGGACCAGGGCCTGGGCCTGAAACCGCTGAAACTTGAAACCGGTGCCCTTTCCCTGGTTCTGGTCCGGGTCGATGACCGTGTCGTTGAGGCCGCCCACGGATCGAACGATGGGCACGGTCCCGTATTTAAGGCCGAACATTTGAGCCAGGCCGCAGGGTTCGTACCAGGAGGGCATAAGCAGCATGTCGCACCCGGCGATGATTTCATGGGCCAGGGGCGGGTTGAAACCTATTTTAAAGGTCATCCGGTCCGGATATCTGGCTTGCAGCTCGGCCAAGGATTCTTCAAACCTGGCCTCCCCGGTGCCCAGGACAACCAGGCCCACATCGAGTTTGAAAAGGTCCTCGGCGGCTTCCAGCAGGAGGTTGCAGCCCTTTTGCACGGTCAACCTGGTGACCAGGCCGATGACCGGCTTGTGGCTCATGGATTCGGTCAGACCCATCTTGGTCAAGAGATGCCGCTTGCAGAGTTCCTTGCCCGAAAGGTCTTCCGGCGAATATCGGGCGATCAGGTGTTTGTCCTCGGCCGGATTCCAGACGTTGTAATCCACGCCGTTGAGGATGCCGAAAAGGCGCTGGTTGATGGCCCGCATTAATCCATCCAGGCCGTGGCCGAACTCAGGCGTCTGGATTTCATTGGCGTAGGTCGGGCTGACCGTGGTTACGGTTTGAGCATAGACGACGCCGGCTTTGAGCAGGCTCATTTGACCGTAGTATTCCAGACCATCGGTGGTGTAGCAACGCTCGGGCAGACCGATAATCCCGGTCCGTTCGGGCGGAACCAGGCCCAGGAATCCCTGATTATGAATGGAAAAGACTCCGGCGGTCCGGGGCAAGGCCCCCAGGTCCAAAAGGGCCATCACCAGGCCGGATTGCCAGTCGTTGGCCATGATCACGTCGGGAATATAACCCACGCCGGTGCACATGGCCGGAATGACCCGGGCAAAAAAGATGAACCGTTCGGGATTGTCGAAGTAGTCGCCCTGACTGCCGCCGTAAAGCTCGCGCCGGTCGAAAAACTCGTCCCGCCGGATCAGATAGGCGGGAATGCCCGGGGCCAGCTCCCCTGATAAAACTTCGGCGGTCAGATGGAAGTCGCCCAGCCGGACGGGTATATCCCGGGTCGCGACTTCCCAGTGTCGGTCGCCTTCTAAAATACACCGGTACGCCGGCAAGACTACGGCCACTCGGTGGCCTAATTTCTGGAGGGCCAAGGGCAGGCTGCCGGTCACCTCGGCCAGGCCGCCGGTCTGGGCCAGCGGAGCTATCTCAGGGGCCACGATGAGAATCGACAAGGAATCGTTCATTAGGTCTTTGTCCTTAAAAATTGGGTGGTTGTATCAGCCGCCCATCATGGGCAGGAGCACGGTGACCTCGTCGCCGTCCGTTAAAACATGGTTAAAACCCTCGGGCAGGTCGAGCCGGTCGCCGTTGAGTAGAACGGTCGGCGTGAGACCCTGCTTGAGCGACCGGCGGAAAGGCTTGGTTTTTTTAAAGCCCATGGCCTGGTCGGCCTGCCGAAAAAAATTTTTCAAATCGGCCCCGTCCTTCAATTCGATATGACCTTCGGCCACCAGGGGCGCGCCGGCGGCGACTCCGGCGAATCGGGCTCTAACCTTCATCGGCCTTTTCCAAATGCCTGGTTCAAGGTCTCTCTGGGCCATATAAAGTTTCAGCCACGTCATCGAGTCCCAGGCGGACCAGGTGGTCCCGCTCGGGACGGCCGCTGCCGACGTCCCAGTGCATGGCCTGATAAAATGATCCGGCCATGGCTTCCAAGTCTACGGTCACACCTTTGGCCGGTCCTCGGGCCAAAGGCGGGTCGCCGTAAATCCGCGGGTGGGGCCGGAAATCACGAATGGCGTTCAGACCTTCCCGCAGGTTGAAAGCATGTCGCAACTGCTGGATACGCTCACCGATGACCAAATAATCATCGTTGGCCAAGTTCCAGCCGGCCGCGGCATTGATCCACTCACAAAGGGGCATCCGGCCGCCCACGGACGTGCCGAACAGGCAAACCCCGGCTCCGTCCATGATCTGTTTGAAGAAGCAGTCGATGGCCAGGGCGTCTCCGGTTCCGGCGTATTTGTGTCTCTGCTTGTGAGTCGCCAGGGCCGGGATTTTCTTGGCCCGTCGGAACTGTTTTTCCAATAATTGCAGGTCCAGATAGGTATAGGAATACATGGTGTGGCGACCGGGGGTCGGGTCGCAATAATAAGCCGTGGCAAAGCCGGGGTCGTACTTGGGATCATGCATGGGCGTTTCCATTCCCCCACAGTGGACGGCGTATCGTTCGGCCCCACGGCCGATCCTTTCGGCCGCCGGCTTGACCCCGTCGGCCAGAACGTCGCCGATCCCCTCCCGGTTGATGATCATTTCCACCAGTTTGATCACGGCCTCGGCGTTGCCCCAGCGCAGCTCCAATCCTCCGGTGTCCGCCTTGGTCAGGAGGCCGTTCTCGAAGCACTCGATGGCAAAGGCGGCCACGGTCCCGCAGGAAATCGAATCGATCCCGCCCCGATTGACCAGATCGTTGATCTTGAAAATAGCCCGGATGTCGTCGTTGAGGGAAAGGGCTCCGAAGGCGCACAAGGTCTCATACTCGGGCTTGTGCATCTCCTCGATGGGATAAGGACCGTCGGAAACCGTGACGATCCCGCCGCAATGGAGCGGACAGGAAAAGCAGCCGTATTTCCTTTTCTCGAAGCTGATGACCGTCTCGGCTCCGATCTTTTGGGAACGGGTCAGGGGAAAATCCAGATAGCCCACTCCACCCCAGTTCTTGATCGGGCTGTCCCCGGACTCGGCGCTCAAGGCCGTCAGGCCGCTGGTCCCGAATTTGCTCAGAATCACACGAAAGAGATCGGCCGGCTGCCGGGTATAGACCGGTCCGGTTCGGGTGATCCAGCCGACCAGCCCGAAAAGGCGGTCGCCCACGAACCGCCGGATTGTTTTCAGGCCCTCGAGTCTTTGCCGAAAGTCCTTGGTCAATCGACTGATCGCGGCCTTGTCGGCCACCCCGACCCGGCTGGACCCGGCCGCGACCACCGCCTTGAGCTTCTTGGAACCCATGACCGCGCCCAGGCCGCTCCTGGCCGCGTACCGCCCCCCGTCGTTACAAATGCCGGCGATACGACTGAGCCGCTCTCCGGCCGGACCGAGGCAGGCCACGTGAGCTTTCTTGCCGTGAATTTCCTTCAGCCGCTTTTCCGTCTCGATGGCGTCCAGGCCCCACAGGTCCGAAGCGTCCTTGATTTCCACCTTGTCTTCGTCCAGGTAGACATAGACCGGTCGGTCCGCGGTCCCGTGAAAAAAGGCCGCATCCACTCGACACCTCTTCAGGGCCGGAGAAAAATGCCCGCCGCAGTTGGCATCGCCCCAGCCGCCCGTGGCCGGCGATTTGCCCACGGCCATAAACCGCCCGGTGAAAAGGGTGCCCGTGTCGGTCAGCAGGCCCGTGGTCAAACCGAGGATGTTTTCCGGTCCCAACGGGTCCACCCCCGGCTTCAACCGGTCCCAGAGCACTTTACCCCCCAGGCCGACGCCGGAAAGAAAATTCCGATAAATTTGGTGGTCCGGTTCTTCGTATTCGACCCGCCCCCCGCTCAAATTAACATGAACGATCCGGCCCCAATAACCTTGTCCGGCCCTGTCCTTCGTTTCTCCCGTCATGAACGTCCCCTCCTCCGTCTTAGCGGTTGGAATTCAGTTTTTCGGCCGTTAATTACAACCTATCGGGCCGGCTCTTCGTCGATGACCTCGGCCCCTGGCGGAATGCGAAAATAGAAAAGGCCGTCCTCGAACTCCGGATTGAACTGGACGTTGCTCAGGTTGAAGTCAGTCGTCTCGCCCATGACCGAAGTCAGACGGAAGCCGGCCAGGTTCAGCTCCTGGGGCTCGAACCAAACGGTGATCCGGGCTGGCCCGGAACCCTCCTGGAGACGGTGCAGTTCCAAGCGATGGTGCTTCTGGCCGTCGGTTCCGGCCGGAGTGACCTTGACGGTGAAATGCCCCTCCAGGCGGCCCAGTCCGCCCAGAAAATCCAGCAACGGTTTGAGTTCTCCGTGGAGGTCCACGTTGGTGTAACGGTGGACCACGTTCTCTTCAGGAATATACCACCAGACCGTTCCGCCGTCGGTGACCAGCTTCTCCGTTCTCGGCGCGGCCTGGCTTAAGATAAGCTGGGCCGGCTTTTTGAACATGAGCAGACCCGAGGCCGTGTGTTTGGCCGAGGTCTGGAAGACCCCCTCCATGGCCGGAGTTGAGGTCACTCGGGTGTAGTCGGCCGTGAGCGATGTCACATGGACGTAACGATGCTGGAGGGCGGTTAAAATCTCCTCCGCGTCGTTCCCGGCCGCTGCTCCGGAGAGGAGACCCGGTGCAAATATCCATAAAAATAAAATTAAAACCAGGACAAGACCGCGACTTTTTAGTTTCATTTCCTCCGCGTTTACCTCGCCTTTTAAATCTGCTCAACCCGAAAACCCGCGGACTTAAGCAGATGAATGATTCCCTGGTCCCCGATCAGGTGCCCGGCCCCGACGACGATGAAGCAGGCCCTCCCGCTCGCGAGAAGATTTTCGATCTTGGCAGCCAGGTCCCGGTTCCGCTGAAAGATGATCTTCTCGGCCACCGGGATCAACTCGGGATATCGATCATATTCCTGGAAAAAGATGGTTTCGAACCGTTTGGCTTGGCCGTTTTTCCAAGCCTGGAGCATCTCGCCGAGCAGGACTTCTATCTTTTCGAGCTCCATCAAGGTGGCGTAAAGAAAGAGCTCTTGCTCGGCTAATGAAAGCCCTTGAAAAAGTTGAAGCTGGTAAGCCAGGCCTTCCAACTCCTGGATCGGCTTGCCGGTTCTGGCCGCCCGATCTAGAAAATACCGGTCCAGACCGTAATTTTCTTCAAAACCTAAAGCCTTGAGCTTCATGGTCTGGATGGTCATGGCGGCCAGCCAGGGCCGGACCTGATTGTAAGACTTGAGGTCGAAACCCATTTCCGCCATTTTGGCCTTGGTCCGGTTCGAAAGGTGTTCTACCAGGGTTTGGCCTTCCGGATAAAAGCCGTGTTCTAAAATCCATTTCTGGACCCGGGCCTGGTCGGTCGATTTAATGTCGGCCTCGACCGCCAGGACCTCGGCCTGGTTGAAGGCTTCTTCTATTCTAACGTCCAAAGGATAAAGGTCCGGCTTGGCCAGGTGGATGGAGCCCAGAATATAGACCATGGAGGAAGAAGACCGCACGCGCCACATGAAGGTTTTATCGGGGCGGTCATTTTCAGCCCAGACCGATCCGGCCCAAAAAACATAAAAAACAGCGAGCCCGAAAATCACACCCGCTGTTTGATGTAAACGCTTTCTTCTTTTCATCCTTTTTTTCGCCGCGCCGCCGAACCTCAATCAGGCCGTTCTAAACAGGAATAATCCCATCTATATTATTTTGGCACACCAGGCCGGAATTTGAAACCCTGTTTAAATTGACTGGTAACCGACCAGTGAGCGGTGGCCTTTTCCACGGCTTCCTGTCCGTCCGCCGGAAGTTGATTAATTCTTTCCTATGAATAACAATTATTTGCCAACGTCATTCCCGCGCAAGCGGGAATCCAGACCGGTGATAAGCGATATATTACCCTGGAGGCCGTCTTTCGTCACTGGATTCCGCCAGGGAGGGCCGCAATCTTTTAGGGGCTTCCAACCGGAGTCAAAACGGCATATATTAGCCGGAGATTTTTCGGAGGTTATGAGCCATGAGAATGATTCAGCGCGCCCTGATCAGCGTGACCGATAAGACCGGGGTGATCGATTTCGCCAAGGAGTTGGCCGGCCTGAGTGTGGAAATTCTATCGACCGGGGGGACGGCCAAAGCCCTGACCGCCGGGGGGATCAAGGTAGTTGAAGTGGCCGAATTCACCGGCTTCCCGGAGATGCTGAACGGCCGGGTCAAAACCCTCCACCCCAGGATTCACGCCGGCATCCTATTCCGCCGGGACGTCAAGGACCATGTGGCCCAAATGGTCAAACACCATCTGGCGCCCATCGATTTGGTCTGCGTCAACCTATACGCTTTCGAAGCCGCCGTGGCCAAGCCCGAGGTCACTTTGGAAGAGGCCGTAGAAAACATCGATATCGGCGGGCCGACTTTGCTCAGGGCCGCGGCCAAGAATTACACCTCGGTGACCGTGGTGGTCGATCCGGCCGATTACCCAAGAATAATTCAGGAAATGAAGGAATTAAAAGGCGAAACCAGGCTGGCCACCCGGCTCGAACTGGCCCAAAAAGTTTTTACTCTGACCCATCAATACGACGGGGCCATCAGTCGTTACCTGGCCCGGCTCTGATCCGGGTTTGTTCGGAGCCATCCGGACCCCGAAATGTCGGCCGATTAACGCTCGACCCGGGGGATGCCCATATCGGGCGCGGTGCGTGGAGGCTTGGCCTTTTTCCCTTCCACGGTTTCATTAGCCTCGACTTCCGACTCTTTTCCCGCGGAATCCTTGGCTTCGGCCGTCTTTATTTCGGCCAGCTTCTCCCGGCACAGTCGGATATATTCGATAGCCTGATTGTGATAACCGGCGTCGGGATAATTCTTGATCAGGCCCATGAATCGCCCCAAGGCCGCCTTGTAGGCCCCTATCTTTAAATAGAATTGGCCGACATAAAACTCATGACCGGCCAGGTTCTTCTGAGCCTCGGTCAGCCGGGCCGAAGCCATGGACGAGTATTTGCTCTCCGGAAAAGTCTGCCTCAGCCGGGTGAATGTCTGGATGGCCTTAATCGTGTTGGACTGGTCCCGGTCATAAGTGGGCATCTGTTTGAAATAACACATGCCTAGCTGATAGATTACATAGGGCACGGCCTCGTTTTTGGGATGAAGCCTTTCGAACTCCAGGTAGGCTTCGGCCGCCTCTAGATATTTCCCTCTCAGAAACAATGCGTCGGCCAGTTTCAGTTCGGCCAGGATGGCATAACGGCTGTAGGGATAACGGTCCTTAAGGTTCTGAAATTTTTCGGCCGCCTGGTTGTACCTCTCCTCGGCCATGGCCTCCATGCCCTCTTCGGCCAGTTGCTGGGGCAGGACCTCGATTTCTTGTCCTTCCGGGCTGAACATTTTTTTAAAGAGCCCACAACCCGTGAGCGAAACCATGGTCAGGGCGGTCAGAACCACCAGCGCGGATATTTTCAATTTAAAGTTCAATGGAGCGCCCATCCTGTTAAAATTTGTCCTCGATATACTTTTCGGCGTTAAAGGCCGCCGTGGCCCCGTCGCCCACGGCCGTGGATACTTGTCGCAGCCTTTTCGCTCTCACATCTCCGGCCGCCCAAACGCCCGGCTGAGACGTGGCCAGTTCCGAGTCGGTCTTGACGAAACCGGCCTGGTCCAATGCGACGAAATCACCTAAATAATCGGTGATCGGCTTTTGCCCGACAAAGAAAAATACGCCGGAGAGAGGCAAACGGGTCTCGTCGCCGGTCTTGAGGTCCTTATAAGTCAAGACCGAAACCAAGCCCTGTTCGTTTGGCCAGACCCCCGTAGGTATGGTTGACCAATGGACCGTCACTTTGGGTTCGGCCAAAATCTTCTCCCGGAGAATGCCCGTGGCCCGAAGCTGGTCCCGGCGGTGAAACAAATGGACCTTGCTGGCGAACCTGGTCAGAAACAGAGCCTCTTCCACCGCCGTGTCTCCGCCGCCGACCACGCCCACCTCGAGGTCCCGATAAAACGGTCCGTCGCAAGTGGCGCAATAGGAGACCCCCTTGCCGGTCAGTTCCGTTTCCCCGGGCACCCCCAGTTTGACCGGCTGGGCGCCGCTGGCAATGATCAGGGTCTTGGCCAGAAGGTACTTGTCGGCCAGAACCACCTGGATCTCTTTACCGGCCCGAGCGACCGAGGTTACTTCTTCGCTGACAATCTCCAGGCCGAACCGCTCGGACTGCCGCCTCATCCGGTCGACCAACTCAAATCCTGACACACCCTCGGGAAACCCGGGATAATTGTCCACCCAATCGGTGGTCAAAATCTGTCCGCCCGGTGAAACCTTTTCCAGAAGTCTGGTTGTGAGCCTGGCTCTGGAGGCGTAAAGACCGGCGGTCAGCCCGGCCGGACCGCCGCCGATGATAATCAGGTCCAATGAAGAATCGGGCAAGGCTAGATGACCTTCTTGATTGCTTCCACGATCTGAGACTTGGCCACCGCTCCGGTGATCTGGTCGGCCACCTGGCCGCCTTTAAACACCATCAGGGTGGGAATGGCCCGGATGCCGTACTTGCCCGGCGTCTGGGGATTCCCGTCCACGTCCATCTTGGCCACCGTCAATTGACCGACGTATTCATCGGCCAGTTCCTCGACCGTCGGGCCGATGGCTTTACAGGGACCGCACCAGGCCGCCCAGAAATCCACCAGGACGGGCTTATCCGCGTTGAGGACCTTGCTCTCAAAATCAGCGTCGGTTACATGAACCAGATTATCGCCAGCCATAAAGTTCTCCTTGTGTAAAGGAATAAAATAATTTATGTGTACAAATAATAATTTGGTCTGTCAACTCTTGTTTGGCTCGAAAACCTCCTACCCGGATTGTAACGACAAACAGTGGCCAAGGTCAGAACGTCCTTTGTATGCACTCAATGCGGGTATCGCTCCGCCAAATGGCTCGGACGGTGCCCGGATTGTCATACTTGGGACGCCCTGGTGGAAGCCCCCCGGCCTCATTCGGAAAAAAATGCGGTTTCAGATAAAAACAACGGTAAAATCCTACGGTTGGATCAATTGGAGGACGAACGCCGGGACCGCCTCCCCACCGGCCTGGATGAACTCGACCGGGTCCTGGGCGGCGGATTGGTCCCAGGCTCGGTCATCCTTCTGGCCGGCGAACCGGGCATCGGCAAGTCCACCCTGCTTCTTCAGACCGCCGCGGCCCTGGGGCGCCGCGGTCAAAAATTGATCTATGTTTCCGGAGAGGAATCTCCGGCCCAACTCAAGCTGCGGGCCGAGCGACTTGGTTTGGACCCGGGCGGCTTGTTCGTGGCGGCCGAAACTTCCCTGGAAACCATTCTGGCCCTGGCCGAGCAAAACCCGTGGGACATTTTGGCCGTCGACTCCATCCAGGCCATCAGCGCCTCCGATCTGCCTTCCGGTCCGGGCAGCCTGGCCCAGATCCGCCAGTGCGCGGGGCGATTGATTAATTTGGCCAAGTCCGAGAATCGGCCGGTTTGGCTGGTCGGCCACGTGACCAAGGACGGGGCCATCGCCGGACCCAAGGTCCTCGAGCATATGGTCGACACCGTCCTTTATTTTGAAGGGGAACGCGGCTATAACCTGCGCATCGTGCGGGCCTTCAAAAACAGGTTCGGCTCGATCAACGAGATCGGGGTCTTTGAAATGAAAGATCAGGGGCTGGCCGAGGTCGCCAACCCTTCAGCCCTGTTTCTGGCCGAACGCCCGATCCAGGCCCCCGGCTCGGTCGTGGCCCCGATCATGGAAGGCACCCGGCCTATCCTAGTGGAAATCCAGGCCCTGGTCTCGGCCAGCGGTTTGGCCATGCCTCGGCGACAAGCCTTGGGCCTGGACCAGGCCCGCCTGTCACTGCTTACGGCCGTCCTGGAAAAAAAGGTCGGGTTAAGACTTTTTGACCGTGACGTTTTCGTCAATGTGGCCGGCGGAGTCCGTGTGAACGAACCCGCCGCCGACCTGGGCATGGTCGCCGCCCTGGCCTCCAGCTACTATGACCGTCCGGTCGACCACCAGGCCGTCTTTGTGGGAGAAATCGGACTGGCCGGAGAAATCAGGAGGGTCAGCCGCCTGGAATCTCGGTTAAAGGAAGCGGCTAAACTGGGCTTTGCCTCGGCCGTTCTACCCAGAACCGACCTGGACCGCCGGACCCTGCCGGCCGGTCTCGAACTGATCGGTCTGGGTTCCGTGGCCGATCTTTTATCCTGGCTGGTTAAATAAATCTTGCACGATCCGGCCAAGGTAATTATCGACAATATTGGAAAATGGTTGACTATATCTTGTTTTCCTGCTTCCATAGGCGTGGTTGTCTATCAGGCTGTTTTATTGCTTTCGAAGCGGAAAACAGCCGGATGCGGGAATTGAGGTTTTAATCAATATAAGCTGGGGGCGGTAGATATACCGGACGGTTGACACCGCCGGAACCGAACGGAGGGTATTAATTATGGTTGGGAATAGAGCCAGATTCTGGATTTTGTCCGGAACAATTTTCCTCTCTGTTTTTCTTCTTGGCTTAATTTTTACCGATTCAGCCCAGGCGGTGGCTCAGGTTTCCGGCACCGTGATGTGCTCCGAGACCAACGACGGCATCGACGGGGCCAACGTGACCATCATCGGACCGAACTATAACGGCTCCACCGTGGCCAATGCCTTGGGCCATTATTCATTTGTCAGTGTGCCCGCCGGCACCTATACTCTCCGGGCCACCAAAACGGGCTTTTATAACGTGGAGAAGACGGTCACTCTGGCCGACGGGACCGCGGCCACGGCCCACCTGGTCATGTCGGCCCTGCTGTCCCAGGGCTACCGGATCGTTTTGACTTGGGATTTGAACCCGGACGACCTGGACGCCCACCTCTGGACGCCAAGGATCGAGGGGAACGAGCATCATGTCTACTACGGAAACGACGGCTCCCAGGAAGCGGCCCCTTATGCCCTGCTGCATGACGATGATGTTTCCAGTTACGGACCGGAAACCATAACCATCTATCAATCCTTTCCGGGAACTTACACTTACGGCATCCATCACTTCGGCGGCGAAGGTTCCTTGACCTCCACCTCCCAGGCCAACGTCAAGCTCTATAATCCCAACGGTCTGATTGGCGAATGGAACGTCCCGACTTCGGGCGACGGCTCGTGGTGGAACCTTTTCGATCTGAACGCACAAACCGGCGAAGTCACGCTGATCAATACCATCACCGGCGAGGCCCGGCAGGCCCCGGACAGTTGGCAAGTGACCTTGCCGCCCGGGACCACTGCGGCCGATTATCAGATTGTCTCCATGCCTCTTCAGGCCGACGATCCCACGGCCGCCGCGGTTATCGGTTCCCAGATCGACGCCTATGATCCTATTCTGATGCGCATCGGGTACTGGGATGCCGAAACCCAGTCCTACACGGAATATCCGTTCGAGGAAACCATCGAACCCGGCGAGGCCGGCTGGTTCCTCTTCCGCAACGGCCAGACTATAAATGTAAACGGGGGGCGGACCAGCACCGAAAACGGCCCCTTCGGTCTGACCGGCTATTACCTGCCCATACACCAAGGCTGGAACCTGGCGGGCAATCCCTATACTTTTCCCATCAGTGTGAGCGATTTCGTGGTGGAGGATAGTTCCACCGGCGAGCAGAAGTACCTGACCAACGATGCCAACACCATCACCCAGCGGGTATTTTGGGTTTATAACAACGGAAATTATTCGGCCGGGACTTACTTGGGGGTGACCCAAGGCGGCTGGATCAAGAAACTCACCTCCGGTGGAGGCTTCATCTTTTTCCCCAACATCGAAGTCGTGACCGACGCCGACGCCGAACCGGTCCAGGTTTCCGACGATCTTGAACGGCCGCCTGCCCCGCCCGGCGTTTTTGACGCTGCGTCCGCTACGACGGAGACCGGCGGCGGCAGCGCCAGCGGAGGCGGCGGAGGCTGTTTCATCAACACCGTCACCGACGCCGACTAGACCAAAACAGATCGACCTTCCTTGTCACCGGGCATGACCAGCCTCGATGGTCATGCCCGGTGCATCATTTTTGTCCCTCCCTGGCCGGCCCGGCAGACATATAGTGTTTCTCTAAACCCTTGTTTGACAGTTGGGTAGTAAAATTTGTTGATTTTCAGCATGCTGGTTTAATAAAATCAACAAGTTATCTTGGTAGAGTCCTAAAAAATCTGTAGTAAGCGGATTTAACAATTTATCTTGACA